>Ga0315276_10000170_pt1 | contig 52996 bp, 41 predicted proteins | sample YL17G05_0_MG_FD_204542 | JGI IMG/M metagenome (GOLD analysis project Ga0315276, IMG submission 204542) | Sediment microbial communities from Yellowstone Lake, YNP, Wyoming, USA - YL17G05_0 | ecosystem: Environmental > Aquatic > Freshwater > Lake > Sediment | place: USA: Wyoming | collected...
TGATGGGGGATTAATAGGTGAAAAATTATCACTGTCGTTATCAGGACAGCAATTTAAATCATTTTGGTCAATGCCGCCTCCCGGTTGCCCCACATCGCAGTCATCGTCCAGGGCATTAGTACATAGCGCAGGAGTGTCTTCATAATCAGGTTTTATTCCGCACACACCTCCCGCGTCAATGCATGCTTCATCAAGGTTAGTATTTTGTAAAATCCCTAGTCCATCTGTGTATCCTACAAGATAATCCGAGGGAGTATAATCGGAATTTACTAATCTGTCATCTAGCTGATCATTCTTGCAAATAGTATCTTTACAGCTTGGATCAAGTTCATCGGCTATACCGTTGCAATCATTATCCAGGCCATCATAACAATAAACTCCGGTTTCGGAAGCCTGCTTAGTTTTAGGAATTTTTACAGGATTTCCTGTTTTATCAATATATAGCGTAAATGCTATAGGATCACCAATAGCATCAGTGCTTTCGCAAATTCCCCCGATATCTTTGCATTTTTCATTTAGGTCAGTGCTGTAATCACCAGGCTGCAGAGTGGTTATGGGAAAATAATTTTTCGGCTCATAATCATTTCTTATAAATTTATTTCCACTTACAGGGTCCTGCGAGCCATTACTGCAGAAGTTTTTAATGCATTCCGGATCAAATTGGTCAGCCAGGCCATCACAATCATTATCATAACCATCTGAGCAATGTATTTCACCGCTTATCTCCAAAGGCCTCCAATAACATTGGCCTCCAACATCCAGGCAATCTTCAACCAGGTTATCAAACATCCCATTGTCACAAATAATCCAAACACACGCTGGATCTTTGTTGTCGGGAAGGCCGTTACCATCATTATCAAAACCGTCACTGCATCTTTCAGTTTTACAGGCGTTGATCTTATCAATATTCGTAAATACTGTATTACAAGAACCTATCTCATTATCGCTTTCATAATATGTTTTAGAACCAAGGGGTAAACCTGGTTCTGCAAATACTCCGCTGGAATATTCATAAGTCCTATTAACATGACCCAAATACACAGCATCATCGCAAACCGGCCATACTCCTTGGGTACATTCCACTGTCGCGGCTTCACAGGCGCCTGTAGTCGGGCAAGGTCTTTTTGGACATTCCCTTTTGTCGCCATCAATACATTCCTGCAAATTACATTCAGTAATGATTTCTTTATAAGTCCGGGAAGAAACAGTGGATTCTATAATGATTTCAGGTACTTTTCCTGTAAATTCTCCGGAGATTTCCGGGCCAGCCCGAGCTGTTAATTTTATGGTAACATTCGGCTGGATCTGTACGCTTGGATCATTATAGGCTTTACGCGGATCATCGCTTGGTGTAATGAAAAATTTAATATCCTGGACATCCAGGGTTTGAGGAGTGATATCCAAAAAAGAGCTTTGTGTCAAATCTGAAGGATTGTCATATATTTTATTATAATAACTCTCAGAACATTGACCCTGGCCTTGCACTTGGTCGCATTTATACCCTTTTTCGCATAACCATGTATCGATAAGGCCATCCCTTTCGCCAGAATCTCTGGTACACAAAGGACCGCCGACATCGCTATTTATATGATCTATCCCATAATCTTTGCCATCTAATTTGATCATACCGACTTTTCCAAGACCTTTATCCGTCTTTATGAGTTTGATGAATGTACGCTGATCGCCGGCTCCGTTGATAAGGAAGAGCTGATTTTGTATTAAATTTTCAAGCGGCGCATTGGATCCCTCTTTCCTTAAACCCAGGCTTTCATCATCGTAAGTCCCGAATTGGCCATCCGGTCCTGCCGCATAAAACTGGCGGCTGTATTGGCAGTAGTTTTGCCCATAAATGTCATTGAGGGTTACTTCTGAGCCGCCAAAGTTGGTTGCTTGGTTATAATATTCCTCATAATCAATAGTCCCATTCCTTATTTCTTTAGCTATCCTTTCCATTATAAACCGTGCTTCCTCGTAAATCAGATTAGCGGCTCTCAGGTTTCGATAGGAATTATAGAAATTGGTATAAATACTAAACGCCGACATGATCAATATGCCGAATATCGTCGAAGAAATAAGGAGTTCCGCGAGAGTAAATCCTTTTTTACGAGGACTAAGGACCAAGAAATAAGGAATAAGCTTTTTATTTGAAAGTTTTTTTGATTTAAACCTGATTTTTGAAAGGAATTTTAACATACTTTGATTAATTTCGTTTGATCTCGATTGACTTCGATGGACTTTTGGTGGATATCGGTGGACTTATCAATCGAAGTCAATCGATATCAATAGCAGTCGATCGAGATCAACCATTGATATGTTCACGGCCCAAGTAATCGGTTAAATGTGTAACAAGTTCAACTTTGAACCAATGCGTGCCGGAATGCCAGGTAACCGTAGAGGTAACACGCATGCGGTTAATATTTTCATCGTCAGCAGGGTTCCATCCCGCCCCATAAATTTTTCCCATGTTATCCACATATTCGATTTTTATAACTCGGATAAAAACAGTATCACTTACAAAAGACCCTAAAGGATTGTTATTACTTTCAGGATATGCATATAAGTGATTATAAAAGTCCTGATCATTTTTATAATCGCCATCCGAACTGGTATCAACCATCGGATCGATATCTACAACTGAAAGAGAGCCAATATTTTCCCATTCAGAAGTATTTCCATTACATCTGTAAGTAAAAGTATCTGAAGTATTATGGTAATATTCGCCATCATTTGTACATGGTTGAGCTGTTGAGTAGCCTGGCAATATTGCGCCCCATTCATATTCACCGAGTAGCCATCTATAAGTAGGTTTATTATCCTGCGCAGGATATCCGCCTTGTTTATAAACAATATATCTACCTGGCCATATACCTGGCCATATAGGTGTAGAACCAACACAGTTTTCATCAGGATCTACTGAAGGCATATTATTCCAGCATGCCCTGCGCTTACTATGAAATTTAAGCCAATTGGTATCCCTGACATTTCTAACTGCTTCAATTCCCTCTCTTGCAAGATTTACAGCCATTACCCTGTTTTTGGCATTTTGCATATTACGAAGAGATGAGCCCATAATCATGCCTGCTATAGTAACTCCGATGGCCAGAGTAATAAAAGCGATTACAGTTTCCAATAAAGCTTCACCTCTGATGTTATTTCTTCTTCTTGGCATATTAAAATAGCAGGGGATAAGTTGAGCTTGTTACACAATTATCATATTCTATAACTGGATATGTTTTTATTCGATTAATTGTTGCATATTGGCATCTCTTGGGTGAAGTTTCTACTTCACTTGGGTTGTAAAATCTCATAGACAATTCTTCTAATTCCTGATATTCCTCTGGGTCGGTAACCCAGCCCCCTATATACATATCTGCTAATGGCGGGCGGAAGAAAATGATCGCCTCAGTAGCTGTAAGTTTAGGAGGGCTCTCATTCCATTTTTCCTGTAGGCCAGTACCGGTGTTAAATTTAAAAAACTGGAAATACATCTTAGGCGGCAGACGAAATTTTTCCAAAATTAAGTCTGGAATAGTATCAGGTGCTGTTGCCACACCTTTATCAAATTTTTTATTAAGGGTCGAAGGATCACTATCTTCATCCCCAAGGCTGGCGAAAAGTGTAAAGTTAGGATTATTATTCTGAGGATTTATATTAATATAAACGCCATATCCGCTTGGAGGAACCACATATTTACCACTAGCCGGAACACCCCGGCTTGCGATTGCGGAAGTCCGCGCTGTATTTATAATACCAAGGATTTTTGTAAGATAACTATTATATTCTATCCTGTCACGTTCAATATAATAAGTTCTGCCGCCAATCCCCATTAATATTCCTATAACAATAGTTACAAGTATCATTTCTGCAATTGTAAAACCTTTTTTGTTAACGACACGACGACACGACGACATGACGAAACTAAATTTCTTTTTTATTTTGCCTATTGTTGTGTCATTGTGTAGTTGTGTCGTCATGTCGTTTTTAAAAGAATTTTTTTTGTTATGATTTTACTTTCTTCAACGCCTGGCTGGTTAAAAGCATCGACTTTGTATAAAAGACCAAGCAGGGCCACCTGAAATTCAAAAAGCATAAACATACTCCCTAATACCTCTGCATTTATTGTTGGCACAAGGACTGTGATATTTGGGCGACAGTTTTTTGCCAAAGACTCTGACGTTCCAATATACGCCGCATCGATTAATTCAGATAATTTTTTGTTATTCAAAAATCCAATATCTTTTGGTAAACCAGCGCTGAGACTAAGGTCGTTTTTGTGTTTAAGCACATGCAGAAAAATAAACCATTTATTTTCAGGCCCTTCATTATAAAGCTGTAACTGGGAATGCTGATCCGTCACGCCTAAGGCGTTAATCGGGGTCGGCCCGGAATTTTTATTTTTACCAATACTTTCAGCTAATAGCTGTCTATACCAATCGCTAAACCTAAAAAGGCAGTTGCTGTAAGGCATCATCACAGTCATTATTTTATTTTTTTTCTTGTCAAAAAGATATTGAAGCACAGCTAAAATCAATGCAGGGTTCACAAGAGGTTTTGATTTCCAAATGATTTCGCGCATTTTTTTGGCTCCTTTAAGTAACGCGTTTATATCGATGCCCGCAAGCGCCGCAGGCACCAGGCCGACTTCAGAAAGGACAGAAAAACGGCCTCCCACATCCGGAGGCACATCAAACATTGTGATCCTTTCTTTTTTCCCGATAGTCCTTAAGATACCCTTTTTCGGATCTGTGATAAAAATAAAATGTTTTTGATAATTTTTTATTTTTTTCCTGACAAACATTTTTTTGGCGATATTGTAAAGCGCCATTGGCTCCACAGTTCCGCCTGATTTGGAAATCACTATAAAAAGTGTTTTTTCAAATTTTATTAAAGAGAAAAGCTGAAAAACGTCATCCGGATCAATATTGTCCAGGAAGAATAGATGAGTTTTTTTCTTCAGAAAATGGTACGGGCCAAGCAAAGTGTCTCTTAAAGCTATACCGCCTAGCGCCGAGCCGCCGATGCCAAGCACAACAATATTTTCCCATTTAAATTTTTTCTGTTCATTTGCGAATTTTTTGATTTTTTCCGTAAGCCCATTATAATCAGGCAATTTTAAAAATGAATAACCAGGCTTATTTTTTAATTTAAAGATTTCACCGACCATCGGGCCGTATTTTTTAAGATGATCATTTAAAACACGCCTCTCAATACCATTGCGCAAGCCTATTTTATCGCTCAATACGTTTTTGATATTTAGGTCTATCATATTTTGTTTATTTTTTGCCAAACCTCATTATAGCTCAATTCACTCCTGAAAATAAAATGGTTTTTTGTTAATTGAAATTATTAGCAATCGATTTTCTTTATGACTGCTTCAAAAAGTACTTAATTATATCTTCAGTTTTTGATATTTTAGACGGTATATCAGACAAAATCTTTACTACATGGAATTTTTCATAACCCAAGCTCACAAGCGCTTCAACTGCCTCTTCGTTATAAGCAGAGGCGCCTTTGCTTTTTCCGTCTAATATAGTAGGAGTGACTTTATTTTTCAGCTCGAGGACAATCCGTTCAGCTGTTTTTTTGCCCAAACCTTTGATTTTTGTCAAAAGCCCGATATCGTTATCGAATATCGCCTGTTTTGTAAGATACATAGGGGTCGAAAGGACATCCATGGCAATTTTTGGACCTATACCAGAAACACTTATCAGCTGTTCAAAAAACGTCAATTCATCTTTTTTGCTAAAACCGTAAAGAGATATGCCATCTTCGCGCATGGCCATATGGATATAAAGCTGGATTTTTTGGTCAATTTTAGAGGCTGAAAGCGTTTCAGTGGTCGTAAAAACTTTATATCCAATACCTTGAGTGAGTACAAGAAGCGACTTTTCATTTTTATCGATGATCAAACCGGATATATAACCTATCATATGAATCAATTTAGTTTTATCTAGGCTTATATTATAGCGCTATGCTTAAAAAATCGAAAATCGAAAACCGAAAATATGCTGTTATCCAGTTTTTGACCCACTTAAATCATTGTAAATCACAGTCAAAAATGCTATAATATATAGATAAATTATATTCTGATGAAACAAAATTTATTCAGAAAGTATAGGAATATTGCGATTTTACTGCTTGCTTTAAATTTTATTTTTATAAGCAGCGCTTTCGGGCAAACAGAACCTGAAAAATATGTAACTCAAAACGAAGCTGATATTTTTCCATTTTCCAGCTCTGAGCCGAACACTTCTGATGACAACTATACTAATCCAGATGCAGAAACCAATGTCCAAAATACTACTGGTGTTTTGAATGATGAAAATCAGTTGAATAATGCTTCTGACAGCAATTATTCTGAAAATCTTTATGATGTGACGGATGAGGGTGTTTATGATGCAGAAGGGAATCTTATTGAACCTATTGCTCAGGAAGAAACACAAAAGGATGAAATTCAAATGGATGACAACGCATTGCAGATTTTAAATGAAACGCTGAATAATAATAAAAATGAAGATTCGTTTGAGGCATATAAGGAAAGCATTATCGCCAATTGGGGCGGCAAGGTAGAATTCACAAAACGAAGGCTCCAGGATATACGCGAAGACATTAGTAAGGAAATGGAAAATTTCGACCAGCTTGATAAAGAAATAAAAGAGCTGGAAAAGAAAATCGATCCCACAAGACAACAAATAAAATCTTTGGAGGACGAGATCGGACTGCTTAACGACCAATTGAGTTTAGCCAAGAAAAAAATCCTGAGCACCGAACTTCAGATAGCCGATAAAGAAGTGTTTTTAAGGAATTTGATGATGGATGAGCAGAGAAGCGAAGTGGAACTTAACAAACAAAAAGAAATTGTGCTAAATTATATACTTTTGGTTTATCACGAGGAGCAAAAGTTTATTGATATTAACAATGAAAATTCCAGTACTGTGAAGCTTCTTTTAGCTGACAATAGCATAAGCGAAAATTTATTGGGCCTGGAATATTCCACAGTCCTTGAAGAGTCAGGCCGTAAAGTATTCTATGATCTGCATGATAAAAAAGTAGCCCTCGAAGAAAAACAGAAACAAATAGAAGAGGAAAAAGCCGATTTGGATAGACTTTATAATCAACTTAACCAGGAAAAAAGGCTTCTTAATGAAGGCAAATTTGCAAAGAAAGACCTATTGGAAAAAACACAAGGTCAGGAAGAGAAATATCAGAGGTTATTAGATGAATCCATACAGCAGCAGCTTGAATCTGCAATCGCGATACAGAACATGAAGGATAATATTGATTATATTGAAAAGAAACTGGATCTTTTGGACGATTCGATACAAAAAGTCGGGACATTGGATAATACTGAAACTACAACTCCAGCAATTGAAACAGAAGTCAAAGAAATTCAGAATAAAGTTCAGAACGAATTTTCACCAGAACCTGATGTGGGTGTACCTCAATACCAGCCTTTCATATGGCCGGTTCAGCCAGAAGCGATTACGGCTTATTTCCATGACTTGAATTATCCCAAAAGATGGGGAACGCATGAAGCGATCGATATTAGAGCAAAACAATTCACTGAAATCCGCGCACCTGCTAATGGTTATGTATTCCAGACAAAAGATAATGGAATGGGATACAGTTATATAATTTTAGCCCACAAAAATAAACTTATAACTGTTTACGGTCATGTGTCTGAAATAAAAGTCAAACCCGGCACAGTGGTAAAACAGGGAGATGTTATCGGATTAACTGGGGGAATGCCTGGCACAAAAGGAGCAGGCTGGCAAACAACAGGTCCTCATCTGCACTTTGAGGTATGGCACGACGGACAACAGGTCGATCCATTGGACTGGTTGTCAGTTATGGAATTGCCGATTGAATATATACCTGATCGATACCTTACTGTAATAAATCCTAAATCCTAATTTCTAAATTCTAAACAAATCCTAATTCCAAACTCCCAAATTCCAAACTCCCGAAACCCCCAGACTCCCTAAACTCCCAAATATCTTCTAAAATTACAAACTACAAATTCCAATGGACAAAAAAACACAAATTACAAATGCCGATATACAAAATTGTAAATTGTAGTTGTATTTTTTTTGTCAGTTGTAGATTGTAATTTGGAATTCCGGACGTTTGGGTCGTTTGGAAAATTTAAAGTATTTATTATTAGATATTTGAGTTTAATAAAATCACATATTCTCCTTTAGGTTGTCCTGTTGGAAGTTTTGAAGTTATGTCAGCCAGTGTACCGCGTATAAAAGTTTCGTGGATTTTTGTAAGTTCTTTCGCGACTGTAATTTTTGTTTCAGGTTTAAGATAATTCCTGAGATCGCTGATTGTCCGCATAAGCCTGTGAGGAGATTCATAAAAAATTACAGTATATGGAATTTCAGCCAGCGATTTTAAAAGGGTTTGCCTACCTTTTTTAACTGGCAGAAAACCCAGATACAAGAATTTATCTGTAGGCAATCCTGATGCGCAAAGAGCCGTTATAACAGCGCTGGCCCCTGGTATCGGGATGACTTCAATGCCGTTTTCCAAAGCGGCTTTTATCAAAACATATCCCGGATCTGAAATCCCTGGGGTGCCGGCATCAGAAATAAGCGCAACATCATCACTTTTTATCAGATGTTCAATTATTTTATCAACTTTTGTGACACCGCTATGGCTATGAAAAGAAAGAAGGGGCTTTTTAATCCCGTAGTGATTAAGGAGTATTATTGAATGCCGCGTGTCTTCGCAGGCAATAAGATTTACTGATTCCAGGATTTCCTTTGCGCGGAAAGTAAGGTCTTTAAGGTTGCCGATGGGGGTTGCGACTATATATAACTTTCCTTTCATTGATTTGTTAATTGTTATTCGTCATATTTTAGCGTCAGGCGCCTAACGTCTGCGAAGTGCGTACCGTCTTGCGGTGAGCGTCTTGTGGCTGGGGGTTATGGCAATAATGTTAAACGGTTTACAAGACGATGGTCGCAAGACGCTATACGTTACGCCATTCGCAGACGCAAGACGAAAGACGCTTGATGATTTATCCATTCGACATCAAATGCAGATGTATATGGAAAATGATCTGCCCTGCCGATTCACCGACATTAAAAAGCAATTGATAGCCATTCAGCTTCTTCTCCCGCGCAATATCGCGAGCGGTCAACACCATTTTTCCGACAAGCACTTCATCCGCCTCATTTTCGTTCAAATCCTTTATTGTCTCGATGTGTTTTTTGGGAACTATTAATATATGTGTCTTTGCTTTGGGGTGGATGTCATTGAAAGCGATTAGTTCACCATTCTCATAAATGATATCAGCAGGGATTTCCCTTTTAACAATTTGGCAGAAAATGCACATAGTTTAAAAATTTTTTAATTTTTAATCAATTTATTCAATAGTAGTTTCATTGCCAACATTAGGTATTATAAGCCCGCTTGCGGGAGGGCTAATATCGGTTTTTACACTTTTTTCTGATTCAACAGTTGCTATTTTTTCAAGACTTTCATTAATTACTTTTTGTATGTTTTCAAAGGGCTGATCCCCGATTAAATAATTTTCATTGATGATAATTGTTGGCTTAAAAATAATATTTTTATCTGATGCATATTTAATGTCTTCTTCAATTGATTTTTTATAAACCTCTTCATTTATACATTGATTAAGGGCCTCAGCGTTCAATTCCAGTTCTTTTGCAAACTTGTAAAATGATTTTTTATTTAAACTGTCTTTATTTTCATGAAGTTTCGCAAGCATACCCCAATATTGATTCTGATCAAAGGAGCATTTTAAACTCATTGCGGCCATATAATAAATCTCATTATTGATATCTGGTATGAAATAGAAGCTGAGGCTGATATTTTTAGTTTCCTGCTCTAGATTTTTGATTTTTGGTAAAGTATTTAAAACAAAATCTGAACAGCCGTTGCATATAAGATTATCAAAAATTTCAACCTTCACAGTTTTATATTCAGTTTCAGATTTTTGTTCAATCACATTACTAAAAATTGGCATTGAAGGTTTTTCTATAATATCGACTTTCTGATTGTTATAACCGATAAACATCAAAAAGGCCAAAATGATACTGATGAATGTGGATGAATAAAGTGTTTTCATGGTTTTACTCTAACAATTAACCCAGCTTATTACAAGATTTACCTATCCAAATAAAATCTATTTTTTCAATCAGCGAATTTTTGATTTTTTTATTATCCAGGGATTTCTCTGATAATCCATATATAATTGGGCCTTTTTCGCTGACGCCCGATATATCACACCCGTTTTTCCGCAAAAATCCAGCAATTTCTTTTATATCAGGAAAATACTTATATATAAGTTGTTCGTATGGATTTTGAGACGTTTTTTTTGTCTTTTTTAATTTATTATCAAGCCAGTCCTTTTCAATTTTTATATATTTTGGACGTACAAGGATGGCATTTTTTATTTTATAGCGTGAGGGTTTGTAATAAAAATTAAGAATTTGTGCCATTTTCGGGTCAATTTGAGATCCGATTTTAATGATATTTTGTTTACTGAGATTAAATCCCCATAATTTATTGAGAGAGATTAATGCGCCTGCCGCATTACTAATTCCTGAATTAAGGCCGCTAAAACTAGGGATATTTTTTTTAATCCTGATTTCTGTGCCCAGTTTGTTCGGCTTTAGATTTTGTAATAACAAAACCGTTTTATAAATGGGGTTTAAATCATTAGTCGGTATTTTATAACCACTTTCTCTGATTATCTTTATTTTCCTTTCATTAATTTTTTTAAATAACAGATTGTCATACAAAGCCACAGGGATTAAAGAAAATTTCTTTTTTTCTTTATATGATATTCCTGATGTTATAAAAGCCGGCGTTTTAATAAAGGTTTTAATCATTTGTGTATGTATTATAAATAAAACTGATTAGACGCAAAAGCTAGCGATATGATAAACTATCATTAAGTGCCAATTCTTTGATAAAATTAGTAGAATGTGGTATAATTATATGAACATTTGACCTTTGACCAGTCAAATGTTAAATGTTAAAAGTCAAATGTCACACAAAAATATGGTTAATCCCCAGCGTAATACAGAGGCAGCGCATAAAAAACCAACCGTAAAAGATTCGGTAGAATCTCTTATTGAAAGAAAAAAATCTGAAAGGGAAGCAAAGGTCGCGGAATCCGTTTCTGAAAAAATGGCTGGCACAAAAGAAGGCGTGGCGGAAGTAATGGCCGGAATGGAAAAACCGAAAGAAAAGGTTTCAGAAAGAGAAGGGGAGACTGGTGAAATGGGGGATCTTAAGGGAGGTGCTGGTGCAATTACCGACGAAGCAATCGCAATGGCCGCCGCGATGAAAGACTATATATTCCCCTCAGAGATTGTGATGATCAAAAAAATACGTACAGCTATTAAGGAGCAGATAAAAATAGAAATGAAGAAAGCCAGAAAATTCCAGAGCAGTCTAAATGCCGGTGAAGCGGCAAGCTACAATAAAGCAATCTCAAGAATAAGACACCTTAAAGAGATACTGGCTTCGCTGTTTACAGCCACATTCAGCTTTTTAAAGAATATGTACGTCAAATACTTCACTCCCGAAGGACATAGAAAAGATTTAGAGGAAATTCAATAGTATTAACTTGTGGAATACCATTGGTTCAGCATCTCCACAATATCTTTTTGCTTGAGGCCGATTTTGTCGTAAAAACCCAGCCAATCTTTCTTAGCGCTCATTACTGTCAGATCAAATACTTTTCCTTTAATTTTAAAATCAATATCATTACCATCAATCTCAAACGGATAAGAGCTGCTTCCTTTATAGCCCTCTTTATTTATTATATTTTTAATTTTTGCAAGAAGATTACCCATGGCGATTGCCTGAAATAAGTTTAAACCAGATTTATAATCTTTAACTGACCAACTTTCACCAGATCTTTTAAGGGTAACTGTCTCACCACCATCGAGCCTTTTTAATGTGATTGAATTTTCATCTAAGATATCAAAATCCATTCTGACCCAACCGCATTGCGCTTTTGTTATCAAAAGAGCCATTCTTAATTGAGCTAATAATTTTTCTTTTGGCGCTTTATAATCAATTTCTATTGTTTTGAACTCTTTAGGCGGTGGATTATCAATATTTTGATTCAATTCTTCATCAGAAAGTTCATAGACTTCACCATTTTCAATTTGCATTTTTGTTGAAAATACTTCGCCTTTTCTGAAGTGATATTCTTCATAACCACCAATGCCGTTTCTTGTAATTTTTAGATGAATATCAGCTATTGAATTGATAACATCCATAATTTCATTATTATTCATTCCTTCAAATGATGTTTTGTTTCTTTCGGCTAATGCAGCTTCAATTGCTTTTTGATCGATTTCAGATGCTGGTTTTATTTCTGCTATTCCAAATTGGCTTCTGCGGTTCATATTTTTATAGATTCCATGAGCTTTATATAAAAGCATGCCCATTTGTATTGCATCTACAGCTGCCCAAATCAATAGACCTATTGCAATAGGGTCATCTAATACACCTATAACAGTTGCATCATTTGCCAGCATAGCTGCCCCAACTGCAGCCCTTCCCCCAGCAGCTGCGGCCGCCTTGGTAAATTGTTTTAAACTAATTTTTGCAGCAAACCTGTGTAATTTTTTCAGAACAGTAGATTTTATTTGCTGATTAAGAGCTTCTGAAACTGTTTTTAATCCAACTTTTTCTATCCCTTTTCTAATAACACCTTTTTGGATGCTCGCAATAGTTGTGCGAGTTAGGCTTCTTGCTGTTAATTTTTCAAATATACTTATTGCTTCAGATGACATTTGCTGCATTCCCGGGAATTTAGGCCAGTATTTTTCAATTATTTCTTTAATCGTTCCTTGTAGTCCTAATGTAGCAGCAACTCCACCCATGACATCTATTACAAATTTACCTACAGGATGTTTTACAAACCTGCCGACAGTCAATTCTGTAGTTTTCATACCAGCCATAAACGCGCCAAAACCAAGAGCTGTATCAGCAACTGCCTTGCGTTTATCCTGCGCGGTTTCAAGGTGGTAAATAATCATAGCAGCAACGCCTGCGCCAAGCGTTTTCTGGAAAATAGGGAAGTATTTGAGTAATTTTGACTGGTCGATAATTTTGACATCAAACGGTTTTCTGGATTTTTTGAGCTCTTCAATGACTTGTGACCTAATTTCCTCAATCGATTTTGGATCTTCAGGCAGTTCAACCCATTCTTTTCCGATTTTGTATTCTTTTACACCATTCGGTTTTATTCTTACTTCTGAAATCCTTATTGTTTCTGCAAATTTAGCTTCACAAACCTCTTTTATCTGTTCAACTGACTTGCCTGAATATTCCGCTTCTGTAAGGGTAAATTCACCGCTACGGTAACGATATGTACGCCTGCCTTTAACTTCTTCACCGATTTGCCTTGGTTCATTCCACTGCTGTTCACAAAGGCTTTTGATGGCTTTTTCCGTGTCACCGCCAAATTTTGCCGCCTCTGCTTTAATTTGCTCTTCCGTAAATGTGAATTCTTCACCCATGTAGCGGTATTTTCCTTCAGAAGTTTTGACGGGTTCTTCCGGTAATTTTTTTCCCGCAGCTTCTCCAGCGGGTTTTTCTTCGGCCCCAAATTTGGCCTTTTCTTTTTCACTCATAGATTCCCATGCTTTGGAACGTTCTTTAATGGCATCGTCCAATTTTTTCATATCTCTTGTTTTGAGAGCTTCCTGGATTTTGGGGTCTTTTATCAGGTCTTTTTCTTCCGTCAAAATATCTAAAATTCCTTTATTTTTATCTAGATATTCAATCAGATGAGGATTGTCGACCATAGCTTGTCCAAGGGGATGCTTTTCATTAAATGTCAAAATCCCAAGCCGTTTATTATCTTTAAGGATTTTTTTATAAGACTCATCCATTTTAGGAAATTTTTCATCAATCGCTTTTCCCCATTTTTCTTCGTCAAAAACTTGTGTAAGTTTATTTTCACTAAGTTTTGTCATAAGTTTCTGAATTTTTTCCATTCTGGCGTATTCCTCATTCCATTCATTTAACTGTTGCTGATTTCTGGCTGCTTCCGGTTTTTTTAATAATCTGTCTATTGATTTTTTTAGCTTATGTCTGTAAGTTTCTAGCCTTCGCATATCTCCTTCATCGAATTCTATTTCTCCTGAAAATATTTTTTCGGATAATGTCCTCATTCCCAATTTTTTGCCCGCCCTAGATAATGCAAATTCTTCCGCCATATACCGTTGCTGATCGAAAAATACTTTTGCTGAATCCGTAGGTTTTATATGATGCCATTTCCAATCCCATAACATCTTCAATCCTTTTAATCCTACTTTTCCAGGGAAAGCAAAGCCCTTAGCTAAACCTTTCCATTGCCCTTTAATAGCTCCGCCAAAACCATACCACAAGCTACCACTACTAGTATAAGCGCGAATACCACCAGTAATACCTCCAGATATTGCGCCGATAGCCATTGTATATGCGCCGACATAAAGATAAGCACCAGTTGCTTTGCTTAAGTAGCTTTCCCGTTCCCAAAATCTTTTTGCAATCCAATGCATAGCCCCAACTATGTGTTTATTTTCAGTAATAGCAACACAAGTGCCATTTTTCAAAATCCATATTCCAGTTGCTTTAGTTGCATCAGTGACTAGAGTCCATCCTCCATGCACTAAACGACCCAACAATTCATTCATTGTTTCATCGTCTTTTAGTAAGCTTGGGTTTTTTCCTATTTTTCCAAGCAATTCAAGCAATTTTTTAAATTCTGTATGACCTTCTTTTTCTTTATTAAACGCTTCCTTATCAATATATTTGTCCTGATTTTTTTCAATCAATTCAATTACCTGATAAACTGTTTTTCCTTTAAATTCTTCAAATTTACCCTGATTTTTAAGCATTTTTGTGAAAAAATCCAACAGATGTACGCTGCCACGACTTTGTATAAATTCACGGACTCCAGCTAGGGCATCCCTACTTGCAACATCAGCAATGTGTATATAAGAATCTAAAGCGCCGGGTCCATTTTGAATAAAATCATCATATTTTTGTTCATTTACCAAAAACATGATTTCAGGCTTAATATCAAGTCCGATGCCTAAACTCTTTAAATATTCTGATGAATGTTTAGCGCGTTGCTTTTCTTCAGGTGTAATTTTAATTTTTCTCTCCATTTCAATAGCAGACCATAATATCCCCTCATCTCTTACTTGTTCCGTTTTTTCTTTTACAGTTTTTCCAGCAGCTTTAAGTTGATCGATTGTCTGTTTTTGTTCAAGAATCTCTTTTTGTAATTTTGCGATTTCTTCAGGAGTCGTTGCTTTACTTAGTTTTTCTAGTAGCTTGTTTAATTTATCAACAGCCGCTTTAGCCTTTTCAGCTCCTTCCATAGCCTTACCAGCACCTCCCGTGATACCCAAGGCTTCATATAACTTTTTTTTGAGCCAATCTTTTCCCCAATATGCTCCTAATGAGCCAAGCCCTAAAGCCGCAAGAATATTTCCCGTTGAAAAGACCTTCCCTGCAGTTTCTTTTATTTCCTTTTTTGCTTTATCCACAGCTTTTCCTGCAAGCCAGCTAATCAATTTTATGCCAAGATATATGCCAGCAGCACCTGCAAGAGTATAAATTATGGTTTCACCTGGTTTTTCCCTAAGGCGTCTTAAATATCTTTGTGTTATGCCATTCCTGGCCTCTTCAGCCTTACGGATCATTGATGCCCAGACAGCATTCAATTGTTGGGTAGTTGGATTATTCGGATGCAAGTTTAATTCATCAAGTTTTGAAAGCGCGATAGTTTCTGATGTTCGCAATTCTATCTCACTCTTTCTGGCTATATCTGAAAGGTCTTTTGGAGCAATTTCTTTCAAGCTTTTATCAGGGTATTTTTTGGCTATTTTTGTAAATATATTTAAAAGCTCTGACTGCATAAACGTAAGCACATCCTTGTCTTTAGGCGACGGATTAAGCACGTCTAAACTAGCTAATGACATGGTATATTGGCCATTCCTATCTTTTTCCGCCACTTCTTTAGCAGCTCTTTTAAGAGCTTCAAGGCCGGTTTCAACCTTTTGGCCTGGTCTTTCTAACGTTTCCCTTTGTTGCTGATGCTTATCATCGCTCATTATTGTCTATCTTTTATTGGTTTTATTTTTTCCAGACTTTCTTTCATTTTAAGCCTTTTAAGGTCTTCATTAATTATTAATTTCTGCACTTCGTCCAATTGCTCGTTTGTCAAAAGATAACCAAGCACTATCCAGTGCCTTTTTTCATCGTCATTTAAAAATCTAGACTGTTTTACAGCGTTTTTAAAAAGCGTAATTTTTTCATGGCGCTTTTGGTCGTATTCAATTACTCCTGGATTGATAAATTGTTGAGGATTTATTTGCATAATTAAAATATTATCTTTTTATTATACCATATTCTACTCTGAAAATCCAACCTAAATAGCGCGGAAACGATTCCGCGCCTTCAGAGCGTGGGTGAAAACAGCGCGATTAGCCCCATTCGACTTCGCTCAGGGCGGGCAATCGCGCCTTCATAAAAAAATGTAAAATGAAAAATGTAAAATTAAAATTGAGCCAGTTGTTCTTTCAATTTTTTCAATTTTCCCTCTGATTCCTCCAATTTTTTCTTTTCACCTTCTACGATTGCAGGCGGAGCGTTTTGGATGAAGTTTTTATTGTCTAATTTAGCTTTTAATCCTTTCAAATAATTCTCAAGATTTTCAATTTCATTAGAAAGGCGCTGTTTTTCCTTAGTCATATCGACCAAATCACCCAAAGGTATAAAAATTTCAACCCCGTTTATTACATCCGTTGCGGAGTTTTTGATTTTTTCACCTTTTTCCTGCAATTTAAGTTCGCTTACCCTCGCGAGGCGGAGGATTTCGGATTCGTTTTTCTTAAGGTTCTTTAGATTATTATGTCCGTAAATTATCACAGGGATTTTCTGAGCAGGGTCGATTTTATTTTCCGCTCGCAGATGGCGGATTTTTGTTATTACATCAATCATCAATCCCACTGAAGAGCCGTTATACTTTTGTTTATCAGGAATCGGGAAAGTATGGCTAATAAGCATTCCTTTTTGCCCTGGCATATTCGCCCAGACTTCCTCAGTCACAAATGGCGTTATTGGATGAAGCAGGATAAGAATATTTTTAAGAACATGATATAAGACAGCGGGATTTTGTTTTTCACCTTTAGAAAGTTCCAAATACCAGTCACAAAAATCGTTCCAGAGAAAATCATACAAAATCTGACCTGCCTCACTGATCCGGTAATTCATCAAGCTGTCATCCGATGTTTTGATAACGGTATTCAGCTTATCCAAAATCCATTTATCAGCGTCTGATAAAAGTTTTTGATTTATTTCAGGCTCTTTTTTTACCACTTTTTCTTCTAAAATTCCAAGTACAAAACGGCTGGCATTCCAAAGTTTATTGGTGAAATTACGGTAACCTTTTATCTTTTCTTCATAAAGCCGCATGTCGTTCCCCGGTGAATTTCCGATGACCATACTCATTCGAAGGGCATCCGCGCCGTATTTTTCTATCATATCCAAAGGGTCTATACAGGTAGAAGGGTCAGATTTGCTCATCTTTTTACCTTCGCGAGTGCGGATCAGACCGTGCAGGTAAACGTTTTCGAACGGAATTTCGTTGAGGCCGTAGGTCGTCATCAGAATCATACGTGCTACCCAGAAAAACAGAATGTCATAACCGGTTTCCATCACGCTCGTGGGGTGGAAGAATTTAAGGTCATCGGTTTTTTTTGGCCAGCCCAGCGTTGAAAACGTCCATAAAGCAGAACTAAACCAAGTATCCAGCGTATCTTCATCCTGTTTAAAGCTCATTGATCCACATTTGGAGCATTTGGAAGGCGCTGTACGAGCTACAATCACCTCGCCGCAATCCTTGCAGTACCATACGGGAATGCGGTGCCCCCACCATATTTGCCGGCTGATGCACCAGTCGCGTAAATTTTCCATCCAGTGAAAGTACGTCTTGTTGAATTGATTAGGGATAATTTGAATGCTACCGTTTCTGACCACATGGATAGAAAGATCTTTTAAGGTGGCTTCCTTCTTTTTCCATCCCAGGTTTTTTGGGTTTTTGACGGTGAATTTTTTGTTTACATTGATGAACCATTGGTCGGAGGGCAGCGGCTCAATCACATGGTTACATCGGTAACAAAGGCCTACGTTGTGTTTGTAATTCTCGTCAATTTTTTCAATGAGCCCCATCGCCTTCATATCTTCCACAATTTCGCCGCGGCATTCAGGCGTGGTGAGGCCTGCGTATTTACCACAGTTTTCCATCATGCGGCCGTCTTCATCAATGATTTTTTTCATCGGAAGGTTGTGGCGCTGCGCGATTTCATAATCTGTAAAATCATGGGCGGGAGTTACTTTGATAACACCCGTGCCGAATCCCATATCTACGGTTTCATCAACGACCACCTGTACTTCAAATTCGCCCAATACACCCGGAATCATAAATTTTTTACCTATAAAGGATTTGTAACGCTTGTCTTTGGGGTGCACCGCCACGGCTGTGTCACCCAATTTGGTTTCCGGGCGGGTGGTGGCCAGAGAAAAAGGGCCGTATTTGATCCAGTACAATTTTTCAATCCTTTCTTCGTATTTTACCTCGTCATCCGCCAACGTTGATTTACATCTCGGGCACCAGTTTACAATCCGGTAACCGCGGTAAATCAGGCCGTCCTCATACATCCTATTGAACATCTCGATGACGGCGCGGTTCAGGTTTTCATCAAGTGTGTACCTTTCGCGGCTCCAGTCGCAACTTGCGCCCATGCGTCTGATTTGGTTGCGGATGGTATCCTGAGAATCTGCCACAAATTCCTTCACGCGATTCAGGAAAACCTCGCGTCCAAGTTTTTCACGCGTGAGCCCTTCTTTGGCAATTTCTTTTTCTACTCTGTTTTGCGTGGCGATGGCGGCGTGATCTGTGCCCGGCAACCACAACGTTTCATATCCTTTCATCCTGCGATGGCGGATGATTATGTCTTCAATCGCTAACATAACAGCATGACCAAGATGAAGCACACCTGTAGCATTCGGCGGAGGCATTGAAATCGTGAAAGGTTTTTTCTTTGAACCAGAATCAGCCTTAAAAGCGCCTGCATTTTCCCAGTTTTTATAAATCTTATCTTCGTATTTTTTTGCTTCGTAAGCTGAAGGCAACATATATTACATTTTTACATTTAACATTTTACATTTTTCATTTAAAAAAATGCGATATGAATATTATCATAGGCTATGATGCTTAACAACGAAACCTACGAAAATATCTAATCTCTAATTTCTAATATCTAATTTTGTCATGCAGAATATCCGAATATCAAAATTAGATATTAGTTATTAGAAATTAGAGATTATACTAAAGCTTATTCAATTCAGCCAAAACGGCATCTTCATCTTTTTGCTCGGCAAGCTCCTGTATTTTTTCGGCTTTTTCACGCAGACGTTTTTTTTCTTTATATTTGATTTCGTCGAATTCGAGTTTAAAAAATTTAGCATCGGAATTCATGTCTTTTTGATATTGTTTGTCAGCATCTTCAATCTGCTTTTTTTCGTTGTCCAGAATACTTCTTAAATTCGCAATCTGGTCCTCCGTCATAATAGGAAACACATCGATCCAGTACTGCCTTTCTTCATCATTCATTGACTGGCTACCTTTGACCAATGAAACAAGATCGCCAAATTTCTTATTTACCTCGTCAGGAATTTTTAAAGCCGTGGCCTGAGTTGTTGGTGGGGTAGTTTTATCCGCCATAATAATTTTGTCTTATTATTATACCAAAAAAGACCGTGATTGGCAATGATTTAGGTGATTTTGACCGTGATTTGCACGATTTTTGTGATTTAGGTAATCCCTTTTCATCCGGCAGTCTAACTTTAAACCACTTTCAATATTTTAGTATTCAGTCTTTTTGTGAATAGATATGAAATGTATAGAAATCCAATCATTAGCGCAGGTACAATTAAAAAAGTCAGATTTTTTCCAAAAACTTGGAAAGTCGTTAAAAAATTAAAAATTATATGAAGGAAAATCGCGAGCACCATGCCTTCCATGACAAGGACTTTTTTTTCATGGCCACCTCTGCGAGACGGCAAAGCTTTAAGTATATTTTGACGTATTATATGAAGGCTTAAAATTTCACGGTTGACCCAATCTTTTACTTCAAATGCTAATAAATTTTTTTGATTGAATGGACTAATCTGTTTTGAAAAATACGCATACGCCCATATCAGACCAGCCAATCCGGAAAATAGAGTGTGCGCGAGCATCGTACCCAGGCTTCGGAATGCAACTACATAGGTGAAACTTGTTAAGTTTTCATTAATCCCCTGAAAACTTGCCAGATAAAACAGATTTTCCATAAAAGCAAAACCCAGAGCCGCAGTTACCGCATAAACCACACCATCAATTACCTGATTGAATTCCAGTTTGTGATTTGTAACAACATAAATAGCTGCGGAAATTTTTGCAGTTTCTTCAAGGATGGCAAATAAAAACAGATTTGAGGTTTCATTTAAAAACAATGGACCAATGTTTAACCACAAAATCACATGGCGAAGAAAAATGAAGGGGAAACTCATCGCGGCGCCAACAAAAAATGTTTCTAAAATTATTTTTTTAGGCTCAGGGTCTAGTTTGTCTTTTTTGTAATAAATAAAAAGCCAGCACAAAGCGGGGATAATCGCGAATGGGAAGGCTATTATTAAATTTTTAATGTCCATTTATCTTAAAACTCGAAACTCGAAATTTGCAATGTAAACCGTAAGATTATTTAATTTTCATTACCTTAAATTCCATAATGCCGGCAGGGACTTTGACTTTAATGATATCGTTTTTAGTTTTTCCAAGCAAAGCTGAACCGATAGGGGATTCGTTTGAGATTTTATTCATTGTAGGGTCAGCTTCAGTAGAGCCTACTATCGTGTAAGTTTCCGGATCGTCATTATCTGTGATATTTTGGACAGTTACCGTGGTGCCGATCTGCACAGTGGACTCAGTTGATTTTTTGACTTCGGTTATGATTTTCGCATTATCGATCATTTTTTCTAATTCGATGATCCTGCCTTCTATAAAAGCCTGTTCATTTTTCGCCTCTTCGTATTCTGAGTTTTCTGAAAGGTCTCCATATGAAATCGCTTCCTTCAGGCGTTTTGCCACTTCTTTTCGCTTTACATCTTTAAAATACTGAAGCTCTTCTTTCAGCTTACCTAAACCTTCCTTGGTAACCAGTACCTGCTCCTCCTCATTGTTGGTTGTAATATCGTTAGCCATAATATTAAATTATTGATTAATTTTACATTTTACAATTTACATTTATTACCATTTTATATTTAAATAAATGAAAAATGTAAAATGATAAATGCAAAATTGTTTTATTTATCTTGAATTTTTATACTTGTAGGATGGTCGCGCAGTTTTTGAAGGATTTTTGCTTCGATTTGGCGTATGCGTTCGCGCGTTACCCCGAATTCTTTACCGACTTCCTCTAAAGTATGTCCTATACCGTCATCAAGACCAAAACGCATGCGGATGATTTTCTGCTCGCGCGGAGAAAGATATTGGAGCATTGAATGTATATTTTCTTTGATTATTTTCCGGTTTGTTGCGTCAGCCGGCGAAATCGCTTCATCGTCTTCGATGAAATCACCGAGCTTGCTGTCCTCTTCCGCGCCAACAGGTGCTTCGAGAGAAATTATATCCTGTGAAATTTTTAGGATATGACGGACTTTCTTGATATCCATATTCATTTCAGAAGCAAGTTCATCAACAGTCGGTTCACGGCCTAATTCTTGTAATAGCTGGCGTTGGGTATGAGTCAGTTTATTAATAGTTTCTACCATATGCACAGGTATGCGGATTGTCCTTGCCTGGTCCGCTATGGCGCGGGTTATTGCCTGCCTGATCCACCATGTGGCGTATGTGGAAAATTTGAATCCGCGTTTCGGATCAAATTTTTCCACCGCGCGGAATAAACCGATATTTCCTTCCTGAATAAGGTCTAGAAATGACAGGCCGCGGCCTATATATTTTTTTGCGATTGAAACAACCAGGCGCAGATTTGCCTCGGCTAGTTTCTGTTTTGCGACAGGATCTCCTTTGGCAATCCTTTTTGCCAGTTTGATCTCTTCATCGGCTGTTAGGAGTTCTACACGCCCTATTTCGCTTAAATACATCCTTACAGAATCATTGGCGATTTCTTTCAGGTTAGTCTGTTTTTTTATCTGTTTCTGGTCTGCCTCCTCTTCTTTTTCTTCCTCAACTTCCATTTCCAATGTTTCTTTTTCTTCAACTTCGTCCTCTTCAAATTCATCGTATTCAGCCAGAATATCTTCAAGCCCTTCTTCCTCCAAATCAAAAAGGGATTTTTCTTTTGTGGACTTTTTTCCTTTGCCCCAAATCATATCATCTTTTACATCTATGACTTCAATTCCAAGGTCAAGAAATAATGTGTATATTTCATCAAGAAGGATGACATTTTCCTCTATTTCAGGCATAGCTTTCAAAAGTTCCTGATGGGTGACGAATTTCTGGTCGCGGCCCTTTTGTATCAGATGGCGGATCGCCTCAGGATATTTTGCAAGCGTTTTGTCGTCAGGCTGGGCGATAAACTTATTTTGGATCTTTTTAGCCATAATTTGGATAAGATTACTTTGTCTAAATCAAATTTTAGTTGCCAGTTTCAGAAGTTCATTATAACGATTAAGAAGGGTTTTCTTCTCCTGCGTGTCAGCGGATATGCGGATTTTTAACTCTATATCTTTCTGGATATTAAATATATTTTTCCGGTTGATCTCACGGATCAGTTTGCCGATTTCTTTTTTAACAGATTCTTCAGCAAATTCCGGATAGAATTCATCGATCAGTAGTGAATATATATTGATTTTCTCAAGATCCTCTTCGCTAAATTCTTCTTTAATACGACTCATATTAACTGAGCTTTCCCGAGTGTACACTTTTTTAAGCGTATTGTAAAACCTTTCTGTTGTGGGATCTATAGGGATATTATCTATCAGGTTATTTGCCACATCATCATACATTTCTGGATAGCAGAAAATAAAACCAAGAAGAAATTCTTCACGGCTGAACACCCTTTTAGCCTGCAGACTGGGTTCAGAGTCCGACGTCCGGTTTGCGTAAGCTTGTTTCGGATTCAGCTTATTAAGGTCATTCCATAACAGGCGAACATCGGTTTTAAGCTCTAACGCAAGCCTGGTTAAATATTCGTTTTTCTCAAAATCAGTTTTATAAAGTTTTATAAGAGGAAGCAAAAAATCAATGATCTGTTTTTTGTCTTCAATTGTATTTTTATCAAACCTCTTAAGTGCGTATGCGAAATAAAAATCCATAACGTTAACGGGATTTTTTACAGACTTTGACCATTCATCTGGATTTTTTTTGATGCATTCATCTGGATCTTTGCCACCGTTTAAAATGATAATCTTTATATTAAGATCTGACATCTGAGCAAGCTCAATGGCGCGGAACGTCGCTTCGATTCCAGCAGCATCCGCATCGAAACAGAAAGCTATATTTTTTGTGTAACGCTGAATCAATTTAAGCTGCTGAGGCGTCAGCGCTGTTCCACAGGTGGCTATAGCGTTTTTTGTGCCAGCCTGATGCGCTGAAATCACATCCATATATCCTTCCACAAAAATCGCCGTATTTTTTTCCTTTATACTTTCCTTGGCAAAATTAAGCCCGTAAAGGATAAAACTTTTGTTGTAAGCAGGGGTCTCCGGTGAATTCAGGTATTTTGGTTCCCCCTCACCGATGATTCTGCCGCTAAACCCGACTGCATTTCCCTGGTGGTCAAAAATAGGGAAGATAAGCCTGTTCCTAAACCTGTCGTAAATATTCTGGTCAGCGATAGACCTTTGGTTTACTACGGACGCATCGATTAAATCTTTTTTATCAAAGTTCTTGCCGAGGAGATAATTTTTAAGCCTATCAAAAGAGTCAGGGGCAAAACCCAGCCTGAAAGCCTTGATCGTCTGTTCGGTCAAACCGCGTTCAAGCAGATATTCTTTTGCTTTTTTGTTGTTTTCAAGTTCCTGTTCATAAAAATTAACGGTGAACTGGTTTATTTCCATGCCCTTGAGCCGCTTGTTGTTTTCTTTAGGCAGCTCTTTAGGCAAAACCACATTGGCTTTGTCAGCAAGGATTTTAACCGCTTCGTTAAAACTGACATTTTCAATGAGCTGGATAAACTTAAAAATATCGCCACCCTGATGGCAGCCGAAACAATACGCAATGCCTTTTTCAGGACTTACCATGAAACTGGGAGTTTTTTCTCCGTGGAATGGACAAAGACCACGCAAATTCCTGCCAGCTTTTTTAAGCTGTACGTAACCTCCAACAAGGTCTTCGATATTTATCCTTAATCTGATTTCGTCGAGATGATTCATATTACAATTCCCAATGACCAATGACCAATACCCAATTAGTGATCAGCAATAGAGGTAATTGGACATTGATTAATTGATCATTAGTTATTACGAAAATAATTTCGATTGTCTTTCGATATATTCGATTTTTAGATGAGCGTAAGCATTAGGCGTTACAATACGCCCTCTGGTTGTACGGTCCAGAAAACCGATTTGCATAAGATATGGTTCGTACACGTCTTCAATCGTCTCTATTTCTTCGGAAGTAGCGGCGGCAATGGTGTTAACACCAACAGGGCCGCCATTGAATTTTTCAATGATAGTAAGCAGGATCTTCCTGTCTGTCCTGTCCAGGCCTACAATATCAACACCGATTGTTTTTAGGCTTTTTTTGGCAAGCTCAAGGTTGATTTTTTTGATATTGTCCACTTCGGCAAAGTCGCGTATCCGTTTAAGAAGCCGGTTTGCAATCCTAGGCGTTTTGCGTGAACAGCGCGCCACTTCTTTAACTGCTTGTTCATCAATGTCTATTTCCAGTATTTTTGCAGAACGCCTAATTATGCTTTCCATTTCTGACTCCGTATAAAAATCGAGTTTATATATGTGGCCAAAACGATCCCTTAAAGGCGAGGACAGAGACCCTGCTTTTGTAGTAGCACCGATTAAAGTAAATTTAGGCAGATTTATACGCATAGAACGCGTAGCGGGCCCTTTGCCAATGATTATATCCAGCGCGTAATCTTCCATCGCGCTATAAAGTATTTCTTCCACCTGTGTCTTTATGCGGTGTATTTCATCGATAAACAGGATATCGTTTTCTTCTAGATTGCTTAATATAGATGCAAGATCACCCTGTTTTTCAATGGCGGGCCCGGAAGTAGTTTTAATGTTTACACCCATTTCCCTGGCAACAATATATGCCAATGTGGTTTTGCCCAAGCCAGGAGGACCGTAAAGCAAAATATGCTCAATCGGCTCGTTCCTTTTTTTTGCCGCTTTCATGGCGACTTCGAGGTTTTTTTTGATATCGACCTGGCCAACGTATTCAGACAGGGTACGAGGACGCAATGTTAGATCGAACTGCTGAATGTCCGTATCGACTTCTTTAGCGCTTATGATGTCATTTTCTCTTTCAATCATAGTTAGTGCTTTGTGCGGAGTGCTTAAGTGCTTAGTGCGATTAGCACTATAGCACTAAAAAAGACTGTAAGCACTTTATTTCGGGTAAACATTATAACTTCATTACAATTTGGATGCAATTTGCTTTTTTGACAGATATTTGCTATAATAATTAGATTTATTGAACCTAAAAAATGATTTACAAATTTTTGAAAAATTGCGATATGATAAATTTCTTTTTTGAGGAGAGGTTTATTTATGATACCGAAAAACCTTCGCCAAAACCTCAAAGGGCAAGTTTTTATGCTATTGATATGGCAGGGCAAAAACCCCAACAACCAGATAAAAAAGAAGATAAAAAAGAAGAAAAACCACCAGAAAAACCCAAACCTCCTTCAGGACCTACTGGTAAGCCTGAAGAACCTCCTGCCGAAGCTGTAGTCCCCCCAGTTCATGAGGTCAGGGAGCGAAGGCGAAAAAGGGCGCGTAAGATTGAGCGGGTGCAAACACAAGCCGTTCAGGATCGTGATAAAATTTTTGAACGTCTGGTGAAGCTCGGTATTTTTAAGGATGACGCTGAGCGCCAAAAATATGTTGATATAATCAAGGCCGAGATTGAAAAACTTAAACCCGAAGATTTATTAAAGTTCGTGAAGGACCATAATGAATATAATGGTGATTATGAAACCTGGAATAATGAATTTTGCACATTGTTAGGAAAAAAAGATCTGGATCCGGATGAACAGCGCAAATACATTGCAGGCCTGCAGGCTTTTCTTACCGATGAGTTTGCAAATGCTCAACCACCCGTTAAATTCGAGTTAAAAGATGGAAAGCGCATAAATAAATTTACTTATGTTGACGGTTTTCTTGGCGGGTATACAGTCAGTGTTTTGGGCGTTTATATAACATCTGATAAATATAAGAATCGCGATTCAAACTGGAAAAGGGATGAATTATATGCGAAATTGAAACCTGAATATGCTGAGGAAGATGAGGACAGAAAAGATAAGTTCGATAAAGCTTTGGCTCACTTAAGAGGTCAATTGGCTGTTCAACCAGCTGTTCCTGGTGGACCACCTGCGGGCGCAAAAGCACCTGCTTCCACACCTGGTGCTAAGCCTGCACCTGCGCCAGCTCCGCCTCCTAGACCTGCAGTTGCAAAATTATACCCAGAAGAGCAGGCTAAAAAAGATAAAGAGTGGAATGAGGCTTTGCAACGCGCACAAAGGTCTGAGCAGTTAAGAAAAAATGCCGATACGCTTATAGATAAAACTTTAAGAGAAGATAAAACACATTGGGCAGAAAATATTGCAAAAATTTATAGTTCAGAGTTTGCAAAGCTTAGTGATAAATATGGTGGTGATCCTGATAGAGTAGGTCGTTTTAGTGAATTTCGCAGAATACCTGTATTTTACGGTAACGATAACATTTGGCCAGCAGAGATATTTAAGAAATACAAAGAAGCTTATGATCAGGTGACAAAAAATCCTTCAGCAGAAAATATCAAAAGAAAAGATGAGTTGTATCAAATGTTAAGCAAGTCTGCCGCTGACTATAGCCAACTTACTAAAGAAATTGTAGCTAAATTAAAAGGCAAATACGAACCAGGTCTTCGCGTACTTATAGGGTCTTATGAGCTCCCTCATGATGTGTATATATATAATTTAGAACCAATTAAATTATCTGCTGGCGCACAAGGTAGGAGTTGGAAGAAGGAGGAACCTGAACAATATAAAAAACAAAGGGAAGCGATCGAAAGGGTAGAATTACAGAACCCGGATAAAATAGATGAATTTTATGCAAAATATTTTAAGGAACCGCCAAAAAGAGCTTTTGATAATTGGGATGCTCTAGCCAAAATGCTTAAGTCACCAAAAGACTTAGAAGATTATTTTATCGGCGTATCTCCAGAAGGTATAGTCGCTAGAGTTAGGCAAATTATTTTATACAGGAATATGCATCGTGTTTACTGGGAATCCGAATGGTATAAAAGTGAATTTAATAAAGAACTTGGTATAGCTATCAAGGCTCTTGATTCAAATTTTGAAACTTACTATAAAGATTATAAAGGTATAAAAGACAAAGATTTTGTCGCAGACATAAGTAGCGGTCAGGTGAAAGAAAGACCAGCATAATAAATTTTAAGTTTACTGACATAATTGTCGTAAATCTTGCATTTTTTTGTCTTACCCTTCAAAATCCATAATAGCGTCTTAGCCAAAATACTGCCCGCGTAGCTCAGTGGATAGAGCAGCAGCCTTCTAAGCTGTTGGTCGCAGGTTCGATTCCTGCCGCGGGTACCACGGCAAAAATATTTCCGCCAACGGCGGAAAGATTTTTGGGGAGAAGCGCCAGGAAGCGAACCGTAAAAGGTTCGATGCGAAAAAGGAGCGACCAAGTCCGCAGGACGCGGGTAGCGACTATTTGAGCACTCGTAGCAACTCCGCGCGAAGCCGCGGAGGCAGCGAGAGGATTCCTGCCGCGGGTACCACCCAAATGTGAATTTCTACCTGTGAATCCTTCTTCACTTCGTTTCGCAGGCTTCTTCGGCATACGTTCACATTTGGGTCCCGCCCCGAAAAATACCCCTCTCCCTTCTACTTCTGGCAGAACCTCCTCCTCGCATTTTTCGGGGCTCCCAAATTTCTTGGTAACCCGCTATCAACATTAGTTAGCCTCGTTTTTCATCATCCGCACAATTTTTTAACACTTCTTGGAGGTCTGATAAATTAATGAAAGAAAAAATCTTGATTCGTATATATTGGTATGTTATACCTATCGGCGGTTTTTATTGTAAGTTGACCTCATGACTACGATACGGGTTCTCAATCTTCGGAAAAAATATGGTGAAACAGAGGCTTTGAAGGGCATATCATTTGATGTCGACAAAGGTGAGATTGTCGGTTTTCTTGGGCCTAACGGTGCAGGAAAAACCACGACAATGAAGATCCTGACATGTTTTATGGCCGCTGAAAGCGGAGAAGCCCATGTGGCAGGCCATGATTGTTTTAGGGAAAGCCTTACGGTTCGCAGGAAAATAGGTTATTTACCTGAAAACAATCCACTATACCTTGATATGACGGTTTACGAATATCTGAGGTACATGGCTGAACTGCATGATGTGCCTGCCAATAAACTCTTTGACAGGATTAAAGAGGTCATCGTCGACTGTGGGCTTACCGATAAACTTCATAAACCTATCAGCACCCTTTCAAAGGGCTTCAGGCAAAGAGTCGGACTTGCATCAACGCTTATCCATGACCCTGAAATTCTGATTCTGGATGAACCGACTGTGGGACTGGATCCGAACCAAATAGTTGAAATAAGGAATTTGATCAAGACTTTAGGAAAAGAAAAAACAGTAATCCTTTGCAGCCACAATTTAGCTGAGGTCGAGCTTACCTGCAACCGTATAATAATAATCAATGAAGGAAAAATCGTGGCATCCGGAACACCTGCGGAACTAAAAAGTCTTGTTGAAGGCCATGCGAATATAAGGCTGACCGTTAAGGGAGATAAGACAAAAGTCACGTTGTTACTGCGCGATATCGATGGAGTAAAAGAAGTGGCTTGCCAGCAGACCCGCGAAAAAGGCGCTTATGCTTATGAGCTTGTTACCGTTAAGAATAAGGATCTTCGTGAAAAAATAATTGAAGCAATTTTTAAAAATGAATATAAACTTCTTGAGATCCACCGCGAATCCGTATCTCTTGAGGAGATTTTTAACCAAGTAACAAAATCCAATTCTTAATTTTAAACAGGAATATTAAGTTTTATGAATTTTAAGCACATAAATACAATAATGGGAAAAGAACTAAGGTCATATTTTAATTCGCCTTTGGCTTATATTTTTATAACTGTTTTCCTGACTTTTACATCATGGCTGTATTTCAGGGGGTTTTTTATCGATAATTTTGCCACGATGCGCCCGTTCTTTTCATTTCTCCCCTGGATTTTCTTATTTTTGGTGCCAGCAATTACTATGCGTCTTTGGGCTGAAGAACAAAAGATGGGGACCATTGAGCCACTTTTAACAGCTCCGATTGACGAATGGGAAGCGGTTTTAGGGAAATTTTTAGCAAGTTTCTCCTTCCTGATTATCTCGCTTTTACTGTCATTTGTACTCCCGGTAATCCTCTTTATAATAGGCAAGCCTGACTGGGGCACAATAATAGGCGGGTACTTTGGTTCAATTTTTTTAGGTGGAGCTTATCTTGCTATCGGGTTATGGATTTCAAGCCTGACCAATAACCAGATAATAGCCTTCATTTTTTCAGTAATCCTTATTTTCATAATTTTCATTATTAGCCAGCCAATTGTGCTTCAGACAACTCCTATGTTTTTGGTTCCCTTTTTCCGGTATTTGGGAATGGGATCCCATTTTGAAAGTATTTTGAAGGGTGTTATTGATACAAGGGATATTATTTATTACATTATTCTGATAGCTCTTTTTATATATTTAAATGTCACCAGCCTTAGGAGCAGGAAATGGCATTAAAAATTATGAATTTTTTAAACCGCTTTAAATACGCAAGGGATTCATACCTTATCACGATTATGATCGTGCTGATCGTAGTAATGCTTAATTATATCGCGTCTCATCATTTTTTTCGCATAGACCTTACTAAAAATCAAATTTACGCCGTATCTGGTGCAAGCAAAAAAATTATGGGGAATTTGGATGACATTGTTAATGTGAAAGTCTATTTTTCTGAAACCCTTCCTCCAAATTTACTGGCTGTAAGGCAATATGTTCAGGATATGCTTGGAGAGCTTTCTTCTTATTCAAAAGGCAATTTGGCAGTTAATTTTCTTGAACCTTCCGATCCAAATGTAAGAAATGAAGCTTTAAGTTATGGTATACCTCAGATACAGATGAATATCGTTGAAAAAGATAAATTAGAGGTTAAGAACGGTTTTTTGGGAATAGCAGTTGTTTATGGCAATAAGACTGAGACGCTACCCGTGGTCCAGAATATTATGAATGTGGAATATGATTTGGTGGCTGCAGTCAAAAAAGTCACTGCTAAAGAAGATCGCGTGCTTGGTTTTCTTACTGGTCATGGTGAACCATCTTTGGAGGATCGGATAAAAGTCGATCAGCAAGGCGACACCTATTCGTTTTTAAAGCAAGCGCTCGACCGCAATTATAAAGTGGTCGAAGTCAATCTTAGCAAAGGCGATACCCTGTCTAACGTAAATACACTATTGATCGCTGGCTCCAAAACCGTATTTTCTGACGACGAGAAATATGCCATCGACCAATTCCTTATGAAAGGCGGCAATATTGTGATTATGCTTGATGCGATCGATGTCAGCCAGGATTTAAAAACTACCGCATTAGACCTCGGGCTTGATGATATGTTAAAACAATATGGCATAGGCATTGAAAAGCAATTCATTCTTGACCGTTCAAATGAAAACGCATCGTTTAACCAAGGATTTGTTAATTTTATCGTCCCTTATCCATATTGGGCCAAAGCGATAAATAAATTTTTTGATAAGACCAATCCAATTGTGGCCAATTTGGATTCAGTAGTATTTCCATGGGTTAGCCCGGTTAAGATCTATGATGCCAAGAATGTTAAATCCACTATTCTCATAAGTACAACTGGCGATGCAGGCCTTTCTGGAGAGACATTTGATTTAAGCCCTGGCGCTAACCAAAACTTAACTGAAAAAAATCAATATCCGCTTGCTGTTCTTTTGGAAGGAGAATTTACAAGTTACTTTTCAGAAAAATCGGATAAAAAAGATTTGATACAAAAATCCGAAAAACCAACCAGACTTCTTGTTAGCGGAAACTCTCGTTTTATGACCGATCGTTTTTTAAATAATTTTAGGCAAAATATGGCCTTTGCCATGAATGCAATTGATTTCCTTACGCTTGACGAGTCACTGATCAGCATTAGATCGAAAACTTCTTTTGATTTGCCTATAAAGGATTTAAGTGCGGGCGACAGGCAAATAGTCAAATTCACCGGAATATTATTAATGCCAATAATAGTGGTGATTTTTGGGGTTTTGCGTTTTTTTGCAAGAAAACGGCAAAAGATTAGCCTTTAATAAACAGATTTATATGAATGAAAGATATAAAAAACCATTAGAATATTTACGTAAAATGAGTCCTTTAAAAAAGGTGCTGATAGTTTTTGTTATACTACTGATATTCATAATTGTTGTTGAGCAGCCAGGCAGCGACACCTCTAGAGATCGCAAAGGCGCAAAGTTTTTTATGCCAAAGATGGCGATTGAAGAAGTCCAGAAAATCAGTATACAAAACCCGGCCAAAGAAAAGCCTGTTTTACTAGAGAAAAAGGATAGTCAATGGAGGGTAACCAATGGGCATCTTTTCCCCGTAGATACAACAAAATTAGATGATTTTCTTAAAGCATTATTTAATTTAGAGCAGGGTTCTTTAGTTTCAAAAAATAAAGACAGGACCGCCATATTCTCCGTTGATGAAAAAACCGGCATACATGTACAGATATGGGACATTAAAAATCAGACCGTAGGGGATTTTTATGCGGGGCAGACTATACCTGATGGGCAGTATATGAGGCGCTCAGATTCTTTTGAGGTTTACCAGACAATACCAAGCCTTACAAAATTTTTACTTGAGGATATTGAAGGCTGGAAAGATAAGACTTTATTAACCGTAAAAGAAGAGGAAATAAAACAAGTGGTGCTCCAAAATCCTAATTCAGAAATTACACTTGAAAAAGGCACTACGGGAGTTTGGGAAGTGGTTAAGCCTGAAAAATATGGCGCTGACAATTTGGCCATACGCACTTTATTTGATCAATTAAAATTGATTCAAGGAGATACTTTTGTAGACAGTATTGAGGGAAGCCAGGCAAATTTTGAAAAGCCCGATTATAAAATATCTGTTCGGAAAATAGATAATTCATCGAGTTCCGTATTGTTTACTAAATCAGATAAAGACAAAATATATTATGCCAAATACATAGGAAAAGATTTTATTTATTCAGTTTCATCCACTCTGATCGATAATATTTTTGGTCTGAAATTCAAATCTAATGGAGGTTCTAATTGAAGGTCTAGTGGAAGGTCACTTGAAGGTCTAATTGTTTTCTATTCTCAATAAGACCCTCTATAAGAACCTCAATAAGACCCTCCCCTGCACCAGGCGCTTGCGCTTCGGTGCAGGGAGACCTTCAATTAGAAAGTTTGTTCATCAATTCTTCGCTTATATCGAAATTACTGGATACATTTGTTACGTCCTGATCTTCTTCAAGCGCATCCATGAATTCCAGGATTTTTTTAGCATCATCCGCATTTTCAATTTTTATCGTATCTTTGGGTACAAATAATAATTCAGCTTTCTCTACCGCAATATTTAATTTTTTAAGGTTTTCATTTATCTCATGCAACTGATTAGGGGCGGAATAAATTTCAATTAAATTACCTTCGGGTTTTATATCTTCAGCCCCAGCATCGATTGCGGCAAGTTCTATTTCTTCAGCTTTTTTATTCTCAGTATTAACAGTGATCACTCCTTTCCGCTGGAATTGCCAGGATACGCTTCCGCCTCCCCCCAGATTTCCACCTTTTTTATTGAAAATTGTCCTTATATTTGTATACGTGCGGTTTTTATTATCAGTAAGGCATTCAACAATTACTGCGGTGCCAGCCGGACCATAACCTTCATAAACCACTTCTTCAAATTTGGCACTGTCTTTCAGCTCACCGGTGCCACGCTTGATGGCGCGTTCGATATTGCTATTGGGAACATTTTCTTTTTTGGCATTTTCAATGGCCAGCCGTAATGTCGGGTTCATGTTGGGGTCTCCGCCATTTCGAGCCGCAAGGGTTATTAAATTCGCGTGGCGAGTGAAAATTTTACCGCGTTGCGCATCGATTGCCCCCTTTTTATGTTTAATAGAATGCCACTTGCTATGACCTGACATATTTTTTAAATATACAATTGACATTTAACTTTTGACTTTTGACAGTCAAAGGTCAATAGTCAATTGTTAAATGTTATGAACGGAATTTATTCACAAATCCGACAAGAGCCATTTCACGGGCCCTTTTTATGGCTGAAGACAGTTTTTTCTGATGGCGGAGGCAGACACCCGTATAATATCGGGATTTTATTTTTCGGAATCCATCGATAAAATATTTCAGTGTCCTTATATCCTTGTAATCAATATAATCCATCTGATTTGTGCAGAAGGCGCATCGGCGCTTACCCAGAGGGTGTTTTTGTTTGGTTGAAAATATTACTCCCATAATAAATTGTTATTTAAAATTAAAGTTTTAAGTCCTCTCCGCCAAGTATTTGGTCTAATTTTTTATCGAGTTCCAGTTCACGCTCAGCTTCTTTTGCCTCAGATGTTTCCGGAGACGCAGTTACCTCAGCTTTTTCTTCCTTTTTTTCTTCTTTTTTCTTGGAACGGTATATCGGAGCGTTGTGTTTGATGCTAATGTTCTTTTTGGAAGTTTCTTTTTCCCTCTTCGGCCTTTCCTCCGGGACAGTAAGATCGTATTTAGTGTATGTATACCCAGCAGGCAGCTTGATGATCAGGGATCGGAGTAAATCCTTTTCAATACGAAGATGATTCCTGAGTTCGGCTAAAAATGAGTGAGGAAGATCAAGGTTATAAATCATATAAATTCCCTCAACTTGCCTTTTTATCTTATAGGTTAACGGTTTTTTACCCCAAAAATCTTCCTGGGTTATTTTTCCGTCAGCTTTTGTAATCGTCTCCTCGATTTCCTTAAGTTTTTTCTTAACGTCGGATTCGCGGAGATCAGGGTTTAATATGAGCATCAGCTCATATAAATTATTAACAGATCCGACCGCAGTATCGGTCGCAGTTTTTTTAACCATGTTGTTATCTTTATGGACTAAACGCTATGAATCCAATATGGTTCATAGAAAGATTGCGTGACTATTTTAAGGGATTTTTGGTTTAATGCAATACTTTTTTATTATTATAATAATTACAAGGCTTCGCATTACAAAACTTCGTATTACAAAGTTTCACATTAAAGCTATATATTAATTTTTTTAATTCTTGTAATTCTTGTAATTTTTGTAATAGTAATAACATGAAAATGACCAAGAAAGAAAAAGCCCATCAGGTAGCACAGATTTTAAACAGACTTTATCCAAAAGTCACTGTTCCGCTTAAACATAAAAGCCCATTTACTCTTCTGATTGCTGTTATCTTGTCTGGTCAGTCGACGGATAAGATGGTAAATCGGGTTACTCCAAAATTGTTTAAGCTGGCTGGCGCTCCTGAAAAAATGGCCAAGTTACCGAAATCTGAAATCCGTAAAATCATTAAACCTTGCGGCCTTTCTCCGACTAAATCTAAAAATATATCCGCATTATCTAAAATTTTAGTTAAAAAGTACAAATCTGAAGTCCCGCAGACATTTGAGGAGCTCGAAAGCCTGCCCGGAGTCGGTCATAAAACCGCTTCAGTAGTCATGAGTCAGGCATTCGGCATACCAGCATTCCCGATTGATACTCATATCCATTGCCTCGCGCACAGATGGGGCTTAAGTTCAGGTAAAAATGTCCGCCAGACTGAGAAAGATCTGAAACGATTGTTTCCAAAAAAAATCTGGAACAAAATTCACATCCAGATAATACTTTTCGGCAGGCAATTTTGCCCCGCGCGCGGGCATGAACCGAAGGAATGTCCGATTTGCAGTAAATATAAATAATTAAGTAGGCAGACAAACGTTCGCCCGACTATATGATGGTAAAAATTTGCGTTTGACGAATTAATAAGCTAAACATAAAATATAACACCATATTATTAATTATTTATGTTATGTCTGAAATATCACAAGAACGGGCTTTTTCGGTTCTAAGGGAAGCGAAAGAAAAAAGAATTTTGAAGCCGTCTATTGAGGCGAGATTGGCGCAACTTGTCAGAGTGGAAACTAGGCCTAAAGCGAAAAAAGCGCTTAAAACTTCTGTTGCCGCCAAAGATATTGAAGGATCTGAGCAATCCGAAATTGAAAAACCCCGCAAACTGACTCCTGAGCAGCAGGCTGAATTCCTTTCGGCGCTTGAAGACCGCTTTAATAGAAAATCTGGTCATTACAAACGCCCTGAAGGCGTAAATTTTGCCGAAGTCAAAAAACTCCTTGAAACAAACCCCGCGGTTATGTACAGTCTTGCGCAGATGGAAAATACAAGAGGCGCTCCTGATATCATCGCTGTTAAGAAGGATGCTTTTATTTTTGGTGACTGCTCTGCTGAATCGCCAAATCGCCGTAATCTTACTTACGATCAAGCCGCTGAAATGGCCAAAGAATTCGGTGTGGATATGATGCCCAAAGACACTTATCGCGCAATGCAGAAAAGAGGAAAATTTGATAGGAACAGCTGGAGTTGGCTTGCAACGCCTATGAAAATTAGAAAATCCGGTGATGCGGTCATTGGACTTCGCGATAATATTTACCATAATCTACGCATATACCGAGATAATCCCTACCATTCTAATTTAAGTGGGGGTTGGCGCGGCATGCTAAAGGTTCCGAGAGTTTAATTTTTAATTTAATAATTTTTTATAATTTTTAAAATAAATTCTAATTTTTAGATCTTAAACATAATATTTAAAAATTAAACATTAGTTATTAAGATTTATTTGCAAAAATTTAAAAATTCAAAAATTACAAAATTTATTAATTATAGTTTTTATTATTAAATTAAATAATATTTCTGAAATATCACAAGAACAGGCCTTGGCAGTTCTAAAGAAAGCAGGGGAAAAAGGAACTCTGAAGCCGTCCATTAAGGTAAAATTGGCATATCTTATCGGCGCGAAAATCAGACCTGAAGTGGAAAGAGCGATTAATAAACGTTTAGCTAAAATTTGTGAGCGAATGACTACCCGATAAAGTCAAAAATGTTCGATATGCAGTAAATTTAGCCGATAAAATAATCATTAATTCGAATTTCGATTTTCGAATTTCGATTTTTGAGGTATCTTATTTCAGCTATGAGTTTTTTGGATGACTTAAACGACAGGCAGAGAGAAGCAGCAGAGACCTTAACCGGTCCGCTTTTGATTGTGGCAGGTGCGGGAAGCGGAAAGACAAGGGCGCTGACGTACAGAATCGCTAATTTGATAGCAGAGGGCGTAGCACAGCCGTGGCAGATTTTGGCGGTGACTTTCACGAATAAGGCGGCTGAGGAGATGAAAAATAGGATAGAACAACTACTTCGGAAGAATTTCGGTTCATATGACAGCAATAATCGCCCAATGATTGGCACTTTCCATTCGATCTGCGTGAAGATGTTAAGGCGGAATTTCGATCTTTTTGGCCGTGATAAATCATTTGTGATTTACGATACGATTGACCAGGAAAGCATTATGAAAAGGATAATCAAAGAAAAAATGCTGGATGATGACAGAGTTAAGCCGAAGACGGTTTTGTCCATGATTTCCGGGGCAAAAAATAATTTGAAATCAGCATCGCAATTTCGGGCAACTGCATCTCGAGCATTTGAAAAGATTGTCGCGGACTTATACGAGGAATATGAAAAAAGGTTAAAGGAAAACAATGCACTGGATTTTGATGACCTGCTTTTGTATGTAGTTAAGCTGTTTAAAGAACATCCCGATGTTTTGGATTATTATCAGGAAAGGTGGAAGTTTATTAATGTCGACGAATACCAGGATACAAACCACGCGCAATATGTTTTAACAAATCTGCTTGCCTCAAAATATAGGAATATTTGCGTTATAGGCGACAGCGACCAGTCTATTTATGGTTTCCGCGGAGCTGATATACAGAACATACTGGATTTTGAAAAGGATTATCCCGAAGCAAAACTTATAAAACTGGAACAGAATTACCGCTCAACACAGTCTATTCTTGATGTGGCTGACTCGATAATCGAAAAAAACAAGCAGAGGAAATCCAAGAAGATGTGGACAAATAATAAAGGCGGAGAGCTAATTGAAATATGGCATGCGGACAGCGAATATCATGAGGCTGAAATGGTAGCGCAGGAAATCCAGGATTTAAGGACTGATAAGGGAGTTTCGTTAAAAGATATCGTCATCCTTTACCGCACCAATGCGCAGTCGCGCATTCTTGAAGAAGTACTGCTTCGTTTTGGCATGCCGTACAAAGTCATAGGAGGCGTTAAGTTTTACGCGAGAAAAGAAGTAAAAGATATACTCGCGTATCTTCGCGTGGTCTTAAACCCGAATGATACTGATTCATTGCTCCGTATAATCAACGTCCCTTCGCGGAAAATCGGCAACACGACAATAAACAAACTTCAGGCTTTTGCTGTCGGCAGATCTCTTACGTTAGCTGAAGTCCTTAAACACGTTGAGATGGTATCCGAACTAAATGAAGGTATAAAGGAACGCTTAACTGACTTTTGGGGACTGATAATAAAATGGCAGCAGGAGAGCCAGAAAATCGTTGTGTCTGATTTAATCAGGCGAATTGTAAAAGACACGGAATTTAAAACTTTTCTTTTGGATGGCACCGAAGAAGGGGAGATGAGGTATGAAAATATTCTTGAGCTTATTTCAGTTGCGTCAAAATACGATGGGCTGGAACCCCACATATCACTCAGTTCCTTTCTTGAGGAAGTAGCGCTAGTGGCGGATACGGACCAGATAAACCGTAATGAAGATGTTCTGACGATGATGACTCTGCATTCCGTTAAGGGTCTGGAATTTCCTTACGTTTTTATTGTCGGCTGTGAGGAAAATATTTTTCCTCACAGCAGGACCCTATTCGATCAACACGAACTCGAGGAGGAACGAAGGCTTATGTATGTAGGCGTTACCCGCGCAATGAAAAAATTGTATTTGGTGGCGGCGAAACAACGCCTGCTTTACGGTGATTTTCAGAGAAACGCGATTTCACGTTTTATTCATGATATACCTGAGCATCTGGCTAATCGGGTAGGCGTTGAAAGTTTTGCAGAACCAACAGGAGGAATGGATTACGGCGAAATACCAAAAGAACCGAAAATCCGAATTACTGCGGAACAGAAATTTAAGGATGGCGATAGGGTAGTCCATGCCACATTTGGGGAGGGGATTGTGGTTGAACGGAGAGGTGATTTAGTTACCGTTGCGTTTGCTGATAAAGTCTATGGGATTAAGAAGTTTGCCGCGAATATTGCACCGCTTGAGAAAGTCGAATAGTGGGTCGAATAGTGGGTCGAATTGTGGGTCGGCTAGTGGGTCGGATAGTGGGTCGGATTGTGGTCCATATAATGCGGTGAGTGTTGTATATAGAGTGTTTTTGATTGACAAATATATAAAAATCTTATAAAATTTTATACCGTTTTGGTCTTTTACAGCACAAACTGCGACGTCGGCCATGGCGGTCCGGCGTTGCCAACATTTTGGAGGAAGAGATGAAGACCACTTCTACGATTCTGGCTGTTTCGTTTTGTTCCTGCCTCGCATTCGCGCAGAACGTGCCACACCTCGGTATCCAAGAGGACCTGAGCTACTGGCCAGTCGCATTCGGCATCATCTACATGCCGTTGCCGACTGGAGACGATTCTGTCACGCTTCCCTCGCTGAGCTTCGGCTGGATGCATGTCGACAGAAGCTTCATGCACTCGTTCGAAGCCAAGATCGGTCTTGGCTCTGTCAGCCAGGTTGCTGACCTCAGCTACACGTTCGGCTTCGGACAGCGCAAGGGCATGTGGCACGTCGGCATGCAGACTCGACTCGGCTATGCCCACCTCTACGACCAGACCCAGAAACACCTACACGCCCTAAACTACGCCTTCGGACCCTGCCTGAATTTCACCCTGCCCTGGCTACTCAGGCCGGAGAAGTGGCGATTTTACATCGCCGGTGGGGTGGGAGGCATTGCGGCAAGCGATGCCGACTACCCAGGATACAGGCAGTTCAAGAACTGGTTCCTGGACTTCGGTGCAGCTTTTGGGATCAACTGATCCTCTACTTCCTCAGACCAAACGGACCCTCTTTCTGTGCAACACAGCAAGGGGGTCTTTCGCATACCTTTATTCTGTATTACCATAACGATACGACGATACAACGACATAACCTGCCTGCCGGCAGGCGACACGACATGAAATTAGATGAACTTAAATCATTATTACAGAGAAATAATCTTTGGGCGAAAAAAGGCTTGGGGCAGAATTTTTTAGTGGATGAAAAAGTTTTTGATATGATTATCAAGGCGGCTAATCTGATAAAGACTGATTTTGTGATAGAAGTCGGTCCGGGAACCGGATTTTTGACTGAAAGATTGATTGAAAAAGCAGGGCATGTTACGGCAGTTGAATATGATGTAAATATGGTCCGATTAATAAAGGAGAGATTTAAGGGGGTTAAGAATTTAACGATTATTCATTCCGATATCCTTAGGACTAAGGACTATGCCCGCCCGGATGACACGGTCGGACGGGGACTAAGGGCTAAGCGATATAAAGTCGTGGCTAATATTCCATATTACATTACTTCACCGCTGATCAAACATTTCCTCCAATCCGATTGCAGGCCAGAACTAATGGTATTGCTTGTGCAAAAAGAAGTTGCAGAGAAAATTTGCGGCATTTCAGGCAAAAGTTTAATCACAATCGAGACACAGTTATTCGGAAAACCCGAAATTGTCGGGAATGTGCCTTCCTCATCTTTTTATCCTGAACCGAAAGTGGATTCAGCGATTTTAAGGATTAATGTTTATGAAAAACCGCTTGTATCAGAGAATCAGTTGTCAGATTTTTTGCGAATTGTTAAATTCGGTTTTTCGCAAAAACGTAAAAAACTCAGTAATACTTTGGGCGCCGGACTTCATGTTAAGCCGTCTGAAATGGCTGAAATTCTTAGAGGTGCTGATATAAATCCTGATTTGCGCCCCGAGAATTTGGAGATAGGAGATTGGAAAAGATTAACAGAAATATTGACAAAAATGAAAAAATAATTACAATAATATCCTTACCTTCCCGTTTTAACATCAATTGGGTCAACAATAGGATTTACTATTGGTTCCTCAATTGGATTTACAATCGGACGTGGGAAGATCTTTTTATATAATCACAGCTTTGGTAGGATTTTTGGCCGGGGTTGGGCTTTATTTGGTGATACAGCCAGCCATATCTGTATTACTGGTAGCTGGTTTGATATGCGTATTGTTATTAGTTGGGGACGCACATGTGCGTCCCGTACCGGTGCTGGCTGAATCAGTGCGTCCTATACTGACCACATCAGCCCTAATTATATTAGCGGTATGTTGTGGGTTGTTGCGCGCCAGTTTTACAGAGCATCGGACAAGCCCTAGCCAGATTGATTTTTATAATGGTCAAAAGGTCGAGGTCGAGGGGATTATTACGGAGACAGATATTCGGAGAGATAAGGCGAAATATAAGATTAGATTGGAATATGTAATACCGTTTTTTGGAGGCGAGATTGGCGAATCTCGCCTACAGGCAAACGGTGAAATCCTTATTTCCCTCAACAAATATCCACAATATGAATATGGTGACCGAGTCAGAGTTTCGGGAAAACTTGAGGCGCCTGGTGAGTTTGATGGTTTTTCGTATTCCGATTATCTGAGTCGGTATGATATTTATTCAGTTATGTATTACCCGAAAGTAACCGTGATTAGTAAAGGTGAGGGGAGTATTTTTTGGCGTTACATGTCTTTTTTGCAAAATAAGCTCATGGAGCGTATTAACCAGATTTTCCCTGAGCCTCACGCAAGTTTTGAGGCAGGGCTTTTGGTTGGGGCAAGAAAAGGAATACCTGATGAACTTATCCAAAAATTCAACATCACAGGTCTTACGCATATAATCGCTATAAGCGGATATAATATCACCATCATCATTATGTTTGTAATGTGGATTTTGAGAGGATTACCGCGTAAAACTGGTTTCATAGTCGCTGTTTTGACAATAATACTATTCGTATTGTTTGTAGGAGCGAGCCCATCAGTCGTACGCGCAGGGATTATGGGAATTTTAGGATTAATCGCCCTAAATTACGGACGCCAAAATAATATTCATATCACTGTATTGCTTTCAGCTTTTTTTATGATTCTTTGGAACCCAAAAATTTTGTGGTGGGATGTGGGCTTTCAACTGTCATTTGCCGCAGTTTTGGGCCTTATTTATGTGTCACCTTTATTTGAGGATTATGTGCAAAAATTGCCTCAGGCATTTGGCATAAGAGAGGCTTTGCAGATGACAATTTCCGCCCAGATTATAGCCCTACCCATTATAATTTATAATTTTGGACGATTATCGCTCATAGCTCCATTTGCCAATCTCTTAGTAATTTTTGCTATACCGCCTGCAATGATGTTCGGTTTCCTTGCAGTCCTTTTTTCATTGGTTTTCAATGAAATCGGCCTTATTTTTGGCTATATTACATGGGGTGTGCTTTCTTACATTATCAAAATCATCGAAATCCTATCTTCAATTCCTTATGCAAGTGTAAATATTAAAGGAATTCAGTTTTGGATGATGTTTGGGTATTACGGATTATTGGCTTTATGTTTATATAAAAGACATTTAAGCCTAAAAATAAAGGATCAAGGTTAATACAAATCGTAAGTTTTTCCGTTAACAGATTTATTGTAATTTTAAATACTTGACTTCATCTCTTAAATATGCTATGGTATGCGCCATTTAAATAAAATAACCATTTTTATGGCTTGTTTCACTCTATGTAGAATAACTTAATATTTAATTTTATACAGTATTTATGAGCAAGACTGATAGTGATGCACTATCACCAGAGAAAGAAATTATTTCCGAAACAGATTCTAGACCTCGGCTTTTCATTGTAAAAGATGCAGATCCCGATACTGAAATTGCGCCTGATATGAATTGCAGATCTCGTCTTATAAAATTAATTTGCGGTATACGTGATCGAATTTTTGGACATAAAAATAGAAATAGTATTGGATTAATTCTGGCAAGTGCTGATACTGACCAGGATACAGTTGGAGTTGATCCAAAATTATTGTCTGAAGCTCGCAATTATTTTGAAAGCCATTTTTTACTTTCCCCAGAAGATGTCCCTTTTTCGGTTTTGAAAATTATGGCGACTATTCCTAACCATGGAGACGGCATAATGCGTTTCAAAAATAAAAAATTCATTTTTGATGAAGATGTAACCAAAAATTCAGTAGATTATGTTGATTTACTTATGGCAAAGGGCTCAACGGGAAATATACCTTGCGAAGCGTTTAATCTCTTTTTTCTGATTGAGGGAAACGAAGAGGCTGTAAAATTGCTAAATAAAGCAATTGATAATTATTTAAGAGATAGAGTTAAAATTGAAAGGCAGTACCTTGATCCAAAAGACTATTTATTGCATGATAAGAAAAAGAGAAAATTTGTCATTCAGAGAGTGTTAAATGAAATACGAAAAAGATATGGGGAGGAAATAAACCTGAAGGATATATTTGATAGAATTAGAATTTTAGATGAAGTGTTAGACGATGCTGATAAAAAATTTAATAAGGTAGAATATTCAAAAAGAGTTAGCAATAGAAAAAATGCTGTAAAATATATTGATACTAACTTTAATGCTCAGAATTGGTCAGAGAATCCGCTTGCACTTGACGATAAGAAAATGTCGCAATTTTTTTCCGAGAAAAATAAGGAGACAGATCCTTGCTCATTTTTAACCACATATTTTGACTCTGCACTTAAAGGGCTGTCAGTTTCCAATTTGGATAAGATAATTAAAAGATTTGTTAAAAAAGAGTATAAAGATCTAATCAGATATAGTAAAGAAAATATTCTTCAAGCCCTTGAGCCCACAAAATCAAGGATCCGTTTTACCAGAAGAATTGACGACCATAGCCCTATTTCAGCCAATTTGTTTTTCACAAAGAACGGCCAGACGGCAGCAGAATTATTTATTGATCATTTTATCCATGAGGGCGATAGGATATTGATGGGCAAACAAGAGTACGTCCCAATAAAAAAATATTTAAGAGGTAAAAAAGCTGAAGTAATAGATGAATTACCTGTATATACAGGGGATGATGAAGCTTTTGTGTCTCAGGTTGAGGATTTGGTCGTAGACAGGGGGATAAATTTTATTATGGTTAGCGATATCAGCCGGCTTGGCGGCATCCAGGCACCTTTAAGGCTTTTTTGGAAAATCCGAGATAGACATCCTGATTTAAAATTGATTGTGGATGCATGCCAGACGATAGGCAGAAAAGTAGTAGATTATAACGATGACGAAGTCAATCCTGATGTTATTATTGCCAGTTGCCAAAAAGGCTTTGAAACTTGTGCTGAGACATCAGGCTTTCTCGTTGTTTCAGATTCAATGCTTTTAATGCTAAAACCAACAGATCAATTAGATGTTAGATTGCAAAGATTTATAGAAAAAGCCAAGGAAGTTGAAAAGGGTAGTGAACAGAGTAATCTTCCTGTTGACGCAAGAATAGCCTGCGCACCTGATAATGAGTTAGAAATGTATTTATCAGATTCGGAAATTACAAAAAGTATTCCTAAAGAAATTTTAGAGAAAATATGTTCAAGCGTTAAAAAACGAGAGAGTGCTTTAAAAGATTTATCGAGTAAATTTGCACAATTGGTACAAAGAATAAATAAAAAGCATGGAGGCAGGATTAAAATTTTAAATCCGGACCAAGCTGCCATTTATAAACCTGGTGAAAAAATTGATGAAAAAAACCTTAGCGGCATATTTGAATGTAAAATTGAAGGGGTGACTTTAGATCAGGCCATGAAAGTGGCCAGAGAATATGGAGTTACCATTGGCGACCCAAGGGAAGATGAATTGAAAGATAAAATGGAGGAATTAAAGAAACAAGATAAAACGCCTGATGAAAAAAAGAAGCTTCAAGAAGAAATTGATGCAATTATGGCTAATCATGAGGGGGGCATATCGGAATTTGATACTTTCCGAATAGCTTTTCATCCTTATGTGGGGAACGAAGCAATTAAGATTTTGGGATATGTCTTACATGAATGTTGCAGGAGATATCCAATGCATAATTGATTTAAATATCCTATTCAATAGCTTTGAGAGGAGATCGAATTAAAATTATTAAATCCTAATAAACCAGATAATATGTCGACATTAGTTTTATACTTCAACCGTCTTTTCCGTAGATTGCTACGCGAAAAAGAAAATACCGAAGTTAAAAAAATAGCTTTGGCTAATCAGTTAGGCGAGTATGAATTAGAAAGTGTTCAGAGAACACTGGATAATAAGTATGTTCCAAAGCCTATTTTGGAAGCAAGGCAGATTCAGGATCAAATCCTGTCAGAACGGTTTAGGGGCAGACGGTTACGTATTGCGGATATCGGCTGTGGTGATGGTTACCATGGGGAGACTTTCGCGCCTGACTGCGAATGTTATCACGGGTTTGAGATTTCCAGTGAAATGGCCCGTAAAACCCGTAACAGATGGCAGGCTAATGGTTTATCTAATACAGATGTTATAGAGGGAGATGCCGCAAAGGTCGAATTGCAACCAAGCACGTATGATGTCGCCTGGAGCTTGTATTTTACAGCTGGTAATTTCCGCGACGAATTTGATGATTTGCAAAAGTACGATGACGCTTATTTAAATAAGAATCCAAAGTTCATATCAATAATTTTTAATTTTTATAATGCATTAAGACCAGGCGGAAAGCTGTTTTTGACAGTTTACAAGGATAAATCGAAGACAGAAGAATCACAGAGGAAATTTTATAAAGATACCGGTCAAAAAGTAATCACTCCGCGGGGATCAAGATTTGTGGCCACTAAAGAAAATTTCTGGTCAGTCCGATGGACAGAAGAAAGCATGCTTTCGAATCTGGCTGAATGTGGGATAAAACCCAAACAAGTCAAATTTAACGATTTAAATGAAATCAGTTGGTTAGTTGAGATATCAAAATAATTGCTGACTATAAAATGCGCATTTTAATCAAGCTCCTTTTTTAAACCGCGAATCAAGCCTTGTGGCTTCTTTCCATGCCAATTCAAAGGCAACAACCATAGCTTCATATATCTCCTGGCTTTCAATGATTATGCCCAATTTCTCTTTTAACGAAGTAATGCTCACTTTATTATCGTAAAACTGGATTTCCGGAGTAAACCAATATTGGTCAGCTGTAATAAGCCTGCTTTCCCGCCATTCTTTTTTGTCATGTTTTGTTTTTTCATGGGCTAATGGTGTATTAGGGTGGATAGAACGTATTTTTATGTTATTTTTAACGCGTCTGTTATAGTAAGTTTTAAAATAATCCGGAAGCACGCCATGCATACTATCAAAGTTGGCGAAAGAACGTAAGTTTTCAGAAGAGGTCAGAGTATCTTCATATACTTTTACTAATCCTTCATCGCCTTCGTAAAAAGTAACTTTAGGTTTTGTGCTCTCGGGCCGGTAACGGGATTCCAGTTCCGCCATAACCTCATTAAGCTGGTTTATTTTTTTATCTATACCTGAATTTAGTTCAACTCGCTGGCGCTCGAGAAGATTTATTAAATTTTTAGGCTCCTCAGGGGAATACAACTGGGTATTAGCTCTTTTGGTTTTTTTGATAACCCCTTTATCAACAAGCTTGTCTAAGATAAAGCGCGTTGTGTTTCGAGGAATTTTAACACGCCGCGCTATAGTCGAAGCTGGCTGTATCCCCAGTTCAAGCGCAACAAGGTAGACTTCAATTTCTTTTCCATTTAAACCGATGCTTTGTAATACATTATTAATCATAATTTGGATTAGTTAGGCTTAAAATTTATTAAATATAATGATGACAATATTTTATTGTCAATTGAATTGTAGCTTATTTAAAGCCAAAAAGCAAGCTTTTAATAATCATATTTATGATAATTGACAATTTTATTTAATCATATTATAATTATTAGCCAACATCAAGATCGATATAAAAATTTACAAATATTGTTCCTTAAAATCATAGGCCGTATATAGAAAGAATTGTGCAAATAGGAAATACAAACAAAAATAGTGTTCTTTACTTTTTTGTCCGTGAACTTTCCGCCGTAGATCCACAATTAATTTGCTGGATAAGGAAGGGTATACCGGCAAAACAGTTAGAATCAACAATAATATGTTTTAAATCCAGGCGAACCGTCGTATTAATTTGTGACAACCCGCCGTTCGGATTTAACGCCTATTTGTACAATTCTCTTTATATTAATAATCATCAATATGAGTAATTTGAAAAATATAAACACAGAACAAATGCCAATTAGCGGCGAAGATAAAAATAATTCTGCTGATGCGAATAATTATCCTGAAGGTAATGTCATCAGCCTTGCTCAGTTTCGGAATAGGGCAAAATCAGTGATTAAGCCTGATGATAATCTGCCTCCTCCTTACGCGTTGGCAAAAGCCGCATAATTTATTACTTAACGAAAAAGACTCCGCATTTATTCTATGTCCGGTCGCGTATTGGACTATGATGAGAAAGACGGAGTCTTTTTAAATTTTGCATTTCTGATTTCAGATTTCGCATTTGATTCAGCATTGCGCATTTTTTATTTTTGTAACTTGTAATTAGTAATTGGTAATTTTATACCGTTAACCTGAATAGAATTACGAATTACAAGTTACTAATTGCAAATAAATGCTAAATGAAAAATGGGAATACGAAATGCGAATTGCGAAATGCGAAATATTATTCTCTAACCATTACTTTCTTATATTTCTCAAGTATAACCCTTAAAGAATTCTTCAGTGGCGGCATATGGATACTTATTTTTTCGCGCTTATCGGTATTTAATACACAGTTTGCGCGCCTTTTACATAATGTTTCCTGTTCCTTCTTTGACATAAATTTAATTTCATATTTCGGATCAACTATTTCCTTATACATCGCCATGATTGATTTATGGTCCATAGCGCCAATATTCGTCATATTAAATATACCTGTTGCCTTACGTTTAATAAGTTCAATTGTGGCTGGCACAAAATCCTCAATAATTGTGCATGAATTCCGAATATTGATGATTTTTTTATATTTCAGCAGTTTATCAATAAGATTTTTAGGATGAGGTTTGCCGGTTATCGGTATACGGACCCTTAATTGCAGGATATTCGGGAATTCTTTCAGAATTTTTTCCGAATATACCCTTGATCTACTGTAAAGCGAGCCATAATAATTAGGCTCATCCTTTTCGGTATAACCTCCTTTTTTTGGCCCGTCATATATGCACCCGCTGGCCATTTGAACCATATAAATACCGAATTCCATAGCAACCGCGGCCACATTTATACTGCCACCTACATTAACGCTGTATGTCTCATCAGGATGTTCCTCGCACCAGTCGACATTTGGATAGCCTGTTATTCCGGTCGCATTAAATATAACGTCAGGCCTTATTTCGTATACGGCTTTTTCTACCTCGGTATGATTTCTTATCTCAATCCTAGGCGTATATATTTTAAAACCTGCTACGGGAAGTGCGCATTTGAAATGCGAGCCAATAAAACCTGTTGAGCCTAAAAGAAGGATTTTTTTCATGCTTAAATTTTGGTTATTATGATTGGTATGTATTAATTTTCCATTTGATTATATCCAATAATACTAAAAAATAGAACGAAAAGTGAGAAATACTAAACCGAATTAGTTTGGGTAATTAAATTTGACTTTTACGGTAGTCGATTTTAATATAACAAGGCAATTTTTTAGTAGGGAAACATTTGAATTACTTGCAAAGTCTTACGTTCCACTTCATACTTTTCTACGTAATTCATCCTCGCTTTGCTTAGCTCTGATGTCACATCAGGTCTTCGCACCGCTCGGACCATGTTTCTCGATTCTCGCTGGGTCAGTAGCTCAGTTGGTAGAGCAGTAGCCTTTTAAGCTATTGGTCCCGGGTTCGAGTCCCGGCTGACCCACCAATAAAGAATTTTTGTATTTAAAAATGGCTTGGGTATATATTTTAAAAGGTAGGCGGTATTATGTTGGCAGTACGCCGACTCTTATAAACAGGCTTAAAGACCATAGGCGAGGCAATACTCATACCACCAAAAGGATCGGTAATTGGAGGCTTGTTTGGCAAAAAGAATTTTTTACTATCAAAGAGGCAAGAAATGCGGAATTTAAAATTAAAAAATGGAAAAGCAGCAAAATGATCGATTTTTTAATTAATGAAAAAATCAGTCTTTAGTAGAGCAGCCCCGAAAGCCTTCGGGGTTGGTCCCGGGTTCGAGTCCCGGCTGACCCACCACCCAAAAGCGAACTTCTACTTACGAATGCGCCTCCTTAAAATTCGTTGCCTTCTTCAGCATTCGTTCGCTTTTGGGTCCTTCACTGAAAAATACCCCCGTCCCGCTTCGCGGGACTTGCTACTTCTTACCTCGCATTTTTCAGTGAATTGTTTAAGTGGGTCAATTATTCCTCTTTGCCAAAAAAGCTTGAAACCACAAAAGCTACGGCTGGCAGAGAAAACCAGATATTGTAATTATTCATCATTAGCCTAACTAGTTTTGATTGCTCATATATGTCCAGGATAGCCTTGTTCATTATAAAGCTATTTTCCTGCACCAGTGATGTTCCGGAGGCGTAAATCAAAATTGTACTGGTGATTAAACCAGCGCTAAGTATTCCGTAAGTTAGAGAAAAAATAATGCTCATTACTGAGGAATTAGCTGCGGATACATTTATTTGGAATTTACCTTTTGTTGTTATGATAACAATCGAGAAGATGAACATTATTACTTTAATTAAAATCCAGCTTCCTTCACCGCTTGAAAAATCAAAGGTCTCGATTACTGGTTTCTGCCCAATAAAATATTTCACAACCAAATTGCCTACTCCGTCAGCTGCCAATATCGCGATATATGTGCTTATGATGATTTTTAAACATTGGTTGCGACCAACAATAAAAGTGTAGGCGATTATCACCGTAAAGAATACAATAACGAATAGGTCCCAACTTAGATTTATCTCCATTTTTCTTTTTTATTTTGTTGACTAAAAAAATTATACGACAACTTATTTTTTTAAGCAAATAATTTTATAAATGAAATAATAATTTTAAAAATCTCTAATATCTAATACCTAATTTCTAATTTTGCATATCGGATAAACCGCATATCAAAATTAGATATTAGAGATTAGGTATTAGATATTAAAAATAAAGTTTTATCATTAATAGAAAAGCCTCCATTTTTTCTCTAGTCCTTCACGTATTCCGATACGAGAGGTTTTTTGGATTTTTTCAGGCTTAAATCCGTCATCGTAAACGAAACAGTCAATCTTTTTGCATAAATCGATGCCATTATGGCTTTTTTTTGTCATACCGAAAGCTATGCAAAGTTTTCCCGGACCGTCAGCCAAATGATGCTCTTTTTTCCTTCTTTTTTTCATAATCTCAATCCCTTTAATCGGCCTAACTGACCTTAGAAGCACAGCGGCAGGAAATCCTTTTCTTTCAGTCACAATATTGGCGCAGTGGTACATTCCGTAAGTAAAATACACATACAAATGACCGGCAGAGTCATACATGACTTTATTCCGTTCAGTTTTTCCTCTGCACGCATGGCACGCAGGGTCGTTTTCACCGATATAGGCTTCCACCTCGTTAATTCTGCCGCTACATTTGCCGATAACCATGACTTTGCCTAGAAGATCATGCGCAACCTCAAGAGTGGGACGGTTAAAAAATGAACGTGGTAATTTATTGTTCGTATTTAATTTCAAACTGATAAAATTAATTCTTTTTTCCTGTTCGTTTGTCTTATTTACGTACAACTTCAATGGTAAAAGATGACGCCATAGCCGCTATAGCCCCTATAGCGATAAAGGTTGGGGCAAAAATTAATCCAAGAACTCCAACATTGATCGGGATTTCCAAATATTCTATACCCTTTTCATTTTTGATAATAATCCGCCTGGCATTGCCCTCTTTGATCAAGGTTTTAACTTTATCTATAAGATCTTTCCCCGATACTTTGAATTGATTTTTCATCATTTTATTTGGTGTCACCGGGTGGAATTGAACCACCGACCTCAGGCTTATGAGTCCTGCGCTCTTACCATCTGAGCTACGGTGACACGTTTAACGCCCAAATAAATTACCTTTTTTGACAGATAAGCGCAAGATTATTTGACTGTTTTCTGGATCAATAATTCATCCGCCAATACCAACGCGGCCATGGCTTCAACAATCAGAACGGCGCGAGGGAGGACACATGGATCATGCCGACCTTCGAGGATGAGGGAAGTATTTTTGCAGAGAGTTGTTATTGTCGACTGTTTTTTATAAATACTGGCCGTGGGCTTAAAGGCGACACGGAAAATAATATCCATACCATTGCTTATTCCGCCGACTATGCCACCAGCATTATTGGTCAGGGTTTTTATTTTTCCCTTAGAAATCATCATTTGGTCATTGTGTTCACTTCCTTTCATTTCTGCGCAGGCGAAACCGCTCCCAATCTCAAAGCCTTTAGTCGCTGGTATGCTTAGCATAGCCTGAGCTAAACGCGCATCCAGCTTATCAAAAACAGGGGAGCCGAGACCAACGGGGACATTGCGGATGACACACTCAATTACCCCGCCCAAAGAATCTCCTGATTTTCGGGTTTTTTCAATTTCTTTAATCATTTTTTTTGCCGCAATTTTATCAGGGCAACGGACAATATTGGATTCGATTTGTTTCAGAGTGACTTTTTCGGGTGAAATGTCGGATTTTACTTTATAAATCTGTTTCACATATGCCAGAATTTCTGTTTTTCCGAGGATTTTTTTTGCAATAGCGCCTGCGGCTACGCGTCCGATTGTCTCGCGGGCGCTGGCGCGCCCGCCACCGCGGTAATCGCGGATACCGTATTTTGCGTCATAAGTAAAATCAGCATGGCTTGGCCTGTATTTATCTTTCAACTCAAAATAATTTTTTGATAACTGGTCTACGTTTCGGACAATCAAGCTTATGGGAGTGCCAGTTACCTTTCCTTCAAAAACACCAGATAGGATTTCGACTTTGTCCGCCTCGTCGCGTCTTGTGGTTATACTACTTTGACCAGGTTTTCTTCTGTCGAGTTTTTTTTGTATATCAGCATTGCTGATTTTCAGTCCTGCCGGACAACCGTCAATCACAACTCCGATAGCGGGACCGTGGGATTCGCCCCATGTAGTTATTTTAAAAATTGTGCCAAAACTGTTACCTGACATATTTAAAAAGGTTATTATGATGTAATGATACTATAAAAAAACGAAACTCGAAACCTTGCCTACCCTGCCTACCGGCAGGCAGGCGGCAGGCAGGCTCGAAACTCGAAATAGTAATTCTTAATTTTTAATTCTTAATTTATAATTTAAAAATGAGATTATCCGAATTTAATTAAAGTCGAAACAATCGCGTAAGCGCTTAAAATAATAATTATACCTACAATAGCGTTCACTATTATTTTTTTTGCCTTACCTGCCATTTCTTCATTCCCGAAATTAGCTATTAAACTGCCTGCGCCATATATCAAAGCAGCAAAAGCGACTATACCCACAAATCCAAGGAGGAATTTAAGAATATCTCCAAGAATATTAATGATATTCGTTATATTGGTCTGAGTTATTGGTTGCCCTTGCCCGTAAATCTGTTTCAATGCTGGCTGGATATATAAATTTTCAACGAAAAATTGATTAACTAAAATAACTATAATACCGACGATAACCCATATAATACCTTTTTTTTCTGTTTTGATTTTATCCTCCGCACCTACCGCAGAAATTATTTTGTAACCGCTTATTATTATCATCAGTATTGCCGCCACACCAATAATCGCCCTGATAAATGAAATCACCCCCAAAACTTCCGAACTTATTCCAGGGCCAGTTGTTGTAATTCCGCGTTCTACACCAGGTACGCCATATAAAAGATAAACGAACCTTTCTATAATAAGTACGATAACAAGACCGATAATTGCATACGTTATGCTATTTTTTTCTTCCGCGACTTTAGTTTCATCGCCTTGGGCAAATATCATTTGAATACCGCTTATTACAATCCAAAAAATCGCCATACCACCAATAAGGTTTCTCCATACCTTTGTTATGGACAAAATTGTAGATTGCAGCTGGCTTTCGCCTTTGAAACGGATTTCATTAACAATCATATTTCCGTTGTCATTTAAAATAGAGACACCTTCTGTATCCGCAAGAGGAACCCCATCCTTATCTGTCATGTATAATCCGTCTATTTCCCCCAAAAAATTTCTCAGATCATTTACATTACCCTGACTTTGTTTATAGGGTGATGCAGAAGCTACTTCGTTTAAGCTTTTGTAACCTTCATTTTCCAAAATTGTTATAACTTCTGGTGGTAGATTACCCCAAGGTTTTTCTTTAGAGAATTCGACTATTTCAACTTTTACAGGAAGCTCTTCCCCAGGTCGTATTTGAGGCTCTTCAACTTTTTTTTCTATATCTTCAAGCGGTTCGAAAAGATTTCCCTGCCCAAATAAAAAAGGCGAGTTAAAACCGAAAAATATAATCAGAACAAAAGCAAATAAACTTATTT
>Ga0315276_10000171_pt1 | contig 52794 bp, 50 predicted proteins | sample YL17G05_0_MG_FD_204542 | JGI IMG/M metagenome (GOLD analysis project Ga0315276, IMG submission 204542) | Sediment microbial communities from Yellowstone Lake, YNP, Wyoming, USA - YL17G05_0 | ecosystem: Environmental > Aquatic > Freshwater > Lake > Sediment | place: USA: Wyoming | collected...
GTTGAAAAGAGGCATGGGAGAAACGTTACGCGGCCGTACCGTCGGGCAACAAGCCCGACACTTCTACATGAAATGCTTCACACACAACATACTAGTGAGGTGCTCAAAATGAACTTGCAAACGAGCCTAACCATCGAAACCTTTATATACGAGAATTATGGAAGACAATGCCATGGCAATAGACGAGAGCACAAGGAAAACCAAGATTGAGCTTGCAGAGTTGAAGGAGAAGATAAGCGACTTCCTCTACAAGCAGTTCATCGACTTCGAAAGGGATAAGGGCGTGCTGATCAATGATGTAGAGCTACATCCTTCATTCTTCCTGAACAAGTACGGAATAATAATCGACTGCTTCAGAATGGCAAAGCCAGGAAACCCTAACTATGACAAGGCAACGAAGCTCTACGCAGAGGACGGCGTAAAATTCATGACAATGGACGTAGGAAATCTTCTTAGCAAGAACATCGCCGAGACGTTGAAGGCGAAGCTGGTTGGCATGGGAGTCGATATACGATAGAAATTTCTGAATGCAAGAACAGGGCATAACACAGAGCAGCGGTCAATCTATAATTAACTCATGCGCAGTATTATCGCTCTCAGGAAGAAACTGGCAACCACGATGATGAGTGCGAGGGCCAGGTGCTGTAACACGGCTGCAAATGGGTTTGTCTTCTGTCGCTTTGAGATGAAATGGCTAAGCAGGATTATGATTATGAAACCAAGAATAATTGAGAGTATTATTGCAATATTAAATGGCAGAACAATTACGAACAGGATAAAAATCGCAGTTATAACCAGTCGCGCCGTAAAATTGTAAAGAGTCGTTTTTCTGACTTTCTTCACGTCATTGCACTCAGCTTCCTGGTGAACATGAATCCCGAAAGAATCAGTGATGTTATCAACCACCGCTATTATCAGCAGAGCAGCGATTATCGACAATTTTGTGCCGGCAGCTCCGCCCAAGCCTATTATTACCGCAAGGCTCGTCAGAACAGCAGAGATGGCTCCAAAACTGACATCCTGAAATTCGAACATAAGGCAGAAAAAGATTGCGGAGTTTAAATATATTATCAAAATGGGCGGAGGTGCCAATATTAGAATATACTGCGTCCAAAAAATAAATAGCCCCGGGCGGAATTTCGTCAAAGACAGGTTTGGCGAACCAAAAACCCTGTTTTTGCATTCGAACCGCCGTCCCCGGATGTCTCCAACTTTTTCTGTTGCCAGAGTCCGAGATGATTAGTCACAAAATGGAGTTTTGGACTTTCAAAAATCTCCGATTTTTGTTTGACCGCTACACTACGGGGCTATTCTCTCTTGAAGAATCAGTCCATTTAAAAAAGTTTTGGCAGCGGCTGTTCAGTATAGCAATTTCCAGAAGCATGAAAGAATATTTTCTCCTCTGCTCAGGAGTGGCCTGGACCTTTTTCGCGCCCCATGATAGTCAGACCCGTAGGTTATCAAGAGCCTGTTTCTCTCAGCATATTCCTTGAATGGAATGTTTCTGTCGCTGTAGTTGGGTTGAATTTCCAGGCCAGTAATGCCTTCAGCCACAAGCTGGTCAAGCTCACTCATCTTTTTCACATCCTTAAAGGGATGGGCAAGTATCGATATTCCGCCAGCTTCATAGATTGCGGATATTGCATCGGCTGATGATAGAGCATTTTCTCCATTCATCAAGGACAATGGTGCACCATGTCTTTTTGAGAAGTACAGGTCAGATAGCTCCTGCATTCCTGCATCTTTATGATATTCCCTGCATTCAGGGTCCGTTATCATAGACACCAAGAGGTTCACTTTTCCAAGCCTACTGTGAGGATAGAATATTTTTATCTTCTCAAAGGTTATTGGCACCCCAAGTGCCCTAAGGATTTCCACCTTATCCCTTGTGGATTTCTCTTGACTTTTGCGGAGTTCGGTCAACAGCATCCCCAGGCGCTTGTCTTTGACATCAAAATCATATCCTAAGATATGATACTTTTCCGTCGTGATCTCGACTCCAGAAATGACGGACACACCCCATTTCTTCGCTTCAGCCCTTGCCTCTTCAAACCCTGCTATCGTGTCATGGTCTGTTATTGCGATGTACTGCATTCCTATCATTGCCATGTCAACAATATTCTGAGCCGGAGAGTTGCTTCCGTCAGAATATGTTGTGTGGGTGTGAAGGTCTACGTAGAACATTTTTTCTTGCCTTATGGTTTTTTTTAGTGTTTGCATTGTCATTTTGCTTCAAAAATATTAGACTATAGCAATATTTATATATATCTTATATTATTTATATAAATGATATAAATGAAACGTAGACTAGTCAAGCAAGCTAACCAGGCCATGACCGTGACATTGCCGATAGGTTGGATTCGGGAGAACAAACTGAAAGCAGGTGATGAGATAGATCTTGAGCTTTGTGAGAAGAATATAATAATCAGGACAGAGAACAAAAGCTCTGGCGGAAAGGCGAATTTTGATTTCCAAGGGTTTGATAGGCGAAAGAGCATAACATACATAAACAGCGCTTATGCCAATGGGATTGATGAGTTGGAGGTTAAAACAGAATTAGATATCTACAATATCATAAGCCAGAACATAGGTTACGCCATCGTAGGCGAACATAAATGTAAGTACACAATCAAGGACTTGAGCGGTGGCACGACGACCGATCTGAGAGATATATTCAAAAGAGTGTTCCAGATGCTGATAACATTCTATGAATCAGCTCTTAAAGATGTATTTTACGATCACAAGGCAGATATTCAGATAGTTAGTTCAATGGATAGGGAGATTAACAAGTACACCTTCTTCCTTCAAAGACAAATAATGAAGCATGCCTACGATAATCAATCTGTCGGAAGGATAATGTTCGCTTATAGCTTCTGGCTAGAGCATTTGGGCGATCTGATCTCACGGCTTTGGCTGGTTCAATTGACTAGCAAGTTCTCGCTCAACAAGATTGATGAGAGTATATGCGCGTTAAGCATGAAATCAATGCATGCATCATTCCAGGCGTGGTACCAATTCAATGATGAGATTATTGATGATCTTATTGCCGGAAAGGCTGAGATCCGCAAGAAGATAATGCGGTCGGGTAATTCCAATCCTGCTAAGAGCATGTTCCTTAACTACGCATTGAAAATAGTGGAGGATTGCGCAGACCTAGCTCATCTTGCGATTATGCTTCACATTAAGAAAGAGTAGGCACTGGACTTCTTCGCGCAGGGTATTTAAACAGGTAAATTAGCTTCTTTACAATGGATACCATCTCAAAAGCGCGCATACTTGGCGACTCTGGTAAGTATGATGTCTGCGGAGGAGAAATCTGCAAGCCACCGGAATTCACAGGAGGATTACAGAATCTTCCAGGCATCATCAAGGCAAGGAGCGAGAACGGCCATTTCTGCTCATTATTAAAGACCTTGCAGACCAACTCCTGTAAATATGACTGCAAATACTGCGCCAACAGGGCAGATGGCTGCCAGAAAAAATTAGCCAGTTTCGAGCCCCATGAGCTTGCAGGATTGTTCAATGTCTTGGTGCAGAAGCGCATAGTAACAGGACTTTTCCTTAGCAGCGGGGTTGCTGGCGATGCCAACAGCACCACTGAGAAGATGCTCCAGACAGTCAGATTGGTAAGGCATAAGTATCATTTCAGCGGATACATACATTTCAAAGTCCTTCCAGGAACAAGCTATGAGCTCATAAAGCAGGCTTCAGAACTATCTTCTAGGCTCAGCATCAATGTGGAGGCTCCTGGTAAGTCAAGGCTTAATGAGCTCTCGTCTGTCAAGGATTTCAAGAGCGATATCCTTCAACGACAGTTGTGGATCAGCAGGATGAAGCTCAGGTCAGGCCATACAACCCAGATAATAGCAGGCGCAGGTGAAGAGACTGATCTTGAAATCATCAAGATGGCTAAATGGGAGTACGAGCATATGAAGCTTAAGAGATGCTATTACTCTTCTTTCTCTCCTGTCAAAGGCACTCCGTTAGAAAATAAGGAGAAAGTGCCAGTCAACCGCTCAAACCATCTCTACAATGTCGACTGGCTCCTGAGGGTTTACAAGTACAATGTCTCATCGATAAAAAATATACTTATTGATGATATGCTGCCTGACAAGGATCCTAAGCTGGCGATCGCAGAGGAGACATTGACTGATCCTGTAGATGTAAATGATGCCAGTCATGATGAATTGCTCAGGGTGCCTGGCATCGGCCTTAAGACAGCAGAGCAGATCATGCAGATGCGAGAGCAGAAAAAGCTTGACCTCAAGTCTTTGCAGGAGTGCAGGGTAATAATGAAGAGAGCTTCGCCGTTCATAAGAGTCAATGGTGAATTCCAGAGAAGGCTGAGCTGCTATCCTTAATCAACTATCTCAAAACTGATCCTTCTTCCATGCAGATCATAGGCTGCCACATTCTCTGCTAGGTAAGGATATCTTATTATTAGGTGCACCACTCCGTGCTTTGAGAAGAACCTGAGATCAGTATTGCTAGGCTGGTTGCTTGGCCCAGGATGGCTGTGCACGCTGCCCACTGCGTCGCTCGTCAACGGCAGGTCTATCCTTGCAGTAGTGGCATTGGTGCTTGCCTCATATTCCTGGTAGAGAAGGCCGTAGATGCGCATCATCCCCTTCCTGGATTTTCCCTCGAGAAAAGCAATGAATTCCTTTGGATAAGTCTGCTTCGCCAATTCTATGATGTTATCTACCACTTCCCTGTCGATGATCACTTTCTCGAATTCATATCTGTCAAGCTCGAACAATCTCCTGAGCCAGCGCGTAATCATACCTTTGAATGCCATCCTCCCAATGAGAGCAGGTACCTTAATATAGTTATTCCTTTGCCAGCCATTATTTTTGTTTTGATCCTTCAAAAGATTTAAAAACATCCTCCCAAATGAGACACTGGAAGGGGTTGTATATGAGAACAAGGATTGTTTTGATGCTGTTGATTGTATGCCTGCTGGTGCTCCCCTCGGCTTTTGCTGACGGAGGATTCTTCATCAGGGACAAAGATATGTGGCGCTTGTTCACAGAGGAGCAGCAGTACTGCGCCATCAACCACAAGGACGGAGTCCAGCGGATGATACTGACCATCGATACCGCTGATGAGCTTGTCGGCGACAAGGCAGTCTGGATATTCCCTGTGCCTGCAGCTCCTGAATCCACGAAGATATATATCATCAAAGGATTCCCTTTCCTGGCAGGCTATGACCTAGATGAGCAGGCTGACAAGGACATCTCTTCTGCCTATTGGGGGATGGTCGCGTCCCAGGTCTACACATTCCCTTTCGCTTTGTTATTAAGCAGAGGAGGCTTCATGATGCTTGGCAGCGGAGCAGCAAGGCTCAGCGATAAAGGATATCTGGAAGGGGTTACTGTCTATGAGACCATAGAGAAGATGGGGCTCACCACAGAGCTGGTCTCTGCCACTGATGCTGATTCATTCTCAAAATATGCTGCAAAGAACAAGCTGACATTGCCAGATAATTTTGAGTCAATACTAAAATATTACATCGGAAAGGACTACTCTTTTGTCGTCTCATGGATCTCCAACATCTCTAGCTTCAGGGATGCTCAGCAGATAGATGGACCAAGGGCATTCTATAGGTCGAGCGTCGGCAACACCGCAGGAGTATTCATCACATTTCCTACGGATAAATTATATTACCCGCTGAAACCAACATCAGTCTACGGCGACAAGGTGGTCCCGGCAGTGATATATGTCCTTGATCATGTCCAGCCAGAGCTATATGAAGGCATACGCAAGAACGCAGAGATCAATTACTTCTATGCATCTAGCGAGAGGGTTCCTGATGATATGATGGAATTCTACAAAGGATACGAAGTTAGCTTCTTTCAAGGGGGTATAAACACAATCAACAACATCAGCTACACCAAGATAAAGATTAATGCATCAGCCAATGCTCTCACAGATGACCTGTGGATGAACAAGACAGCCCCTAAGAAGATTGTTGTGCTGAAGAGCATCATCAACCACAGCTTCCTCTGGGGATTGATGATATTCCTGCTGATATCCATGATCTCGAGCATGATAGCAGGAGCAATAATATTCGGAGGCAATAGGCCGTCTCTGATCAAGTTCTTCTTCTACGGCCTCACCAACCTGCTTTCGCTGGTGGGCTTCTGGTTCTTGAGCTATCTGCTGCGCATAGAGAGCTTTTTCACTGACAACGACGGGATAATGCTCCAGGAGGTGAAGCTTACCGGAGGTAGAAAGGCAGCGATCCTCATCCCAATAATACTTCTGATAATATCGGCCATCCTTGTGCCAATAACTCTTCTGCTTGACATGGGAACACTATACCTCCCTATAATAATATCCCCTTTGTTCATCATCTTCATGCTTCCTGTGCTTATGTTTGTGCCATTGATACTCTTCGGGTCCTTCAATAGGAAGAAAACCCTTTTCTTCAACCTTGCCTTTGCAGGGACGTTCATGCTGCTCCTGCTGCTATCAAGGCTCCTGCTCTCAATCATCATCTAGGAAAATGGGCTATTACGACGATATATCAAAAGGGTATGAGGAGCTACACAGGGATGAGCAGCTCAAGAAAGTAAATATAATTCTCAGCAAGCTCAAGCTCAGCCATGATGACAAGCTGCTGGATGTGGCCTGCGGCTCAGGATTATACCTCGACATGTTCAAATGCCAGGCCACAGGACTTGACCCTGCGAAGAAGCTCATAAAAAAATACAAAGGCAAGAACAAAGTCGTAGTTGGAAGGGCTGAGGAGCTGCCATTCCCTGACAAGAGCTTTGACATCGTGACCTGCATCACAGCAGTGCATAACTTCGAGGACATTGAGCAAGGATTACGAGAGATGGAACGAGTCGGAAAGGACCGATACATCATAAGCATCTTAAAGCGTAGCCCGAAGCTAGCAACCATAGAGAAGCTGATAAGAAAGATATTCAGAGTCGAAGAGATTGTCGAAGAGGACAAGGATAACATATTCTTCTGCAGAAAGAAAAAAGAATAAAAAAAGTTTATATCAAATACCTTAATTTTTGTTCTGAAGCAATCCTGCTTCAGTAGGCATATTTTTATAATAACAATGTACATTGACATGACCGCCCGTAAATGATAAATTAAATCTTTTAAGTTCGCGAGGGTGAATGCGGCTTGCATAGCTGACGCACACTCCCTCCGTATGCAAGGCGCGGGCTATCTCACTTTTGACATCAGCCACGTATTTGTCATCATCCAAAACATAATCATCAATTCCAGAAATCAGCATGGATACTGACTCCTGCGGAAGTCTCTTCAAAAATCTTAACATATCTTCACGCACATACAGACCAGGGATGCATTTTAATTTCTTCCCGTTAGATAAGTCAGTATAAGGTTTAATTACCTTTTTAATTGAAGTCTTTGAATAAGAACAAACAGAGTCTATATCTCTGTTCGGGCTAAAAGGATCTACTCCTATGTATGCTTTAGCTCCCGCTAAACAAGCAATGGCATAACCCGCCAAGCTCGACCCACATCCAAGATCCACCACAACTTGATCTTTCATCATCATGAGGAGAGGGTCGGCAGATTCAAGTGTCATCTTAGGCTTGGCCGTCTTACATCCCTTACGATGCTCAATCGATGATAACATCATATCCACAAGTGGTCCTGCATAAGAATCCCCGAAAGATTTGCCTGGAGCATTCCTCCTCACTCCCAACCTATCAATATCAATACCAGGGACAACCTCTGTAAGTAGCTTTACAAGACATGATCTCGATTCTTCTTTTTCCATTTCCAACACCTCTTTTTTATTTTATTTTTAGTCAATCTCAAGCGATTTGTTTTCACCCGATAGTAATAACTATTGTAAGCGAACTATATAAACATTCTCTCCCCTTAAGGGGGTTATTAATAGCAAGTTTTATATAGGAAGAAGCAGACATCCAAGGTATGAACCTGGAAATACTAAGAAAGCTCGGACTCACAGAAGGAGAAATAAGAGTCTACCTCGCGCTTTTGAGCCTAGGCCAAACCTCTGTCGGCAAGATAATAGACAAAGCAAAAATCTCAGGCTCAAAAGTCTACGTCATCTTAGAAAAACTAATCCAAAAAGGTCTTGTAAGCTTTGTCATGAAGGAAAAGACCAAGTATTTTCAGGCATCAGAGCCAAAAAGGCTTCTTATCTACTTAGAAGAGAAAGAGAAAGAGCTCAAGGGGATGGAGGATGAACTGAAGACATCAATCCAGGAATTCTCAACAATGCTTGAATCAAAAGAAAAAGGCCTTGAAGCGTCAGTCTATCAGGGATGGGACGGAGTGAAGACTGCTCTCTACAGCCTACACGACTCACTCTCATCCGGAGAAGAATATCTCATATTCTCAGCAAGCACAGAAGAATTGAACGACAGCAAGATGATTGCTTTTTTTAAGAACATCCATGCAAAAAGGCTGGAAAAAAGCATAAGATGCAGGATACTCTCAAACATAATAAACAAGGTGCAGCTCAAGGATTTCTCCAAGATAAGGCTGTGCGAAGTCAGGCTGACAAGCATAACGCTCCCAACAGAAACATTAGTCTATAAAGAAGGAATGCTGATAATCAACTACCGCTCAGAGCCATCCGCTGTGTTCATCAAAAGCAAAAGGCTGTCTGAAGACTACACTAAATTCTTCGAGAACCTGTGGACTGATGCGAACAAACTAAAAAAGTAAGCTGACGCGCCTGCTGAGAGCAAAGCTTTAAAAGACAACCTCAATCTTCTCTCTATCGATGGGCTCGTAGCTCAGCCTGGTAGAGCATCGCCTTCGCACAACAAAAGCGAAGCTTTTGAGCTTTCGACTTTGGGTCGAAAGAGGCGGGGGCCTCGGGTTCAAATCCCGACGAGTCCAGTTGGGGTTGTAGTGTAACCTGGTTATCACCCACGGTTCGGGGCCGTGTGATCGGAGTTCAAATCTTCGCAACCCCATAACTACTAACTACTTAGCAGACGAGAAAAATGAAGCTAGTGAACTAAGTGAAGCAAATCATACGCATGAATTTGAGCTAACATTCAGCGATTCTACCAGGTTCTACCAGTACATAGACTTACAAGGCCATTCAAATAACCACATAGTGCATCTAAAAGCGTATTTCAAGAGACATCTAGCCAATAAGCGTTTCCAGAGCCCTTTTGAAATAATATAATTGAAAAATTTTATATACCCAGCAGCCAAATAGCATCATATGCTCAGCAATATCATTAACCGGGAGGATCTTTATCCTAGTATCCTTGTCTCAGTCAGGGCATCAATCGATCTCCTGGGAAAGCCGTCTGTGAAGGACATGCTCAGCGTAGTGGACTGGCATATGCCTGCGAGCATCACTCCCATGCGCTACGCCATCAGTATCAGGAGCGACGACAGCATGAGGCGCATGATCAGCAAGGCAGGCAATTTCGTCGTCAATTTCATGGGCCGGGAACAGCGCAGCATTGTCCTCTCCTGCGAGAACCAGGATAGCATGTTCATCGACCTCTTCGAATTTTTGGGAATTACAAAGACAGATTCTGAGAAGATTGAGAGCCCGAGGATCAGGGAGGCAAAGGCTGTGCTGGAGTGTGAGGTCATCCAGGAGCTTGACAGCGGCGACCACACAATATTCCTCGGAAGGGTTCTTGACTCAAAAAATGATTGAGCCCAATCAAAACCTTTAAATATAATACCTCTTATATCCCTGTTATTATTTTTGTATGGTGATGCGGATGGATTTCAATAGCAAGATGGAGCAGGAGATTGAGACCCTTGCCAGGACTCTGAAGAACAGCAAGCTGGCAGTTTCTGAGTCTGAGGCAAGGAGGATGGCTGAGGAGATGCTCAGCACCAGCAAGAAGGTGGCTGATGATTTTGCTGAGAGGGATAAGAGGCTCTACGGCGCTCAGCCAAAGAACAAGGATGTTGAGCTAGCCCATAAGGCATTGGAGCAGATAACCTCTAATATGGGTAAAGGCCATAGCAATGTCAGGATTAATATCGGCGAGCTTGACCTTAATAAGCCCCTCAAGGACATGATCTCTAGCGAGGAAGAGCCTTCTGACAGAGAGGATGATGATGCTGTAGATCTAAGCGAGCCAAAATCAGCTCCTGCCAATGATTGGACTCAGTCAATCGCAGAGCCAGGGTCTGCAACCGCATCTAAGGATATAGAATCTGATGTGGATGATGATTCCAACGATGACCTTGATTCTGAAGAGGAGCGAGAGCCTGCTGACACCCTTGATGAGGAGAAGGAATTAGAGGAGATAAAGGAAGTTCCTCTACAAGCACCTGTCGCTGATGGTGATTCTGACGAGATTGGTGAAGGCGGCGAGACTGATTTCAGCATAAAGGAGCTCTCTGAGGCGCCTAAGAAGTCTGAGGAGACTCGTAAGAAAGATATTGAGAGCATGGAAGAGTCTAAGGTTGATCTCAGTGAGATGTTCAACGCCAACAAGTGAATTATTCTGGGATTTTGTTTTTTCATTCTTGTCTATTCTAATTGTGCTTCCTTATCTGTTCATGCGTAAATGATAAGCAAGCAAACCGCACCAAACACACACCCACAAACACATATAACTACTAATAAGTGGCTACAAAATCGAAACATTTATAAATAAGGCCGGCCATACACAGTTCTAGAGCAAAAGAGGTATCATCAAAATGAGAAAGATTACAATTTTCCCAGTATTGATCGTGGCATTCGTCTTGCTAGTTTCCACATTCGCCAGCGCTGTTCGCTTTGACGTGCAGGCAGCCAGGAATGAGGAGTGGGATCGCTACCAACAGTACAAGAAAGACTATGCTGAGTTCAACGGCCTCGAAGGCTATGAGCAGTACCTCTCAGAGAGGAATCTCCAGATGGAGTTCGGCTTCTATGGGCCTATGCATTATTACATCTCACCAGCAGTCCTGGCAGCCAAGTACAACCCCCCATTACAGGGCGAAGTCTACCAAACAGACACAAGAGGCATCAGCTCTAGCCTGCAGCAGCCCTCTGCTGTGAAGTTCTATGCTGACACGCAAAACAACAAATATACTGGAGCAGTACCTAGCACACTAAACGGAGTTTATTTCGATCATCCACACGCTAACGGCGTCGTGTTAGGATATGAGACTGTCAGCTATAATGGAGTATATTCAGATTACAAAGGATATGCTGGCTATAATGGTTATGTTTATTCAGGCTCAGAAAGCCCAAGATACTATGCAAGAATAGCCAGCCAGATCAACAATGACTTTTACATCATAGGATTCTACTGAGGCATCACAATGAAAAACAACAAGGCAAGTAACGCATCAAGAACCTGGAGCAGAGTCATGTTTTTCGTGGCAGCAGCAATAATGATCTTCATAACAATATCCTCAGCTGTCAGCGCACAGGTATTCTATCCTGACCTATCTCTTACATATCCAACTTACTTTTATTATCAGGGATACAATAACCTGCCAACTGTGTCAGGCCCATATCCAAGGTACTACTTGGCAGAGCGCGATGGTGGCAGCGAGTTCTTGTATGATGATTTCGACCATTTCGACGATTTTGTCGGCTACAAAGACCTTGATGTCTTCTATCCAGCAGAAGGCAGGATCGATGTAGTGAGGAACCCAAATCCTGAGCCATTGGACCTAAGCCAGATAAACACCAGCATGAAGCTCTTTGGTGAGCACATCTACGGACAGCTGCCTGGCGGCGCCATCTACAGGAAGCATTACATGCACGAGCACCCATGGGAGCTTGACTCAGGCTACGGTTATTTCACACCAGTAATCGCCTACAGGAATAAGCCGGTCTACACACATCCTTGCCAGCAGATAGGCATCTGCGAGAATACGCGTTGCTGCAATTGAATAATTAATAAGAAGGCTATTATTCTATAATCTTTTTTTTTTATCAGTTCTTTCTGTTGATGAATTTTTTCATCTCTTCTACGAACTCAGAAGCGTTGCGGAAGTACTCATCGAACTGGGCGCCTCGAATATCAACGACCTGGCCGTGAAGGATCACCCGAGAAAGGCTGTAGAACGTACGCATAGTATCTGCGTATTTCTTGTCAATAAGTCCTGGCGCCACCAATTTCTCCTCTAGCATGTCAGCCACGTGCTCTGGGCTTGGAGGGACCTCATTTAGTGACATTAGGGCTGCGTGTGATGAATCAATTACAGCCCAGTAAAGATCAAGCATTGCCTGCTTTATGTGCCATTTTGAGTTCTCAAGCGTGATGGGGGCTTTTGCGAAATATGTGGCTATGCTCTCTGGCGTAGGCCTGATCCTTCCCTGATAGAGCAGTATCTGCAGAGGCTCAAATATTCCTGTGTCAATTATCGGAACTCCGTCTCTCAGGATGTTAACAGCCACAGGGTCTCCTGCGCGAACATACTCCCAGAAGCTGGTGAATTTCAATGTGGTGACATGGAGCTTCCTGGGATTGGTCTCGGCAGCAATCCTGTCAATAATTATCCTGTACGCCTCGACAAACTCACGGTCCATCACAATGCTCACATCATCAACTACAATCAATAAATCTATATCTCCTGTTGTGCCGTGCTTCTTGCGCGCAGTGCTTCCGAAAAGAGCAATGACTTTTATGAACTTTGAGAATTCCTTGTATACTTTCTTGCTGAACTCAAAGGCAGTGTCAATCACTTCCTTCGGATAGCTCTCAGAGACCTGCCTCTTCCGCTTGTGGATATCAAACTCCAATCAAACACACCTCTTTTATTCTCTAAAGGACGATTATATAATCAATATTATTAAAACTTTGCTTTTTCCAAGGGAGGATATGCCTCCTTCACACTGATTGGTTCATATCTACTCAAATGGCACTTCTGACCAGAGATGCCATTCATTGCTAGGAGCATATGCTCCGACTATGTAAACCGAAGGATTATGATAACCGAAGTGCTGCTCGTGAAAGCTCCTCATGGTAGGAGTCCTGCCAAAAGAATAGACTGGGCTGCCAAGGTTCGAGAGCGTTTCTGAGAGAGTGCGCTGGCCATTGAAGCTTCCTGGTTCTACAATAAGATCCTTAATGCCGGCCTCCTCCATCCTCTTGACAAAAGCCTTTAGTGGCACATTTCCCTCTCCAGGGGTGAGGTGCTCATCATCATAGCCGAAGTTGTCGCTTAGGTGTATATGCCCTAGTAATCCTTCCTTGGCAAGCTTCTCTGTCTGATCAAGCATCCACTTATCGAATCGCTTATCCCTCTGATCAGGAGTCTCTCCTTCTTTAGCCACAAACTTATGGCGCCACAAGTTGAAGTGGCCTATGTCTAGGGTTGCCTTTATGTGCTTCTTTGCCAGCTCCTTGGCCTGATCATTGGAATAGCCCTCTTTGATCAGCTGATCCTGCATGTTCTTCCTTGATTCTATCACGATCTTACGTATCTCATCAGGATGGCTTCCAAACTCTTTTGTATCCCAATTCTCAGGAGCGACATATAACGGGTCTGCGAGCTTCTTTGATTCAGTGTATTTTTGGGCTTTCATCCCAAGGGTGCCGATGGTCTCTGCTGTCTTCTGCAGTCCGAACTCCTGCACAGTCTGCACTCTATTCATCTTCACAAAAGCCTGCTTTGCCTGTGCATCAGCAGAGGCAGATGACTCATGGATGTGCCTCATCTGGTCGGTGAGATCCTTCTCCCGTTCCCTGAGAACTTGTGACGGGAGCATGTCCTCAGAGTTAACAAGATCAGTCTGAGCCCAGCCAGGATATACCTTTTTCATGAGCTTCCATTGCTCATCTTTCGGGACTTTGCCTTCGATGTCCTTATAGAATTCTAGCGCCTTCAACACTGCTTCCCTGCTCTTCTTGATCTCATCGTATCTCTGGGCGTGGTACAATGACATTCCTTTGTTCTGGAGTACTTGGTTGGCGTACTGTGTCTTGACAAAAAGCACTTCTGGAGCCACCCCTAACTCCTTGGCCTCTTCCTCGAATTTCTCGAATGTCTTCTCCTCTGTCTCAAACCTTGTCTTATCCTTGTTCCAGACAGGCATCCTGTTGAACAGCAGATCTGATTCTTCAGCATTATTAGATATGAGCCATTTCCTCTTGATGACCTTGCCGTTAATGTCAATCCAGTCGTTAGCATTCGCTATCTCCCCGGAGGATTTATCTCTGGTGCCAACAATCTTCACGCCGTGCTCTTTCTCATAATCATCCACTGTCTTGAATTGCGGCTCAAAGACCGACTGGTCCTTTCTCAAGGCGACCATCTCTCCTGTTTTCTTGTCCACAACCAGTATCTGTGATTTAGTTTCTTCATTCGGGAATCCCTTGAAAAGATTATCCTTTATCTCAGTCATAGGCCTCTGCCATTCACCGGTATGAAATACAATAGCCCCTCCCCTAGTGGTGTCAGCAGCGAAATGGATCGCTTTCTCAACCTCTGTCAATGCTTGCTGTCTTGCCTGCTCATTGAAGCCTTCCCTGGTGAATCCTGCAAGGCTTCCGGTGTGCCAGGCTGCGTGTACGCTTGTCTCGATCTTGTTTATCTCAGCAAGCTCGCGTATATCCCGCCTTTCAAGCGTTCCGAAAGCCTCTGGCCCTGGCTGCTGGGAATTAGTCTTTCCCTGACCTATGAAACCAATCTCGATCTTGCCAGCCCCCTCCCTTATCTTTGCTCCGAATGATTGTACTGTGTTCTGCATAGGATGAGTTGTTGTCCCTATATCCTGGGGGCTGAGGCTAGATGTCTCTATCTGAACCAGCGGATCTTTCGGTATATCCGACGGCTCAATCCTACCGTAGGTCCTGTCAAGGGTTGTATAATATTCTCCAAAAGTCATTTATCATCCAGCTCCTGCTCTTGTCATCTAGTCTCAATTATTGAACTAATATCCTCTATAATCAATCTTGCCGTCAGCATCTACTTTCTTCGTCATCCTGTTTATGAAATCTATCTTGGCAAGCTCCCTTGAAAGATAGTTCGACTCATCCTTATCCTTGTAAAAATCATTTCGATTCATCTTCTCAGCATGGTACTGCACGACCTCGATGAACTCCTTCTCTGTCTTCGAAAGCGATCTTGTCGAGACCTCGCTTGCCATCTGCTCAAGCCTGTTCATCACATTGTAGTTGGTGATGTCATAAAAGCCAGGTTTTCCGCCGATAATCTCGCTGATGGCGTCGCCGTAGCCCTTTGGCAAAGGAGCATTTTTTCCGTTGCCCCTAGGGCCTTCTCCTTTGAGCTGCTCCTCAAGCCCTTTTTCGTGCTGCTCGCGCTTCCTGCGAATCTCTTCCAGCACCTCAAAATTCCTTTTCTGCTTCAGAGATATCTCCTCTATCTGGGCCTCGATGCTCTTCCTGCCGTTGGCAATCTCTGTTTTTCTCTGCTGCTCAAGCGCCTCGATCTCTTTCTTCTTCTTATTAAGATCTGATTTCTTCTCTTCCAGCTCCTTGAGCTTGTTCTGCTCAGCCTCAAGTATCTTCTTTATCTTCTCCTCAGGACCAAGGTCCTCATCGGTGTTTAACATTTTAATGATGACTGCGCTAAAGATTTATCATCTGAAGACTTATAATTGATTGATCATTCTGATTTATTGACGCTAAGCTCACCATGAGAGCATGCCGTGAGCCTTCTTGAAGTTCTTGTAAGTCTGGTACATTACAATGTTCATGGCCTTTGCTTCGTCTTTTCCATCCCCTTTCAGCTTTGAGCTTCCTCCTGATTTCGATGATGAAGATATGGGACTGAACATGGAGAACATCTCTCCTAATCCCTTGAAGACCGCTATGAATGGCTCGAGCATGTTGGTGCTCTGAGCCAAGGCTTCTTTTTGTTTCTTCTTGTCAGCAGCATCTTTAGCTTTCTTTTTCTCTTCGAACTCTTTCTCGCCTGCCTCCCATAGATAGTTCTCGAGCTCTTCTCCAAGCGCTTCCATGGCTGCCTTCACACTCTCATCCACCATTCCCATGAGCATCATGTCCTCATCTCTTTTGAATCGCTTGTAGGCAGCTATCTGTTCCTGAGTCCAACCATAATTCCTGAATGTTATCTCGACTCTGCCGACATGGATGGGGCCTCTGTGGGCGTATTGGTCCTGCTGGAAGCTTAGCTCTGGCTGAGTCCTGAAAAGGAAATGTACCAGTATGCATGGATGGAATCCTGTCTTTGATGGCCTGTAGGCGAGGAACTCCAGCTCAGCCATGCTTGTCTCAAAGGCGCTCACTATGTCAGGACTCTCTATGTGCTCCTTGCTCATCTGCATCCTGGCGATGTTCCTAAGATAGGGCTTTATCCAGTTCATGTACATCTTGATAGTGTTCCAGTGCTGCCTAAGATATTTCAGTGTGAACACTCTCCTGGTCTCAAGCTCCTTGTCGGTGTGCGTCTTCCAGTTTACGAAAGCATAGAGCTTCCTCCTGAGAACATTTTTTACATTCGGGTTGAACTTCAGGGAGTCAACTTTCCTGTCAATATCATCCACTTCATAAACCTGGGTGTTGAAGAATAGGTCCGGAAGGATTGCATAGCCTACGCTCTGCGCAAGATGATAGACGCTGCCGGGCTGTATTTGCCCTCCTCTGTTCTCCACAAGATCAGTGTATTCTCCTTTCAAGGCTATGTCAGCTGCCTTTGAAGACTTCCATTCCTTTCTTGGCTTAAGTTTCTCATCAAGCACCCTCAATTCTCTGACAAGCTGGAAGAGCTGCTTTATCATCTCAGAGACACCTTTGAGGTACTGGCTTACTCTATCCTGCTGTATGCCGAGCCTTGCCTGCGCTGCTCCCCAGAAAGCGCTCTGTTCACTTGCGCTAAAGACATCTATGATTTTTTCGACGAAAGGGAATCCTGAGTCTATGCGGATGTTCTCGAGCACCCAAAAATAAGGCTCTTCTATTCCTGCCTTAGCTGACTGCATCACAAGCCTGAACTGTCTCTGAGGATCAGGATATCCTGTAGGAACATATGAACTGAACTTGTCCATGTCCATTCGCAGTATATTGCTTTTCTCTATCATCTCAATATTAGCATCATTAGGATCTATATCTCCTTCGATGGGCTCATATACCTCTTTAGCCTCGTTCTTCCGGTATTTCTTTATGGCACCTTTTTTTATGAAACCGTGCTTGACAAGAAGTTTCTGGGTATCTTTCATAGACATACTGCTACCTTCCGGTGCCTCTTACTCCGACGAGGCTATGCCATTGGCCGAATAATCATTTTCATTGATTTGGTGCTTTATAAATGTTTTGAGAGCAGCCGCAAGGACGTGAAAAAATAGATTGCGGAAAAGATTATATCATCTACTGAAAAAAATATAACAGACACATATTATATCTGAGAAAATCCGCAAAAAAAAAAGAGTTTAAGAAATGATAACCTAATCACTTCAGGCGGAGCACGTCAAGGTTCCTTGGCGCAATGGTCTCGACATGGGTCACATTATGGAGGCTCCTGGCCAGGTCAAGGCATCTGCCGCTCTCGCCGTGAACTATGATAATCCTCTTAGGCTTAGGGTTGCAGTGCTGGACAAAAGCCATCAGCTCCTTGCGGTCGCTATGACCTGTAATCTCAAGCTTCTCTACCTCCATCTTAAGAGGTATAGTATCTACCTTGTTGCCTTTCTGGAAGTTGAACTCAGTCTCTCCACGCTGGATCCTTCGGCCAAGGCTTCCTTCTCCTTGGTAGCAGGTGAATATCAGCAGGTTCTTGGGGTTCTCTGCCAGCTGCTTGAAGTATTCAACGCTAGGCCCTCCGACCATCATTCCGCTAGTGGCCAGAATCACACAAGGTCCTTTGTCCTCTATGATCTCCTGCCTCTCCTTTGCGCTGCCGACCTTCTTTATGTTCTCCCTTAGAAAAGGATTGCTATCCTTGTGGAATATCTGCTGGCGCACAGCGGTGTTGAGGAATTCAGGATAGGCTGTGTGAATGGCAGTTATATCCCATACCATTCCGTCGATATACAGCGGGATCTTATCATCAACTTTTCCCTCTCGCATGAGCTTGTCGATAAGCACTATGACTTCCTGAGCCCTACCGCTTCCAAGGACAGGCATGAGTACTTTTCCATTCCTCTTAACAGTGTTGATTATGTGCTCGCTAAGCTGATCATCAGCGTCCTTATTAGGAGGCATTATGTTATCTTTGCCTCCATAGGTTGACTCAATCATCAGTGTCTCGAGCCTTGGAAAATTTGTGGCAGCCATGCTAAGCATGTTGGTCCTGCCGTATTTCACGTCTCCTGTGAATACGAAATTGTGAAGGCCATTCCCTATATGTATATGAATCAGTGCGCTGCCAAGTATGTGGCCTGCGTTGTACAATGTTATCCTTACATCAGGAGTTATATCAGTCACTTCCTCATACTCTAGTGTGATGGTATGCTTCACCATCTCCTTGATGTCATCAGTGGAATAGATTGGCTCTTTTGCCTCATTCTTCTGAATCTTTATCAGGTCAAGCTGGAGCAGGCTCATAATATCCCTTGTTGGAGCAGTGCAATATACAGGTCCTCTGTAGCCGAACTTGAATAGATAAGGGACTAGCCCTGAGTGATCCATATGAGAGTGTGAAAGGATTACTGCGTCAAGTTCCTTTATGTTGAATTCAGGAGCCTCAAGGTAAGGATAAGCCTCGTCTTCACTGGCCACGTCCATGCCGCAGTCCAATAGGACTCTTGATTCTGGTGTCTGGAGCAGGTAGCAGCTCCTGCCTACCTGTCTTGCTCCTCCAAGGAAGCTGAGCCTAATCCACTCCTCCTTCTTAGCTCTCCTAAGCCAGCCGTTGTATATCCTGAGGCCTGTCTTGTGCAGAAACTTCCTCCTATAATCGTTGTTTTGGTATAGTACTGCTCTTATGTTCTCGATTATCTGGCTCCTGATGGCAGGAGTCCTCCTTATCTGAGGCACCCATAAGGTCTGCTTCCTTATCTCAAGAAGGTTCTCTCCGCTCTTACCTATGGCAAGGCCTGGCTTCTCAACCTCTATTATGACAATGCTTCTCTGAGGGTCAAAAATTATCTGGGCGATCCCTGACTCTTCGGTCACTATCCCCTTTATGATAGCCTCTGCCTCTTCCTGGCCAAGGCAGATGCTGGGATCAGGTCTTAGCTCGATCCTCTTCTTTATCATATTGACCACTTCCTTCACAGTCCCCTTGTCATCAAGGAAGAAGTCCTTGTTCTTGGTATAGAGAACAATGTTGGCGCCCTCAAATACAGCGTCGCTTATCTTGTTCTCAGGCAGGTGCTTCAGTATCTCATCAATTATCTCTGTCAAAATAATCCCTCCTTTAAAATGTGTTCAAAAATCACATTCCATGCCGATGTGAACCAAGGTTCTCATCAAAATCCTTTAAAACTATAACCTAAAAAAAATAATTTTTCATTAAGAGTTAGAATCTCCTGATCAATGTCACATATGCTGAAAGGCTCATTCCAGCGTCTTGTTGACTCTCTTGCCAGCCGCCTTCCTCATGCCTGACTTGTTTATGACATATATGTCAACGCCTTCTCCGCTGGCAGAATCCCTTTGGAGAGCAGAGCTTATGGCCTTTATGGCGAGCTCAATTCCCTCTGATTCGCTCATATCCTTCTTGTAGCTGGCCTCAAGCACTCCATAGGCGAATACGCTGCCGCTGCCGCTTGAGACAAAATCATCAACTTCTGTGATGCTGCCATCAGCATAAAGGTCATAGAGCTTGAGCTCTTTGTCCACTCCTCCTAGGAGGAAATGGGTTATTGATGGTATGGAACTGAAGCGCCTGACATTGTTGTAGATTATGTCAGTCAGCAGGTGTGCCGCCTCCTTGACAGTTGATTCCCTGTCAGCGCGTATACTCTTGAGCTTGAGCTCAGCTCTCAGGATCTTGATTATCATCTGGACGTCGCTCACAACTCCGCTGGTGGTGACAGCGATCTTATCAGTCACTGGTACAATCTTATCAAAGTTCTTGTTGGCGATCATACTGCCAGCAGTCACTCTCTTGTCAGCTGCCAGAATTATGCATTCCTTGCAGACAAGTCCTAGTGTTGTGGTTCCTGTGTTCAAAACATTGTTTTCGTTCATGAAAAAAATCACCTTTTAGCTTTTTATCAATCAGTTTTTTATTAACCCATTATCATGAAATCCTTCAAATCACGGTTTTATCCTGTATTAGAACAACCCCTTCTCCTCGTAAGGAGGTTCCTTTGATTTAAAAAGTTTACTATTTTCCCAGCCAGCCTCATTGGACTATCGCGAAGACCGTGCCGGTCACATTGTGCTCAGGATAGCTCCCTGTCCTCTTGAAGGTCACTATGATGTTGAGCTCCTGCTTCTCTCCTCTCAGCTTGGTCTTTGAGACCGCTGCACTTAGCTCCTTTGTGGTTCCCACCTCTATGCTGAAGACAGGCGGCTTCATCGTAACTGTATTGTCCACGCCATCGACATTGGTGATGGAGATGTCCTTGCCGAAGTTATTCCTGAACATGATATTGAAAGTGCCGTTTGAGAGGATTCTGTACTCAACGCATTCAAGCTGCTTCCCGAAATCGCATTTGTTAGGCAGGAGATTGGTGGGGTTCAGGAACCCGAAATAGGCCAGGGCGCCTATGGCCACCAGGGCGACCATTATGGCCCAGCCATATGTGGCTAGGTACTCAAAAGCGACCTGCGCTTTTCTTTTCATGCTAATCTTTCTCATGTTATTGTGCCCTAGAATAATATCCTATCAAATCAAATATGAATTTAAAAAAACAAAAAAATTGTGTCAGTCCTATTGCACAGAGGCGTATATGTTCCCTGAAAATTTCTGGGAGTAGGTGCCTCTTGCCATTGTATAGTTGAGAGTGAAATCAATGTTCACCTTATCTCCTCTTGAGGCTGAAAAGTCTCCTGTGCAAGAGATATAAAACCCTTCATCAGCGCCTACCTGTATGCCTGAAGGCACGCAGTTAGTTAAACTTGATGCCGCATCGGAACTGGCCTCGACAACGCTCACATCCTTCAAACCTTCTCCTTTTTTGTTGATGACCGAGACATTGAAGCTGGTAGTCGTCACTATGTATTCCTTGCAGTCAAAGCCTACTTCCACAAAGCATTTTGGCGGAAGAGTCTTGCTCGGGCTTAAGACTCCAAAGTATACTAATGCTCCTATCATGACCAATATCACTAGCAACGCCCAACCATAGGTTGTTAAGAATTCTAAAGCTGCCTGACCTTTTCTCATTCTATTTCACCTCGAAATTGATTCTATCGGTTCGAAAAACTTTATCTGGTCTGGAGTGAGCTGGACGCTCAACAGATCATCCCTACTGTACTTCGCCGTAGATCTCTCCTTTGACAGGGTTCCAGTAGTTTCCGTCTGCCTTCTTGAAAGCTGCGGTTATCTCAAACTTGACCTTATCTCCCACAGGGAACTTGTTTCCTGTGTCAAATGTGCAATTCACCTCATTTGTCCTGCCGACAAGGATGCTTGAATATGAGTTACATGCCACTGAAGGGTTGGTGCCTCCGAGATATGTGGCGTTGAAGGTGAAATCAGCGGTAGAGCCGACATTATTCCTGAACCTGAAGCTTACTGCTCCGCCGTTGGCTGCGCCCGAGGTTATCCTGTATTCTAGGCAATCAACCTCTGGCCCGAAAGTGCATCTGCCGGGCAGCATAGCCTTTGGGTTCAACACTCCGAAGTAGGCTAACGCTCCTATCATCACAAGGATGACCAAGAAAGCCCAACCATAGGTTGTTAAGAATTCTAAAGCTGCCTGACCTTTTCTCATAAAAATCCACCTCTTACAGTTATAATATAATACCCTGGTTTATTATGATTAACCCTTTTCTTGGCTCAGGGCTATATAAATATTTTGATTTTTCAGTCAAAAACAGCATCCTGCAAGCATTTCTTCTGCTGGAGAATGAAAATTTAAGAAAGATTAATAAAAGCAGGCGTATCAAGCAAGTGAAGAGGGTTATTGATGTTCAAGGAAGAGCTTGTTGAGCTATTGGCAAAGAAGACTGGAATCAGAAAAGATGATGTTGATAAGTTGATAGAGGTACCTCCAGATCCTGGCTTAGGGGATTATGCGTTCCCATGCTTTAGCCTGGCAAAGACCCAGAAAAAGGCGCCCAATGCCATAGCTGCTGAGCTGGCAAAGGAGCTGAAGCCAGGTAAATCATTCTCTAATATAAAGGCCACAGGACCTTATCTTAATTTCTTTGTTGACAAAAACAAGCTAGCAGAGAGCACTCTCAAAGAGATTGTGAAGTGCACTGCCTGCTATGGATCAGGGGTGATGAAGAAAGAGAAGATAATGGTTGAGTATCCTGCACCCAACACCAACAAGCCTCTTCATCTAGGCCATGTCAGGAACATGCTCCTAGGCAACTCTGTGTGCAACATCCTCGCCTTCGCAGGCTACAATACAATTCCTGTCAACCTTGTGAATGACAGGGGAGTGCATATATGCAAGTCCATGCTTGCCTACAGGAAATGGGGCGAGGGCGCTGAGCCTAATAAGAAGAGCGATCATTTTGTAGGAGATTTCTACGTTCTTTACAACAAATATGAGAAAGAGCATCCTGAGATAGAAAACGAGATTAGGGATATGCTTAGGAAGTGGGAAGAAGGAGACAAGGAGCTCGTGGCTCTCTGGCATAGGATGAGGAAATGGGCTCTTGATGGATTCAATCAGACCTATGCGCTGTTCGACGTCCATCATAAGAAAGAATATTATGAGTCAAATATATACACTCATGGCAAAGAGATAATTTTGGAAGGCTTGAATAAAGGATTATTCTACAAAGATGATGAAGGGGCTGTGATCGCAGATCTCACAGGCTCAGGTCTTGGAAAGAAAATATTGTTGCGGGAGGATGGGACTAGCATCTACATCACCCAGGACATCTACCTTGCAAAGCTTAAGTTCGACGAGTTCAAGATGGACCGATCAGTATACGTGGTCGCAAACGAGCAAGACCATCACTTCAGAGTCCTTTTCAAGATTCTCGAGAAACTAGGATTCCCTTACGCAAAGAAATGCTATCATCTATCATATGGCATGGTCAATCTTCCTGAGGGAAGAATGAAGAGCAGGGAAGGAACTGTTGTTGATGCAGATGACCTTTTCGCTGAGATGAAGGAAGTGGCTGTTGAAGAAATAATGAAAAGGCATCACGAAATAGATAAGAAAGATCTTGAGAAGCGAAGCGGGATAATAGCCCTGAGCGCAATAAAGTTCTTCATATTAAAGCACGACCCTCAGAAAGACATGATATACAATCCTAAAGAGAGCATAAGCTTCGAGGGAGAGACCGGCCCATATGTGCAGTACGCCCATGCAAGGATATGCTCAATAATGAGGCAGGTCAAGGATTTCAATCCAGAGAAGATAAAGGCAAAATACTCCTGTGAGAAAGAGTTCAGGCTGATAACTTTGATGGCTGGTTTCTCAAAGGTGGTGGCTGATGCGGCTGAGCAGTACAGGCCTAGCAATGTAGCCCGCTACTCATTGGAATTAGCCCAGGCCTTCAATGAGTTCTACCAGGAATGCCCTGTTCTGAAGGCAGACAAGAAGACCAGGGACTCAAGGCTGCTGCTTATTTTCTGCACCAGGATCGTGCTGCGGAACGCCCTTGACCTTCTCGGAATACAAGCACCCGAGGAGATGTGAGAATAATGAGAATCTTGATCACAGGCGCCAGCAGCTATGTCGGGGCAAGGATTTATTCTGATCTAAAGGATAAGAAGCTTGATGTTATTGGCACTTATTACTCGAATCATTTATTTCCTGAGCTTAGGAAACTTGATGTACGCAATTTAGATAAAATTCTTGAGTTAGTTTCAGAAGTCAAACCCGAAGTCATCATTCATGCCGCAGCCAATCCAAGCGCTAGCTGGTGTGAAAAAAACCAAGAGCAGGCTGTGGCAATTAACCAAGATGGAACTGGGAATATTGTTAAGGCTGCCAATTCTTCGAACGCAAAGCTGATTTACATATCCTCATTTGAAATAAATAACACCTCAACTGCTTATGGCAAAACTAAATTAGGTGGAGAGGAACTTGTTAAGAAAACCAAAGAAGGTTATGTTATTCTACGCCCATCATTAATTCTTGGATTAAGCCCGAACACGGTGAATGATAGGCCATTCAACAGGATACTTAAGAACATTACAGAAAAGACGCCTGCAATTTATGACACATCATGGAAGTTCCAGCCAACCTATTTAAGGCACATCTCTGAAGTGATCTCAGAAATCCTCAACAGAGGAATAATCAATGAGATAATACCTGTAGGTGTTGCAGATCTCAAAACTCGCTTTGACGTTGCAAGAGACATTCTTGCAGATTTCGGAATCAAAGCTATAGCTGAGGATACCCATAGCAAATCTCCAGTAATAAAGGACGACCTGAAAAGACTGAAAGAGCTAAAACTGCCGCAATATACTTACTTTTGTATGATTTCAGAGATTAAAAAAGAGATTAAAGATCATCTGAAAAATAACAATGCCGCTATGTAAGATAATCTCCTAGAAATACAGGCGCCTGAAGAGATGTGAAGTTCACAAAAGAGGTGTATTATGGACTTAGTTAGAAAAGCTATTTTAGATGCGCTCAAAGTAAATATGGTCTACAAGCCAGGTGAAAGGGTCATCATAATAACTCAGAGATGGAAATCGGGCCTAGGAGATAAGGGACGATTCTCAGAAACAGCAATGACCGCCAGGAAGATGCTCGCAGTGTTCAAAAAGAAAGGCATCAACGCATCATTCTTTGAATATACTCCATTAGAGGCGAGAAATGGCGTGGACGCCACCAAAGTATTATACAATAATATCCATAATTATGGGAAAGCAGACATAGCATTCATGATTACAGCATATTCTCTCACCCACACTAGTTTCAGAGAGTCACTGACAAATCAAGGAACCAGGATCGCGAGCATGCCTGGCTTCACACAGAATATGTTCAGCAAAGGAGGCCCTATGAGCCTAGATTACAACGAGATCGCAAGGAAGACTGCTCTGGTTGCTTCTAAGATGAGGCAGAGTTCGAGAATTCGCGTCACAGGGAAGAGCACCGACATAACTGTCGAGATTGATAACTCTCTTGTCTTCGAGGGAAACGGGATCATGGATAAGAAAGGAATGTATGACAATCTTCCAGGAGCAGAGGCCTTTGCAGTGCCAAAGCACAAGGGAAAGACGAATGGTTACTTCACTGTGCCTAAAGGATGGGGCGGCCAGCAGCCAATAAATTGCGACGCAAAGTTCATTGTAAAGGATGGTGCGATTGTTGATGTGCAGGGATTCAACGAAAAAGATCAGAGATACATCGACAAAGAGATAAAACCTCTAGTGCTTGAAAAGCCTAATCACAACATCATTGCAGAGCTAGGTATAGGTACTAATCCCAAAATCACCACTGCATACATCGCAAAGCACGGATGGAGTCCTCTACTGGCAGAGAAGATCATAGGCTCAGCTCATTTCGCGAACGGCAACAGCGCAGCCATGGGTGGCAGGAACAATGTTCCTGTGCACATAGACTGGGTTGTTCCTGGCGTGAATATTGAATACCTGAAGCACTAGTGATATCCTGACTATTCTGTCGTGCATTTATCAATTTTATGAAAGCAAAACACAAAATTATTTTAATCAAGCACTTCTTCAGCCATACTGGCAGCCTTAGAGGACTGGCTGGATGAGACAACGAGGTGATAATATGGTTGATAAGGCTGATGCAAAGGAAGAATTCCTGAACTGCCTGAGCAAATTAAGGTATTCTGGGAGAACATATGGCAATGACAACACGACATTAAAGTTTTTTGATACTGCAAGAAACCTTTTTTTCGACTTGCAGGTGCCGGAAGAGATAACTGATCATAGCATAGAATCAAAAGAAGACAAGGTCAGGGAGCTCGTGCAGAGAGGGATTGTCACAATAAACTACCTGAACAAAGACTGCAAGAGCAACTGCACAAAAGCAGAGATAATCGCCAGCTCAATGGTGAGATCAAGCCCTCTCTGCGGCGAAGGAGAGTACACCCGGTTATGGAAATGCTATGATTGCGGATCATTATACATGAAAAACTGCTACACTGATATGGATGAGGGAGCCCCGACCCTTCACCACGCCAGCAGGCTGAAAGGCAATTATGATGAGGGAGAGCTTGTTAGGATAATCAAACAGCACACAGGAAGCATAACAGATACGGAGATGGGAAAAGCCAGAAGATGAAGCAACACAAAACTTTTTAACCAACAACCCATTCTTGCAACGAGATGAAGATCTCTAACTACAAGGCAAAGATTCCTGAGAAAGTATACGCTGAGCTTGAGAAGAGAGGGTTCTCTGAGCTCAGGCCTTGCCAGTCGAAGAGCATCAACGCAGGATTGTTCGATGACAAGAACCTTCTTGTGTGCACGCCTACAGCCTCTGGGAAAACTCTAGTGGCAGAACTGGCATTTCTTAATACTATTCTTCATGAGAAAGGGAAAGCAGTCTACGTTGTTCCCTTGCGGGCGCTGGCGAATGAGAAGTTCAAGACCTTCACAAAAGATTATCCTGGGATAAAGGTGGCCCTAAGCTCAGGAGACATCGACAGCGCAGACCACTTCCTTGAGAGATATGACTTGATAATCACTACCAGTGAGAAATTCGACAGCTTAATAAGGCATAAGGCTCGCTGGCTCAAGAATGTGAGAATGGTGATAATCGACGAAATACACCTATTGAATGACTCGGGCAGAGGGCCTGCGCTGGAAGTTCTGATAACAATCATTAGGAGCATGATCAAGAACCTGCAATTACTTGCTCTTAGCGCGACAATCGGGAACCCTAAAGAACTGGCAGAATGGCTTGAGGCAGAGTTGGTGCTTGACGACTGGAGGCCTGTGAGGCTTGACAAGGGCGTCTATCTCAACGGAGAGATAGAATTTGAGTGATTCATCTTATGCTTTGATATCCGCCAGCAACTCCTTTTTTTGAGAGCACTATCTGCCATAATTGATTGTTTCTTGCCCTAAAGCTTCCTGCGCAGCTCAAGAGATAATAACGCCACATCCTGTAGAATCGCTCATCATATTTCTTGTTTGCACTTATCCTTTTCCAGTTCTTAACAAAATTATCATGCCAGGCCATCAATGTCTTGTCATAATCTGGCCCGAAGTTATGCCAATCCTCAATGACAAACAAACCCTCTATGGACTTTGATATGTAAGCAGGGGATGGGAGCATGCCGTCTGGAAAAATGTATTTATCCATCCAAGGCTCTCCTGAAACCGACGATTTATCGCTTCCAATCGTATGGAGCAGGAATAAACCGTCATCTTTTAGGCATTTTTCTGCTATTCTCATGTAGGTTCTATAGTTTTTGTATCCTACATGCTCGATCATCCCTATGGAGATTATCCTATCAAAAGTTTGATTAAGAAGCCTATAATCATGCAATTTTATCTCCACAGGAAGTCCTTTGCAGAGCTCTCTCGCAAGCTTTGCCTGCTCAGCTGATACTGTAATTCCCGTTACCTTGACCTTGTATTTTTCAGCAGCGTATTTTGCAAAACCACCCCAACCGCAACCGATGTCCAGAACATTCATGCCTGGCTTTAGCATGAGTTTTCTGCAGCACAGATCAAGTTTCGCCTCCTGGGATTCATCAAGGTTCTTTGCATTCTTCCAATATCCGCAGCTATAATTCATCCTTTTGTCAAGCATCAGCCTGTAAAGATCATTGCCTAGGTCATAGTGTTTTTTTGCGATATTATGAGCCCTTGATCGTCGCTGAAGATTTATAAGTTTTGATTTCAGTACGAGTTTGATGAGATATTTTAATCCCTTGACTTTCTTATGCAGTTCTGAACTAATAATCCTGAAAAAGAATTCATCCATTGCTTTGACATCCCACCAGCCATCCATGTAGGACTCTCCAAGAGCTAAAGACCCGCCGGAAAGCACTTTTGAATAAAGCCTCTTATCGTGCACTTGAATATCCCAAGGCCTGCTGCCGTTTATTCTTACATCTGCCAAAGAAAGGATATCTGAGATAAGTTTTGCTGGATCGTCTCTCATGAGGAAAAGAAGCTTATCTAAATTTAAAAAGTTAATTGTTTTGAAAACGAGATTTATCCTGATTGAAAAATTGAGTTTGAGTGAGCCTGCACCGATACCTACAAAATAAAAAAGTCATTTGTGGGGGAAGAAATCCATCACTTCCTCTTGTTTGGTGATTATCTCATCATAGTCCCTCACAAGGTCCGGGAAGCTGCAGTTCAGCTCATCGATCAGACGGTATATCCTGAGGGGAGAATCACATAATATCTCAAAGCGTATATCTGCAGCACCTATTAATTGCGATATCAGCAGGACATCCTTCTGCGCTTTCAGGAAGCTATGCGCCTGCCTCTTCATCGACGGGTTGGAAAGGAAAAGCATCACCCTGTAGTGGCTGAGCTTGAAATATTCTGTGTTGAGTATTGTGCTGTAGCCTTTGATTATCCTCTTTTTCTCAAGGGATCTGATCCTGTACTTCACTGCATTTGCTGTCAGGCCAGTGCCCATGGCTATCTCTATCAACGGAGTCCTGCAGTTCTTTGACAAGGCAACCAATATTGCCCGGTCATGGTCGTCTATAACGAGATGATCGACAGTCCCTACGAGAAGACCATCGTTGCTGGGATTGTCATAGAGAAAATTGTAGGGCAGGTGCTCCAGCTGGAGTATTATTGATATGGTCTTCCTCTGGATCCTTGAGCCGAATCTCATGACAAAAGCCTCATAGAGCTGGTTGAACTCAGACGGGTTCTGCGACCAGAAAGCCAATTCTAAGTCCCATTTCCCGTCGAGCGTGACTATACTGGAGATGAAGGGGTTGCTCTTGGCCCAGGCGATTATCTCGCCAATAATCTTGTCATCAGCCTTCTTGAGCCTGACCTGGACCCTGTAGAGATGGTATCCTAGCATGTATGAGTCAATTATTGCTATGAATCCTTTTATCACCTTCTCCTTGATCAGCCTCTTGAGCCTATAGTTAGCTACCTCTTTTGAAATCCTTATCTTTCTCGCGAGGCTAGAGATACTGACCCTGGCATCGAAATCCAAGGCCCTTATCATCCCGATATCACGCTTGTCCAGGCCATACATATTTTTATTATTATGAAAGATGTATTTAAATTTTTTCATTTTGATAAAAATTTCTTAGCATAATTTTATCAACATCTGAGTACTTTCCTCATGCAAAAATAGTTGGAGGGGAATATATGACTGAAAGATTAGGCGGGAAAAGGCCAGAGGAGCCTGGCAAGGGCGATTGGCGTGACAATCTTGACAGTGAAAGCTTCGAATACATAGCAAGGGACTTATGGGATAGGTACAAGCGGAAGATAAAGATGGGCCTAGCAGGAGTGGCGGCAGTGGCCACACTATGGTCAGGAGTCTACACAGTGCCACAGGACTCAAGAGGGATTGTGACCTGCTTCGGAGAATACTCAAGGACAGCCAACCCGGGGCTGAACTTCAAGATTCCATATGTTGAGAAGGTGCAGAAAGTCACCACTGATGAGATATTGACTGAGTGCATAGGCTTCAGAGCCCTAAAGCCAGGAATCAAATCTGAGTACATCGGTACTGAATCCATCGATCAGGGAAAAATCAGCGATTCAGATCTCACCGACATAATAGTTGAAGAGGGGCTGAAGCCAGAGGATAACTTGGCAGCTCAGGCCAAAGAGGTGTTGAAGGCAGAATACCTCATGCTCACAGGAGACCTTAACATGGCTGATGTGGAGTTTATCATACAGTACAAGATCAGCGATCCCGTGTCTTTTCTTTTCAATGTGAAGGATGCCAAGGCAGCGATAAGGGATGTCGCAGAGGCAAAGATGAGGATTGCGGTGGGAGACGCAAGCGTAGATGAGGTCCTAACAACCGGAAGGGCTGACTTGGAATCGGAGGTTAAGATAGCATTGCAGGAGAGGATGAACTTTTATAACACAGGAGTGAAGATAAACACAGTGAAGCTCCAGTCAACACAACCTCCTGAAAGGGTGCAGAGCTCTTTCAACGAGGTCAACTCTGCATTGGCCCAGAAACAGGAGAAAATCAATAGCGCCATGTCTGCTTATAACCAAGAAGTGCCAAAGGCTAAGGGAGAGGCAGAGGCCTTGCTCCAGAAAGCAGAAGGTTATGCTACTGAGAGGGTCAATAATGCCATTGGAGATACTGCCAGGTTCAGGCAGATCTGGGAGCAGTACAAGAACGCTCCTGCAATAACCAGGGCTAGGATGTATTTGGAGGCGCTCCCTGGCATCCTTGAGAAGACTGAGAGAATATTTTATATCGAGAACAGCAGCAATGGAAAAGGGGATTTGCTTTTGAAGAAGCTAGACCTGAACAGTATCAGCACCAATGGAGGTGGTAATAATGAGTAAGAGCAAGATAGCTAAGAAAGTTACTGCCTGGTTCATTGCCGGGCTTGCCGCATTAACTATCAACAGCGCAGTCTATCAGATCAACCAGGATGAGCAGGCAGTAATCACAAGGTTTGGGAAGCCTGTTACTGTGATCCTAAACCCTGTTGAGATTGAGAAGAAGGCGAAGGACGAGCTGGTTAAGAGAATCAAGTATGACATCTCAGAGTATGCAAAGCAGGAGAACCTGAAGATGCCTGAGGTTAATACTTCAGGCGCAGGCCTTAAGCTGAAGCTGCCTTTTATAGAGAAGGTTAAGCGTTTTGACAGAAGGCTTCTTGAATGGGACGGCTACCCTGAGCAGATAACATCAAAGGATAAGAAATACTTGTTCATTGATACGACCGCGAGGTATTTCATCGACAACCCGTTGATATATTACTTGAGAGTGCAGGGAAGCGAGGAAGTCGCGAGTGGAAAGCTTGATGACATCATTGATAGTGTTGTCAGGAAGCAGATCAGCAACAGGGATTCCATTGAGACCATCAGGAGCAGCAACAGGAAGATGCAGGTCTCTGACAAGGAGCTTGAAGAGACTGCAAATGTGGAGCTGATAAGCGAGGGAAGGGACAATATTTTTAGGTATCACATAACAAACGATGTCAATGCGCAGTGCAGGATGTACGGCCTGAAGGTCATTGATGTCATGGGTAAGAGGATTGTCTATGTCGAACAGGTGAAGGAGAGCATCGAGAACAGGATGATCGCTGAGCGAGACAGGATCAAGCAGAAGTTCCTCTCTGAAGGAGAGGGTGAGTATGCCAGGATTATGGGAGAGAAAGAGAGGGAGGTCAAGAGGATAAGCTCTGAGGCTTACAAGAAAGCAGAGGAGATCAAGGGTAAGGCTGATGCGGCGGCTACAAAGATCTATGCTGATTCTTACAGCAAGGACCCTGAGCTCTACAAGTTCATCAAGTCGCTGGAAGTCCTGAAGGAGAACGGGCATGGCATGACTTTGGTGCTTGACAAGGACAATCCGCTGTTCAGGTACATAAGCGTCCTAGAGTCAAAGAAATAGTCTCTTTGATTAAGTAATCACTAAATAGTAATAAAAAACGAAAGATTTAATAACAGTAAATCAAAACTGCAGTAAGAACAAAAAAGGACGATAAGAAATCGCCTCGCAATAAGCGCACCAGACAGAAAAACGAAATAAAAAAGGTGATAAATATGAGCCTGAAAACATGGACAGCTGTAACTATAATGGCAATTTCCGCATACATAGGCACGTCTAGCTCTGAAAAGATGAAAAAAGCAGAAGAAGTACTGATGAAGGTTCCAGCATATAATTATGCAACCAGGCTAGAGAACCTTAGCAACAGGGTTTATGAGGCAAAAGAAAACCTGGAATACCATGCCGCATACACTACGATAGTTACTACAGGAAAAATCACCATACCGGTTTGTCACCCTGCAAGCTATCCGAAGGCAGCAAAAGCATCAGAAACCCTAGAGCAGGTGGCAAAAGCAGGAATTATAGATAAAGACCAAGCCTCAAGGCTGCACGCAATCGCAACCAACCTCCCAAAAGAAGATTCTATAAGAGTATACGAAGGGCGGAGCGTGAATAACCAAACATTCAGCGCAAAGAGGGAGCAGCTAGCAAGGGAGTCTGCAATTCTGAAAAACAGAAGCAATGCTTACATGAGCGAAGTGCCTGAAAACCTAAAAATAGAGAAGAGCAAACAGAACCGATGGCTTCTTGGATCAATTGCATCAGGAATCACAGCAGCAGGATATATGATCTTCAGAAGAAGGCAGCCATTTTGATTTAGAAACCTATCTTGTCTTCGCCAGCTGCCACAGCACTTCAAAGTATTTCCTGAATCCTTCTGCTATGGCTTTCTTCTCTATGATTATCGTTGTGATCGGCTCTGTCCAGTCAAGTATCGCTATCTTGTCGTCATAGAGTTCCATGTGCAATGGAAAGCTGTTACCAACAGTAGCTCACAGGATGACTGTGGCAGTCGACTTCTGATAATTCAAAAATATTTTTATTTTTTAGAAAAAAAAGCGAGCGCGTCCGGAATTTCGTCAAAGACAGGTTTGGCGAACCAAAAACCCTGTTTTTGCATTCGAACCGGAGCCTCCTGGTATCTTCACTCCTCTACAAAGTGTAGAGGCGGCACCGAAGCCAAGTGTTCTATCCAGGCTATACTACGCGCCCGTAAGGCTAGAATAATCAATGATTGTTTTTAAATCATTCGGGGATTCAGCCGATTAACCTTGATGGCGGATAGGCTGAATATAGTGAGAAGTTAAGTTTATATTCATGAGCTGATTCCTGCTCCTGATGAACACCTTAGGAAGAGTCTTCAGGGAGCATCTTGCCGAGTCAAAGCGGTTGGTTGAGCAGGAGTTCGGCATAGGTTTAGGAAAGCTTGGGGCTTATCCTCTCTGGCAGTTTGATATCAGGGAATTCAGATGGGAGTATGAGGGTTTTCTTTATAACATAAAGTCTTTCTTTGAAGAAGCATCTTGGTCTTTTAGTGAATGGAGGTATCCTTCAAATTATGTTGCAGCCCATGCAGGCAGTAAAGGAGTGTATTATAATTCTCATGTTAATGGAAAGTTATACTCCGAGGTTATTGCGAGAGTATATTTATTCCATGAACTGTACCATAGAGCTATTATAAAATATGCCGGGCATGATGATATTTTTTATAATGATTTTGATCTTGACCTTTGCGAGTTGGTGGATGAGTCTTTCGCAGAGTACATGGCATTGAGGATTATGCGTAGAAGGTTCGGCTATGAGGGGGAGTCAATGATTCGTAGCTTAGAGGTGGCTTGGCTGGGTCATGAGCTCAAGGCCAGAAAAGTTCCTGATAATCCTAGGAGCATCGCTGATTTCGCCCTTAAGCTCGGAGGGGACGCCTATGGCGCGATCGATTCTTATGAGCAGTACAAAAAGGCGAACTATCTTTCTCCCGTTGAGCGAAAAGGTTAAATATTGTAAGGCTTTGCTAATAGGTTCATGTTTGAGGATTTGTTTTTATTGATAACAATGGCGGTGTTGCTTTTCCTGTCGGCTTGCTTCTCTGGAACTGAGACTGCTTTCACGTCGCTGAGCCAGCTCCAGGTGGAGAAGCTTTCTAATGAGCACGTCACAGGTAAGTTTGTCAGGAAGATCGCCTCTAACAAGAAGAAGCTGATAATCACAGTCCTTATCGGGAATAATCTTGTCAACATCCTGCTTTCAGTCTTGTTCACGGTGCTGGCTATGAATCTTTTCGGTGATTCTGCTGTGGCTGTTGTGACTGGAGTCCTGACATTCATCCTGTTGTTGTTTGGGGAGATAATCCCTAAGACTTATTCCAGCGCTCATAATGAGAGCATTGCCAGGATCACCGCCATCCCTGCTTATTACTTGCAGAAGATTCTTTTCCCAGTCATATGGTTCTTTGAGGTCATAACCAAGGTGTTGTTCTTCAGGCAGAAGGAGCAGATTAGCGATCTTTTCGGGGATTCTGAGCTGGCTTCCATCCTTGATGTTGGCGTTAGCCAGAAGAGCTTCACTGAGAGCGAGAAGGAGACTATAATGAGATTTCTCAGTATTGATGACACTCCTGCTAATAAAGTGATGACTCCTCTGGACTCTGTCTTCGCTCTTGATCTGCATACAAAGGCAAAGGATGCGCTTCCGCTCATACTAAAGGAAAGATTCTCAAGAATCCCTCTTTATGACCAGGATAAGAGCAGCATAATGGGATTCATACACATGAAGGACGTCTATGACCTCAAGAAGGAGGATGAGAACAAGGAGCTTTACCTGTTCTCAAGGGGTGTGGTCAAGGTCTCTGAGACCAGGGCTGTGAGCGATATCTTCAAGGAGATGCTTAACTTCCGCACTCACATAGCTGTTGTTGTCAGGGATAATAAGGCTTGGGGGATAATCACTATGGAGGATGTTTTGGAGGAGTTCATAGGTGATATCTATGATGAGAAGGACAAGGTAGCGCATGATATTAAGGCGGCAAGCCTTGCTGTCCACTCTGCGCAGTCAGCTAAGAGGCAGTACGTCATAGAGGGAAGCAGCCCTGTTAGCGCCGTAGAGGTTATAATCAAGCAGGCTCTTCCTAGGAAGAGCGATGATGAGAGCGTCTCAGAGATGCTTTCCTTTTTCATAAACGATCCTAAGCCTAAGAAGTCTGTGATCATCGGAGGAGTGATCTTCAGGGTTATGAGCGTCGAGAAAGGCGTCATCACGAAGGTGAAGGTTATCAACCAGGCTTGACTAGCTGATAGCTTATAAGGAGATCTTCTCTAATGTTATCTCTATCGTTGATACCCTGACGTCGTGTCCTTCTGGGCTCTGGAATCCTTCAGAGTCTATTTGTATCCCTTTGAGCTTGATTTGTCCCTTCAGAAATCGTTTCATGGTCACTTCTGCTATGTCAACAGCCCTGCTGATGAACTTGCCACGGGCCTTGATTATTACCTCGTCAGCTCCTTTGGTCGTGAACTGTACAACGACGCTCGTCACATAGTTCATGAACGGCTTGTTACCGATAAAGATAGAGTTGTCCTCTGCCATTCCCCGACCCCCGTAATTATAGTGGTCGCTTACTTGTTGGACTCAGATTTGACTATTCGAGTCACGTAGCCAGCTATTATGTTCCTGAGCTTCTTGGACTCGGTGTTGGTTAGCTCTGAGACCTTCTTCTTGTTCTCAGCGAAGTCTGTACTAAAACAGCCTTCGTACTCCTCTAGTAAATCCTGTGTTATAGATTTAACTTTTCTAGTCTTTATTCTGCCCATAGGGATGAGAAAAAGAGGCGGGTTTATAAAGGTTTTGCCAATTAATCCTGCGCTGTACATGAAAAAGTCTGATGAATCCCACACTCTCAAATACCAATATCTACCAAAATATGCTTAATTGGTAGAAAGATTTATATACTAGTTAATTCTACCGGAATGTACCAAAAATTAACGAGTTGGTAATTGAAATGAAGCTTCCGCAGAAACCAATCGATTATAACGCTCTGTTAGTTAAACATTCGCAGGTTATTTTCAAACTTCTGGGCGATCCTGAAATTTCAAAAGTCATATATGAGCTGAACAAGGAACATCTTCATTGGGATGAACTTAAATATAAGAAAATGCCGAAAGATGCGAATCCAGAGCATATATGGGCTTTAATGAAAGTTCTGCGTAACAGCCAGTATCGTAGATTCAAATTCTTAAATTGGAATTTAAAATATGTTCTCTTAGATGAGTTTCAAATGAAGCTGCATCTTTTAGACAAAGAGACTGCAGGAAGACTTGGTGCTAGCTATGACTCTGAAGGGAACGTCTTTTCACAAAAGTACATTATCAGTTCATTAATGGAAGAAGCGATTGCATCGAGTCAGCTAGAAGGTGCGGCAACCACACGAAAATTGGCAAAGGAAATGCTGATTACTAATAAGAAACCTCATACTTATTCCGAAAAAATGATTTTGAATGGGTACAGAACTATCCAAAAAGTTGCGAAGATGAAAGATTGTCAGATAACACCAGATATCATATTAGCGCTTCATAAAGATATAACTGAAGATACTTTGAAAGATAAAAGATATGAAGGCGTGTTCAGAGATAATAATGAAGTTGTCGTTGGAGATCCAGTTAACGTTGAGACAATATACCACCAGCCGCCTGATTACAAGGAAATTTCGAAGATGATAGATGACTTTTGCAAGTTTGCTAATAATGACGACAAAGATTTTATTCATCCTATAATAAAAGGCATTATTTTGCACTTTTTAATAGGTTATATTCATCCATTTGAAGATGGTAATGGGCGAACTGCTAGAGCCTTGTTCTACTGGTATGTGCTTCACAAAGGGTATTGGTTATTTGAATTCATGGCAATCTCACGTATTATCCTCAGATCAAAGAAGAGATATGGTCTTTCATATTTGTATACGGAAAACGATGAAAATGATTTAACCTATTTCATAGATTATCAATTATGCTGTATTGAAGAAGCTCTTCATGACATGGAAAAATATATTTCTAGAAAGCAGAAGGAGCAGCACGAAGCCATGATGTTGATAAAGAAGATAAAGGAAATTAATCTAAGACAAGCTGAGATTCTGAAAGAATTCATGAAGAACCAAGATAAATTCTATGTGCTTAAAGAAATAATAGGCATCTATGGCGTGGCATATGACACCGCTCGTAATGATCTTCTTTACCTGACAAAACTAGGTTATTTAGAAAAAATAAAAGTTCAGAAGAAATTCATGTTCAAATTATCTGATAAAAAGCAAATTCAATTCTAGTCCTTCATCCGAGCTCAACTATCATCTTCGCCGCTGCCTTTGCAGTAATTCCTTGGACGTCCTTCTCAGGATTAACTTCCACGACGTCTGCCATTCCTATGTTTCTCAGCAGTTTAAGGCGCTGGAGCATGTAGATTAGTTCCCTTGAGGTCAATCCTCCTGGTTCTGCTTGTCCTGTTCCTGGGGCGAATGCGTGGTCAAGCACATCTATGTCGATGCTCAAGTAGGCTTTAGGCCATTGCCTGGCAACGCTCATTATACTATCAGTCATATCCTTGATGCCTTCAAAGCTTATCTCCTTCATGGAGTAGCTCTTGATCTTGAATGATTCCATGAATTTCTTCTCTTCCTTGCTCATGTTCCTTGCTCCTATGAGCACAACGCGTTCCTTATCAACAATTCCTTCCTCTATCAGGACTCGAAGATAGTCTTCGTGCGTCGGAGGCCGATGGTCTTCCTGCAGATCAGGGTGCGCGTCAAAGACAATCATGCCTGCGCCAGGGTTGTTCTTCGCGAATGCCTTGAACGCAGGATAAGTGAGAGAATGATCTCCGCCAACCAGGACGCAAAACCCTTTGTTTTTGACAACCTCATCATACACTGCCTTGTGCGCCTCCGTGATATTAGAATTATCAACAGTTATATCATGGATGTCAAAAAATGGCAGAGCTCCTCCTTCTGAGAGGTAGAACTCATCCAAGGCACTGGCTACTGCGTCAGCTCCTTTCTCAACACCATCCTTCTTTGACAATGCCCCTGCATTCAGGGCTATCTTGAAGAGCTTCATTGGCTTGAGGAATCCTTGCCTTGTTTTAAAGGTTTCCCATGACCTGAGAAAAATGTGAATAGAGTAGTTATTTTATCACTTTAACAATCCCTTTGCCAGCATCCACCTCTATGAGATCGCCGTCCTTCAGCACCTTAGTCGCTACTTTTGTCCCTGTGATGCAAGGCTTCTTCAGCTCCCTGGCAGCTATTGCGGCATGGCACAGGACTCCTCCTTCATCGGTCACGATCGCTGCTGCTCTCCTGATGGCGGGCATAACGTCAATCATTGTCATTGAGGATACTAAAATATCTCCTTTTTTTACCTTGCCTATTTCGCGGAATCCCATCACCACCTTAACAGTACCAAAGACAATCCCAGGATAGGCTGATGTTCCTTTGAGCTCATTGCCAGAGACCTTCTCTTCCCTGAATTTAATATCATGCTTTTTCTCGATAAATGCTTTGCTCACCCCTGCGAATAGCCTGTTGTCAGTGAAGAAATATCCTGCATCCCTTTTCTTAAGCTCTGCAATCAAAGGTATCTTCTTGCTCCTTATCTCGTCACCACTTATCACATGTACATATTTCTTGTATTTTGGGAAGCATTTCTTCAATGAATTCCTTATGACCTGCTCTGTGCCAGGCCCCATCTTCTCTGTGGCTTTGCGGATTCGCTCCAATGGAGCAAGGTCAACTCCCTTGAGTTGGTCCAGGATATCGCATAGTAACCACATGGCCTCGAACCAAGGATAGGCTTCTTCAAAATTCTTCAGGAACATTACAAAATCGTAATAGTTCAAGGCCATTTCCTTGTCATAGGCCTCTTTCATCGGCTCAGCTTTCCTGAGCAATTCCTTTTCTAACTTCAGCAGAAAACCATGCTCTTTCACCTTCCTGAGAAGCTCGCCCTTGGTCCAGGCAAATCCTTCATCAGAGTAATAGGCGTTCACGAACTCATTGACCTTCTCAAAGATTATGTAAGGGCTTATCGGCTGCCTGTTCTCAGTCCAGCCCTTGTGATTAATGCTTTCTGCGCGGTACCATACTTCGATATTAGCCAAGGAGAAATCTCTTGAGAAAATCCTTGTGTGCGTCATCTTAGCTTCCTCACGATGCCGTTGTCAGCATCCACCTCAACAATGTTTCCTGTCTTCAGGATTTTCGTAGCGTTCTTGGTGCCGGTTATGCATGATTTTCTTAATTCTCTCGCGACTATGGCAGCATGGCTTGTAAGTCCTCCTATGTCAGTCACAATGGCTGCTGAAAGCTCCATTGCCTTTACAAAATCAGGCGTTGTAAGCCTGGTTACCAAAACATCACCTTTAACTACTTTGTGCAGCTCAGACCTGTCTAGTATTATGCGCGCAGGCCCTATAGCTTTGCCTTTTGATGCGCTAAAACCTCTGATTTCGGTCTTGGAAGCATTTTCGTCAGGTTCCTTTAGAGAATCAATCTCATCTCCCAAGTACAGCTTGGTGTCTCCATCTTCTGTTATCAAGGCATATCTGTTTATGCGTGACTTCAGACCAGCTTTTGATATCTTCGCATCACAGAGCAGGGCATCATTTATCTCCTCAGGCATGAGATATATAATCTCGTCATAGCTTAGGTTTATGCGTTTCGCGATTTCTTTAATAATCTCGCGGCCAAGATAGCATCCTTTGTTCATCTGCTCAAGGCGGTGGTTGCGCAGATGAATCAGCCCTTGCAGCAAGCGCACGTCTTTCTTTAACTCTTCGCTCGTCTTTTTCTGCGCGTTTCTGCACGCGGTTCTCTCAGCCATCATGTGGTCTCTGAGCTCCCTGAGCTCTGCATTAGGATCTCCGGCCAGCGCCTCTTTCAGAGAGCATGCTATCTTGTCATGATCATAGGGCTCGCCTAGAAACAGTGTTTGCCCAAACCAAGCATATTCCTGCTCATGCCTCTTTATTCGGCTGTCAAGACAATATTGTGCTTTCTTGCTCTTCTTGATCTTTATTGCTAGCATTAACAGGTCTTTTTTCTCTTCATAAACCGATGATGGCTTTTCTGATACCGAGACTGCTGAGAGAAAGCGAGTTATGTGATCATCATACCTCAATTCAGTTTTAAGTTTCTCTTTGAGAATATCGTTGAGCGCCATCTCCAAGGCCGCAGGAATCCCTATCAGCCCGGCGCATCTCTCATAGAGATCATAATACTCGCTAAAAATCTTGTTGAGCTCAGCATTTGAAATGCTGTTAAGTCTTTCTTTTCTTGGCAGCCTCTCAGCAAATGAGATTAATCTATTATTAGCATTCTCTATCCTTCCAAAAATGAGCGGAAAGCTCTTTTTATAATGTTCTGATACAATCCGCTTAAAAGATTCATATTCAGCTGCCGAACCGTAGATGTCGTTATCAACTATCTTCCTTTTCTTGAAAGCAAACCTTCTCCCGAGTATTTGAGGTATGTGGCGGAGCCCTTTCTCGCAGGCATACTCGGACAGAAGCTCTGTCTTAAAGCTAACGACCAGGAACCAATCCTCAGTACCATCGTCCTTCATAGTTGAATCTCCCTTTTTCAAGCTTGATAAAATTAGCGTAGCGAAAATCCATTGCTTTCTTAGGGCTTACCCTGAGGTAATCGTGCAGGAAGGCGCATATGTTCGGTAGGTGAGTTATTCCTATGCTTATCACATAGCTCTCCTTTGTTCCTGCAGGCTTGCTCAAAAACCAATTGCTAGCTTGTTTTGAGGTCTCATGGGCGTTTAAGCTTACCATCCAATCATCCAAAGCCTTCCCGTCGGTCTTGGGAAGGTCTCCTGACAGCCTGTTGTCAGAGTTCATGAAGATATCCACTTTCTTTCCGTACCTGGAAGCAGCCCATGATATTTTCTTCTGCACTATTCTCGCGAATTTCTCTGTGCGCAGGTATGGACTGTGATTGATGAATACTTTTACAGGGCTTCCTGTGCATAGTATCTCGTCGATTATCTTTTCTGAGAATTCCTTGGCCTGCCTCACGCCAGTATAGGTCAACTCCCTTCCTGAGCTTGACTGGAAGCCTACATTATTTGAGTCAGCCTTCTCAGGATGCCTCACCAGGTAGGCTGGCCCTTCAAGGTTAAAGTTCATGAAGCATTCATTTATCGAGGCTCGCAAAGACCTCATCTTCTGGTTGTCTCTTGCGCTCAACAGGCTCTCAAGATCGCGCCTTATCATCACAAGTATGGCTTGCTTTTCAGGAGTGATTATATCATAGTATTTTTTGGCATAATGATCAAGGTATTTCTTGATCTTATTGACATTAGCCGCCAGCTCCAAGTAAGTCCTTCTGTCAGCGATAATATCAGGGTTCTGGGACAAGTATAATACTCTCTTATAAAACGATTCCACATCTATCCTCGGATCAGACCAAAACAAACAAACCACCTCGCTTCAATATATTGCCTGCTAAACATGCTATTGATGACAAACCTCATTTTATGCTCCTGACTTTTCCATTGTCAGCATCGACCTCTATAAGCTCACCGTCACTAAAGGTTTTTGTAGCCACTTTCGTCCCTATCACGCAAGGCTTCTTTAGCTCCCTGGCGACGATGGCTGCATGGCATGTGATGCCTCCTTCATCAGTAACAAATCCTGCCGCTCTCTCCATCGCAGGAAGCATGTCCGGCGTGGTCATGGGAGCTATTAGTATGTCTCCTCGCTCAACTTTTGCCATCTCTTTCTTATTGGCAACAATCTTCGCCCTGCCCTTCACCAATCCTTTATAGGCGGCAGTGCCTTTTATCTCTTCAGCATCGGATGATAATTCTTCGCAGTGATCGCGCAGAACCTTTTCTATCTCACCAGGGTCTGATGAGAAGATCAGCTTTCCTTGTTCAAGGGTTATTAGCATGTACTCTTTCATCCTCCTGCTGATTTCGCTCCTCGGGACTTTTGAATTATTTATTATCTCATCTATCCTCAAGTGCATCATGTCATTGTAGCTCAAGCCTCTTTTTTTGGCAATAGTTTCTAACAAGTTCTTGATGTTGAAGAATGACTTGTTAAGGTAGTCAGTCCTGTAAGTCCTGAAATAGACCAGCTCCTTAGCTATCATAACAAAAGTGAATATCTCCTCATCAGCCTTTAGCTCACGCAATAGCTTCTCGCACTTCTTTCTGATCTTTTCCTTATGCTCTCGCAGATCGGCCAGCTTTTCAGAAGCATCCCCTGTTATTCCCATGCATCTGTCAAATATTTCTTTCTCAGACCAAGGACGGTCTTGCCCTCCTCTTGCGTTAATCCACCCGTACTCATATGCGTGATCGTTGATCTCCTTGCGCGCTTCTTTTGTGAGCGCTTCCATGGTTGTTATCCTGCTCTTGTCAAGGATGCTTCTTATCCTCAGCAGGTTCGCCTGCTCTTGCGCAGAGAAGTTCTCTTTTGAAGGAAAAGAAAGCACGCTCAGGCCCTCATCAGGGTTCTTCCTGCCCTTGACAAGCTCTCTTAGCTTCCTCTCGACAGGGAACTGTATGTTAAATCCCATCAGCGATATCGCGAAGGTCTGATACATTTCTGAGAATTTCCTGAACAGCTCTATTAGCTCCTCTTCTCCAACGCAGGAGTAGTCGGTCTTTCGTATAGTTTCAGTGAGCCGTAGCAGTTCTTCTCCTAGCGAGTATATGCGCTCAAAAACACCAGCAAGGTATCCTTTTTCTTCCTTGTTCCTTGCCATGACAAGGTCTCCAAAAATAACAGATTCAGGTCCGTAATAGAATCCCTTGATGATATAGCCGCATCTAGTGTAGAAATCACAGGAAAATACCTTCTGATAATTTGAGGTGTCGGCATAGCTGCCCATAAAATAATCTCCTATCAAAGGAACATAATTCCTTGTTATCGAGCGCTGGAGCTTTTTCTTAGCATCCTTAAGGTATTGTCCTGTCATGTATGGTTTTCTTCTGCCCATGATATTCCTCATAATCATTTCAGTTGTCAAGAGTCGTTATCGGCCTGCTCTGTAATATGAATATCTTGCCTTTCCTGTCAACAGCCCATTCTATGTCCTGGGGCTTCGCGTAGTGCTGCTCTATCAGCAGCCCTGCCTTCGCCAGGTCTATTATCTCTGAGTCCTTGAGGCATTGCGTGTTCGCCTTTACGCTGTCAAGCGCTATCTCCTTGTTCTTGCCTGTCTTCTCATCCTTGATGATAGCCATTCGTTTCTCGTTCACGGTCTTGCTCTGCATCTTCAACGGAGACTTCTCTATGATATAGGTGTCAGGCGTCACCTGCCCTGAGACAACAGACTCTCCAAGGCCGAAGCTTCCTTCGATAATCATCTCGTTCCTGTTGTTGTTGACAGGGTTAACTGTGAACATCACACCTGCCTTGTCAGAGTCAACCATCTCCTGGACAACCACTGAGATGAGGACTTTCTCATGGTGGAACTCATTTATCACGCGGTAATAGATTGCTCTTGCAGTGAACAATGATGCCCAGCATTGCTTGACAGCAACGAGTATGTCTTTCTCCCCTTTAACATTGAGAAAGGTGGCTTGCTGGCCTGCAAAGCTTGCTGTAGGAAGATCCTCTGCTGTCGCCGAGCTTCTCACTGCAACGAATCCAGAGCCAAGAACCCTGTAATTCCTTATTATCTCCTCCTCGATCTCAACAGATATCTTGGCAGACATTATAATCTTATCTATCTTCACGCTTACCTCATCCAATAGCTTTGTGTCCTCGATGTCAAGCTTCCTCAGCAGTGAGAATATGCCTTCTTCAAGCTTGTTGTCCTTCAGGAATTTCTTGTAGGCGTTCACTGTTATGCAGAAGCCGTTCGGGATTGGGAAGTGGTTGAACATCTCTCCGAGATTAGCTCCTTTTCCTCCGACAAGCGGCAGGTCTTTCTTCGACAAGTCCTTGAACCAGGCTACCATGTCAGGCCTGATCTCGAGCTCTGCAGCTCCTGTAGGTATCTTGCTCACACCAACAAGGGCCGCCTCATCTTCAACCTCCTTGATCTTCTTCTTGAATTCAACAGCAGTGATCTTCCTGACAATGCCTTTGCTGGCATCGACCTCAAGATAATCTCCATCCTTGAATGTCTTTGTCGCGATTACTGTGCTTATGATGCAGGGCTTGCTCATCTCCCTTGAAACATCTGCTGCATGGCAGTTAGCATCTCCTTCATCAGTAACAATGGCTATCGCTTTCTCCATGGCTTTCCTGAACTTAGGAGTGGTCATCCTTGTGACAAGAACATCACCTATCTTTACCTTGCTGGTCTCAGAAGCGAGCTTCACGATCCTGGCTCTTCCGAACACCAGGCCAGGGTTGATTGTTGTCCCTTTGAGTTCTGTCGCGATGATGCTTTTTTTCTGGCTGGCTGCCTTGGCAGCATTCTTTTCAGCTTTCTTAGCATTCTTCCTCTCAGATTCAGCTCCTTTCTTATTCTTCTTATTATCATTCTTCTCCATGATTCTCACCACTCCATTATTAGCATCAACTTCAACCAAATCTCCGTCTTTCAGCACTCTCGTAGCATTATTAGTCCCTATTACGCAAGGTATTCCTAGCTCTCTGGAAACAATTGCTGCATGACAGGTGACTCCTCCTTCATCTGTTATCACTCCTGCTGCTTTCTTCATCAATGGCAGGTACTCAGGCCTTGTCATGCTTGTGACAAGTATCTCTCCTTGCTTGAATTTCGAGAAGTCTTTCTCTCCAAGGACTATGCTGACCTTGGATTTCACTTTTCCTTTGCAGGCAGAAGTTCCATGCAGCTCCTGTGAACTAATGGCATCCTTGTCAACAAGGGAAAAGAGCTTCTTCTTTGCCTCATCAAATCCTATGTACTGTATCACAAGACTTTTCCTGTTGAAATAAAGGGCGCATCCATTGTATCTTCGCTCCAGCTCATCAGCATAATCCTTTTCATTATGCCTTCCTGTGCGGAAGTCTGACTCAAAGACAAAAGGAACCTTCTCATGGCTGATCCCTTTTCTCTTCAAGATCTCTCTTGCAGTATTCGAGAGCAAGGTGATGTGCTTCTGTATCGCTTCCTTCCTCAGGTCACGCAGGCCTATGCATAGCTGTATGAATTCTGCAAGGATCCTGAGCTCCTTGTCAAGCTTCTTCGTATAAGAAGACAGCTCTGACCTGTTCCTTCTCAGCTCTTGCTTTGCATTTGAGAGTTCTGTCTTAATCTTTAATCTACCGCCCATACTCCTAATACTCTTCTCAGTGATTTCTCTTATCATAGCAAGCTCAGGCGCTTCATAGTAGTTTGCGAATATCCATTGCCTGTCATAATCTCTCAGGCCAAAATCTATCATTACTCGTTCATATCTTGCTGCGAATGATTCCTCGCACACTTTTGTGGTAAACCTCAGGAAACCATCAAATCCTGCGTCATCCTTCGAGACTAGATCATAGAACCTGCGTATCATGCTAGCGTCCAATGACTCTGAGAACACAGTGCAGGCTATGAACCTGTCCACACGGTTGAAAAACTTCTTCATGAGGGCATCAAGCTGGGTATCAGTGAGCCTGGCAAGCTGCTTTGGTGAGTATTTCCTGTAGTCTGCATTGATATATTTCTCGATAAGCTTGAAATCCTTTATCTCTAAGAGCTTACTGGCTGATTTCTTTTGCTGCAGATGCCTGTAGGTTGTGTTCGTTGTCTCCTGATAGATGGCCTTGTCAAAGAAGACAGCACCGTAATGAGGCTTAAGGACTATTATCAATGATCTAAAATCAAAATCATAATACTTGCTGCTGTAGGGCGAAAAAAATCCTGGGATGATCGACGCAAAAGCCAAACCCGATAAGTTCCCTTCCTGCTTTATCGTGACCTGGCCCTTCATGTCATTGGCAAACAGCTCAGCGGCATCGACCTCTGGTCGCTCTGGGACAGAGCTGTCTTGTCGGATTTTCTTGACGATTCCGTTGTCGGCATCCACCTCTACAAGGTCGCCTGTCTTGAGGGTCTCAGTCACATTCCTTATACCCACAATGCATGGAATGCCTAGCTCACGGCTAACTATGGCTGCATGGCTTGTTATTCCTCCTCGCTCTGTGATTATTGCCGAGGCTTTCTTCATGACCTTTATATAGTCAGGGGTCGTGTGCGAAGCCACAAGGATCTCTCCTTTGCAGAATGATTCGAACTCCTTCAAGTCCTTGATAACTCGCACCTTCCCTTTAACGATGCCTCCAGAGGTAGAGACTCCTGAGAGAGAACCTTCCCTGCAAGGCCTCAGGATGGCTTCCTTGAGCCTGAGATAATCCTTACCAACAAGGATTATTGAATGATTGCCTTTGAATGAAAAGACAGCCACACATCCCTTTGACCTTGATTTTGCTTTCTCCAGCATCTCTTCTTGGTTGTGCTTTGTAAGGAGCAGGTGCTCCTGACAATCAAGGAATATCACTTCTTCATAGCTAAGGCCTTTGCTCCTTGCGAAAGCCTTAAGCCATTCCTTTGACGGCAGGATTATCTTAAGAAAGACAGCCTTTCTCTGGTCGCGAAGCTCAACAACAAGATCGAAGAAATCGATTAGCTCCCTTATATCTTTAGTGAGCTTAGATAACATCTTCCTTTTCTCATGCTGGCGGGACTTGAAAGCCTTATGCCGAGCATCTTCTCCTTCGAAAGAGCTGTAATCCTCAATAATCATTTTGAGAAGCTCTTCAGGGTTTAACATACTATTAGACCCGTAGTTGAGGAAAGACCAACCCCACCTCGAAAGATAATCATTAAGGATTGATGGCAGCTTTGAATATCTTGAAATATCTGACTGCCCAGTCTTGACGAGCTCCTTCTCCTGATCAGGCAGCTTGCCAAGGGCTTTTATCAGCTCAAGCTGGCGGCGGCTGACATATGAACTGTAAAGCGGCGTTGTCAATAGCTCAAAAACATCATATTCCTTAATCCTGCTCTTGATTCGTTTGTTCAGGTGATGCTCGAGCGCCTCCAGCGAGAACACTGATACCTCGCTGAAATCACCTATCGCCGTGACTAATTTATTATAAGAAGAAAGGCTTTCATCATCAAGCCTCAGCTTCGCTGCTAACTTGATCAGGTTCTCCTGCGTAGAGTAGAATTTTTTCCTGAAAGAATCATGATCATCCTTGTATTTGTCAAAGAATCTTTTTCCAATCGCTTCGAAGCGGGTCTTGTCATATACTGACAGGAATTTTCCGGGGATGTGATAAATAAGCATGTGCGAGAATCTGAGCTTCTCTGCAGCATAGGAAAAGGCCATGTTGTTAAGCCAGAATATGTCTCCGTCGAATTCGCTGACCTCAAAATTATTACTATTCTTTGAGACAAAATGAACCAGATCGTCAACCAGTTTTTTGTCGACCATGTTCTTCAGCAGTTCCTCAACAAGTCAATGGCTAGCTTCGGGTCGTTGCTCTTCCAGATGTAGCTCCCTGAGACAAGGATATCTGCTCCTGCCTCTACGACTTCAGATGCGTTCTCACCAGTTATCCCGCCGTCTGCCTCGATGATAAGGTCAGGCTTCTTCTTCCTCAGCATCTTGATCTTCTTCAGCGCCGCCTTTATCAGCTTCTGGCCGCCCTTGCCTGGCTTCACAGTCATCACAAGCACAAGGTCTATATCGTCGAGAAACTTCTCTATCTTCTTCACAGGCGTCTCTGGGCTGATGGCGAGCCCTGCAAGCACTCCTTTCTTCTTTATCGCATCAATGATCTTCTTAGGACTCTTAGTTGCCTCTGCATGGAACGTTATTATGTCAGCGCCCGCCTTCAGGTATTTGTCGACGATCTTCTCAGGCTGCATCACCATTAGATGAACGTCTTTCTGTATGCGTGTCACGGTGTTATTCACAAGCTCATGGTTGAATGTCTTCTGCTTGACAAATTTTCCGTCCATGACATCGAAGTGCACATAGTTGGCGGTGCTTATCCTCATCATGGCCTGGTCTATTATGCTCTGGTCATTATAATCCAGCGACAATATGCTCACAGATACCTGTATTATCAATCATACCACCAACCAGTCTCTAGGGTTTATATTGTTTATAAAAGTTTTTGTTTTTTAGACGAAAATTATTTAAACTTTCATATCAAGACAGCTCTTGGTGGAATTATGGCTGGTGAAAAGAAAAAAATAATCTTGGCAGCTGATCATGCTGGTTTTGATTTCAAGGAGCAGGTGAAGAAGTACCTACAACAGAACAACATTCAGTTTGAGGATCTCTCGGATAAGTTTGTCGACGGAGATGATTATCCTGATGTGGCCTTCAAGGCAGCCAAGAAGGTTGCGAGGATTCAGGGCCTGGGAATATTGATCTGCGGCTCAGGAGTGGGGATGTGCATCTGCGCCAACAAGGTGCCTGGCATCAGGGCAGTGGCTGCCTATGATGAGAAGGTCGCAAGGCTCAGTAGGCAGCACAATGACGCCAATGTCCTCTGCCTCGCTGGCCGTGAGATGCATGAGGCCAACAACATCAAGATCATAAGGTCATGGCTCAGCTCAAGCTTCCTCGAGGGAAGGCATGCTCGCCGCGTCGATAAGATAGCGCAGTACGAAGCAGACATGTAGAATTCATTATTATCATTACTATTTCTTAATATATTCCTTCGCTATCTTGACAAGGTTATCCTCATCTATTCCGAAATGCTTGTATAGCACTTCGCTCGACGCAGATTTGCTGTATTCGTGCATACCAATGTTAACCGTCTTATACATCGGAGCAGTCCTTGTCTTCTGGTGATTGGTTTGCAGCAATGTATTGATCCTGTCCCTGATGCCTGTCTCTATGTAATGATCCTCAAAAGTCACAACCAGCTTTGCCTTTGACAATATCCCTGCGAGTTTCTCTGCCTCCGGGATATTTGCTGGCGTCGGGAGATTGATGACAGTCACTCCTATCTCGCCCTTAAGAGTCTCTGCTGCTTTCACAGCCCTGCCTGTCGGAGTTCCGTAGGTCACGATGACAACATCGTTGCCGTAATCCCTGAGCACATCAATCTTTCCTGGATCAAATAAATAATTCTCGTCGTAGAATGGCCTGTCGCTTCCCTGCTTTGTTATTACGACGAGATCTGACCTTGCTGTCGCTAGGTGCATGTTGCCGAAATTCATTCCCATGTATCTTACCTGGGCGTCTGCCTGGTTGGCGTCTGCAGGGCAGAAGGTCTGCCATCCAGGGTTGCCTGATAGCACAAGGTAATTAATCGGCGAATGCGTCTTTGAATCCTCACCCACATCGATCGAGTTGTGTGTTGTGATAAGTTTCAGGTTTCCGTCATTTATTGCTGTCAAGAAATGTTCATTGAATGTCATTGAGTGGCCGAATGCTCCGAACATCGCCAACCAGGTCGAGATGCCACGCGTCGACATAGTCCCAGCTACGACTGCAGCAGTGTTCTCTTGTATTCCTATCTCAAAGAAATTCCTTGTGAACTTCTTAAGATTCTCAAGGCCCACTGACCATGCCAGGTCGCAGTCGATGAATGCCATCGGAGAATAATCCTTCTGCTTCACTCTGCCAGCGATATCCATGGTGGCTTCTGCCATGCTAAGCAGCGCGGCCTCTGTAGCCTTTCTGCAGGCAGTCGGATTCATGTAGACGATCCTCTGACTTATGTTTATCTTCGGGATGAATTGCGGCTTTCCAATAAAACCAGTAACGCGTGAAGGGTCTGCGCGTATAATCCTATATTCTTCAAGACGATTGGGCCTTTTTATGGCTCTCAATGCTGTGCCAAGATCATTAACAGGCTTTCCATGGTACTTCCAGCCGCCAGCCTCTGCCTCAGGCACTCCTTTGCCCATGGTCGTCTTCACAAGCACTGTCGACACATTGAGATTCCTTGCTTTGGTTATCGCCGCATCCAAGGCCTCGAACCAGTATCCGTCCACAGAAGGAGAGATATTGCCCGGCAGATCCACCCTGTCAACAACAGGCATCATGTTAGCTACGGCCCTTGCCTTAATGTTCATAGGCATAATATTCCTAGTCTCATCAGACAACTGCATACTGTTGACATCAATTATATGCGCTATCTTGAGGCCGAACATGAACTCGTATTTGTTGATGGCTCTCTGCGCCTCATCCAATCCTCCCTTGGTTTGAGCTCCATCACCGTCAAAAGCATACACCATCGTGTCATTATGCCCTAGAAGCCTGTCTGTAAGGTTGTGGCCTAGAGCAATCCCTAAAGTGTTTCCTAAATGGCCTGTGGAATCCCATATGAAAGGGAAATGATGCGTCACATGTCCTTCCGCTACATCCTTGATGTCCCTGAAATTGGCTACGATCTCATCATGCTTTTCATGGAGAAAAAGATGAGCCAGGACAGCATATGCTGCTGCAGAATAATGCCCTGCTCCAAACACCAGCTTATCCTTTGATACATCATATGGATCATTGGGATTAAGGTCAGCTCTATCGATGAACATCATCATAGCAGCAGAGAATCCTATAGGCCCTCCGATGTGGCCTGACTTTGCCAGGAATGTCATGTGAAGAATGTCAGAGACCACATCCCATCTTCGCCAATCAAGATCATCTTGATTATGAACCTGCTGTAGTTTCTTCTCCAAACCGACCACACTCAGGAGAGATGCTCTCCCTCACCTCTTCTTAGGATGCAATGATAACCTATGATTCATAAGGTTAATCAAAGCAATAAATAAAATCAAAATTTTAGGGCTTTCCCTGCATAATATTTTTTCTTCAGCCCAGATTCTATCTCCAGCAAACGATTATATTTTGAGGTCCTCTCTGCCCTGCAGGGAGCTCCTAGTTTTATCTGGCTGGCACCTATGCCCACAGCAAGGTCTGCTATGAACGCGTCTTCAGTGTCTCCGCTCCTGTGGCTCACGACGATCTGCCAACCATAGTTCATGGCTATCCTTGCAGCCTCAAGCGCCTCTGACAATGTGCCTATCTGGTTGACTTTCAGTATCATGGAATTGCAGAGCTTCTTCTCCTCAGCCAATCGCACCTGGGAAGGATTGGTCACAGTGAGATCATCCCCTACCACCTGGAGCTTCTTCTTCCTTGGCGTTCCCATGAATTCAGCCCATGCCTGGATATCATTCTCATCAAAAGGATCCTCTATGCTCTTGATATTGTATTTCTCCAGCAGGCGCTCATAGTATTGTATCAGTTCCTTATATGAGAAATCGACTCCCATGTCATATGCTCCCTGGCTATAGTTGCTGCTGGCAGCCACATCCATTCCAATGGCTACATGGCGCCTGTAGCCTGCCTTCTCTATAGCCTGCACAATCAGGTTCAATGCTTCTTCTGCAGTCCTTAGCGGAGGAGCAAATCCGCCTTCATCTCCGACATTGGTCGCCCCCACTCCGTATTTCTCGTCGATTATCTTCTTGAGAACATGATATATCTCGGTGACCATCTGAGTGGCTTCCTCAAAGCTCGAGGCCTTGTGCGGTATCAGCAAGAATTCCTGCACCTTAAGATAGTTGCCTGCATGCTTTCCTCCGTTAATAACATTCGACAGGGGCACAGGCATGACAGGCTTCTCCTTGTTGCCAAACAGCACCGCGATATATTCATGCAGCTCTTTTCCTTCAGCAGCTGCCGCTGCCCTGCAGGCAGCAAGACTTACCCCAAGCAAAGTGTTGCCGCCAAGCTTCGACTTGTTATTTGTGCCATCAAGGCGCCTGAGCTCTGCGTCTATCTTCTGCTGCTCATTGACCTTCATACCCTTGAGCTTCTTGTTAAGCTTCCTGTTAATTATCTCCACTGCCTTGGCAACTCCTTTTCCGCCATAGGCCTTCTTCCCATCCCTGAGTTCTACGGCCTCCCGTGAGCCAGTGCTTGCTCCGCTAGGGACTATGGCTGTGCCAAGATGCTTCTCTGTCCTAACAAAAACCTTAATCGTAGGATTCCCCCTAGAATCAAGAACCTGCAATGCTTCGATACTCCTTATCTCAGCCACTCACATCACCTCATCAAAAATACCCTGAACAATAATTTACCATAATTTCAGGATTTAACTCTCCGTATACCTCAAGGGTTTTTCAATCTTATGTTTTGCTGCCTGCCAGCACGGAATAAATCTTTATATTGCTATCATGTACTATGCAAAAAAAAAAAGAAAAATCAGAAAAAAATAAAGAGTTTAATTGCCTGATCAGGCTTCAGCTATTGCTTACGGCTCGACCCTTCTGATTATTGTACCAGAAACGGTGTAAGGCAAATCCTCACCTGACTTTATGTATGTTATCTTGACGTTAGCGTCAAACCTGTTCCCTTCAGTGGCGGTGGTGTAACAGGTCGCGAACACATCAGTTACGGCGCCGTTAGGCACTCCGGCTGAGTACTCTTTTGTTGTGTTGGTGGTGCAGGTAACATCGCTTCCTGATGTGGGAGTGACTGTCACGTTCAGGTATGTTGTGTCGCTTCCAAGTCCGTTCCTAATACTTAACTGCAGTCCGCCGGTGGACGCCTTGCAGTCCCCGAAATCAAAGCCTGGGCTCAATGTGCACTTATTCGGCAACAGTTTGCTCGGGCTCAATACTCCGAAATATGCCAGTGCGCCTATTGCTGCCAATACGACCAGGATTGCCCATCCATAGGTCATCAAAAACTCCATTGCTGCTTGTCCTTTCTTCATTTTTTTTTCACCTCACTAATAAAAATATAAGTTCTAACCTCCTGTTTCTATCTCCGAATTTTCAGCTTTATAAATGTTTTGAAAATACTCCTTGAAAAAAGCATATTCATCTCCGCTCATCCGACCATGCTGCCCATAAGACCTCCCAACAGCACAGAAGCGATGATGTATGTTAGTATCGCCACGATGATAAACCCGGGAATCTTTGAGAGGCCGTCCTTCACCCTTCCCTTCTGTATTACGCTGACGATGCAGGCAGAGGAGAATGATGAGACTGTCAACATGACATAGGAGAATATTTTGAAATCGGAGAGCTTTATGCTGTCAGGTGAGAATGAGAACTTGAAGATGCTGCCAGAGCCTTTCAATGATGAGCCCATGTTCGCGGTGATGTCCTTTATTATTGATAGCAGCTGTGTCGAAAGAGCGAAAAGGACCGGAGCTGCTATTATGGTCGCGAAGGTTATGAATATCGCATAGGTGGTGACATTGGCTGCCATCTCCTTCTTGAGGATCCTGTTCTCCTCTATGTCAAGCGCTATCTTGCTGAGCAGGTCTGCCATCTCTCCTCCTGCTGCCAATCCCTCTAGTATCAGGTTGACTGAGCGCATGATGACCTTTGAATCGTATTTCCTGGCAAAGCCCCTCAAAGCATCAGCCAGGTCATCACCTGCCATTGTGTTCTTGGCCACAATCTCAATCTCCTTTGCCAGCACTCCGAAGTTAGGCCTCACAGCATACCATAGTGATCTGTCTATCGGCATGCCTGCGCTTATGTTTGAACTCGCCAGCTCGAGGAAGTC
>Ga0315276_10000173_pt1 | contig 52716 bp, 38 predicted proteins | sample YL17G05_0_MG_FD_204542 | JGI IMG/M metagenome (GOLD analysis project Ga0315276, IMG submission 204542) | Sediment microbial communities from Yellowstone Lake, YNP, Wyoming, USA - YL17G05_0 | ecosystem: Environmental > Aquatic > Freshwater > Lake > Sediment | place: USA: Wyoming | collected...
CCTTCCAACACGATCTTTGCCTTTGTCTTCGAATCCCACTGCCGTCGCTTCATGACCGATCTCCTTTGTGAAATCAGCCACAAGATACTTCCTTAGCGCCAATCACGCATTAATGGGGAGCAGTATAATAGCTCTCATCAGGTGCGATGAACGGGTTCTGGTTCATGTTCCCTTCGTTGAACAAAGCACTCAATATTCTCGGCTCGGCATACTGACCGTTCCGTTTCTCGGAACAGCATAGCTGCCATTTCCATTTTCCATCATCACCCGGTCCCCCAAGATCGAAGTACAGATTCCCATTCGATGCAAGACTATATGACAGCGTTATTTTCTTGTTTGCTCGCGGTAACATCCCCGAAACAGGACTTATACTCCCCCAAGATGAATCACTCATCGGCTTTACCCAGAGCAGGCTTTTGGGAGGCATCTCATTTGGATCGGCATCTTTGTCGTTGGTCAGAAAATAGAATAACTTCCCGTCCGGCGAGATCGCCGGGGACCGAGTCTCGGAAAAAGACAATGGTAGCACCGATGGCTTTGACCAACCGGAGGCGCTGTTTCTTGTGTGCCAAATCTTCTGCTCCTCGTTCTTGTCTGTTGGATTGGCAATGACAACAGCCCAGAACATTTCGGACCCGTCCTTGGAAACCACCATCCTGTTGTGCTCATGGAACTTTGTCGAAATGACACCCGGAGCAAATAGCTGAGCCGTATCGCCGGGCGGCGTTTGGTCGAAATACGAACCGTGCGGTTGTTGATGCGATTTGTTCTGAGCGGGAGCATTTGAAGCAGCAATCACAAGTACGCAACAGACTACCCGGGAAACAGTCATTTCGAGAATCTCCTTACCACAGAACGTTATTCACAGACTTCACCGAACTGTCAGTATTAAAGACGTTTCGCCAGACAGTTTCTCAAATCCTGAGATTCGGATAGGCCGAACGCTTCACTGGGCCAAATCGGTCCTCCGACGGGTCATATTGGGTTCGTATTGGCTTCGAATTGGCTTTGCTTTTCATGTTAAGTACTTGGGGGACAACAAACAATTGGGTTCGTTTTGGGCAAATATAAAGAGGGCCCCCACATCTTCCCGGCCACTGGATGCGGCCACATCGCTGTGGCTTCGACGCTCTCAACATTTCGGACGGACGCATACAGATTACTCCTTCTACATACCAAGCTGGGGACAGGATTTGATTCAAAAAGATGGTGAAATTGCGGGGATGCTCCCGTAACCAAGTGATATTTGTGTGGCAAATTAGACGGGCTTAACTATCTTTACATATACCAACTCGATGCGTTTTTCAGATATATCCGTGGAGTGATCGAGAAATGCCTGTTTTCGTTCAGTACCAGTCAGCCATCCGAGGGCGTTCTTCAACGTACCCTAACCTTTGTCCGGGAGTTAAAGTCATGCGACACGCGCGAATCATCGTCTTAGCTCTTGCTGTCATCTGTATTCTAGTGACGGCGACAACGATCCTGGCGAGTACGCCTAGAAAAATCAGCTACCAGGGAAGAGCTACCGATGCCGGTGGCAACTCGGTTCCTGACGGTACCTATCCCGCCCGTTTCTATTTGTATGACCACCCGACGGCCGGAAGCGTGCGATGGTCAGAAACCACTGCTTCGGTGACGGCCTCAGGCGGACTATTCACTTACCTGCTTGGCAGCATTAGTCCGATATCGGATGACCTGTTCACCACATACGACTCGTTGTACCTCGAAATTGTGTTCAACGGTCAGACTCTTTCGCCTCGCACGCCGATCGTATCAGTGGGGTACGCTTTCCGGGTGAATTCGATCGACGGGGCGTACGGAGGGACAATCACCGGCCCTATGGGCGTGCGCATTGGTGACGATGGCACTACCGGTCCCACTACGCTTCTTATTCTGGAACGCGCCTATAACACATCAGCTACCTTACTTGGTCAATACCTCCATGTAACGAACGCAGGGAATGGAGCCATATACGGATTCGAATCTCTGGCAGAGGCCACAACGGCCGGCGCGGGCGGTCCAGTCTATGCCGGCTTTTTCGTGGGCACCAGTGATAACACGGCAAGAGTGGGGGTGTATGGTAAAGGAACGACCCAAAATGCCGCAATTACGACGGGAACATCATATGGGGTCTTTGGTTCGGCGGCTGAGGGCTTGAACGCTTACGGGATTTACGGCAGCACCACCGGTACCGCCACCAACGAATACGGAGGATATTTTTCTGGAAACATTCATTGCACCGGCACGCTCTCCAAGGGTGCGGGCGCGTTCAAAATCGATCACCCACTCGATCCGGAGAACAAATATCTGCAGCACAGTTTTGTCGAGTCGCCTGACATGATGAATATCTATAACGGGAATGTCACTCTTGACGCGAACGGCGAAGCGCTCGTTCAATTTCCGAACTGGTTTACGGCACTCAACAAGGACTTCCGCTATCAGTTGACGGCGATCGGTGCGCCGGGACCGAATCTGTATATCGCAGAAGAAGTAAGTAACAACCAGTTCAGAATCGCCGGCGGACAGCCGCTGTCAAAAGTCTCCTGGCAAGTGACCGGAATCAGGCATGACAAGTACGCCGATGCTAATCGCATTCAGGTCGAGGTCGACAAGCAGCCGCAGGAACGCGGTACGTATATGCATCCGGAAGCGTACGGACTGGGTGAAGAGCGATTCGTCAATTACGAACAGGAGAAGGCAGCCCGAGAGGCAGCCGAGCGCAGACCTGAACAAACAGCGATGGACAATCAGAGATGATGAGAGGTAGGTGAGGCACAAGCACGCACACAATGTATCCTGGTCAGAGGCGGTAGGTTCACCCTGCATCATTCTGTAGGGTGTCCCCCCATATTCTTGTTGCACTCTCCCCGGCCGTTGCCACATATACCGTGCGGGTGAGCGCTGTAAGCGGCCTGTAGACATACCGTTGCCGATTTTAGTAACATTGCGCTCCCCCCGCTCGTATGCTCAGGTCAGAGTTGAGATGGAACTCCTGTCATCGCGAGGAGTGATCCCGCTCCGGCGGGAGAACGACGTCGCGATCTGACGGCCACGGAAAAGGCTGACAGATTGCGACGCCACGAAGCGTGGCTCGCAATGACGAGGCATTTCGACCTGCCGCTGTCAGGCAGAGGCGCCTGACAGCACCGTGTATCGTAGAGTACAGAAGGCGCGAACGGTGTGCGCCCAAAGATTAAAAGGAGAAGACAATGAAAATCGTCGGCATCGTTCTCGGTGTCCTGCTGGTTCTGGTCATAATCATCGCCGGATGGGTCTGGTCCGGCCGCGGCGGTCTGATCGACCGCTCGCAGGGAGTCGATGAGAAATGGGCGCAGGTGCAGAACGTTTATCAACGCCGGTTCGATCTCGTTCCAAACCTTGTCGCCAGCGTGGACAACTTCATGCAACGCCAGCAGGCGACACTCGAAGGTGTGATCGCGATGCGCCAGCGAGTGATCGAGCTCAAAGGCGAGGCCCAAAATGCGCTGGGCAGCAAGAATCCAGCGCTGTTGGATTCGCTATCTGGGCAATTGTCGAAGCAGTTGAATTCGTTCATCAATGTGGTGGTCGAGCAGTACCCGCAGATCAAAGGGGATCAGCTCTATTCCGATCTGATGACCCAGCTCGAAGGAACCGAGAACCGAATCGCGCAGGAGCGTCGGGTCTATAACGAAGCGGTGCGGGAATACAATGTGTTCCGCCAGCGCGGGGTCAAGGCATTGATCGCCGGATCGGTGTTCGGATTCCCGTACGAGAAAGCGTTCTTTGCGGCCTCGACCGAAGCGCAAAACGCACCGAGCGTGAAAGACGCGTTCAATAACAAGTAAGTGAGTCTGTCCGGGTGAACAAGCGACGCTTGTCTTTTCTTTCAGTGCTGCTTTTGGCGGTCAGTCTTCTGGCCGCCACAGAGCTGCCTGACTACAAAGGTCCGATCAACGATCTGGCCGGTGTGCTCAGCCGCAGCGATGTGACGCAGCTTGAGCAGAAGGCGATCGGGTATCGGGACCAGACCGGCAGTGAGATCGGCGTACTGATTGTGCCGACAATCGGCGACTACGCGCTCGAGAATTATGCGCACGACGTCTTCAAGAAATGGGGAATCGGCCAGAAGGGAAAAGACAACGGCGTACTTTTCTTGGTAGCGATTCAGGAGCACAAGGCGCGGGTCGAAGTCGGGTACGGACTCGAAGGAGAGTTGACGGATCTCGAGAGCGGGCGATTAGTGAATCGGAATTCGCCAATGGCTGAGGCGTTTCGCGAAGGGGACTACGCCGGTGGCGTGAACGCCGTCCTTGACGGAATCGTGCAGGCGATCGGCGGCGAATACAATCCACCGGAGCCGAAGAAAAAGGGTAAGGGGAACTTTCCACCTCTGGCGCCGATCGGGGCGATCATATTCTTTATTATCATATCGATCCTTCGGCGAGCCAGTTTCACCGGTCGGCGGTTCGGTGGGCCGTTTATCGGCGGCATGGGCGGATTCGGCGGCGGGAGTGGTGGCGGCGGTGGATTCAGTTTCGGCGGTGGATCATCCGGCGGCGGCGGCGCGAGCGGCGGATGGTAGGAGTGTGATACGATATGGCGTCGGTCGTTGACAAATATTTCTCGAAAGCGGATTTCGATGCAATCGAAGCGGCGGTGAAGAAGGCGGAGTCCACCACCAGCGGCGAGCTGGCAATCGAATTGTCCTCGCACTCGAAACACTGGGGGACGGAAAAGCTGCTTCACGCGCTGGTGTTCACGCTAATCTGCATGAGCGCCGCGCTCGTATTCACGAAACAGGTGAATTGGGGCGTGTACTACGATGTCACGCAGGCGATCTTATGGGGGGCGATTGGATTCGTGATCGCCTATTTCGGATGGGGAAGATACCTGACGCGCACGGAGCGCAAGCGCATGGTGGTATGGAATCGGGCGCTGGGGTTGTTCCATCAGATCACACCAACGACGGGTCAGACCGGCGTGCTGATATTCGTGTCGCTTGAGGAGGGTCAGGCGGCAATTGTGGCGGACAAGGGAATTGCATCGAGAGTGCCGTCGGATTACTGGCACACGCCGCACGGGATGATCGTGAAGGGGATCAAAGAGAACCGCCACGCGGAGGGGATAATCGAAGCGATTGAAATGATCGCAGTCGAGCTGGCCAAGCATTTCCCGAGGCAGTCGGACGATGTCAACGAACTGCCGGACAAGCCGAAAATTATTGATTGATCGATTGTCGAAACCCTAAGGGGTTTCGACCTACAAATCAATTACGTAGCGCGGAACCCCTTCGTGGTTCCGCGACAGATTTCCTCAGAACCGAATTCCCGCAAACAGCGCGAACGACTTGTTCTTGATAGTCTCAAGCGGGCCGGTGGCGGTGCCGTTATTGCTCTTGTCGTACAGTTTACCCTGATCAAGATAGTATTGTCCTTCGACAAACAGCCCTATTTTCGGCGTCAACGTGAGCGATTGCCCCAGGCCGAGTGTCCAGCCGAAGATTGTACTCGAAAACTTGTCTTCCAGCTCCTGCGACAAGATATTCGCGGCACTTGCCTTCTTGCCTAGTTTCAGGTCGAGACGCGGTCCGGCCAGAACGTATGTGCCGCTGGGGAACGAGGCTTTGCCCAGAAGGTCCAGAGTGAAGTAATCGATCCGGTACTTGAGGTCGGTCGTTCGGGGAATCGGCTGGCCGTTGTAGTCCGTCTGAATGACATTGACCTTGAACCCCTTTTGCACGAGCATCCCCTCCGCCCGCACGGCAAAAGACGGAATGAGCGGTTGCTCAATAAACACGCCGAGGCCGAGTCCCTGACGATAACTGTTATCGAATTTAAAGACCTGATCGGAGTATGACCAGTCTTGTTTGGCAAACGCCAGCCCGATCTTGACACCAAGCCCCGATGCTGCGGTGCAGTTGCCGGGGATCATGAGCGGCACAACCAACACTGCAATCATTACCGCGACAACTGTTACAAATAATGATCTCATAACAACCTCCTCTGGCTTTCACCGGACTGATTATGCTTTGCTGCCTTCTTATTATACAGCCAAGTGACCGATTCTATTTCCGCCGTTTCGGTTTTGTCCCGACCACCCACTGCATCATGCAATTGCGGTCAATCGGCCCGCCCTTTTCGTTGCCGAATCCCTGGATGTCGACAAAGCCGACCTTGCGAAACATCGGAATCAATTCGTGATAGGAGTACATCCGCAAATCAACATGGTGTTCGGTGATCTTGCCGTCCTTGAGAAATCGCCAGACACCGCGGTTGATTGAAGTGGCATAATCGAATTTCCGGCTCTCGATCGAAATGACGCCGGCGTGCTCCATCCAGTCACTGCTGGAGTAGTGCGCAATGATCCAGTCGCGATTTATGACATGCAGGAGGAACTTGCCGCCCGGTTTGAGCGCCTGATACATCTTCCGGACCGCCAAAACATTTTGCGAGTCCTTCTCAAAAAACCCGAACGAGGTCCATAGATTGCCGGCCGTGTCGAATTGATTCTTGTACGTGATCCGTCGCATGTCGGCGTGAAGGATGGGTATCCGGAGTTTGCGCCGTTTGGTCTCGCGCTGAAGTTCATCGAGATATGATTCGGTGATATCCACGCCAGAGACTTTGATTCCCTTCTGTGCGAGTGGAATGGAAATGCGCCCGATCCCGCAGGGACAATCGAGAAAACTCATTCCCTTTTTGAGTCCCAGAAGCTTGATGATAAACCGAACCTGCTCGTTGGTCTTCTTGCGCGACATCACCCCGAAAAACGGCCGGAAATCGCGGAACAGCGTCTCGTACCAGGGTAAGCGTTTGGGCATATGGACCTCCACTTGCTGCTATACTGTCATCGCGAGGAGTCACGCGCCTCGCGGGACGACGTCGCGATCTGTCTGTTCGTTGAGAAGCCGACAGATTGCGACGCCGCGCCTGCGGCGCGGCTCGCAATGACGATCTTAGAATCTCTCTCTGGCAATCGCTATTTCTTCCGCACCAACGCCGCGTGCGTGCGGCGGATGCTGGGCGTTGCGATTGTCTCAAAACCGATAGACGTTACTATATTCATCGTCTCGGCGAAAGTGGTTTTCCGCACATGCCCGATCGGCTCGGCGATAAGCAGTTGTCCCCCGGGCTTGAGCGCACGGTGAATTTCGGTGATAGTCCGCTTCATATCCGGCAGTTCGTGAAGAACAGCGAATGTCAGCGCGAAATCGATCGTGCCGGTGAGGTCATCGATACCGAGCGAGCTATCTGTGCAGACGCGTGTTTCGATTCTGTCCTGCAGCCCGGCGCGGGCAGCGCGGCGGCGGAGGGATGCGAGCATCCGGTCTTGAATATCGATTGCGATCACGCGCCCCTTCTCCCCTGTCAGGCGCGCTATTGGCAACGTGAAAAACCCCATGCCGGGGCCAATGTCCAAGGATGTCATGCCTTGTATGACATACGGCTCAAGAATGCGGGTGGGGTTCTGCGCGAATTTCCGAATCGGACTGGCCAGGAAATATCCCAGCCACCATGGGCAGACGTGCGGGGTCATAGCGGGTTGCCTTGGCGTTCGAGATTCATGTCGCACTCATAGGTAAGGTCAATGATACACAACCATCAAGCTGTCATAGCTTCCATCAGGATATAGTCGAAAGGTAACACTGCGGGACGGTGGTGCATACTTGCATATGGAAATGACAGAGATATTGAGAGGTGACCTTTCCCAGTTCAGCGCACCCGAAACCCAAGTAATGTGTTGATTGGCTTCCTCAAGACAAGCGGAACCCTCCTTGTGCAGTTGTTGGAGGGACACAATTGATAGACTCCTTGATACCTCTGGGACGGTCGTCCAATCATAATCGGCTGGTAGAGTGAACCCGCTTAACTGCCCTTTTCTGACATCATACTCAATCAGGTAAGGTGCCGCAGGTTTAGGCATTGTTCTGGCATGAACGCGGAACGTACTATCCACTAGCGACACCCCAGCGACTCCAATATTGTCACGAATGTCTTCAATGAACTGTAATGGAAGATCAGGAGAAAGATAGTTCGCGGCCGAGTCGATAAGTGAAGTTCGGGTAAAGGCGAGACCGTAGATGATCTTCTTCCGCAAATCATAGCTAATGAAATTGCTATCATACATCAGACTGTGAAATACCATTCCTGTAAGATTCATCTCGCGAGTTCTTGCCGATTCCAGAAAGAACCTCATACGCTTGTCGTTTTCAAACGATGCTATTGTGTATGACATTACGTCCAATTGCTGGAAGAACTTGGAGAGATTTGACGTGCTATCTGGGTAGAAGGTCGGATCAAAGGAATAGTGGTAGGTTATATTCAATTGCGAATACGCCTTAGGCACATCTGCCTTGAATCTCATGGAAATAGTGCTTCGTCCCCGTGCGGAATCTCCGTAACGCTCTGGTTGTCCCAGTACAATCTTCTCCCAACCTTGTAGTCGGTTCGTCAGTCCTCTTTCCATCACAACACCCCAAAGCCTGCCACCATCCTTGATTGGATGAATTTCAGGACGAGGTGTAGTTGCATTGACAACTGCCACGCAGCAGAAGGCAAGCCCAAAGAAGAACCGGGCCTGTGTCTGTCGCAGCAATGAAAGACGAAGACCAGAGCATCTTGTGCTCACCACGCACTTTCGATTGATTCTGCACATATACGAGGCAAATCGACAGTTACAAGAGCAGCTTCTGTTCTCCCGCCTACGCGGGGGTGACATTCTATCGCAAGCCGTCAGGAGCACAAGGCTCCCGACCTACTCGAAGTTCAGCCAACTGAGATCGCCGCGGCGCACTTCGCACACCTCGCGATGACGCGATTCGGCACCTCGTCATTGCGAGGAGCCTTGCGACGAAGCAATCTCAGTTCTTCCTTCAGTGTCGAAACCCGAAGGGGTTTCGACCTACAAAACAAACCTGGATTCCAGCTTTCGCTGGAATGAGGTGGTGTATGGATTCCCGCCTTCGCGGGAATGACATTTCAACGTCATTTCCCTACTCTGTGCATGGCACACGTCCTCGTGTGCCAACGACCTTGGGGCAGACGAGGACGTCTGCCGCCCACATCACGTCACTTCTGCATAAACGGATACCGGTAATCCGTCGGCGGGACGAAGTTCTCTTTGATCGAGCGGGGCGAGGTCCAGCGCAACATGTTCTGTATCCCGCCCGCTTTATCATTCGTCCCCGAGGCCCGGCCGCCGCCAAACGGCTGTTGCCCCACCACTGCGCCGGTCGGTTTGTCATTGATGTAGAAGTTCCCGGCAGCGTGACGCAAGGTCCTCTCGGCCAGTTCAATCGCTTTCCGGTCAGTGGCGAAAATCGCGCCGGTCAACGCATACGGCGAGGTTGTGTCGCACAGATGGAGCGTTTTGGCGTATTCGGCATCGTCGTAGACAAAGATTGTCATCACCGGGCCGAAGATCTCTTCTTCCATCGTCTTGAAATGCGGGTCGGTGGTCACGACCACAGTCGGCTCAATAAAGAAGCCGACGCTCTTATCATACTTGCCGCCGTAGATGACTTCGCAGTCTTTCGATTTGTTGGCGTAGTCGACATAGGAGGTGATCGTTTCAAACGCCGACTGGTCGATAACGGCGTTCACGAAATTGGTGAAATCCTCCGGGTCCCCCATCTTAAGTTCTTTCACCTGCTTGACCAGAATCTCTTTGATTTTCGGCCAGAGGGATTTGGGGAGATAGCAGCGCGACGACGCCGAGCATTTCTGCCCCTGATACTCAAACGACCCGCGCGTAATGGCGGTGGCGACTTCGGCCGGGTTGGAACTTGGGTGCGCCACGATGAAATCTTTGCCGCCGGTCTCCCCTACCAGACGCGGGTAGGTTTTGTAGTTGGCGATATTCTCGCCGACCGTCTTCCACATCGAATGGAAAACTCCGGTGGAGCCGGTGAAATGGATACCGGCCAGATTCGGGTCTTTGAGCACGGTGTTGCCGACCGCCGAGCCTCGCGCGAATATCAGGTTGATCACGCCATCGGGTATGCCGGCCTGGCGGAGTATCTTGTTGATGAAATGCGACGTGTAGATCGCGGTCGAGGCCGGTTTCCAGACCACCACATTCCCCATCACCGCCGGGGCGGTCGGGAGGTTGCCGTTGATCGAGACAAAGTTGAACGGCGTGACCGCGAACACGAACCCCTCGAGCGGGCGATGGTCGGTTCGGTCCCAGATGCCGGGAGCACTGCCGGGCTGGATGTCGTAAATCTGCTGCATGAAGTAAGCGTTGAACCGGAGGAAATCGACCAGCTCGCAGACAGCATCGATCTCGGCCTGATAGACATTCTTGGAGTGGGCCAGCATAGTGGCCGCATTCATGATATAGCGGTACGGCCCGGCAATTAAGTCGGCGGCTTTCAAGAAGATAGCCGCACGGTGCTCCCACGGGAGCACGGACCAGGTTTTGGCGGCATCCATGCATGCTCCCACCGCGGCCTTGACTTCGGTCTCACCACCTTGATAGTAATGGGCGAGGAGCAGCTTGTGGTTTTGCGGGGAGCGGATTTCGAGCTTAGTGCCGGTCCTGACTTCTTTGCCGCCGATATACATCGGGATTTCAATTGGGGCAGCCTTCAGTTCGGCCAGAGCTTTCTCGATGCCGGCCCGTTCGGGTGAGCCGGGGGCGTAATTCAGGATCGGTTCGTTCTTCGGGGGTGGGACGCGGAAGTTACCCATGATCTATGCTCTCCTATATAATGACGTAGTATGTCGTAGTCTCAATTCATTCTTGTGCCTCGACTGCGCTCGGCACAGCGGGCTTGCCCCTCACCCGTCGCTTCGCGCCACCCTCTCCCAATGGGAGAGGAAAACACGGCTTCCCTTCTCCCTTGGGGAGAAGGTGGCACGGAGTGCCGGATGAGGGCCACGACAATTGCAGCTATGATACTTGAAATCAGATTCCCGCACAAGCGGAGTCGCGGGGCGATCCACAAGCGGATGCAGCTTGACGCAGAGGCGGAGAATCGCTACATCATGGCATGCAGTCCAAGCCCGCCAGCTTCTGGATTCTGTACACGACACTCGCAGTGCTAATCTTGCTGCGGCTGCTCCCGTTTGTCACGGGATTCGGGCCGCTTTGGGGGGTGGCGCACTTGCTCTTCTTACCGATCGGAGACGTCATAGCGTACTGCGTGCTCGGGGCGCTGCTGCTTGCTTTACCATTGTGGCACAGAAGCGCGGTTTGGGGGGATTGGATCGCATTGTCATTTTCCCGCGTTCTGTATCAGAGCCACCTCGGTTGGGCGGCGAGACTGGGAGTTGCCGTGGCTTGCGGCGTACTCTTCTGGGTCTTCTCAATGCCGACTCATTTTCTCGGCGACGGTTACCCGTATCTGGCGAATCTGGGATCGACCACCGGCAATTGGGTGAAATGGACCGAGGGGGGAGCGATGCAGGCGGTGCTGGCGCTCCAGACGTTCATTGGCAAGACCAGCCAGGCGACGGCGGAACTGGCGTTTCGGATACTGTCGGTCGGTTCGGGTGTAGTAGCGATCTGGTTCTTTCTGCTGATCGCACGCGCCATCTCCGAGAACCCGGTCAAGCGGCTGCTGACATTTGTGGCACTCACCCTCTCCCCCACGCTGTTGCTGTTTTTCGGGTATGTTGAATCGTATCCGCTCTTGTGGGGACCGACCGAGGGGTTCCTCTTTTTCTCCCTGGCGCGTCTCGAAACCGGCAGAGGCGCGATGGGTGCCGCAGTCTGTCTGGCGCTGGCCACAGTGGCGCACTTACAGGCACTAATCTTCTTTCCCACATTCTTGTATTTGCTGCTGAGCCGCGGTAAAGGACAGGAACTGGTCAGGAGATTCAAAGCGCTGTTCTGGGCGCTTGGTGGTTTGGCGGTGATTCTGCTCGGCGTGTTGTTCTATCGCAAGTACACCGGCGACCTGTATTTCCAGAATCTGTTCTTGTGGGTATTCGAGGGGAAACCGGTAGCTCCGGACTACGCGATATTAAGCCTCTCCCATTTCCGCGATATTGTCAACGAACTGCTGCTGGTTGCACCGCTGTTGCCGGTACTCCTGATTCTCTCATTCGGGGGATGGCGCAAAGATCATCCAGGCAAGGCGACGCTGTATCTTGCGATTCTCTCTGCAAGCACTCTGCTGTTTCTGGCCGTGATTGACCCGTCGATCACGATGCCGCGCGACTGGGACCTGTTCGCGATCTGCGCGCTGCCGCTGACGATGTTTGCAGTTGCGGCAATCCCGGAGCGGAAGGCTGCAGCGGTTCGGCCATTGCTGGTATCGTTTTCGCTTGCGGCACTGCTGTTCACCTTGCCGGGTCTGGTGGTCAATCTTGATCGGGACCGATCCATTAACCACTTCAAGGCGATAATCGATGCGTTCCCGGACAAATCACTGGGGTCGACGGCTATTCTCGGCACTTACTATCGATCCGAGGGAGATCGGGCACGGTCCGACTCATGTGCGAATCGGATGCAGCAGATGTATCCACGGCTGTATCAGATGCGGAAAGCGCGGCAGGCGATTGCCGACAACGATCCTCGATCGGCAGAAGCGTATTTTCGATTGATCAAGCCGGATGTCTTTTGGAAAGACTACCACCTGTTTCTGGCCGAATGGTACATGAAGATCAACAAACTCGACTCTGCTCTGGCACATGCCGAGGCGGCGATTCAGCTCCAGAGATACTACCAACCCGGCTACCTGACACTTGGTCTGGTTCACATGGCTCGCAATGAACTGACCGAGGCACTGGATGCTTTGCAGTTCGGGCTGTCGCTGGACAATCGGAACGCGTCCACGTTGCTCAACACAGCCGTAGTCTATTCGAGGCTGAATCAACAGGACTCGGCGTTCGCCTATGCGAAACGACTGTACGAGGTCGATACGACTTCGGTGCTTGGAGCCCGCCTGCTGGCGCGGGGATACTATTATGCCGGGGATCGACCCAACGCGCTGCTTCAGGCCCGACGCTACCTCGATATGGGGGGCCGCTCACCCGAATACAAGAAAATGACGGACGAACTGCTTCAGATGATGCCGGAGTTGGAGGGGTTGCATCGAGATGATTCCGTAGGCAGCAGCCAATAAAAAAGCGACCCCAACGGGAGTCGAACCCGTGTTACCGCCGTGAAAGGGCGGTGTCCTAGGCCACTAGACGATAGGGTCGGTTCAGTCGCTTTCTGTACGTCAAAACCGATACGGCCCTGACGAGGTTTCCCCACTGGAGACTGCCTGCTCCCTATTGGGGACCCAAAGAGCGCACAAGTATATTCCATTTCCGTCCCTTGTCAAGCGGACTTTCCGGACAGCGTTCAGAGCGAAAGTGCAAGCTCGCTCTAGCGCCGAAAAGATCGGTAGGGCGGCATCCAGAACGTGCGAAATGTATTGGAGCCGCCAATCATCCTCGCGGTCGGGAAGAAGCCAATGGCTGAGGCTCCTTTGGTTGAGCCTCGCGATGCTCCCGCTCTGGGTCGGAGCACGTTCAATGCTCCCGCATCCGGGGAGCGCCCGGAGAATTCCCCTACCGAATGCTCTCAACCCGAGGCTCCCCACGCGAGGTGACATTACCATGGCAGCTACAAACTATGCTGTGATGCTAGAGGCGACCACGAGATGGCGGGGCACCGGTGCATTCACTTGTTGGTTGTCATTTTTCGGAAAGCCGGGTAGCACTGGAGGCAGCCGGTCGAGCCAAGCCGCATGTGAATAACATCACAAGGCAAGTTGGCGTGAGGTGCCGTTCCAAGAGCCCGTAACTCTGCGGAGGTGGACCATCGACGAGTGTTTCTAACAGTGGCCGCAGACGGGAGGCGGCATTGTATTCGTTGCTTTTTGAGTGCTCCGGTACGCTCTTTTGTCGTGCAGGCAGTGGTTCGCATGGCGTTCGTTATGGCATTATTCATTACTACAAGCTATCGTAATTGGACGTCTGGTGAATTTCTTGAAGAAATCTCTTGACAAAATGCGACCTTGGCGTTAGTTTGCGGGCGTCTAGGGAAATAGTTGTGTTAAAAGCGCTTCTGTTTTGAGTCCTAAGCACCTTTTGGAAACGTTAAGAGAACCTTGACGTTAGCTCATTTCAAGCTCACTTTTCAGGTTTCTACAGATAAATTTAGAGCCATGACGGTAGGATACGCCTGACTGGTTTTCTCATTTATCCAAGTAAATCTCCAATTCGGCGCAATCAGAATCGTGTCACTTGGCGCTGTTAAGTACCGAGAGGTTCCGGTTGAACGCAGATTGGCAGGTTCCGATACCTGACCCGCGGGGGTGAACTTCGGAAATCCAAGGTCAAGATTTCCGGTAATATCCGGAAAGAAGGCCTAACTTTGAATGACCTTTATGTTATTAAAGGAGCATTAAATGATGCAAAAAAGAAACCTTTATTCTTTGCTGCTGATCTCCTTTATAGCGGTATTTGCGGCATCGATGGCGTTCGCCAATCAGGTGACGTTTGAGACCAAGAATGTTGGCCGTTGCACCAATGCAAACGGCGTCATTCAGGCCATCGTCAGCTCTGATTCGATTAGCGCTATTGAGGTAGTTGTCGAGATATCGGGAGACGCCAATACACCAGTCACCTTCACTTGGGGCACCGACATTCCGTCTGCGTGGACCAAGATCGTTGATGACACATCAGGTGTTGACGGCACCCTTCCCGACACTATCCGCATTGCTGCTATGTTACTAAATCCTAGTGACGGAGCGCTCGCAGCAGGGACATATACGGTTGGTCGGATTAATTTCGGGGCAAAGAATATGTGCACCGGCACTATCAATCTTATGCCCGCGGTGTTCAATTATCCCATTCCGGCTGCCGTTCAGACACAGTTTGTTAACGCCAATGGCAATGTGATTGCCCCCGTTGTCGTAAACAACGGCGTGATCTCGATTGTCAACCAGGCACCCGCCCTGGCGTTAGTCCCGAACGCCACCTTGTTGTTTGACTCGACTTTCACTTACGCTCTTTCGGGATCGGACCCGGATCTGTGTGAGAAGCTGAGGTACTACAAGGTGAGCGGCCCGCTGGCATTGTCGGTTGCTGCTACCACTGGTTTGATCACGTGGGTTACAACCGAAGCCGACGTGTGCGAAAACCCGGTGACTGTTAAGGTGGTTGACTCGTGCGGCGCGGAAGCGTCACGCAGCTTCACCGTCACAGTTCTCAATCGGCCGCCAGTTATCGTGTGCACCAATCCGGCCCCGACTGTCCTTGGGGATGTCGTGACCGGAACAGTGACCTCGACCGATCCGGATCTTGGTGGGTATGCTCCGCTGTACAGCGTGGTTAGTTTCTCCGGTCCGGGAACGGTAACGATCAACCCGGCTACCGGCGCATTCAACTGGCCGACGGTGTACAACGATGCCTCTTATCTGGGCACTTTCACGCTGTGCGTCTCCGTGAGCGACGGCTCGAAGCTGTGCCCCGCCTCTCCGACAAACGCCGATACCTGCTGCATGCAGGTAACGACCGTTTGGGGTAAGGTGGTCATCGAGAAGATACACGACCAGCTCCAGGGTCAGTTTACCGATGTCGACGTAATGCTCGGCACCAACTATCCGATCGGCGGCTTCGACCTGCTGCTGTACTACGATGCCACTGCTCTCAGCCTTCAGAAGGTTGATCCGGGCAAGTTCATCGCGGACTGCAAATGGGAGTATTTCACCTATCGGTTTGGCGCAAACGGCAACTGCGGCAACGCTTGCCCGAGCGGCTATGTCCGTATCGTCGGTATGGCTGAGACCAATAACGGCAACAATCATCCGATCTGTTTCTCGAACTATCCTGGCCCGGGCATCGACAGCGTAGTCGCGACGATGCGGTTCCTGGTCTCCAACGACCGGACACTGGAATGCCAGTATGTTCCTATTACGTTCTGGTGGATTGATTGCGGCGACAACGCCTTCTCGAACGTGAAAGGTGACTCGCTCATCATTTCCCGGTACGTCTATGGTTACGGCGGATTCGATGGTCCGTACTATCATATTGAGAGCTTCGATCCTGTGTTCCCGACCGACAAGGGTGCTCAGGAAGAGTGCGACACGCACAACAAGCCGGGCAAACCGGATACGTGGCGCGTGATCGACTTCTTCAACGGCGGCGTTGACATTATCTGCGCCGAAGATATCGATGCTCGTGGTGACATCAACCTCAACGGCCTGTCGTACGAAATTGCCGACGCGGTTATGTTCACCAACTACTTCATTTACGGCTTCAGTGCGTTCCAGGGTCATACCGCTGGTTCGCAGGCTGCGTCTGACGTCAACGCTGACGGATTTACCTTGTCGGTTGCCGACCTGGTTTACCTGATTCGTGTGCTCGTCGGCGACGCCCTGCCGTATCCGAAGAACGCTCTTGAACTCAACGTTTCCGCCGGCGACGGCGTCTACTCGGTTTCCGGTGTAGAGGTCGGCGCGGTTGCGATGACGGTTAAGGGTGATGTGCAGCCCGAACTGCTGGCCCAGAACATGGATATGAAGTATGCCTACAGCAACGGCGTAACTCGTATCATCATTCTGCCGCAGTACGAAGGCAAGAGCAGCATCACCGGCTTCACGGGTGACTTCGTGAGAGTCCAGGGTGAAGTCGTCGGAGAAATCCAGATGGCGACCATCCTCGGCCAGCCGATCACGGCGAAGTTGACCCCGAGGGCTTACTCGCTGAGCCAGAACTATCCTAACCCGTTCAACCCGAGCACGACTATCGAGCTCGCGCTCCCGACGGCCGGTGAATACACGCTGACCATTTACAACGTAAATGGCCAGGTCGTGAAGACCTTCTCCGGTACCGCGGAAGCCGGTTGGCAGAAGATAGTTTGGAACACCAACGAGTCCAACGTTGCCAGCGGCGTCTATTTCTATAGAGTCAATGCTGGTTCGTTCTCGTCGGTTAAGAAGATGGTATTGCTGAAGTAGTTTCGATTACTGAAGCTTCCATTATCGAAAAGCCCCGCTTATGCGGGGCTTTTCTTGTTTGGGGGGGTGCGTTTAGACTCCACTCAACGCGGCGGGGGAGAGGTGGGTGAGCGTTGTAGGTGGTGTTTCGAGCGGTCGAGCATTGCCGAGGTCGCTGACCTTAGACGGTGCGAGATCAGGAAATGGGAACTTGGAGTTGCAGAACCAGCGAGGAACCCGACAAAGCAATGGCAAGAAGATGTCGGGTTTCGCTTATCACGAGCTACTCTGTTCGTCTCTGCCGGAACTCACGGCGGCTGGAGAACGAACCACACGGGCCGCAAACGCGAAACCGCGACCTACGATCTCTTATGTTTGCCCGGTTCCGGCGCGCCCCTCTTCCAGTTCATCCAGCACTTCAAGCTGAAGACGCTGAATCTCGAGAAGACGCTGCCACTGGTGCTGCAGAAGCTGATCGATTTTCAGGTTCAAGTGCTGGATTTCGATTTCCGCCTTCAGGTTGACCTGATAATCATGTTCGGCGCGAACCCGATCCTTTGATTCCTGGCGATTCTGGCTCATCATGATGACGGGAGCTTGCATGGCAGCAACACATGAGAGAACAAGATTCAGCAGGATGAATGGGTACGGATCAAACGGCCGGGACAGGAGCACGTAGGAGTTTATAGTGATCCAGACCAGGAGAATCAGGCCAAAGATACTGATGAAGGTCCAGCTTCCGCCGAAGGCTGCGATCCGGTCGGCCAATCGCTGACCGAAAGTGAACCGTTCGGCGTACATGGCATCAACATTGCGCGCTATCACCTCTTCTCTTGACAGGCTCTCGATAACCGCGCTCTCAAGGGAAGTCAGTTCCCCTTTTTCCTGAGTCAGCGTGGTTTCCACATACCGTCGCCGGTAAGTGGCTCGGCAGCGCTGGCAGACCGGAGCATCAGGCTGTATCTCCGGCTTGGCGGCTCTAATGAGGTCGTCCATGGGGTGACTGATCATAGACAACGGCTTGAGCTCGTGGGGATCGGTTTCGGCGCCGCAGACGGCACAGCTAACGGCAGGACTGTTCATGTTCATACCTCTTCACTTGGCAGTGGCACACGGGGGAGAAGCTATCGGATGAGGGAATGTGAATCAAGCATATACTCCGCCTGCTATTCCACCTTCAATATGAGTCCGCTTGCGGCTCGCGCCGTATTTGTGACCTTGATTATGAAGATCTATCGCCAATTGCGGTTCGTTGCTTTGGTCCATCCCCACTTTGGACACGGCTACAATATTGATGTCAATTTGAATCAACCGAGTTCCTGGCACAGGGAATCGAACTGGCTTATGCACTGTGCGGCAAAGACATTACAGGATGAAGGAACCCATTTGGCAGTTACGAAAGAGGCAAAAAAAATCGCCCTGTACCGGGGGGAGGGGGAACAGCACAGGGCGGGTTCGATGGCTCAGATGATACGCGAGGCGTCAAGCAGGCCACCGATAATCTTTGCCTTATTCAACACAGAAACCGGATTCCGGTTCCCGATCTTCCGTCTCTTTTGGCTACAACTCCCGGCAGTGCCGGTCAGCCATCGCCTACGAAGTGTAGACGGAGATTGCGATAATAATTGGGAAAACGTTTTTGGCAAGAACTTTTTCACTCGGATCGTTCTCGGACAACGTAACTATAGTAATGGCATTGACATAGGAAGTTAACTAAGGGACACGTTATGCCGATATATTGTTATACGTATGAACAGATTCAAATCCACTGCCTCGGTCCGCTACATAATGGCCGGCATCCTGCTGGTTCTTGGGCTGGCGGGCTGCAACGGTACCGTTCCGACTAACGGAACCAACCAGACCTATCAACTTCGCGCTATTGTCACCGCCGACTACAATCGGCCGTGGACCCTCATGGCGGCCGACTACCGCCGCGACAACGCCCGGCGTCGCTTGGCTGATGTGTCGCTGGATACATTCTCGCTGCAGTTTGCGCGTCCGCTGTTTCCGATTGACTCGGTATTTTCGTTAGCCACGATTTCTGCACGGTCGTTCGCAGCCGGTTCGCATAAACTGTATATTGTCGACTCGACGGTGTTCAATGATTCCTTAGTGACGACACTTCCTGATTCATTCGCCATAACCAGTGTCGATCCGCCCAGCCGACTGATGCGGGGGCTCGGTCAGGCGAGTATTCAATGGTCCGGTTCTGCCGGAACCGAATCATACGTGATTGCCGCGGTACTGCGTCAGGCTGCCTATACCGGCACCGGCTATAGCGCTTACGCTACCTCGCTTAATACTGCCGGGACATTCCCCGCGGGCGCATTTTCGCTTAGCCCGGGCACGGCGGCCGACACCGGATGGTACTATCTCTATGCCTACGCCATCACCGGCGCGCCCGACAGCGCCTACGCGCGTCATCTGCTGCCGGTTCCACTTCCATCGCAGTTGGTGGACAACATCACGCAGACACATTTCGGCGGGCACTTCGGAACGGTCGTGGTTTCTTGCCGCGATTCTCTGCATGTCGTAGCACAGTAGTAGTCTCCCGGTCTCGCGCCGTTCTTTCAGTTTCGCGATTAGACGTCATGCGCTTTTAGATTGCACTCTCAGACTTGGCGCGCAGATATTCTCTCATGGCTGCCTACGACGATCTCATCCGTCAACTCCGCTCTCTCGGTACCGAGCAGGTCAATGAGCGGACTCTCGATATCGACCGCCTTTCGCCCATAGAGATTGCAGAGAAGATCAACGCGGAGGATTCGTCCGTGGCGGCGGTCGTCCGCGCGGCATTGCCGCAGATTGCGCAGGCTGCTGAGATCTTCGCCGACACGCTGCGCTCCGGTGGCCGAGTATTCTATATCGGCGCAGGGACTTCGGGCCGGTTGGGCGTTCTTGATGCGGCCGAGTGTCCGCCTACGTTCGGTACCGATCCGTCGCAGGTAGTCGGCGTAATCGCCGGCGGATATGAATCGATGCGATTATCGTTAGAGGGGGCGGAAGATAATCGTGATGCCGCTATCGCTGACTTGAAACAGCGCGAACTCACGCGAGCCGATTTTATGATTGGAATAGCGGCTTCTCGCCGAACACCGTACACGCTCTCCGGACTCGAGTACGCGAAGTCGATCGGGTGCCGAACTGCGTACATCATTTGCAACCGCCGCGGCGAATTGAGTTTCAGTCCGGATGTGCTTATCGAATTGCCGGTTGGTCCGGAGGTAATCACCGGCTCCACCCGCATGAAGTCCGGCACCGCCCAGAAAATGACCTTGAACATGATTTCAACCACTGCGATGGTTTTGCTCGGGAAGACGTACGGCAATCTGATGGTCGATCTCCTGGCCCGCTCCGAGAAACTGGCGGCGCGATCGCGAAAGATATTGGTCGATCTCCTTGGGGTTTCGCTGGCCGAAGCTGAGCAACTCCTCGCTGACGCCGGAGGCTCAGTCAAGACGGCAGTTGTCATGTACAAGTGTGCCTGCTCCAAAGTCGAAGCTACAGAAAGAATTGCCGGAGCCGGCGGAATTATCTCGAAGATCATCTAGCCGATTACCAGGAAATGAGCGCGAGATTTCCAGAAAGTTCTTTCATGTTCATTAATCAAATGCTATAGATTGTTTGTCCAATGGTCAGATGGACCACAAGTCTTGCAGACTGTTCAGCTCTTGTACCTGCAGGTACCTCGACGGCGAAAAGGAAGAATGAAGGAAAACCGGCTATCCTATTGACGAATAACGAGATTGGCGTATTCGTCTCGCATGGCACCGTTGTTGATATGTTATAGGAAACCAATCGACCTGCAAATTGTCAAACAATTTGAAAGGAGATATAAGACATGTGTCGCAAGTTGACTCTTCTCTTTATGGCGACCGCAATTCTTGCATGGGTTGCCGGATGCTCGAAGAATCCGGCTGTTGAACAACCCACTCAAGACAATGCCGCATCGCAATTCGACGGTCTAACTGCCAGCTCTGAGGCGCCTGCATTTGGCAACCCTGCTCTTGCCGCTGAAACCGGCGAGGAACTGGACGTAAACGACCCGCTCGCCGCCACGCCGGCGTGCGATTCGCTCTTGAATGATCCCAATGTCGGACTGTTCCATTTCAGGGCCGTTTGGGGACGTCTCCGGTATGATTCCACCTCGACAACGCCGACCAACTGGGACGGTTCGCTCACCGCGTCGCGCGGCCTCGAGGTTGTCCGCCGCGTCATCAGATTTGAGCCGAGCACCGACTCTCTCTTACCCAGAACTCAGCGGAATCTGATTGAGTGGGCGTCGACCACGACCGTTCACAACGACGGCATCGCCGTGGATATTCTGATCCCGCCAGTCGGGCCGACATTCGACACCACGATTACAATTGTTGTCGACAGCCTTGACGACACGACGAGAATCATCGTCGTTGATACCATTCCAACTCCACCGGTGACTGTGGAGTTCAAGACCGGTCCGTACAGCCGCGTCTTCACACTTCCCGAACTGGCCAAGTTAGATACTATTGTCTACTTGAAGGACTCTAACGCGATTGCCTTTAGCGGTTTCCAAATGGACCACATTCCATGCCCGCGCGGTTTTCTCTCCGGACACTGGGGATATGATTCGACGGGCACAGGGGTCTTCAGAGGCATGTGGGTCGGCCGTCATGGTGAGATCGATGGGTACCTGCAGGGGCATTTCCGGGTTGATTCCGCCGGTCAGCGACTCTTTTTCGGTAAGTGGATCGACCGGAACGGCCAGTTTGAAGGGCTGCTTAAAGGTTCGTGGGGGCCTCATCCCAACCAACACGCCAGTGACCGCGGGAAAGTGCGCGGAGGCGGCTGGTTCGCCGGAGATGTTTTCAATGCCAATGCCGAGCCGATCGGTGTCCTCAGGGGACATTACAAAGGCGCCGAAGATCTGAACAGCGGACTCTTCCAGGGTCGCTGGAAATTGAACTGCCCCAACGTACGAGGCGATGACGACGGCATGAATGATGAACCGGAGGATGACAACGACTAATCTGCCGTGCCATGGTCGTATTCGGTTCGGACCGCGACCTTGATTGGATCACCCAACGCCGGATTCTCATTGAGAACCGGCGTTGTTGTTTTCGCGCTGACCGGCTATTGGAGTTCTTTTTCCAGCGCGACGATCAGCGAGTCCACTTTGAATTGGGTTCCAAACTCGGACGGAATCGTCTTATAGAGCGCCAGCGCCTCTCGCTTATTCTCTTTAGCCGGCATCATAGAGAGAGCATTCGCCAGATTCAGTCGGTAACCGTAATTGGCCGTATCTTTGGAGACGAGGGACCGAAAAACAGCTGTCGCGTCCGCATACCTGTTCTGATGAATCATCAGCATGCCCCGATTGGCCAAGAGCGGGTCGGACGGTCCAAACCGTCGTTCCGCGGCCGAAAGCTGTTCTTCTACCAGACCAAGAGAGTCGAGGGTCAGCGCGATTGATATCAATCGAAAAGTTTCGTCAATGTTGGTCGTATCAGTCTCTACGACTTTTCGTTGCCAATAGAGAGACAGTAAGGGTTGCTTGTTACGGGCTGTGAATTCCGCGAGTTGACTGTAGAAACTCTGAACCGGTTCGCCGTTCTTGACCAGCACCGAGATCGCTCTTAGGGCGTATTCCCAGTTCTCCGTCCGCTGTGCCAGCTCGAGAATCTCCCGGTTATACTCCGGGTTGTTCGGCTTCACCAGGTCGGCACGCTTGATGAAGATCAGGGCCGAATCATAGATGTAATCTCGTTTGTATGCCAGACCGTTGAAATAGAGGATCTCCGTGTCCGAAGGCGCCAGGAGCAACGCCTTGTTGAATATGGTCCGGGCTTCGAGATAATGGCGGTCAACAAATTCCTTCTTGCCGGCGGCGCGCAGCGATTCCAGATCAGCGCGGCCGCCCGAACACCCGATCCAACAGCAGGCGGACAGAACGAGCAGAGAGGGAAACAGTTTCTTCATGAGAACGAGTATAGCTCATTTTCACGCCGAACTCAAGCCGGCGCCGGAGATTGACTTAAGTCTGCAACCGCTTACATTATGGCATGGCAGAGATAGCCAATCCCTCAATCGCGACACAGGTTCTAGCGTTACTCAGGTTCGGGAGCGTGACGCCTCGAGTGTTCGACGTGCTGTTGCAGCACTTTGGCAGCCCGGCTGGAATACTTGGGGCTTCGGTAACAGCGCTCCGGCAACATTCGGGGGTGAGTGCCGCTGCGGCCGGTCGAATCGCCGCTACGGCGAAGCGCTTGGACGAAGCTGAAAGATATGAGGACGGGCTGAAGCACCGGGGTATTACCGTGCTGACCCGATTTGATGACAACTATAACTACCTGCTGTTTGAGCTAAACGATCCGCCGCCGCTGCTTTACGTACGAGGGACCCTCCCTTCGGCGCAGGACAAGAGTGTGACACTGGTAGGCTGCTCGCTCAAAGCATCGGCTGACGGTATTGCTCTGACCACTCGCTTGGCGCAGCAGTTCGCTCAGGCCAACGTACAGATTGTATCGTCGCTCGATGGCGGCAATGATGCGGGCGCGCATCTTGGCGCCAAGCGGGCCGGGGGCAAATCGTTTGCGCTGCTCAAGACCGGGTTCGATGACCTTGACCCACAGACTCAGGTGCCGTTGGCGATTGATGTAGCACAGACCGGCGGCGTTATCAGCGAGTTTGCGCCCGACATCGTTCGGCCGCTGGCGGCGACTGAGGTCCTGGATCGTCTGCTTGTCGGTATTTCTCAAGCCACCGTGATTACGGAGTTTTATCAAGATTCGCGAAGGGAACATGATCTTCTGGAATTCTGCAACCAAATAGGGAAGATGGCCTTCGTAGTGGTTGATGAGTCAGTCGGGCCGCTGGCCGACAAAGAGAGTCTCATTCACGCTGCCCAATGCGGAGCCATTCTCCTGCATGGGTCTCAGCAAGTCAGCACTATCGCCAGATCATTGGTATGAGCCGAGACATGGATGACGCATACGTAACAATCCGGACAGAAAGCCGCGTTGAGACTAGAGTCAAAGACTCCCGGTTCATCGGCGAAACATTTCTCGTCAATTCTCCCGACGACGCCGCGGCTCGATTGGATGCGGTGAGGAAGCGGGAATTTGCCGCGACTCATCATTGCTATGCTTGGCAAACCGGCTGTGGTAGTGCTCGCTCATTCAAGTATTCCGACGACGGCGAGCCATCCGGCACTGCCGGGAAACCGATATACGATGTGCTGGCCGGCGGCAATCTTACCAACACACTCGTTGTCGTGACGCGATACTTCGGCGGCACCAAACTCGGGACGGGCGGCTTGACTCATGCTTACAGCGATGCCGCAAAGGCGGTGCTGGAAACTTCGGGGAAGGAAGAGCATTTCCTCACCACCGCCTTTGTCTTGCGCATGGCGTTTCCCCACTACGACCGCTGGCTCCGATTGCAGCACAAACTGGGAGCCAGTGTCACAAGCGCGCAATTCAGCGAAGATGTTGTCATCGAGATAACTGTCCGCAACTCAAGAGCGGAGGAGCTTCGGAGCGGATTTATCGAGCTTACAGCTGGAAAGGGGCAGCTTGACGTTGTCGAAACATAGGGGAACAGTCGATTGTCTGGGGCTTGGAATTGTCCCGCTCGACATCCTGTTCACCGTGCCGCATTATCCGAAAGCCGGTCACAAGATCGATGCTGTCAGTCTCATCATTCAAGGAGGCGGACCGGTACCGAATTGCCTGGTCGGATTAGCTCGATTCGGCGTAAAAACAGCGTTTGTCGGCGCTCTTGGTGATGATTTTGCGGGGAAGATCGGAGTCGAGGAACTGAAGCGCGAACGGGTCGATGTGGCAAATGTGATTATCAAGATGCAACCGTCGGCTCTTGCGTCCGGGATGATCGAGAGCTACAGTGGCCGACGCACTATCGCCCTGTTTCGCAAGATCACAGTGAAACCTTCTGACATAGATCCAAGCGCCCTTCCCCTTCCCAGAGTGATCCATTTGGATGGGCGCGATATGCCCGCCTGCATGAAGTTGGCCCGGTGGGGAAGAGAACTTGGAGCGTCGGTCTCCCTTGATATCGGCTCTATGCGTAATGATGTCTCCGCCCTTTTGCCGCTGGTGGATCATTTGGTTGTAGCGGATGCGTTTGCCCTGCCGTTTACCCAAACGCGATCGGCGCGCATGGCGATAAAACGCCTGCGGCGGCTTTGCCCGGGGCAGATTGTAGTAACGGAGGGGATGAAAGGATCGCTCGGTTTCGATGGCCTCAGATGGCATCGGCAACCGGCTTATCTCGTGAAAAACGTTGACACTACCGGCGCAGGCGACAGCTTTCATGCGGGTTACCTCTACGGTCTGTTGAGAGGGTGGCCGATGTCCGGATGCCTTCAGTTTGGAGCCGCGACGGCGGCACTCAAGTGTACTCAGCCGGGAGCTCGAACCGGAGCGCCAGCGCTTAAACAGGTGCAACAATTCTTGAAGAAACGGCGGTCGGTGCATGCTTGATTATCTTGCCGGTCTTGACCGGACGATCTTCCTGTTTGTCAATGTTCACCTGGCGAATGCCGTGACCGATGTTGTCATGCCGCTGGTGACGTCCGACACTTTGCTTAGAGTCGCTTACCTTGTAGTGGCGCTGGCATTGCTCTGGAAAGGGGACCGGCGCACCCGCTGGCTGGTACTGTTTTCGGCCCTTACTCTGGCCGTTACCGATCAATTATCTGCCGGTTGGTTGAAGCCGCTTTTCGCTCGTCCAAGACCCTGTCACACACTGCCGATCGACAGTTTCCGCCTATTGGTCACGTGCGGTTCCGGGTATTCCATGCCGTCGAGTCATGCCGCCAACGCTTTCGGTCAGGCGATCCTATTCGGGCTGGCCTTCCCGCGCGCACGATGGTGGTTATTCGGACTGGCGGTCGTCATTGCCTCCAGCCGCGTGTTCGTCGGGGTTCATTACCCCGGTGACATTCTGGTCGGATCGCTGGTCGGCTGTCTGTCCGGCCTGGCGCTCTCTTACGCCCATTGCCGGACCATGATCCTTGTCGAACAAAAACGCCCCCCGACTGACGCCGGGGGGTTTAAACAACTTTAATATGTCTTTGAAAGGCATCCGTGGTTTGCCACCGAAGGTGGCGAGGCCGGACGTGGCCGCCTCGTCATGCGGCGCCTTTCATTAACATGATAGTTGGAATGCTCCATTTTGTCAAGTGTTTTTTGCAAGTTGGTACCTGACCATGCCGTTTCAGATAGAAATCGTTAAGCAAGACCTCACTCAGGCCAATACCGAGGCGATTGTTAATGCCGCCAACAACCATCTGTGGATGGGCTCCGGCGTGGCTGGCGCCATCAAAGCCGCGGGCGGTAAGTCTATCGAGGAACAAGCGATAGCTAAAGGACCGATACTCCCCGGCGGTGCAATTTTTACGAGCGCCGGCACACTTAGATTCAAGGCCGTGATCCATGCGGCCGTCATGGGTCAAGACTTTCGGACATCGGATAAACTTATTCGGCAGGCGACGGTTGCGAGTCTCAACGTCGCCGAGCAATTGGGCTTAACCAGTGTCGCATTCCCCGCATTTGGGACCGGTGTTGGGGGGTTCCCTATGAGAGCATGCGCGCACCTGATGATTCACACGGTCGATGGTTACCAGCCGCTTGCCAAATCACTCCAGCGAGTGCAATTCTGTCTACTGGATGAATACGGTGAAATGCTCTTTCAGGAAACCCTGACAAAGCTCAGGCGATAGAGGAAGTGAGGAGATCATGATTGCGGAGGAATTCGGTCGGACAACTCTTGGCAATACCGGCATCAAAGCTTGCCGGCTCGGATTATCAGCCACCTATTGGCCCGGCAAGAAGGCAATCTATAAAGCGGTCGATTCCGGCGTCAATTTCTTCTTTGTGTTCAGTTTTGATCGCCAAATGGTCGCCGTGCTGCGCGATCTGTTCCAGAGCCATCGCCAAGATATGGTCGTCACCACCGGCGCTTACAACTACATATGGGCGCGACAAGATGTCCGCAAGACGTTTGAGCACCGATTGCGCCAACTCAAGACCGACCACATCGATTTCTTTCTCTTCCTCGGTGTGATGAAGGAAGCGGAGATGCCGCCCCGAGTTGTCGAGGATTTGGTTCGTCTGCGCGAAGAAGGAAAGGTGCGCGGGATAGGTCTATCCTGTCATGACCGCAAGTTCGCGGGGCGGCTGGCGTCGGAGGGGTTGCTGGACACCTTCATGATCCGATACAACGCCGCTCATCGCGGGGCGGAACAGGATATTTTCCCATATCTGGGCGCTCACAATCCGACATTAATCAGTTACACGGCCACGCGCTGGTCGTTTCTCGTGCGCCGTCCGAAGAACTGGCCTAAGGACGGCCGCGTGCCGACCGCTCCACTGTGTTACCGCTTCGTGCTGTCGAATCCGCACGTCGATGTCTGCCTGACAGCCCCGAGGAATATGAAACAGCTCGAAGAGAATCTGACGTCGCTGCGCGAAGGGCCATTGTCGGAAGAAGAGATGGCTTTCATGCGGGAATTCGGCGATGCAGTGCATCACACGAAGAAGTGGTTTATGTGAGAGGGGTGACGCGCGGGCATGCCCCAGCGACATCAGACTCACTTTACCTTGACTCGGAACTTCCCTTTTACCGCGAGGGTCGCGCCTGACTGGTTGTTGAACTGGCCGTCGACGGACATGTAGGCGCGGTTTCTCGATAGCGAGTCGATAACGATCGTTCCGGACGATTGCGTAAACAGCTTCTCTTCTTTGCGAAGTTCATAGCGTCCCATGATCTGAACGAAGGAGCGATCGGCCAGCGGCCAACTGTCGGCAGTCAATTCCAGTGGCATTTGAAGGAAAAGCCGATATTGCAGAAGCTCATCGTACCTGAGAACTTCATACTTTCCGGAAGGGTTTTGCCTTTGTCCGCGCGCACTTGCCGAGACGATCACGCAGTTGGCCTCTCCCGGTTCAATCTGCACTTCCGACATCGGATCACCAAGAATTGTATGAGGCGCAAACTGTGTCTGTTCGACATTGACTCGACGCGTCTCCCCATCGGCGGTCACATTGAGATCGAGCCGAATCCGGCTGGCGCAGCCGCACAGGACCGCTGTCGCGGTCAATGCTGTCAGCACTGCGATCAAGCGAACGGGCGTGAACTTCATATTACCACCATATCAGAATTTGCCTGCTGCAGGTCACTCTAACGAGCTATTTGACTCGGCTTTTCATCTCCGCATTAGCGACCTTCACGAATTCATCCAGACGGCTCAGGGCACGATCCGCCGCACTCTGCCAAAACGATTCGTTGGTGAGATCGACGCCGATATGCTTCTTTGCCACCATTTCTGTGGTCATCGAACCGGTGTCCGCAAGCAGGGCACGGTATCTGCCCGCGAACGCCTTTCCCTCCCGCATCGCGCAATCGTAGACACCGCTGGAGAACAGAAAGCCTACCGTGTACGGGAAGTTATAGAACGGTGACCGCGTCATATAGAAATGCTGTTTGGTGCACCAGAACCGCTTGTGGTAGCCGGATTCATCCAGCAGATCACCGAAAGCGGTCCGCTGTGCTTGTAGCATCAGCTCATCCAATCGCTCTTTTCCAACTACGCCCTTCTTCCTCTCGGCATAGAAGGCGGTATCAAATAGATAGCGTGATCTCAAGTCGCAGAAGAATACATAAGCGTTTTGCAACGTCTGATCCACCAGCTTGAGTTTCTCTGTCTGGTCGGTGGTGGCGGCCAGAGCGGAGTCATTGGTCACTAATTCGTTGAAAATCGAGGCAGTCTCCGCCAGTCCCATCGGGTAGGTCACGGCAAGAAACGGCTTGTCCTTCAGGGTGTACGTGTGATACGCATGTCCCAGTTCATGCGCCAGCGTGAACATGTTATCGGTGGTGCCGGCGTAGGTCATGAAGACGCGGCTCTGTCGCAGCGGTCCCATAAACGAGCAGAACGCTCCGGCCCGCTTGCCGGGGCGGTCTTCGGCCTCGACCCAACGTTTCTGCACCGCCATGCGACAAAAATCTCCCAACTCCTGCGAAAAGCGGCTTAGTTGTTCAATGACGAAAGCGACAGCCTCATCAAACGGTATCTTCGTCTCCGACTGTCCGCACAGGACGAACTCGTCATACCACCGGAATTTGTCAATGCCGAGCAGCCGTTTCTTGGTTTCAATATACGGCTTGAGACGACAGACATTCCTGGCCACCACGCTCCACATGGCGTCGAGTGACTCCTGAGACAGCCGGTTGAGCACCAGTGGTTCGTACAGCGGCGACGGCCAACGCCGATGCTCGTACAGGGCGAGTCTGAATCCGGCCTGAGCGTTGAGGGCCATTGCCGCCAAATCCACCTGCGATTCCCATGCCTCGTTGATTTTCTCAAACGCCCGCTGCCTGACCGAGCGATCAGGGTCATCCATGATCGAGGCCAATTGTCCCAGCGACATGTTTCGCGTTTCCCCGCCCAGCTCGAAATCGACCCGCAAGTCCCCAACCATTTTGTCATACAGGCGGTTCCACGTGTGGTAGCCGTTCACCGCCAAATCCAGCGCCAGCGCTTCCTTTTCCACCGCCATTTTGCTGCGGGCGTTGTCACGGAGTTCATTCAGAAAGAAACTTATCGGCGCCGTCTCCGGACTCGTCAATAGCTTCTTCCAGGCTTCATCGGACTGGGCCGCGGCGCGCGACTCTATTCCCGCTTTTATCTTCTCCCATTCCGCCATCAGGCTGTCGGCTTCGGAGGCGATCTTAAACGCCGGACCATCGTTCACGTTTTGAGCCATCAGGCAACCGGCGAAGCCCCGGATTAGAGTCAACTCCTCGCCTGCGCGCTGAAAATCCAGGATCAATGACACCCACTGCGCAAGTGACCTTTCGTTGATCGCATCCAGCAGCGCGTCGAGCGCTTTGTTGAGTATGGCCAGCTTGTCTTTGGCCGCCGCCCGGTAGACGGTATACTCGCCTGAGTTGCTTCCTCCGGGGAATATAGATTCAAGGTCCCAATTGGGGGCAGGTGCGGGCTTGGGTAAGGATGTCATTGCGCGGTTCCTTGTGTCAGTAACGTCGTCGTCAACGGCTTAAGTCTACTCATATTCGGTCTCGTTCGCAAGCACCGAGATACCTTGCTCTGGTGAGCGACGCTCCGTATCATGGTTCTACGCAAGTGAAGCGGACGCGGAACAGCAACCATGTGCAGCGATGACTCCGAACCGATTCAGTATCCGTTCGACGGTACCCTTGACTTACACCAGTTTCGGCCCGATGAGACGAAGGACGCCGTCCTTGAGTATATTGCAGAGTGTCTGCGAAGGGGCACTCTGGCCATTCGCATCGTTCACGGCAAAGGGATAGGTGTGCAGCGGGAAATCGTTCGCTCATTGCTGGCGTCGCATCCGCATGTTGCATCATTTCGTCACGAAGAAGGCTCCGGCGGCGGCTGGGGTGCGACGGTGGTTAACTTGAAGAAGTGACCGGGTAAGGGCAGGCTCGCAACCTCTCACAACTTGTAATCACACTGAACCAAACCTATATTCGTTCCATGCAAACCGCTCTGCACATTCTCGCTCTCGTCCAGGAGCTTCGAAAGGAAATTGTCGGCGGGCAGATCGTCAACACCGAGTTTTACAAGAAGGAGCGGGCGGCGTATTTCTTCATTAAGAGTCATTCCACGCTCTGGGCGCTTGGATTCGTATTTCACCCCCACGGCTCCGGCTATTTTCTCGCTCCCGCATCGAAAATCACAATCGACACCAAAGAAAAACCCTGGCCGATATTTGATCTTGCCGGTTCCGAGATTCTCTCGGTTGACCAACCAACGTTGGACCGGATATTTCAGGTCAGGGTCAGGCATGAATCCGGTGAACGGATACTTGCATTCGAGGCGCTTGGCCCCAACGGGAATGTTTGGTTGCTGGATAGTGATAACGGCAAACTCGCCACTCTCCGCAATCGCGATTTCACAGCCGGAGAGTTCTACGACATGACGCCTGCCACTGAGCGTGTCGACCCGCGACGGATCGCTGTTGAGAATCTAAACTCCGTAGCTGCTTCGTCATACCAGATGATTTACTGGATAGAAAAGCATGTCGCCGGATTCAGCAAAACGATGGCACGCGAGGCCATAGTTCGCGCCGGGCTGTCTATGGAATCGGACATGTCGATCGGCGCAGACGAGCATGCGAAGATTGCGTCGACAATTGCTGACATGGCCGGTCGGTTCGAGACATCGGAGTCAGGATACCTGTACACAGTCGCAGGCGGTCTTGAGGCGTATCCGTTCAAGCTGTCGTCGGTGGCCGACCAGCCCGAGAAATACAAGTCCCTGTCGATGGCGGTAATGGAGTTGTCAATGCGCCGCCAGTCCGCAGTCGAAGAGGTGGACGAAAAGAAGAGCATCCAGCAGGCAGTACAGAGCGCCGCGCGCAAACTTGAACGCCGGATTCAGCATGTTGAAAAGGACATTGCTGAAGCGTCGGATTATGAGCAATACAAGAAGCTCGGCGATTTGCTACACTCCAATTTCCATCGTTTGAAACGCGGGATGGCTTCGATTACGCTGGATGATACGTACTCCCATTCGCACGATAAGATCACGATTTCTCTCGATTCCGCTCTTTCGCCCAAACAAAATGTCGAAAGCTATTTCAAGAAACACCGCAAAGGGCGCGAAGGGTTGGAGCTGTTGCAGCGGCGACTTGAGATATCACAATCGGAATTGCAGGAACTGAAACAGATCGCCGGTGATCTGGAAGCGAATTTCGAATCTGCTTCGGAGAAATACCGCTCGGAGATCGCCGCCCTGATGCCACGGGAGAGTGTTTCCGAGAAACAACAGCCGCGCCTGCCGTACCGCGAACATGCGCTGTCAACCGGACTGACTATTTACATCGGCCGCGATGGTTCCGACAACGACCGCACCACGTTTGAATTCGCCAAGCCATACGAGTTGTGGTTTCACGCCCAGCAGTGCCCCGGCTCGCATATCGTGATCAAATATCCGAACAAGTCGTTTGAGCCATCGAAGAGGGAAATCGAAGAGACGGCTTCAATTGCCGCCTATCACAGCAAGGCGAAGAACGATTCGCTGGTACCGGTGATTTACACTGAGCGGCGGTATGTCCGCAAACCGCGCGGCGCCAAACCTGGCCTGGTGACGGTGGAGCGAGAGAAGTCAATCATGGTTGCGCCGAGGAAGGCGAAATAGCCGGGTCCGCCAAAGCTCTGCTTTCCATAATTACGGGGGCTTGACATTCGAGCGATCTATCCACATTATGTACTCGTAGCAATTAAAGCGTGGGGTTTGCGCAGTATGAAATGCCGACTGCAAAGGAAAGCGCTCACTTTGATTTTCGTATTGTCCTGCATTTCTCTCGCCGGATGTTCGGCCACAGCGCCCGAAGAGGATCTTGGGTTTCATAGTGAGTGTGTCGATAATCAGCCGCTGCCGGAGCAAGGTAGTGAAGTCTTATACGATGTGCGCCCGAGAGTCGTTAAGAGAGTCGAACCCGAATACCCTCGACTGGCACAAGCGGCGGGACTCACTGGAGACGTGGTTGTAAGCGCCCTAGTCGATCGGTGCGGAAGGGTACGAGATGTTGTGGTCTCTAAGGGTTCTGAACACAGCGGATTCAATGAACCGGCCCTCCGTGCCGTGAAGCAGTGGCGATTCGAGCCTGCAAAATTCGGCGGAGCGCCAGTGGCAGTGTGGAGCGAGGTCACCGTTGAGTTCAGGCTTTCGTCTGAAATGCAGCCCAGTCTTTGAATATGCGACAGGTTACGTTGTCGGCCCAGGCGCCGGAGTTGCCTGGCCGCTTGTCTGCTGCTGACCACTCTCTACCGGCTGATCCCAGAGTACATAGATTCCATACACACCCAGCGCCGTGCCGAGCGGAAACGCCAGCAGATTGAAAAATGAGACCACGAGTACCAGCGTGCGCGCCCATGACCGTCCTTTGAGCAGCCCAATCCCGCCTATCAAACTGGGAAGAGAAACTGCCAGTGCGATGATAATGATGATCCCTGCCAACAGTCCAAGCACAGCCATTAAGGTATCGGCTTCGTGTCTGGGGACACGATCAAGATACCCGGCCTGCGCCAGAATCGCCGGGAGGAAAAGAATCAAGCCACCAATGACCCCACCGGTGATCCCCATCAGACCCCAGACGATATTGAGTACTCCAACGAGTTTGGTATCTTTCACGGCCAAGCCTCCTTCATACGCACGGATCAGAGATCAATACTTGGATAATATGGTAGTATATACTACGTGGGGAAAAGAGGATTGTTGCGCAGGGAAGCCTGGTCTGGCAGGTTGAGCCGTACGGCCTACCGCTCTATTCGCTCGCCCGTCATGGCTTCGATCTCGTCGAGCAGTGAGCGCTCAAGGTCCGCCTCGTCCATCCGCTTGACGATTTGACCCTTCCTGATCAAAATCCCCTTGCCGTCACCGCCAGCGATTCCGACATCAGCGGCCGCCGCTTCCCCCGGACCATTCACAGCACACCCCATCACCGCGACCTTCAGAGGCGTCTTGATGTGGCGAGTTTTGGCGGAAATCGATTCCGCGAGCGGTATCATGTCAATCTGGCACCGGCCGCAGGTCGGGCAGGAGATCACTTCGACCCCGTCGGTCTTGAGCGAGCAGGCCTGAAGTATCTGCTGAGCCACTCGCGGCTCGTGAATCGGGTCGGCAGTGAGCGACACGCGAATCGTATCGCCGATACCGGTCAACAGGATCGCGCCGATGCCGACCGATGATTTGATCGTCCCGGTCTCCAGTATCCCGGCCTCGGTAATGCCGATATGCAACGGATAGTCGCACCGCTCGGCAAGCATGTGATACGCCCAGAATGCGACTGTTGTGTTGGTGGATTTGACCGACAGGACGATATCGGTGAACTGCATATCCTCAAGTATCGTGGCTTCGCGCAGAGCCGCTTCGACAAAGGCGCGCGGGTCATCGTGGCCGTATTGCTCAAGCAGGTCCTTCGGAAGCGAGCCGGAGTTGACGCCGATCCGAATCGGCACCCCTTTGTCCTTGGCCGCTTTGGTGACTTCGCGCACTTTCCACTCGGCGCCGATATTGCCGGGATTGATCCGAATCTTATCGAACCCGGCCTCAATCGCCTTCAGCGCCAGCTTGTACTGGAAATGAATATCCGCCACTAGCGGTTTGGTCACCTGATCGCGAATCGCGGCAAGATGGTCCCCCGCTTGATGGTTGAGAACGGAGATGCGGACAATGTCGCACCCGGCGTCAAACAGTTGGTTGATCTGCGCGACGGTCGTCGGAACATCGCGGGTGTCGGTGGTGGTCATCGACTGAACCGCGATCGGGAAGCCGCCGCCGATGATCACATCTCCGATCTTGACGGCCCGGCTTTTGCGCCGTTTAATGGGGTAGTCTATCTGCATACGCGAATTGTTGACTATCACAGTCCATAATTTAGCGGTTATGCGAACCGGGGCAACAGAAAGTTGGCGCGCTTGTGATCTGGGTCAAACGTCTCTCTCCGCTGGTACTCATCATCGTTCTCTGGTACGCCTACAGTACCTATGACAAGTATCGCACAAAAAAGTTCGCAGCGGAAGCGGATCATCGGGCACTGGTGACGGCGCAGGTCTGGGTGGCATCGGCTGAATTTCGCACTGACCCGGCCAAATACCTCGCCTGGCGCGATTCGACCCTTAAAGCCAACTCCTTGTCTCCAAGCGAGATGGACGATTATCTCCAGTTGTTGCAGGGGAAACCGGCCAGCCGGCAGGCGTTTGCGTCCCGGATCAACCACTATGTTGACTCGATAGTCGCACAGCGGGATTCTCTCCGGCGAATCGAACAAAAGCGGGTGAGGGACTCGGCCGGAGCGGCATACCGGGACAGTGTGCGGAACGCGGGTATACCTAAATGACAATCAAGGCAGCGATTGGCTCTGGGCTCTTATTGCTGTTCGCAGTTCACTACGGCTGTACTCCATTCAGCCCTAAGCCCAAGTCCAACAACTTGATTGTTGGAGTGTGGGAGACCACATTCTCGCAAGAGATTGCTGACGAGGTTATCATTCCGGAGAGGCCCAACAGTTCAACTCTCGTCTCATTCGTTTCTCAAGTGCAGTTTGCCGCGGATTCTTTTCATGTTGAAGTCAAGGGTACAACATTGCCGCGCCGAGAGAGTCTCGTTCTGTCTGGACGATACGAGGTAACCAGCGACACGCTTTGGATCATGACCGGTGCAAGTACTCACGAAGATTCCAGAGGATTACCGTACAAGTTTATTGTGTCCACTGATTCTTTGTACTTGCAGTCGCTGCCGATCGAAGTTTTCGGTGCCGCACCCGGCGAGAAGGCGGTACCGGTACCCGGGATATTCTGGGAAGTTGGACCAGCGTATCGTACAGCGATTGGTGGTCCCGACGCAGGGACGTTTTATCGACTCAAGTAGCCTGCTAAACGTGTGACCAACCACTCTCCTGCTTTCCCCCCCGCGCATTTTCGCTGCTAATTCGACATCAATCACCCGCCTATCCCCATAAGTAGAAGGAGACGTCGGTATGTTCAACTCAAGAGGTTCAATGCGTGCGAGCGGATGGCGATTCCGCACAGAGGGACAATGCAAGTGGGGCCCCCTTTATTTGACGAAACGAACCCACTAACCCGTTGTGTGACAAAGAAAGGTGCTCCAAAACGAACCCAACCGAACCCAAACCGAAGCCAAATCTGGATTCTGGCCTTCGCCAGAATGAGGCAAACAAGTGGATTCCCGCCTGCGCCGGAATGACAAACAAGAATGTCGAAACCCTCAGGGGTTTCGACCTACATCGCCGTCTTCGTAGCAGTCACCTTCTTGTGGCCGGTGATAATCGTGTACAGCGCGGGAATCACGTAGAGAGTCAGTCCTAGCGAGAAGAGCAGGCCGCCGATAATCACAATCCCCATCGACACGCGGCTTTTGGCCGCCGCACCCAGCGCCAGCGCGATCGGCAGCGCCCCAAACGCGGTCGCAAGGCTGGTCATCAAAATCGGCCGGAACCGCTGGGTGGCAGCATCGATTACGGCTTCTTTCAGCTCAAGCCCCTGTGCCCGTCGCTGGTTGGCAAACTCGACTATCAGAATGCCGTTCTTGGTCACGATACCGATGAGCGCGATAATGCCGATCTGACTGAAAATGTTGAGCGTCTGGCCAAACAACCACAATGACAGGATCGCTCCGGCCAGCGCCAGAGGCACGGTAAGCATAATGGTTAGAGGATCACGGAAACTCTCGAATTGCGCCGACAGAATCAGGTACACCAGAATCAGCGCGAGCAGGAACGCAAACAGCAGCGTGTTGGAGCTTTCAGTAAAGTCCTTGGCGGCGCCGGCCAAACTGGTGGAGAATGACTCGTCCAGAGTACTCGCCTTAATCTTGTCCATTTCTTTGATCGCATCTCCTAACGTGAAGCCCGAGGCGGGAGACGCCATCACGGTTGCCGATACATACCGATTGTAGCGGTACAACTGCGGCGGGCTGCTGCGGAAGGACATTTTTACAATGTTATCAAGCTGAACCAGTTCCCCGCGGCTGTTCCGAACATAGACGCTGCCGAGATCGAGCGGCTGATCGCGGTCGGCCCGGTCAGCCTGGGCGATTACGGAATACTGTTTCCCGTTCATCAGGAAGTAACCGTAACGCTGACCACTGAAGAACAACTGAAGTGTCTGTGCGATGTCTCGGACCGTCACGCCCAGTGCGCGGGCACGGTCGCGATCGATCTCTATGGTCATCTCCGGCTTGTTGAACTTGAGATCCAGATCGACCACCTGGAACACAGAATCGGATTGGGCTTTTTCCATGAAGGCGGGAAGGACATTCCTGAGCTTCTCCAGCGTCGGCGCCTGAATCACATACTGCACGGGAAGCCCTCGCCCGCGGCCCCCGCCGCCGATCGTTTGCTCCTGTGTGACATAGGCTCGCGCAAAGGTGTAGTCCTTCAATTGCGCCGTAACGGCATCGGCAATCTGCTGCTGGGTTCTTTTTCGCTGACTCGGCGAGACGAGTCCGATCCGCACAAAACCGCTGTTCACACCGCCCGAGCCGCCGCCTCCCGCGGTCACGGATATCAGCACATCCTTTTCCGGCAGCGTATCGACGAGGGCAATGACCTTGTCCATGTAGTTGTACATGGGCTCATAGGCAGTGCCTTCAGGGGCAGTAGCAGAGATCATGATGCGGCTCTTGTCCTCCATCGGGGCAAGCTCCGACGGTATGAGCGCGCCCAAGCCGAGGATAATAGCTAGTGATGCGGCCATGATGAGCGGGGCGAGCCAGCGCCGATTGACAAACAAACGGAGTGACCGGTGGTATCCGCTGATCAAGCGGTTGAACCATCGTTCGCTCAACTCGAACAACTTGCTTTCGTGTTCCGGTTTGTGCAGCGTGCGCGCGCTCATCATCGGTGTCAGCGTAAGGGAAACGAAGGCTGAGATCAGCACCGATCCGGCCACGACAATGCCGAACTCACGGAACAACCGTCCGGTCAGACCTTGCAGGAAGATGATGGGGAGAAAGACGGAGGCCAGCGTTACGGTAGTGGAGATGATCGCGAAAATGATCTCTTTGGAGCCCTTGTGCCCGGCCTCGATTGGGTCCATGCCGTTTTCGATTTTCTTGTAGATGTTCTCCAGCACGACAATGGCGTCATCGACGACAATCCCTGTCGACAGCACGATTCCGAGCAGGGTGAGGATGTTGATGGAGAATCCGGAGATGTACATGATGAAAAATGTGCCGACCAGCGAAATCGGAATGGCCAGCATCGGTATGATGGTTGTACGCCAGTGCCGCAGGAAGACAAAGATGACCAAAAGAACGAGCAGAAACGCGATCAGGATGGTCTCGACAACTTCGGTAATCGCCTTCCGGATGTTGGCCGTTGTATCCATAGCGACATTGATGGTGAGGTCGTCGGGAAGGTCTTTCTTGATCTGATCCAACCGGCGATAGAACTCATCCACAATCGCGATCTGGTTGGCCCCCGGCTGGGGAACCAGATTGACGCTGATCATCGGTATGCCGCCGTTGCCGCGCATAATCGAGCGTTCGTTTTCCGGCGCCATGACCGCCCGGCCGACATCCCTGAATTTCACCACCGAGCCGGCCGATTCCGTGATGATCAGGTTGTTGAATTCCTCAGGCGACGACATGCGTCCGAATGTCCGTATCGACAGCTCCGTGTTGTAGCCCTCAATTCGTCCCGACGGCAGTTCAACATTTTCGCGGTCGAGCGCTGCCTTGACATCAAGAGGAGTCAGGTTGTGGGCCGCCAATCTGGCGGGATCAATCAACAACTTTACGGCATAGCGTTTTTCCCCCCATAAATCGACACTGCTGACGCCCGGGATCGTCTGCAGCCGCTCGCGAAGGATATCGTTGGCGACGGCCGAGAGTTCGAGGAGCGAACGCTTACTGCTCTGCAACGTCATGGCAAGAATCGGGCTGGCGTCGGCATCGGCCTTGAAAACGGCGGGTGGATCGGCATCCTGCGGAAGATCGTGCACTGCCTGGGAGACCCGGTCCCGCACGTCATTCGCGGCGGTCTCCATATCAACCCCCAGCTGGAATTCAATCGTAATTCGGCTGCGACCATCGCTGCTCGACGACGTCAGCGTGCGAATTCCGGCAATTCCGTTGATTGATTCTTCAAGCGGTTCCGTGATCTCCGATTCAATAACGTCGGCATTGGCGCCGGTGTAACCGACGCTCACCGTGATAATCGGCGGGTCGACGCTCGGGTACTCGCGGACACCGAGAAACAGAAAGCCGATCGCCCCGAACAAAACGATCAGAATCGACAGCACAATGGAGAGGACTGGACGATTAATGGAGACAGACGAGATGTTCATAGCTGCGCTGCGCTCAATTGCTTCTGAGCGTCTTTACTTGAACGCCCTTGCCGTCAGCCAATTGGAGAATGCCGGTTACGATAAGCGTGTCATTGGGGGACAACCCCTGGGTTATCTGAATACCGGTTTCCGTCCGGATGCCGGAGGTCACTCGCGTAGTTACGGCCTTGCCGTTCTTGCAGAGAAACACGGTCTCGCCGGAGATATCGGGAATCACGGCTTCGGACGGCACGACTATCGCGTTGGGAATCTGTTCCAGAGTAATCTCAACTTTGGCAAAAGCTCCCGGGACGAGTTGTCCATCAGCATTGGGAGTTTTCGCGCGCCCTTTGATCGTGCGCGTTTCCGGATCGATCATCGACTCTACAGCGTAGACCGTACCCTTACGGTCACCGTTCGATTCGCCGACGCGTACGGTCACTTCGGTTCCGCTCTTCAGTATCCGCGCATACTTTTCCGGGACCGAGAATTCAACTTTCATCGGATCCGTATCCTGCATGGTCGCTACCAGAACGTCGGGGCTGATATAGCCCCCTTCGCTGACATGCCGAAGGCCGATCATGCCGTCAAACGGCGCCCGGATCTCTGTTGCAGCCAGTTGAGATTCGATGGCCTCTCTTTCGGCCTGGACAATGCGCAGGGCGTTGAGGCTCTTATCATACTCTTCTTGGCTGATAGCTTTGATATCGAAAAGCTTTCGTCGACGACCCTCTTCGTCGGACGCCTGCTTCTCTTCCACCTGCTTCCGCCGCAGTTGCGCCCTCAGTTCCGCATCGTTGATCTTCAGAAGCAGCTCCCCTTTCATCACGTGCTTTCCTTCCTGGATATACACGCCGATCACGCGGCCGGACATTTCGGGATGCAGCTGGACTTCCTCGTTGGCGAGCAGCGTGCCCGTAGTGAAAATCGTGTTTCGGAGAAGCTGCGGTTGCACCAGCACGGCCTCGACCGAGACAAGGTTCCTGCCGCTTCCTCCTCCCTGATTCTTTTGCGAGCCGTTTCCTTTACCGCAACCCGACCCGATTACAAGGGTTACGGCAATGAGAGGAACCAGGAAGCTTGTAGAGAAATGTTGTTGGGACATCATAGAGTGCTTCGACCACTGCTTACTAAATACATGGGTCCGAATATAATGCCGACGTCGGGGATGAGCAACCAATAGCATCGCAATTATACTGAAACCAAAGCGGTTGGTTCCGCTCTTATCCCGTTACGCCTTCATGTTCGGTTCTATTGTGGTTTCACCCGGGACAGACGCGAAGGGCATGTCCGGAGACATGCCCTTTCAAATTAGACTATAGCGGCGAGCGCGACCTAAGAATTGGCTACCAGATCTGCACTTGCAGCGAATCAGGGCGAACCATGTCATCCCCTGCTTTGCAGCCAAACGCTTTGCGGAACGCCGGAATATTGGACAGCGACCCGAGCACCCGCCATCTGGCCGGAGAGTGCGGATCGGTGTTGATCTGAAGCTTCATCCCTTCCGGTCGCTGGTTGGTGCGCCACGCCTGAGCGTACGACAGATAGAACCTCTGCTCCGGTGTGAATCCGTCGATCGGTTTCCGGTCCTTTCCGGCAAGAGCTAGCTGCAGGCCGTCGTAGGAGATCAGGAGTCCGGCGAGATCGCCGATATTCTCTCCCAGCGTCAATTTGCCGTTAATCCGCATGGAGTCTACGGCTACGTACCCATCGAACTGCTTCACCAGCACCTCGGCGCGCCGTTCAAACTCAGTCCGGTCCGCATCAGTCCACCACATCTTCATGTTGCCGTCAGCGTCGAACTGGCTTCCCTGATCGTCGAATCCGTGGGATATTTCATGCCCAATTACTGCCCCCATCGCGCCGTAATTTATCGCATCATCTATGTCACCGTCAAAAAACGGCGGCTGCAGGATTGCAGCAGGGAAACAAATCTCGTTCAGAAGTGGGTTATAGTAGGCGTTGATCGTCTGCGGCGGCATTTGCCACTCGGCGCGATCCACCGGCTTGCCGATTTTGTCCATCTGGCGGCGATACTCAAACTCCGAGGCGCGACGCACGTTGGCGGCATAGGAGCTGCGGTCAATGGTCAGGGCCGAGTAATCCCGCCATTTATCGGGATAGCCGATTTTCGATGTAAACGTGGAGAGTTTCTTGAGTGCCATTTCCTTGGTCGGCGCGGTCATCCACGGCAGGTTCTGTATCCGCACGGCCAGCGCTTTCTTGAGATTCTCAATCATCTCCTGCGCACGGGCTTTTGCATGAGGCGGGAACGCCCTCGCCACATAGAGTTCACCAAGCGCCTCGCCCATGGTGTAGTTGATCGTACCCAATACCCGTTTCCACCGCGGCCGAAGTTCCTTGGTACCGGCAAGCGTGGCGGCATAGAAACGGAAGTTCTCGTTCACAAAAGGCGAACTCATGAAGGCAGCGTAATTGTGGACGACATGCCAGCGCAGGTAGTTCTTCCAATCGGACAGCGGCGTCTGAACCAGCAGCGTGTCCATTACGACGAAGAACTTGGGGTGCGCGTACGAAAAACGAACTATGCTTGGATAGCCGATCCCTTTGAAATACGCAGTCCACGAGAAATTCGGGGACGCTTTGTCGGCATCCTGCGCTGTCATGATGTTGTAATAATTGGCCGGGTTCCTCAATTCGACATTTGTCAGCGATGCCTGGGCCAGTCTGGTCTCGATAGCCATGATTGCCTGTGCGGCCGCCTTGGCCGCTTCCGGACTGTCTCCCAATAGCTGAAGCATGGCGGCCACGTGTTCAAGGTACTGGTCGCGGATCTTCTGCGATTCGTCGCCGGTCTTCGTGTAGTAATCGCGTTCGGGAAGCCCCAGCCCACCCTGTGTTGCATAAGCGATTACCTGGGTATTTTCTTTGAGGTCCTGCTCAGACCCACAGTTGAACAGAACGGAATTCCCCTGAGTGTGAAATTCAGTAATGACATTGCGAAGATCGCCGACCGAAGCGATGGCGGCAATCTTGTCCAGTTCCGGTTTGATCGGCTCAGAGCCACCGCTCTCGACCTTTGTCGAGTCCATCGCGGTAGCGAAGAAATCCCCTATCTTCTGACGGTTGCTTCCCTTTGGTGCGGCGACGTCCTTCGCCGCGCTCTCCAGAATCTCCTTGAGCATGATGTTGTTCCGTTCCCGCATTTCATCATCGACTGACCAGCTTGAGTACGCGGCCGGTACGGGATTATTCATTAACCAACTCCCGTTAGCATACTCGAAGAAGTCCTTGCAGGGGCTGCAAGTAGTATCGAAGTTCTTTACGTCCAACCCCCGCGCGTTTCCTTCGGCAAAGCTGTTCGGCGTCATTACTCCGACCCCGAGCAGCCCTATACCGAGAATCAATAGCACGATTCGTTTCATGCACAACTCCTGTTAGTAGTTCTAAGGTCCAAACGGACCGGTTAACTTCTTTGTCTCCAAACTATAAGAGGCGGTCATTATACCCATTTTGGGGCGCTCTGTCCAATGTAGAATTGGGTACGTGCCAGAATGCCCGAAGTTGCCACTAGGCTCGGTGAAATTGATCAGGAGTGCGAGGAAAACAGGCAAGAATGCTCACGTGAAAAGCAAATGCCTGCGGCTTGTACAGACCGCAGGCATTACAGTGTCTAAGTCGATATGGCTGGATTATCGCAGCAACAACATCTTCTTGTGATCAACAAACCCATCAGACGTTATGCGATAGAAGTAGATGCCGCTCGACACCGATCTACCGGCATTGTCAGTTGCATCCCACGTCACGATATGATGGCCCGCCTCAACGGACTGATCGACCAACGATCTTACCTGTTGACCAAGGACATTGTAGATGTCCAGGCGGACATGACCGGCTTGCGGCAGACTGTACCCAATCTGGGTGCTGGGATTGAACGGATTCGGGTAGTTTTGATCAAGCGCGAATCCGCCCGGCAGGCTGCTGCTCTTCCCGGCGGCGCGAGTGATTGTGTAGTAGACCAGTGCATTGCCACCGGTCACCACGATGCTGTTCTGCGAGCGCATATCAGCAACGAGCACCGAGCCGGTGCCATCGGAACCCTCACGAAGTTCATACCTACTGTCGCCAAGCTGGCTGGGATTCCAACTCAAGGTCGCCGCGGCTGATCCCTGAGTCGGAGCATTGCCGTGCGGGTTGACCGCAATTACCCATGAGTTGACTGCTTGCGTGTTCTGTCGGACGTCTTTGTAGAACGGACCCTGCCATGCAGAACCGTAGATAGTCAGGGCTACGGAATAGAGCGGCATCGAAGGCGGTTCGGGTATCGTTTGGTCCTGCGATGCCATTCCGAGGACGATCTCGGCCTGACTGACGCCGCCGATTTCCTGACCGGTGGCGTGAATGGTCACGACACCAGTGCCGGATTCAGAAGTCGCGACCGGCATTGAAGTATACGCTGGAGCGGGCGAGGCGCAGACGGCGTTGAGGGTAGAGGCTGCGCTTGACTTAATCCAGTAGCCGGCGCCTGGTATGAGCTGCGCTGCAGGTTGGTAGACAGAGTTGAAGCCAAAGATAGCTTCGATATTGCCCGACGGCGTGCTGGTCGGCGTGACGGTACAGCCGGGAGCTCCTTTGAGATTCCAACCGGCGACAAGCGGGCCTGACACGTTGGTGACCGGCGTTCCGGAAACAGAGAGCGTCACGGCAGCGGGGACTTTCACCCAGTAGCCCTTGCCGGGAGTTAGCGCCGTGGCTTCCTGATAGAGGCTGTTGAATTCGAATACGGCCTGAGCAGTCGGAATCAACTGGCTGACCTGCGAGGAGGTTGGCGTTACCGGCAGCGATATCAGATTCCAACCGGCGGCAAGCGGAATGTTGAAGAACGAGCTGGTCGCGCAGGCATCATCGAACCATTCAACCGTGAAGTAGCGATCGGTCTGGATGTCACACACTTGATATGAAGTAGTGGAGCGCATATCGGCGACGACGACCGTACCGGAAGGATCAGAGCCTTGACGAAGGACGTAGTGTCTGGCCGTGCTGAACTGCGCGGGATTCCAGCCGATGGTGGCGCAGCGAGGTGTCGCGGGAGGCGCGACAGTGCCGTGCGGGTCGACATCGAGAATCCAATAATAGCACAAGCCGCCTGATTTGCGAAGGTCGCGGTAGTAGGGGCCATCGCCGCCGCTTTTCCAGAGTTGCACAAACGCGGTGTATTCGGGCGGTTTGGGTGAAGATGGCGTGGTCAGATCATTGTCGGCCATCCCGACGATCACTTCGGAAGAATGCGCGGCATTGCCGGCAACTTCGCCTTCGACGTGAATAGTCGCGGCCCAGTTGGTTGGCGGAGCGGTCGAGAGAATGGTGATGACGACCGAATGCGTATCAACGGCCGTAGACGGATCGGTCACTTTGAACAGAACGCTATATGTCCCTGCCTGTCCGGCGGCAGGAGTGAATACAAACGTTCCGGTATCGTTAGCGTGATCGACGAAGGTTGCATTGGTCGGGAGATACTGAGCTGTCAACGTCAGCAGTTCGTTGTCGGGATCGGTGGCGGTGACGTTGAACGTCAGCGGGGAACCTTCGACACCTGTTTGCGGGCCAACTACGGTCAGGACGGGAAGCCGGTTGACGTTGGAAACGGTGATTACGACAATCTCAGTAGCAGCGGTGTTGCCGTCAGAGGCGGAGAAGGTCACGTTGAATGTCCCTGCCTGGGCATAATTCGGATTGAATGTGAACGATCCCGTGCCGTTGCCGTTGTCGGTGAAGACCGCATTGGCAGGGAGCGGCGTGGCCGAAAGAGCCGGAGTAGCGCCATCGGGATCGGTGGCCGAGACGTTGAACGCGAGGGTTTGGCTCTCATAGACCGATTTCGGGCCAATTGATGCAAGCACCGGCGTGCGGTTGACATCCACGACCGTGATCGCAATGGTCTGTGAATCGGCCAATACGCCGTCCGAGGCATAGAACTTCACGCTGTATGAACCGGACTGAATATAGTTCGGATTGAAATTGAAGGTCCCGGAGCCATTGCCGTTATCGGTGAAAGTCGCGTTAGCAGGAACGTTAGTAGCAGAAAGAGCCGGAATGGTACCGTTGGGGTCGGTGGCGGTCACGGAGAAATTGAGGTTCTGACCTTCGTTGACCGACTTATTGCCGATGGTCGCGATAGCCGGCGGCAGATTGCCTGCGCCGATTGTGATGGAACCGGTAGAGTACGGTGTGCCGGCTTCGGTAGCTGAGAACGGCGTCACTCTGGCCTGCCAGATTTCGCCGTTGTGAACTTCGGCGCCGACCATCTTGTCGCCACCGGTTGCCGTAAAGAGATTAGCGATCTGCTGCCTTGTCAAAGCGTAATTATAGACGCGCGCATCATCGATTCTTCCCGGCCAGGCAAAAGCACCCTGTGTGGCACCGACCAGAAGCCCCGGATCGTTGACATTTCGATAGGCGGCGGCGACCGCCTGACTGTCGACGCGGTTACCGTTCAGATAAAGCTGCATCGTGCTTGAAGCGTAGTCGAACGTGACGGCAACGAAATACCAGGTGTTGTTAGCGATAGTGCCGTCGGGAGTTTGCACGACTTTCCAGTTGCCGTTGTGGCCGGCGCTGAGGCTGCCGTTTAGCGTGACACGGAATCCGTGACCGGCCGGAGTCATCGCCCCAGTGTTGTGTTCCCATCCGGAAAGGATATGGGTGAACCCGGAGGCGGTGCGATAGACCCATGCGGATTTGGTGTATGAAGCCTGGGTCGGGAAGATATTGCCCGCGATAAGAAAGTTCGTGCCGTTGAATTCGTAGCAGCCTCTGCCGTCGTGACCACCGGTGGGATTGAAATTCGGGGCCGAACTTCCGATAGGCGTGCAGGTGATGTTGTTTCCCGAGACATCATCAAGCGCCCAAGTCGAGCCGCCTTCCATCGGCAGGTAAAAGATCATAGTCGGATTGCCGTTCTTGTACCAAGCGGTAGCGGACATCGTGGCACCAAGCGTGAGATTGTATGACGCCGTCAGATCATTGGTGCCGGAAGCGGTCAGGGCGACATTGGCAAGTCCCACGCTTGGATTGGCGACGTTGATATTGTAGGACTGGCTGTTTGAGCCCTGAGAGTTGGTCGCTGTTACCGTGACTCCATATGAGCCGGACGTAGACGGTACCCATCGAATCAGGCCGCTGGTAGCATCGATCGTCATGCCGCTCGGAGATGTGGTCAGCGAATAGGTCGGCGTTGGGCCGCCGGTCGCCGTTGCATAATACAGATATCGCTTGAGAGCGATACCGGTCGATACGGCGGTGGAGGTAATGACCGGCGCAGTGGGAACGATAGTGATGGTGTTCGACGCGGTCATTGCTCCGATGGCAGTGGCGGAGTAAGGAGTCACGCGTGCCTGCCAGGTTTCCCCTACACTGGATTCCGAAGCCGTGAGTCTATTTGAATTGGTGTACATCGCTGCAATCTGCTGACGCGAAAGAGCGTAGTTGTAGATACGTACGTCGTCAATACGGCCGAGAAACTTGTCGCCGCTGGCCGGGGCACCGGGGGTGGCGCCGATTTCGACGGTCGAGTCAGTGACGTCGCGCTGGGCGAGCGGAACGATCGCCGTGTCAACCGGCTGACCGTTATAGTACATAATCATCGTGCCGGTAGGATTGTCGTATGTGACGGCGACGAAGTACCAGGTGTTGAACTGAATCGCGTCGGCGGAGGATTGAACGACTCGAAAGTTGTTGTTTTGACCGGCGCCGACACGGTTATCGCTGGTGACGCGGAAGCCGTGCGTGGCAGCCAGTGCCCCTTGCCCGGCGATGATGAAGCTGTAACCGAGACCGGTGTATCCGGTGCGGTAAATCCAGGCGGATTGGGTATACGAGGAATGAACCGGGAATGTATTGTTCCCGGCCAGCATATAGTCGTTGCCGTTAAACATGTAGCAGCCGCCGCCATCGTGTCCGCCGGTCGCCATCCAGGAAGGTGATCCGCTGATGACAGCCGTGGTGGCGCGATACCCCGAGATATCCTGAAGCGCATTGCCGGCTCCACCTTCGAACGGAAAAAACAGGGTCATGGCCGGCAACCCGTTGCGATACCATGCGGTGCCGGCGGTGGTTGCCCCGCCGGCAAGCGTGTATGAGACGTTCAGGTCATCATCGTTCGTGTTCGCACCGGATGAAGATGACAGGTTGAGATTGCTCAGCGACTGAGCGAATCCTGATGCTGGGACCAACGGGCCCACGGCGATGGCAATCAAGGCCATGGTGATGGCAATTAGCTTGTGATTTCTGGTCATGAGCCGGTTCATTATCATTCCTTCCAATTGTCGCGTCCGGGGACAGAGATAGTCCGTCTAGAGCAAACAGCGCTCCAATAACGCCATCCCAGAGAGTATTTATCTCGTCTATTAACTATCCTTCCTACAATAAGTTCCACAAAACTCCCAATAACGACTGAACGGGCCAACCAGGGCTCTGCCGGAGGCTGTGCAATCAAAGTTACACAACCGGAATTCCCTCAGTAACAGGGTCGGCATGGTGACTGGGGCGAGGCTAGCTAATTCATTGTGATTAATTGGGTGCGAACCAAAAAAATCGGCCATCCTCAAGGCTGGCGGATGTTAAGCGAATCTTCGCTTGACCACGTCCGTAGATTGTGCTATGTCAACGGTCCTTGTTAATCCGGCTTCCCTCGTGGTAGGGCTGTGGGTGTTAAGGAACTGGCGAATGATCTTATCTCAAAGTCATAAGGAGAAACAAATGAAGAGAACCTGTCTGGCGGCATTGTGGAGCATGTTGGTGATCGTGATGGCAGCATCGGCATCAGCCCAGAAACTACCCGAAATCAAGTATGTGAAGTACCAGCTACCCAACGGCCTGCAGGTCATCCTGCATGAAGACCACACCGTCCCTATGGTGTCGGTGAATATCTGGTATCATGTCGGTTCGGCCAATGAAAAGAAAGGACGCACCGGATTCGCCCACCTGTTTGAACATATGATGTTTCAAGGCTCGGAGCATGCCCCGTATGGCGTGTTTGATCGGGTTACAGAGGGAGCCGGCGGCGAGAACAACGGCTCCACCACCCAGGATCGCACTAACTATTATGAGAATATGCCAAGTAACTACCTTGAGACGGCGCTGTGGCTCGAATCCGACCGCATGGGATATCTACTCGCGTCGATCACTCAGGAACGTCTGGATAATCAGCGCGATGTGGTCAAGAATGAACGTCGTCAACGCTACGAAAACCAACCCTATGGTCGAGCAGACGAAATTGCGCGCTCTCTCATGTATCCGTCGGACCACCCATATTCCTGGACTACGATCGGCAGCATGGCGGATCTCTCCGCCGCAAGCGTGGATGACGTCAAGGAGTTCTTCAAGCAATATTATACGCCCAATAATGCTTCGCTCAGCATCGCGGGAGATATCGACACAACTCTCACCAAGCAACTTGTCGAGAAGTACTTCGCGGGTATTCCGGCCGGACCGAATATCGAGCGGCTGAGAGAATGGGTGCCGCAACTCAATGACGTACGAAGGGTGACGGTCGAAGATAACATCCGTCTGCCGCGGTTGTATATATACTGGCACTCACCGGCGGCATTCAAACCCGGCGACGCCGAACTCGACCTGTTTGCATCGGCGCTGTCAACCGGCAAGAACTCGCGGCTGTACAAATCACTCGTCTATGAGAAGCAGATAGCGCAGGAAATCTACGCGTTCCAGCAGTCGCAGGAGCATTGCAGCAGGTTTACGATCGTAGCCACTGCCAGTGCCGGCCACACGCTCGACGAGATCGAGAAGGCAATAGATGCCGAATTACAGAAGGCGCTGACCGGCGGTATCACCCTGCAGGAGCTGAAAATCGCGCAGACCTCGTATGAAGTCGGTTTTGTGAATTCTCTCGCGCCGATCGGCGGATTCGGCGGTCGCGCGGATTTGCTCAATCTGTACAATACTCGCCTCGGCGATCCCAATCGCTTCCAGTGGGACCTCGATCGGTACACGACCGCTACCGTTGCCTCGGTAATGGAACAGGCGCGCAAGTACATCAATCTCAACGGCCGGGCGATCATTTCCTATGTTTCTCCGGGCGAACGGACCACTCAGGAAACCGGGGTTGACCGAGCCAAGGAACCGGCCGCCGCAGCCGAGCCGACTTTCACTCCGCCGAAAATACAGAAAGCAACTCTCTCGAACGGTCTTGAGTTGTATCTGGTCGAAGATCACCGTCTCCCGTTGATAGACGCCAATCTCCTTATTCGGAGCGGCTGGGCGGCGGATCCCACTTCAAAGCCGGCCACGGCATCGCTCACCGCCGAACTCCTCGATGAAGGAACGAAAACACGGACGGCGCTTCAGATCGCCGATGAGATTGATCGATTGGGAATTCAGCTCGGAGTCGGCAGCGGTTACGATGCCAGCAATGTCAATCTGAGCAGTTTGACCCGCAATTTCGATGCGGGCCTCGCGCTTATGGCTGACATCGTGATGAATCCGACCTTCCCCGGCGACGAATTGGAGCGTAAACGCCAGGAGTATCTGGGCAGAATCACTCAGGAAATGGTTCAGCCGGCCGCGCTCGCACAGCGAGCTTTTAATAAAGAGTTGTATGGTGAAGGACATCCGTATGCCATGCCGCCGAGTGGGGCAGGGACGACGAGCTCAGTGAAAGCAATCACCCAGGCTGATCTGGTTTCTTTCTATAAGGGAAACTACCTGCCCAATAACGCAGCAATCGTTATGGGGGGCGATATTACGCTGGCCGAGGCACAGGTCAAACTGGAACGGGCGTTCAAGAACTGGAAACAGGGAACAGTGACCCCGGTCATCGTAGCAGCGCCCAAACCTCCGGACAAGACGACGATCTATCTCGTCGATAAACCGGGCGCCGCGCAGAGCATGGTGTATGTCGGCCATCTCGGCATTCTTCCCACCTCGCCTGACCGGCTGACATGCGCCGTATTTAACAACGCGCTTGGTGGCTATGGATCGAGCGGGCGTCTGTATAAGAACCTTCGGGAGCAGAAGGCGTATACTTATGGCATTTACTCCAATTTCGTCTGGCGGAATCACGTCGGGCCTTTTGTAGCGAACGGCTCGGTCCAAACGAAAGTCACCAAGGATGCCGTTTTCGAACTCGCCAAGGAGTTCAGGGAGTTGGCAACCACTCGTCCGCTGAGCGACGAGGAACTCGCGTTCAACAAGGTCAGTCTGATCCAGCAGTTCCCGCAGGCGTTTGAAACGATGAACGACATGGTGGGCGGTCTGTACTCAATGGTCAATCAGGGTCTGGCGATGGACTACTGGCAGACCTATCAGAGTCGCATCAGCGCGATCGACGCCGCCACTGTTCAAGCTGCGATTGGGAAGTATGTCCACCCCGACGCCCTTGTCATAGTTGTTGTTGGTGATAAGGCAAGTATCGAACCCGGTTTGAAGGAACTGAATCTGGGAGATGTCGTGTCGATCGATCCCAGCACGCTGTAACAGGCTGGCACATAGACCTATCCAGGGGCAGAGCTGCAAGGTTCTGCCCTTTTTCTGCTCTCCATCGATTCTTTGGGCGAACCGGCTTCGGGCCACAATAGGCCTAGAACTAATTTGACAAAAGGCCTTTGATAAGGAGCATCTCAACAACGTCATAGTACTACAACCGCTAAGTGCGCACGCACAAAGGAGAAAGGATAGCCGTTATGAGGTTTGGATGGTTTCTGCCGATTCTGGCAATAGCAGTCTTTGGTAGTTTGCAGGCTGCGACAATTCATGAAGCAATCGTTCAAGGTGACAGCGCTGCAGTAGTAGCCATGCTGGATGCGAATCCGTCGCTGCTCGGCGACCGACTTCCAAACGGTCGAACGCCGTTGCACACTGCGGCGTACGGGGGAAAGCTCAATATCGTCGCGTTGCTGATCAGCCGCGGCGCCGATGTAAACGCCGTGAATGCGATCGGGGCCGCACCGCTGCACGGAGCAGCTCTGGCCGGCCATGAGGCGGTGGTGAAGCTGCTGCTCGAAAAGGGGGCGAATCCCAATCTGGCCAATCAAAATGGTTATACGCCGCTGTGCAATGCCACAAACACCGGCAGTATTCCGACCATGAAATGCCTGATCGAGGCCGGGGCAAGTATCAATCCGACGAAGGACTCGGCAATGGTCCCGCTCATCGCGGCAGTAAATCATTGCAATCTGGAAGCCGTGAACTACCTGCTCGAGGCCGGGGCCAATCCCAATGTTGAGCCGGTGGGCGCGGAGAATCCCGTCGTGACGGCGACCTTGACGGTGCTGTGGAAAATTGACGGCGCTGACCGAGCCCCCGAAATCATTGCCACTCTCCTCAAACACGGAGCTAATCCCAACCTCGCGCTGCGGGGCGGACAAACCGCTCTGATGTTTGCCGCGAGAGGTGACGACACGGGAAGCCTGAAGGTGCTTTTCGAGGGGGGCGCCAATCCGGGCATTGTCGCGGAAAACGGAGCCACTGTTTTTCAGGCCGCAGTCGCGGCTAATTCCTTGAATGCTGTGCGGTACTTGATAGGCAAGAAAGTCAGGACCGACGATCTTGATTCCGCTACCGGTCGCACCCCTCTTCATTTCGCCGTATTGCAGGGAGGGCTGCCGATGGTGGAAGCGGTCTTGCCCGTAACAGCCAATCCGAACATAACCGACGGCAGCGGCATGATGCCACTGGACATCGCCCTCCGCTACGGTCATGCGAAGATCGCGGAAGTCCTGAAAAGAGGCGGCGCGAGAACGAAAACGAAAGAAAGCGGGCCGCTGTCTTCCTCTTATCTGGCGCAACAGCCGGCCGACGGCGAGGCATATTTGTGGTATTTGGGCAATTGCGGATATTTGATAAAGACGCGCAATCACAGTCTCATTTTCGATTATTGGACAAGCAATTCGTGGCCTACCGAACCGTCTCTGGCGAACGGCTTCATCAATCCGGCTGATCTTGCGTCCGAAGATGTGACCGCGTTTGTCACGCACGAACACGGCGATCACTTCGATTCCACGATTTTCAAGTGGGCCGGAAAGATTCCCAAACTTCAGTACGTGTTCGGGTTTCAGCCGGAATCGTTGGATGTGAGTGCTCGACAGGGATATACTGGTCAGCCTTACGAGTATGTCGGTCCGGCAATGACGAAGACGGTTAACGGAGTGCAGGTGTTCGCGGTTCGATCCAACGATGCCGGAGTCGGCTACGTGGTGAAAGTCGATGGCCTGACTATTTACCATGCCGGCGATCTGGCGGGATGGCGGCCGGAGGAACGGAACGGGTTCATATCGCAGATCGATTCCATCGATGCGGCTTTCGATTCGGTCGACATCGCACTGGTTAATGTCACCGGTTGTCATCATCAGGACACGGTGGCGCTGGCCGAGGGGACAACATACACTCTGGAAAGACTGAATCCCAAGTTGGTGATCCCCACTCACGGCTATATGCGGGAGCAATACTACCGGCAGTTCATGAACAAATTCGCGGATACGTTCCCGAATCTCCTTTCCTTCTGTCCGGTGTGGCGCGGCGACGCCATGAAGTTCACCGGCGGAGAGAAACCGGCGCGGGTGGATCTGCTTTAGTTCTCTATGGGCGGAACCGCCCGGAGGTTCTGCTGGAGCACAGTGCACGGCGGGTTTGCCTCACAGACCCGCCGATTTTTTTGACCGCTGGGTGAGTAGCGGACCGCCAAACGGGTTCGTATAGTTTTCGATGTTGTTGTAGCACACGACATAAGCGGGTTCGTTTTCCATTTTTTTGAGGTGTTGCTCTTCGTTTATGAATTCCAGAGAGTCCAGATAGAATGTGTCAAGCGCGAAGCGCGCTTGACCTACAAAGGTCGAATCTGGACCCCCGCCTTCGCGAGGGTGACGGCGTGTCATTCTCATCCCCAATTGGCTTTGCAATGGCTTTGATACGGCCAAAATTGGCTTTGGATTGGGTTTGCTTTTTATATTAAGTAATTGCCCCACAACGACTAAGTGGGTTTGTTTTGGGCAATTTAATAGAGGGCTCCCAGACCTTCCCGGCCAGCTGCTGGGTCGAAACCC
>Ga0315276_10000174_pt1 | contig 52706 bp, 56 predicted proteins | sample YL17G05_0_MG_FD_204542 | JGI IMG/M metagenome (GOLD analysis project Ga0315276, IMG submission 204542) | Sediment microbial communities from Yellowstone Lake, YNP, Wyoming, USA - YL17G05_0 | ecosystem: Environmental > Aquatic > Freshwater > Lake > Sediment | place: USA: Wyoming | collected...
CAAGGCCGAAGCGGTAACGCGGGGCACAACGAAGCCCGCGGCCAAGCGGGCGGGGCCATTGATAATCGATCACGGGGTCAGGGACTGAAAATAACTACGAAGATCATCCCAAAACCCACCCCATTTTATTTTTTGTCCCTTTTTGACAAAATGACTATAGGGTAACCTAAGAAGAAAAAAGGAAAATATGATAAAAAAATATCTAATGGTTTCAATGGTTGTTCTCTTATCCGTTATTTCCTTTATTGGTTGTGAGACTATACCGGCATCAGAACAACAAGAGGTAGCCAAATATTCGGCGAATCTTAGTTACACCCCGGCTTCTCAGGCAGCGCCCGGCTCAGGCGGAGTGACTTTTGCGATAGCGAATTTTAGCTGTATACCTAGTAATGTGCCTAGTGAATTATGGATGCAGGAATTAGTTTGGATGAAGAATGTTAACAATGGCAAGTTGCTTTGGTTTCTCTTCCCTCAATTTGATAATTTAATTAAGGCCTCAAAGGATGATTTATCCAAAATTCTTATGGCAAAAGGTTTTAGTATCCGTGGCCCTTTTGATTCTTACGATCTAATACCTTACTCGGATAAGAAAGCCATTGATTTATACTTGATTCCGACGTTGGAACTATCATTCGCGCAAAACGAAGAAAAATGGACAGAAAAAGTTTATTCCTCCGGAAATGTTGTAGTTAATGGTAAAATTACTCTTGAATTGAGAGAAATTGTCACCCGCGAACTGATGTGGACTAAGAGCATCCCGCTGACTGAATTTGAATTCCCCTATAGAATACGCGCTCCGTATAAGGTAAACGATAAATTTAATTTTATTATGAATGAAGCGGTTAAAGGGATAGAGCTGCAGTATCCTAACCTTATGAGTACCATCTTTAAGCTTATTGATCCGGAAGAAATGAATGTAATCAAAAAACAGTGCCAGGAGCTTAAGAGTAAAAAGGGATTTTAAGCGAGGAATTACCTCTCTAAAGGCGCAAATTTTCCTGTTATAGGCCATAAATCCACTATAATACATACCAGTAAATACAGAGAAGTTTCCCCTCGGCTCATACGAGAGGGACCCCAACTTTTTCAAAAATTGCCCCCTACAGATAAAAAGAAAAACAAAGATGTCCGAGCAACATGCTTAAATTGCATTGATGGAAGGGTGCAGTTACCGGTTTTAAATTGGATTCGCAAAAAATATGCCATTGATTTCGTAGACGTTGTAACTGCAGCCGGTATAGATAGGCTTATAGCTTCACAAGATAAAATCGGTACAATTATTAACAGTGTTAATATTTCTATCGATACCAATAAATCTACTAGAATTTTCATTGTGGCTCATCATGATTGTAGAGGTAATCCAGTTGATAAAAAGACGCATCGTGAGCATATTATAAAATCTGTTAAATGTCTGAAATCTCATTGGCCAGAACTTGAAATCGTAGGGCTTTGGGTTAACAGTCATTGGCAGGTAGAAGTTTGGTATAAATAGACGCTAACTCTATTTAGCCAGGAACCCCAGTGATCTGCGAGGAATCACCTCTCTAAACCAATAATATTCTTGATATTATAGATATTGAGCCTATAATTAAAATTGTAAATACAAAGAGGTTTTCCCTCGGCCCATACGAGAGGGACCCCAAATATTCTCCTCATAACCATCTAGGTTATAGGTTCAAGGCTATGATCATTAACCCTGATCATAGCCTTTTTTATCTCTCGAGGTCCCTAGGAGTTGGGGGGGGATACCGTTGTCACGAGTGTTAGTGTTTTAAAAAATTTAGACACTTTTTGTTATCAGTATCTAAATTTATAGTATAATTAAATAACGTGCAGCTTTTTATTTTTAAGAATCGGTACAACTTATAGGGGTAGGTCGCTAAGCATTATTTAATAGGGAGGTGTGATCATGTATGATCTAACGATTCAGATAATTATGGCGATTATGTTTATCGCCTTTTTGTGTGAATATATGGATTCTACGCTGGGAATGGGCTATGGAACGACGATGACGCCGGTGCTTATGCTTTTTGGATTTTCGCCTTTGCATATCGTGCCGGCGGTCCTGCTTTCGGAGTTGATTACCGGCATACTTGCTGGTTCGTTGCATCATCGCGAGGGAAATGTTGATTTCCATTTCAAGGTCTTGAACTTTCAAAGGATTAAGGATAGCCTTAAGCTTCCGGAACCGGTAAATCCCGATTATCATACCTATGGGATTCAAGTTTCTACCCACCTCAAAGCGGTTATTTTACTTTTATCCGCTACGATCATCGGGGCCAGCAGCGCTGTGTTTACCGCCAAGGTTCTTCCTCAGAAATGGACCTCGCTTTATATTAGCTTGATGGTTATTGCCATGGGCGCGCTGATCTTGATCTGTTTCAACAAGCAATTCAGGTATTCTTGGAAGAAGATTATTGGCTTGGGGCTACTTGCCTCGTTTAATAAGGGGCTTACCGGCGGGGGATATGGCCCGCTGGTGGTCAGCGGACAAATACTTTCAGGGGTAGAAGGTAAAAACGCTATCGGCATAACTTCTATGGCAGAGGGTATCACCTGCGCGCTGGGCGTTGCAATCTACTTTTTCATCGCTAAAAATAATATTGATTGGCGGCTTGCTCCGATTATTATTGCTGGAGCTGTTTGTTCCGTTCCTTTTTCCGTCAAGAGCGTCAAGATTATGAACCCGCAAATTTTGAAAGCTTTGATTGCGGTCCTAACGATCGTCTTGGGAGTTTTTACGCTTCTTAAAACTTTGAAAAGCTTTTAACCGGTAACCTGAGCCTTACAGGAGATTATGCAAAGTTATCGACTCAACAATCTTGCTTTACTGGAAGCCGAAGGTATTCAAATAATCCGCGAGGTTGTTGCGTCTTTTGAGCGTCCAGTAATGCTTTATTCAGTGGGGAAGGATTCATCTGTTATGGTCCGGCTTGCCCAGAAGGCTTTTTATCCCGGCAAGATTCCTTTTCCGCTTCTTCATGTCGATACGACGATGAAGTTTAAGGAAATGTATGCATTTCGCGATCGATTTGTTAAAGAGATTGACGCTGATTTGCAGGTTTATGTCTTTAGTGAGGCTTTGGAGAAGGGAGCGGATCCCTGGACACTGGACACTGTGAAATGTTGCGCGCTTTTAAAGACTCAGGCGCTTCTTAATGCGTTGAAAGAGGGCGGCTATGACGCTGCGTTTGGCGGAGCTCGCCGTGATGAGGAGAAGTCCCGGGCCAAGGAAAGGATATTTTCCTTTCGCGATGAATTCGGGCAGTGGGATCCTAAGAACCAGCGTCCCGAATTATGGGGGCTTTATAATACGCTAGTTAATAAAGGCGAAAGTATCCGCGTTTTTCCGCTTTCGAATTGGACTGAACTAGATGTTTGGCAGTATATCTATCAGGAGAAAATTCCGGTGGTGCCGATGTATTTTGCTAAAGAAAGAGAAATGATTATTCGGGACGGGCAGTTAATCCCTTTGGATAACCCCGTGCTACTTAAAAAAAATGAAGAACAAAAGAAAGTTATGTGCCGTTTTCGGACCCTTGGCTGCTATCCTTGTACGGGGGCGGTGCGCTCAACTGCCGCGACAGTCCCGGAGATTATTGAGGAGATTATGACGGTTAAAAATTCCGAGAGGATCACGCGCTTGATTGATCACGACCGGGATTCATCGATGGAACAGAAAAAAAAAGAAGGTTATTTCTAAATGGGCAGCGTTAATTTAGCAGCGGAAAATATTTTAAATCGAAGCCTGGAAACGGATCTTCTTCGCGTTTCTACCGCTGGAAGCGTAGATGACGGTAAATCTACTCTAATTGGGCGCTTGCTCTACGAAGCAAACGGTCTTTACGATGACCAGCTAGCGACGGTGCACAAGGATTCTACGCGGCTTAAACGCGAGGCATTGGATTTGTCGCTAGTGATGGATGGATTGAAGGCTGAGCGCGAGCAGGGGATTACTATTGATGTGTCCTACCGTTATTTTTCAACCCCTAAACGACATTTTATTATCGCGGATGCTCCGGGGCATGAACAATATACCCGCAATATGGCCACCGGTGCATCTACGGCTGATTTGGCAATTATTTTGATTGATGCCCGCCAAGGCGTTTTAATTCAATCCAAGCGCCATGCTTTTATTATTTCTCTTCTTGGAATTAAACATTTGGTTGTAGCGGTCAACAAGATGGACCTGGTGGGCTATTCCGAAAGTGTTTTTCTTCGGATTGTGCATGAGTTTGAGAATTTCGCGGGAAAGCTTCAGGTGCCTGATCTTGTCTATATTCCAATCAGCGCTTTGAAAGGGGATAATGTGGTTACCAAGAGCGACCGGATGTCTTGGTATAATGGTGCGCCACTTTTAAGTCATCTGGAGAATGTCCACATCTTGAGTGATCGTAATTTGATCGACTTGCGTTTTCCTATTCAATATGTTCTTAGGCCGAATATGGATTTTCGTGGATATTCGGGACGTCTGGCTTCGGGGGTGATTCGCAAGGGAGACCAGATTTTGGTTTTTCCGTCCCAGAGAAAAACGCGGATCCGGTCTATAGTAGACTATACAGGCGATATTTCTTATGCATTCGCACCACAATCGGTTACCGTGACGCTTGAAGATGAGATTGATATCACGCGAGGAGATATGATTGTTCATGCCGCTAACCTGCCGCAGATTCGACGTGAGATTGAAACGATCCTGGTTTGGATGGACCGGGAGCCATTGGCGCTGGGGAAGGTTTATTGGATTAAGCATACGACTCAACTTCTTAAATGTTCGGTTACGCATTTACAGTTTCGTATTAACCCGTCTTCTTTGAGCCGCCAAGATGCCGCGACATTGAATTTAAACGAAATCGGACGGGTAACGGTTCAGTGTTTCCGTTCTGTTTTTTGTGATGAGTATACGAAAAACCGTCAAACCGGAAGCTTTATTTTGATTGATCCAATTACACACGCCACTGCCGCCGGAGGAATGATCATTGAGAGAGGCCGTTTACCGGCTATGGTGCGGACTGATGAAAAAGTTGCTACTTTGAATACTTTTATTCATCGCCAAGAAGGTGTGGTATCAAACAAGGATCGCCAGCGTATTTTAAAACAACTTCCTGCGACGCTGTGGTTGACGGGTTTAAGCGGATCCGGTAAATCCACTATTGCTTATGAAGTCGAGAAAAAGCTTATTGCACAAGGGCATTTGTGTTATGTTTTGGACGGTGATAATGTCCGTCATGGGCTCAACCGCGACCTGGGATTTTCTCCGCAGGACCGCAGCGAGAACATTCGGCGCGTGGCTGAAGTCGCCCGGCTGTTGAATGATGCCGGCATGATCGTGATTACTGCGTTTATTTCTCCGTATCGAGAAGATCGTCAACAGGCCAAAATGATTATCGGTGAAGATCGTTTTATTGAGGTGTTTCTGGATGCGCCGATTGAGATCTGCGAAAAGAGGGATCCTAAAGGTCTTTATGAGAAAGCCCGGGCCGGTCTTATTCCTGAATTTACCGGCGTGAATGCTCCTTATGAAACCCCTAAGGCTCCCGCGATTCACCTTAAGACAGGGGAATTAACAATCGATAGGGAGGCGCAGCAAATCCATCTTTTTTTGAAAGAAAAAGGTGTTTTGTCGGAGACTGTTTATCCATGAGATCCCGATTTCGGTCGGCAAAGCTTAGGATTCCGAATGGTTGACTCGACCATCTTAAACTGCGCCAATATTTAAGTTATAATATGGCAACAAAAAATGGTTCTATATGGCCAGAAAAGCTAAAAGCAGAATGATTTGTCTTAATGCTATGGGAAGTGAAAGCGCTTGTAGGAAGATGGAAGATAGAATATAATACAATCAGGCCATATAGTTTATTGAATTATCGCTCTCCTATCCCCTCGGAAGTTATTAAACTAGAGTGCTTAGAAGATGTGGTTGTTTTATCTTAATTGGTGCAACTTATAGTGGTAGGTTAGCTCAAGTGCCCAAAATTGAATAAAGACATACAGTCCGCAGCAACACAATCGTGCAGCAGTTTATTTTTGCAAGTAAAGCCTTAACATTATGGGTATAAAAAAATTCTTCATAAAGAAATATAAAAAAATTTTCAAATTTTTCTCGGAGATCTTGACCAACATGTTGTCAAATAAGCTAGTATTAATCTTGGGCTGCGCACGAAGTGGCACCACCCTGACTTTTATGGTGCTCACATCCCATCCTTCCGTAACGGGTAAAGATGAGGGTGAGGCGAACTTTGATTTTCCAACAGGCAGGGAATTGCTGAATAATTGTCTGCATCGGAAATTTACATGTTTTAAGATGCCGATGGCGACTAGTCGTATCGACGCCATTCAACGGAGGTTCAGGCATGTCACCATTATATATTTGATGCGTCATCCGTATGCGGTCATTTCCTCGTTGAAGAAGCTTGTTTTGACTAAAGAATCAGCTACCTGGCTAAAAGTTTTGAATGCGGAACAACTCAAGAGACACACGGACTTTTTGAATAAGCTTGCGATGAATGTTGATGGCATCAGGGCCTTGCGTGAATTAGCACCTCGGAGTTTTAAGGAACATGCTCGGTTCTGTCCGGAGATCGACAGTATAGACCTGGATAATATGGATGAGGTGAGCGTGGGTGCTTATTTGTGGAAAACCAAGGCCATGATGATCGAAAAGTTTCAAGAGGCCGGAATCAAGGTTTCGGTTATCAGGTATGAGGATCTCGTTGAAGATCCGCGCAGGATCCTTGGACCGGTATTGCAGCGTATGGGTATAAGTTTTGACGATCGCATGCTGGCGCACCATGAAGTACATGCCGGCAAGAATTATTGCGGCGGTGCCGTCGGAAGTAGACCTATTGACAAGACAAGGATAAAACCAGAGCTTGATTTGAGTGCCGATGAAATGAAGACGATCGATAGCATATGCGGTGCGTATGTGGCGCAGTATGCTGAACAGAAGGTCTGAGGATAACCAGAGAAGGCTTTATTGACAAGGGAGTTAATGTGACGCGACAGGAATTCATTGCGAAATTTGAGACTTTAGTGGAAGTTGACCCTGGCACGCTGACCGGGGATAGTCTGTTGGGCCAAGATATCCATTGGGATTCTATGGCCATAGTAGGGTTCATTGCGATGGTTGATGAGAATATGGGGTTTACGCCAGCACCCAAAGATATTGTTAAGAGCAAAACAGTTAATGATTTGATCAGTATTGTCAGTTTAGGGATAAAGGGATAAACAAATATGGCGCTTGCACGAATTAACGGCGTACGCATCGTTGGAATTGCCAGCGCCGTGCCTGATCAGGCGCGCTATCCGGATGAATTTTTTGACCGTTTCGGGGAGCAGGAAGTTAAGAAAATTACTGAGAGCATAGGCGTTAAAAAGCGTTACATAGCTGCGTCGGGTATATGTGCTTCCGACCTCTGCGTTGCCGCCGCCAACCGCCTTTTTGATGAGGGGAAGTGGGAGCGCGAGTCCATTGATACCGTCATATTTATCTCCCAAAGTGCTGATTATGTGGTTCCATTTACCGCCGGATTGATCCAGAAAAGATTAGGTCTGACTACCGGTTGTGCTGCATTTGACGTTAATCTTGGTTGTTCAGGGTATGTTTATGGTCTCTGGATGGCCAGTTCTTTTATTACTGGCGGGGGGATGCAGCGGGTGCTGCTTCTTGCGGGGGATACCTCGACAACGGTTTCAATAGAGGATCGGTCTGTTGCCATGCTTTTCGGTGATGCTGGCACGGCAACCATTGTGGAACAAACAAAGAAAGAAGGAGAATATACCTTTGTTCTCGGGACCGACGGCCGAGGAGCGCAGAATATGATCATTCCAGCGGGAAGATGTCGGAAACCTTCCAGTGCAACGACGCGGGTGCGCCGCGAAGATGAAAATGGCAATCGCCGCAGCGAAGAGGAAGTCTACATGAACGGTGCTGAGATATTTGCATTTACTCTGGCGGAAGTGCCGAAAATGGTGCAACAGGTTCTGGCAGCGTCGGGAAAAACGCTCGAGACCATTGATTACGTCGTTTTGCACCAGGCAAACAAGTTTCTCATTGAGTATTTGGCAAAACGTATGAAGATACCTAGCGACAAAGTTCCCTTAAGCCTAGATGAGTATGGCAATACTCATTCAGCGTCGATTCCGGTGACCATGACCCATTGCCTGCGGGAGCAGTTATCTCGTAAAAAGATGGACCTTCTTATGGGAGGTTTCGGCATCGGTTACTCCTGGGGTGCGGTTAATTGTACTGTTGGCGAAATTGTCATGCCGGAGATGATTTTTCTTAGCAGCGATGGGGTTGGTAAGGAGAATATCCTATGAAGAACCCGATGGATTTGACCGGTTGCCGTTACCTTATTACTGGTGCCTCTTCTGGTATTGGAAGGGAAACCGCGGTTGTTCTTGATGAACTCGGCGCGACATTGGTCCTGGTTGGCAGGCGGAGGGAAGAATTAAAAAAAACCGCGGCTTCTTTGAGGAAAACGGCGCGCATCGAAATATTCAATCTGGCGCAGATGAGCGATATTCCAACTTGGCTGAAGCAAGTGGCGACGGAAGCCGGGCCGTTAGACGGTATTGTTCATTGTGCCGGAATCCAGTCTACCACCCCGCTTCGTATTCTTACCGAACAACAATTGCAGGATACCTTGGACATTAATTTGAAATCAGCCGTCGGTCTTGCAAAGGGTTACCGCCAAAAAGGAGTTTGTCGGACACCGGGGAGCATCGTTTTTATTTCCTCTGTCGCTTCGCGGATCGGCCAGCCGGGACAGATCGCTTACGCCGCCAGTAAAGCTGGGTTAGAAGCCGCCTGTCGATGTATGGCGATGGAGCTGGCGCGGGAGGACATCCGCGTTAATGCTGTGCTCCCTGGGCTTGTGCGCACGGAGATGGCAGAGCGGTGGTTTAAAATAGTCACTACCGAGCAGGCGGCGCGCATGGAAGCGGCCTATCCGCTCGGAATCGGTACGGCGCGTGATATTGCTTATGCGGTGGCTTTCCTCTTGGGGAGGGAAACGGGACGCTGGATTACAGGGACAGCTTTTGTCGTTGATGGCGGATGTTCAGCTGGGACATTATGATGCAGAATTTGATTTTCGTCGGTGGAGGAGCTTTTGCGCGCGAGCTTCTGGAGTGGGTGGTTAACGCGGGGCTTCCTCCAGAGACCAGTCTCAAAGGGTATTTGGCCACTGGTGCTGCCGATGGCCCGGTGACCATGGATCTTCCTTGCCTTGCGCAGGCGCGCGAGTATTTACCGCAGGAAAACGATTTATTTCTCTGTGCTTTGTTGGAGCCGGTTGATAAACTGATCATCTGCCGGGGAATCAGGGAGCGGGGAGGGAGATTTCGGGGTTTCATACAACCTTACACGGGACGCCCGCGACGCAACATTATCGGTGAAGGATGTATTCTTTCCCCAAAGACAGAGCTCACTAGCGATGTCGTTCTGCAGGAATTCGTCACTATTCAGTCCTTTACCGGCATCGGTCACGACGTGAAAGTGGGGGCCGGCGCCACTATTGGCACTCATTGCGATATTACCGGCTACGTTCAAATTGGCGAAGGAGTTTTCCTCCAGCCGCACGTGGTTGTTCTCCCTCATCTCCAGATTGGGGACTACAGCCGTGTCGGAGCCGGAAGTGTCGTCGTCCGCAATGTACCCCCCGGAACTACTGTTTGGGGTGTTCCGGCTAAAAAAGTCGATTCTAGCTCCGTGGTGGTGTGAGCGATGTCGCAGAAACCTGATTTGTTTATTGTTGGCGCCGGCGGCCTGGGCCGCGAAGTCCTTGTCTGGGCACACGAGATTCCTGTTGAAAAAAGAGATTGGCAGATGAAGGGTTTTTTGAATTCCATTCCTTCTGCTCTGGATGGTTATGATATTGGTTATCCAATTGTGTGTGACGCATTGGATTTTAGGTTTACTGGAACAGAATTAATCATCTGCGCCATAGGTGATCCGCAGGGGAAGTTAAATCTCTGCCGGATACTTATGCAGCGCGGGGCGCGTTTCACCAGTATTGTACATTCCGGTGCAATCGTTTCTCCCTCCGCCATCATCGGCTCCGGTTGTATCATTGCCACCAATGTCGTCATCAGTCCCGGTGCCCGGATCAGTCCCTTTACCACCATCCTTGGTTCCTCAGCCATCGGCGCTGACGTCGTAGTGGAAGAAGGGGTAACGATCAGCGGGTTTTCTTCCGTGGGAGAGGGTGCTGTTATCGGAGAAGGTGCGTTTCTCGGCAGCCATGCCATCGTGGCTCCGGGTTCAACCGTAGGTAAGGGTTCTCGAATTGGTGCACGAACGGTTGTTGCCGGAAGCATTCCTGCTGGGGCAACTTTTTTCGGTATTCCCGGACAAATGATCTCGGGATTCTGATTCGGTATAATTATAAAAAATAGTGTTTTAAAATAATCTCTAATTCAAATAGATAGAAAGTGAAGGATACTAAGATGTTCGTCCTTAAAAATTAAGGGAGTCCTTAGCCACCACAAGAGAGCTCCATTAGCGATGAAGAAGTAAGGCAGGGGCATAGATAAAGAATATTTAGATTGGTAAAATAAAGGATGGTTATTGTGTCAAAAAAAGTTAGTATTATTATTTTGGTTCATAATGGGCTGAAATATTGCCGGATTACTTTGAATTCATTAGACAAAACTTTAAACGTTAATTATGAAGTTATCGTCGTAGATAATAATTCCAATTTACTAACAAAGGCGTACTTGTTGTTTGCATTTATATTTGGAAAGAAAATATCGCGGATATGTTATTTAAACACTAATACATGGTTTTCTGAAGGTAACAATGTGGGCAGTAAGTTAGCTGCCGTAGATTCAGATTTTATTTTGTTTTTAAATCCGGATATAAAAATTCGTCATTCATCATGGCTTTGTAAATTATTAGATATGCATGAAAAGGGCATTAGTGCTTATGGAGTAATCGGCAATGGCCATGGTTTACCTGAGCGCGCAGATGGCTATTGTTTATTGATAGATAAAGATGTGTTTTTTAAATATTATTTTGATGAGGCTTTTAAATTTTGGTGGTCTACGTCCAAGCTGCAAGCAGAGGTGTTGCGCGATGGTTATACAGTTAAGGCTATTAAGAATCACCGTCATATTTTATTTCATTACGGTGGCGGTTGCGGTAACGTTCCAAAAGAATATTTAGAACTAGATAAAAGATATATTCAGGAATGGTCAAGATGGTATATAACAAATAAATTACATATCATAGAGTCTATCGAGATGGAATCATGAGTGAGTTTAAAATTCCTCAGAATTTCGGGGACATAATGCATGAAGTATCGGCCTCCTGCCCTAGAAACAATAAGCTCCAGGTGGTTAAACTAGTTAGATTTCTTTTGCAAGAATTGGCACGCCTAGAAGGGGTAGGCCACTAATTTACATGAGCGCATTTTTTTTCTATATCCATAAGAATAGTCCATTAGATCAAGAGACATTAAATGTTCTTGCTCGGAAAATCAATCTTTTTCCGTTGGCTCACGTATCGATGTACTCAGAGGATAATCTTCAGCTTGTCTCTACTGTTCACAAAAGCGATTGCTTGCGTATATTTAAAGAGCCTACGCGTAATTTAATTTTCTTTCTGCAGGGTAATATTTTTGAATCAATAAAGGGAATAAAGAAAATAGATGAGAGTAGCGAAGAATATGCTCTTGAAAATCAACTTGTTAAACTCTACCTAGAAAAAGGGCTATCAGCGTGTGTTGGCTTGAATGGGATTTATAATCTTATTGTCTGGAATCATAAATTGCATTCTTTGGAAATAGTTGGGGATAGGCAGGGGATATTTCAAGTTTTTTCTGTATCGCCGGGTAACGATAGATTTATTCTGACTTCTGATATGTCTACACTAAAATTAATACCTGGGTACACTCCCCAAATAGATAAAAGAGGTTTGTTTGATATTTTGTACATGGGAACAGCTTTTGAGGGTCGGACAGTCCTTTGGGGAGTTGAAAGACTTCTGCCCAATGCTTGTTATCAGCTGACTGCTAAAGGCTTGTGTCTTTTAGAGAAATTTCGTTTGCCTTTTTCAAGAGACCGATGGCATCGATCTACGCCTGAGATCATGGAGGAACTTGAATATTTTTATACGTTAGCTATCAAGCGGCAATTAAATGAAAGACAGAAGTTGATTTGTATGCATTCAGGAGGAAAAGATTCCAGACTGTTTAGCTACCACTTAAAGAAAGCGAATATTATTCCTCAGTGTGTAACGATAGGAGCAAATCATCACGCAGAGGTTTTTTTGGCAAAGCAGGTTAATGCGGCTCTAAAGTTCTCCTGGAAAAGAATAGACGTTACGCCAGAATTTGCTGATATTTATATTTCAAGCTATCTTCAGTTTTCAAACTTTTCTAATCGTATTTTTATGCCTTATCAAATGAACATTTTCCATGACTTGCCTGGAGAATGGGATTATTTATTATCAAGTTTTCTTAGTGATTCTTTATTTGGGGAATGCCTTAAAATAGCCACATTACAAGATTATGATGATAATTTAAAACTTTTTCAGAATTATTTGGCATTTTGGAGAAAAACTTATTTTAGTGAAGAAGAACTCCAGAATTTATTTGGCATAGAGGCGAGGGAATTTATTTCAGAGTATGAAAAAGAAGCATATAGCCTTTATCATGATTTAGCTGAAGAGCCGTATCAGAGGATGATGGCGTTTAATTTACGTGCGAATGATCGCTTTAAAGTAGGCGCGCATTTGAATTATTTGAATGCTACTTGCCCGATCAGGCTGCCGTGCGTGGACAACGATTTAATGGATTTTTTATTTTCATTGCCACTTTTTTTGCTTCATGGGCGACATTTGGTTGACCTTTATTTAATTGAAATATCAAAAGTACTTGCTTCAATTCCGCTTGACCAAAATTCAAGAAAGTGCAAAGCATTAGCTTATGATTTCAGAGCGCAGTTAAATTATAAAATATGGTATGTTAATCAAGAAATGAAACTTCCTATTATTCGCCTTTTCAATCCCGCCAGTGCCACAACTCAAGCGTATCGACAATCCTTTTCATTGCATGATAAGGGATTTAAGAAAATAAGGGAGAAAACTTATACCTTTTTACCTAGTCTTGAGGGCGTATTAGATATTAATGAAGCAAAGAAGTTGATCGGCAAGCCGATTCCGAAGTATTCAAACCACGTAGATTTAGGGAATTCAATAAGGGCATTAATAACCGTGGCGTGGGCAGCAAATACATTTATAGATCAAGATGCAGAATAAAAGAATTTTTGTTAATTTACACACTCCAAGAGTAGAGGCTAATAAGGTATTCTTGTCATGGGATCAAAGCCCTATCTTTGAAGAGTCAAGCTATTGGATAGAATATAAAGGTTTAAAGGGGTTGCATTGCAGGCCAGATGCGTTATTGGAGGCGTATCTGTTGATTTGCATTGCCCTGGGTTTTTTAGGAAAAGTAACTATAAAATTACCTGGCTATGTTTCCCCTTGGTTCTAGAAACTTGGAAGAAAGTTTGCACAAACGTGACGCGCGCTTTAGGTAAAAGGACTTCTGAAGTAGAATTTGTTGTCTCTGATGCAGCTAAAGAACAGTTTTTCCAAGATCAAAGTTTTCAAGAAACAGCTTTGCTTTTTGGTGGCGGAAGTAAGTCGTTGTTAACTTTGGCGCATTTATTAGACAAGAAAATTTCTCCTTATTTAGCAAGTTTATGGGGTGATAGTTGGACAGGAAGCGACCCGGAAAAGAACCGCGAGCGGTTTGATTTAGAAGAAAATATTTGTCAAGATCTTCAGTTGAGAATCGTTCGGATCCACACGAAGTTAAGGGCAATATTTCATAAGAAAAATTTTAAACCGTCTTTGCGGAAAAAAGTATATAATATTGATGCTGCTTTTACGTTGCCTATTTCTGTTTCAGTGGTATTGCCTGTAACGAGACAATTTCATATTGGTAGCATCATTAGCGGTAATGAAAAAGAATATAGTGGTTGTTTGCAAGAATATGACTATTCTAGCGAGATGACAAGAAGCTTGTCTTCGCCAGGAAAATATGTAAACTATTATTCAAAATTAGAAGATTTAACTAAAGTACGTATAATTAAAGAATTACACCAGAAGCATCTGCATATCGCTAAGTATCAATATTCTTGTTATAGCGTGTTCCATCAGAGATGGTGTTTAAAATGTATAAAATGTCTGACAAATTATCTGACCTATAAGATTTTTGATATTGATCCAGCAAGCGCTGGGATGGATGAGGCCGTCATGTTACGGAATCTTCCAGATACTATTTTAGAGGCGAAAAGAAAATATTGTAAGAATAAATACCACTTTAGGGTATGGAACAGGATTGGGCGAGAAGCTGTTATGTAAAATAAAAAGAAATCGTCAAAATTATAGATTCTTTTTATAAGAATACTTTTCTATCTAAGATTTATTTCTTTTTAAAAGGAGTATGATCATTGAAAAGAATATCTTCCAAAGAAAATAAGAGTTCCAGGAAAGTGGTTATCTGGGGAGCATCAGGTTTTGCGCTAGTGGTTTCTGATATTATTCGCTTAAGACAGGAATTCGAATTAGCCGGATATTTAGATGATATAAACCCACAGCGTAAAGGCGCCAGATTCGGGAATTCTATTATTTTAGGGGGGATAGAACAACTAGATAAACTTGTCCTAGCGGGGATTAAAAATATAATTTTGGGGTTTGGTGACTGTAAGGGAAGATTAAAGTTAACCAGTTTATTGAAGTCCCGCGGATTTTTTCTTTTATCGGCAATACACCCTAACGCAGTTATTTCTGAAGATGCGCATCTTAAGGATGGGTTAATGGTGGGGGCCGGAGTAGTTATCGATCCACTTGTGACTTTAGGAGAAAGCTGTGTGATTAATAGAGGTTCACTTATTGGCCATGAAAGCAATGTTCAAGATGGCGTAAATGTTTCTCCGGGAGTGAATATAGGCGGCAAGGTTAGTATAGGAAAAGGGACGTTTCTCGGGATTGGTGCTACAGTGATCAATAATATTAAAATCGGCAGCAATGTGATCATTGGAGCCGGTTCTGTAGTAGTAAAAGATATACCTGATAACGTAGTAGCTTACGGAATTCCTGCAAAGGTAGTGAGAAATGCTGGAGACTAAAACAAAAATTAAAAACTCTTTAAGGGATCTGGCAATTATGGGTGGTTCGCCGCTTTTTAACAGAGAGCTTTATGTAGGCTGTCCTGAGATAGGAGACCGTAACAATTTTTTTGAAAGGGTCAACGACATTTTTGATCAAAGAAAGCTGACCAATAACGGTAAGTATGTCCGCGAATTCGAAGAAAGGGTAACTAAATTCACAGGAGTAAAACATTGTATCGCGGTGTGCAACGGAACAGTCGGGCTCGAACTGGTAATTCGCGCATTGGAGTTAAAAGGCGAGGTCATTCTGCCGTCGCTGACCTTTATCGCTACAGCGCATGCGTTGCTCTGGTCGGGCGTTAAACCAGTTTTTTGTGATGTCAATCCGGAAACGTTTTGTATTGAACCTCGGGAAGTTGAGAGAATGGTCAGTCCAGAGACTTCAGGGATTATAGGAGTGCATTTATTCGGCAGAGTATGTGAAGTCAATAAACTACAGAATATTGCCAATAAACACGGTTTAAAATTGCTGCTTGATGCAGCGCATGCTTTTGGTTCTACAAAAACTGGGAAATCGGTTGGTTCTTTCGGAAACGCTGAAGTATTTAGTTTTCATGCGACTAAAGTTGTAAATTGCTTTGAAGGGGGAGCAATTTTAACGAACGATGATTGTTTTGCAGATAAATTACGGGTTATGAGAAACTTTGGGTTTAAAGGTTTGGATACTGTGATTGCCCTGGGAGTAAATGCAAAGATGAGTGAAGTTTCAGCTGCAATGGGTCTAACTTCTTTAGAAAGCTTTGAGGATGTTGTTTCAATCAATAAAGGAAATTACGTTTTATACAAGAAGCTTTTGGCCGGCATTCCAGGAATTTCGCTGTTCGATTATGATCTTGAAGAAAAAAATAATTTCCAATATATCGTTCTTAGTATTGACGATAAAACTTTAGGAATTTCTAGGGATATTTTAATGAAAGTTTTAAGAGCTGAAAATATTTTAGCGCGAAGGTATTTTTATCCGGGTTGTCATAGGATGGAGCCGTATTGTTCCATGTTTACTGATTTTGATTCTTCGCTACCGATTACAGACCGGATAAATAATCAGCTTATTCAATTGCCCACGGGCAGTACCATAGGGCCTCAGGATATAGAAAAGATATGTGGACTCATTAGTTTTTGTGCCAGAAACAGTCAAGCCATAAAAATAATTCCCGATAGTGCTGAATTAGCAAAAATAATAAAATAGCAGGAGGTGAGCATGTCTGATAAATTAATCATTAATTTTACTCCGACAGGGATGATCCCGACTAAAGAGCTAACGCCTCATGTTCCGATAACCGCATCAGAAATCATTGAAAATGTGCATGAGGCTTGCCAAATAGGTATTACAATGGTGCATTTGCATGCTCGTGACCTAAAGACAGGCCAACCGACATACAAAGCAGAAATTTACGGTGAAATAATTCGGGGCGTAAGAAAATATGCGCCGGATTTAATTATTTGTGTATCACTTAGTGGTAGAAATATTGCTGAGTTTGAGCAGCGCGCCGAACCGCTCTTCCTAAACAGCGATCTTAAGCCTGACATGGGAAGCTTGACGCTGAGTTCTCTCAATTTTAATAAACAAGCCAGCATTAATGCTCCCGATATGATTCAGGCGCTTGCTTCGGAAATGCAGAAAAGACATATCGCCCCCGAATTAGAGGTTTTTGATACAGGAATGATAAACTATGCCCACTATCTGATAAAAAAGGAACTTATATCTGCGCCTTATTATTTCAATCTGCTTTTAGGAAATATAGCCTGTGCCCAGCCCGATCTTTTGCACCTTGGCATTATGGTGCGCGATTTGCCACCTCAATCATACTGGAGCGTGGCTGGGATCGGTGATTCCCAGTTAGCTATGAATTCAGTAGCCATCGCCATGGGTGGAGGGGTCAGGGTAGGACTTGAAGATAACATTTATTATGACCAAATGAGGACAAAATTAGCAAAAAATGCCGATTTAGTACGGCGTATCCATTCTATAGCCGAAGTTAATGAAAGAGAAATTATGTCTTCCCGGGAGTTACGCAAGTTATTGTTCCTTGAGGATGGATTTGGAAGATACGGTAAAATGGTAAATTCCCCAAAAAAAGAACTCCCGCATTCTATTACTTATAAAGCTTAATCATGGGTAATCCTTGCGTAAGTGTTTTTATGCCAACGTATAATCAGAAAACATATATTACAGAAGCCATTGAACATGTGCTCAGGCAAAAGACGACATTTCCGTTCGAGCTAATCATCGGAGAAGATTACTCGACTGATGGAACCAGAGAGATTGTTTTTCAGTATCAAGAAAAGAACCCAGATATTATTCGTGCGTTAACATCAGATTCAAATGTCGGGGCATGGGCAAACAATCGTAGAATGTTAGAGGCCTGTCGAGGTAAATACATTGCTTATTGTGACGGAGATGATTATTGGCACGATGCAGGAAAACTTCAGAAACAGGTTGATTTTTTAGACTGCCATCCTGATTACGGTCTCGTGCACACGGATTTTAATAAATTAAAGGCGGATAAAAGTAAGCTTATTCCTAATTTTCAAAAAAGAGGTAAAAAGGGGATACCCGAAGGCAGCGTCTATGAAGAATTATTACAGGGGACTTTTATCTCTACTTGTTCAGTTTGCGTTCGCCGAGAACTTGTGGAGAGATGGCAAAAAGACGCTGAGTTCAGCAATATGCGGTTCGTCCAAGGCGATTATTCAAAATGGCTGTTTATTGCCTGGCATTCAAAGATTGGCTATTTACCGGTATCAACGGCAACTAAACGTGAACTGCATAAGTCAATGTCACACCCGGATAATTTACAGAAAAGGTACGACTATTATATGAGCCTATACGAAATAAAAAAAACTTATATGGCTAGATTCCCTTGCTCAGTTCAGTTAAAAAATAGGGTAAAATTAATTTTTCACAAACAAAAACTAAGGTTTGCTTATATTGCTAAAAATTTCCAAAGCGCAAAAGAATCATATTTTTTTCTCTGCCATAATAGTTTTCCTTCATTCAAAAATACATTTTATTTTATCGGCTCTTTTGTAAAAAGCCTAAAATGGCGTAGTAGAAAAATCGTCATCCGTAAATAATTAGAGTATATGTTTAAAAGTTAATGGGCAAAACGGACAAATTACGCGAGGAAATGGCCTCTCTAAACCCAGAATATTCTTGATAACCGCCATATTCAGCCATATAATACATACCTGTAAATACAGAGAAGTTTCCCCTAGGCTCATACGAGAGGGACCCCATTTTTCCCTCGAGTGAAATTGTGTAAAAAATGGCACTCCGCGCGCGCGATTAGCAAAGAGTGCATAATTTTTCCACCTGCCCCGTAACCCCAAGTTACGAGTTTTTATTTAAACCTGTTTACAGAGATGTCGTCCGCTTATCGAATATTATAACTCGCCACCATACAATCTCAATCTGCGCACTGTTACGTTTAAGTAAAATTAAGGAAAAATAGAAGATATTTCAGGGTGGAAAAAAGTCAATAAAAAGGGGTATCATACAATAACAAATTTGGTTTTTTTGTGTTATAATTATATCTATTCAGCCAATAGATCCCCGAAAAACTAATATGCCTTTTACCAGATGTCGCGGTGGTAGTTGATAAATACACAAAAATCCATTTTGGGGGATATTCAAAGAATTCATTAATTTCTTTAGAAAACCTTTAAAATCTGGAAATAAGTGATATACTAATAACATAAGGAAGGCTAATTTTTCTTTTAGAAACCTTTATTTTGAAAAAGGGGGTGAGTTCAAAAATACTTTGTTAAATGTTTACTTTACTGTGAATTTAGCATATTTTTAAAGTGTTAGTTAAAATTAGGGAGGACAAAATGAAAAAAGTTTTTGCGATGTTATTGACTTTGGTAGGCATGAGTTTAGTTGCTTACACACAAGTGTTCGGACAATCCTCATCTTTTCCTGTATCGGCATCAATTCCAGAGGGTTCGTACGGGGCTACAATTACGGGTATTATATATAAATCGCCAACCGGCCCTGATGACTGGACCACTATAGGAAAAGTGGATACTATGACTTTTGGTGAATTGGCAGAAATATCGGATGTAAATGGTAAAAAATTAGGTGTTTTTGCTCCTAAAGATAATAGATACTATGCTATTGATATCGGGATTAGTGGGGGAGGAAAGCCAACTTCTTTTCCAGGAATAACTATTGAATGGTATGGTGATACAATGGGCTTAGGAGACAGAGTAGGGGCTACCTATAAGCTAATGACTTGGGTAAGTGCAACCGAAAATACTGAAACTACCATTGGTACACCACAATTAGTAAATCTCCCCGCTCCTGGTGCTGTAAATTCAGAGGCGTCTTATGACGGTCATTGGATGAGGGTATATGTGGGTATTATTACCGACCCAGCTCTTTATGGATTTACTGATTCCGTTGAAGCCGCTAAGCATATTTTTACATACACCACCCCTGCAGGAATTTATTCCGGGACTTTAACAGTACGAATAGGTTAGGGTATTTCAAAAAGGGGGCAGAAAATAACTCTGCCTCCTTTTTAATAAAAGACAAATTAACGGAGAAAATATAAATGAAGAAATATATATTTTTTTTAACATTGGTTTTATTGGTAAGTTGGAATCATTCTGCCTTTGCTCAGTTAGCTCTGGAAAAATACCGAGAGAGAGTGGATATTGCTCCTGGACAGACTGTTAAACGGACAATTACTCTTTCCAACCGTTCCGACAAACAAATTTTTTTGAAGGCATATTTGAAAGATATTAAGTTTGTCCAGCCTTTTGACGGGAAAAAAGAAATTTTACCCGCGGGTTCAACCCCTTATTCTATCAGTAAGTGGATTACGGTTTCACCTGAATCATTCAGTATCCCTGCGAATAGCAAGCAGATTGTGACCTACACTGTAAATGTTCCGGGAGGAGTGAAGGGCGGTTATTACGGGACCATTTATTTTGAGAAAAGTGCGGGCAAGGTTGAAAGCATTACGAGTGTAGGTGTAGCCATAAGCTGGGGCTATACATTATTCTTGGAAACAAGAGATAAGATTAAGGAAGCGAGAATAGACGGGGTATCTTTTGTTAAGGACGCTATTCAGGGGGATATCACCAACACCGGTAATGTTTTGTTGGTTTCTGCTCCGACTTTCTATGTGATGGATGAAAAAGGCATTGTCTTAAGCAGAGGGACACTGCAGAATTTTTATCTTCCTTCGGGAGAGAAAACTACTTTTAAGGCGGAGATTTCCCAAAAAATACCTCAGGGTAAATATATCCTCTTTTTGAGTTTTGATTTTGGAGGAGTCGCTCCGCTGGTCAAAGAAATTTATTTTTCCAAAACCGAAAGCGGTGCAATTCAGATTTTAGAAATAAAGTAAATAGCGGCAGTTGAAAAAATATTGGCAGTCGGCCCTGATTACTTAACGCGATCAGGGCTTTTTTATTATCGTGCCAAAAAGAATCGTGAAGTCTGTTTTTATGTCCGACTTTGTCCTATCCTGTTATTTTGACAAACGCGCCGGAATGGTTTAAGCTTAGCTTCTTACTGAAACTCGTATTCTGAATCGAAAAATTTAAGTAGAGCCACATGAAAAACAAAATCTTTGAATTTTCTTGCTAGCCGCTACATTCAACCATATAATACATGTCTGTAAATAGCGAGAGGTTTCCCATCGGCTTATATGAGAGGGACCCCAATTCTTTTCCTCTCGACGAGAGAGGTTTGCAGATTATAGCGTTGATTCTTAAACGGGATCAGCGCTATTTTTATGTCCCATGGTTTTAAAGACTTGGAGAGCAGTAGTTAAGAATTATCTTGACATGTGTCATAAGATAACATAAAATGTTAAACTATGACAGAATACAAACCGAGAGAAATATCAAAAGTTTTAAATTGGGCATTAGAGAATATGCCTGTTGTTGTGCTTTCTGGTATGAGGCAGACAGGCAAAAGCACTCTTTTGTTAAACCAGCCGGAGCTTCGTAATCGAAGGTATATGACGTTTGATGACTTTGGCGTTCTTGAAGCTGCCCGGAGGAATCCCGAAGAATTGATAGCAGGGGAAGAGCCGCTTATCATAGATGAGGCGCAAAAATATCCCGAGTTACTCAATGTTATAAAGAGGGAAGTTGATAAGAAGCGTAAGCCCGGCAGATTTCTTTTAAGCGGTTCCGCGAATTTCCTGCTTTTAAAAAAGGTAGCCGAAAGCTTAGCCGGCCGCGCGGTATATCTAACGCTACGTCCTTTTACGAGCAGAGAAATTCGAGAGGTTACGAAAGAAATTCCCGCTATAGTTTATTTTCTAGAAAAAGGCATATTTCCTAAGCGCGACGTTAAGCCTATCAGTTGGCAGGAGATTATGAAAGGTGGGATGCCCTCCGTTTGCCTTAACGAAGTGAAAGCCCCCAGCATATGGTTTCGAGGCTATGAGCAAACCTATTTGGAGCGTGATATCCGCGCTTTAAGTCAGGTGGCTGATTTGGTTTCTTTTAGGCATCTCTTGCAATTAGTGGCTTTGAGAAATACTAAAGTACTGAATATAAGCGAATTAGCCCGTGATGCCAAACTAAACGTAGTCACTACATCTCGATATCTTTCTTTAATGGAAACATCGTTTATATTAAGTCGTATGCCTCCGTATTTGGGTAACCGTTCAAGCCGCCTGATAAAATCTCCTAAAATATATTTATCCGATACGGGGTTGGCGTCATATCTCACAGGAATAAAGAGTTTAGATTTAAACGAAACGCTGCGAGGCGTATTCTTGGAGAATTATGTCGCTCAGAATCTCGAAGGGATCTTTTCCGCTCACTATCCGGACGCTAAGGTTACTTATTGGAATATACAAGGAAGATATGAAGTGGATTTTATCATAGAGATAGGCACCGAAACCATCGCTATAGAAGTTAAGCATGGTAGTCGTTGGCAGGAGCGGGATTTAACCGGGATTAAGGCATATTTAAGTAGCTCGAAAAAATGCCGTGCCGCAATACTGGCTTATAACGGGAACGACGTAATAAAATTAGAAGATAGGATCTGGGCAGTACCTATTAGTTTGTTATTAAGTTAATTAGTCATATTCGCTCTTAACCAGCAGAAACAGCAATTACTTTATGAGTTAAAATATATTTTGATAGTAGAGCTCTCCGGAGCTTTGTCTGGTGTTTTGAGCCAGACAAACAACAACTCTTTAAATACTCAAAAGTTAGGCGATTTTAGGACAGAAAAGGCCGGACAAAACGGACAAATTACGCGAGGAAATGGCCTCTCCAAACCCAGAATATTCTTGATATAGCGGGGTATTGCATATATAATTACCCTTATAAATACAGAGAGGTTTCCTCTCGGCTCGTACGAGAGGGGCCCCATTTTTTGCTTAGCGAGAATTAATGCTAGAAAATAAAACAGCGCCTATTTTGGAAAAATCTAAATTCCTATAAATAGGCGCTGTTTTATTTTTCCGTCACTAAGTACAGTTTAAGCGCGTTCCTGATATTTTCGGCATGAAGGAGGTAGGTATGAAAAAGTATATTTCGGCAGTTGTAGTGACGGCCGTATTACTTTTGAGCGCCTCGGCCCAGGCACAATCGGAAAGGGTAAAGCAGGCTCTGTATATTAAGAACCAGATTGACGGCTGGGATAAAAACTATGGGCCCAAAGAGGCATTGCATAGTCAATATAAGTCTTATCAGCAAAGCCTGGGAGAGTTAGGCAAGAGGTACACTCAAAAGCGGGAAGCGTTAGAGGATTACCGGAAAAAATTAGATGCCGCTTATTTTGAGGTTAATCAGCTAACGGGCAAGATCGATAAACTTGAAAAGGAAGCGGGTTTTATGGATCTGCGTACCCATATGCAAATATCCGAGTACAAAAGAGACAAGGCTAAAACGGAACAGAAAATCGACGACTTAGAGGCGGAAAGAAAACCTGTGCTTGAGGAGGAAAGCAAGCTTTCAGGAGAATACAAGGCGACAGAAGCATCTCTTTTTCGGGTTGAAGCTCAAATAATCGGAAAATATACGAGTTTCGAAAATTTTATAAAATCTTACGAAACCGAAAAGAATACAGTGGATGGCTTAATAAAATTGTTGGATAAGGAATTAAAGGCTATGACTCCGCAAGAACGCGATAAGTACGATATGATGGTTATTAGGGCGGAAGAGGCTGACGGGGAAACGGTTGCCGTAAAAGCGCAGGAAACCCCCACAACTACTTCCAACCAGCCCGTAGTGCAACCTGTGGCTCAGCAGACGCAACCGCCCAAAGCACCCGTACGAGGCCAGTACCAGCTTATAGATTTTAACTGTGGCACGATTAAGGTGCCTTGCCAAAATAACCGTGCCGTCTGCGTGAGCCTGCGCAACGAAAACAGCGCCAGCGTGACCATAATGCAGGACGGCAAAGTCAAAGAAATCAATGGCCGGGAAGCGGCCCGGATTCTGATTGAAAATGGTTATCTCGAATACGCCGAGGGTGTCGGATTCGTGGCGACCGCCAAATACCTGGCCAAGTTTCCCGAGCCCGAGGTGCCCGTGGCCGGGCAGCGTTCCCCGCAGGAAGAATGTGGCAACGAATACGATAAACAGCTTGCTAAATGGAACGAGTGTCAGCAGAAATACGGAGCAAACTTAAGCGCTTTAGAAAATAGTAAAGACCCCCGTCAAGCCAAGAGCAACTACTGGATGAGGGTGCGTTGCAATTATGCGGGGGATTATATCAAAGAGTGTCAACGCAAGGCGAAAACGAATGCAAGCGAGCAGCCCACAAGAAGTTGGCGAGATGACCTCCACGAGTATAAAATGAGCGACCAGGATGCTCAGGTGTATGGAGGCGGGATGCTGCCCAATAAGGATAATAAGTAACGGGCTTCCCCTCGGCTCATGCGAGAGGGGCCCCATGTTTTCGTTATTCTAAAAGGAGGTGCGTATGGTTTGGTTTTTAGTCATTACGGCTGTCGTTATTGTGATGCTTGGAATTAGGATTGTGTCGCAATGGCAGGTCGGTGTAGTTTTTCGTTTGGGAAAACTTGTCAGGCAGATTAAACCCGGATTAAATATCATAATTCCAGTTTTGGAATACGTAAAACTTGTTGATATGCGTATCCGCACAATGGATGTCATTCCCCAGGAAATTATGACTAAGGATTCAGTTCCAGTCAAGATCGACGCCGTGGTCTATTATAAGATTTTCGATGCACCGAAGTCAATTATAGCAGTTGAGAATTTTAGTATGGCGTCTACTCTCTTGGCTCAATCTAAGCTGAGAGATGTTTTAGGCAAATATGACCTGGATACCCTTCTGTCTAACAAAGATCAGATTGGTAAGGAAGTATTGGTGGCATTACAAGGGCCAACAGATGAGTGGGGTATTACTATCATCAGCGTTGAGATTAAGAATATCGAATTACCGGATAATATGAAGCGCGCAATGGCTAAGGAATCTGAGGCTGTCCGGGAGAAACGCTCGCGATTAGTTAAGGCTTCAGCAGAAGAGGAGGCGAGCAGGAAGTTTATGGAAGCTGCTAAAGTTATGTCCGAGTCTCCGAGCGCTCTTATTTTAAGGCAACTGCAAACTTGGCAGGAAATCGGTGCGGAGCAAAATAGCTTGATTATACTTGTACCTACTGAATTTGCTACAATTGTAAAAAATTTAGGGGGTAGTAAAAAAGAATAGCTGATTAGCCACATTATTAGTATATAGATGGTTTTCTCGCCGGCCTAGTAATTCGCTATAGAATACCTCTTTTATCCCAAAACATCCTTTATGCAACAGGATAAGCACTCTATAATACACCTTTGGTAATTAAGAGAGGCATTCCCTTCTATACAAAGACCACAATTTAAGGTAGAATGATGTATATCGAAGGTTTTGGTACGGCAATCTTTCCAATGATCGGCCTTTCTTAATTCCTCATAACAATAAAAAGGTTTGTTACAAAATGGCGTTAATCAGTTTACAGGAAATTAATCTTGCGTTTAGCGGGCCGCTTATTTTCGATTGCTTAAACTTGCAGCTGGAGCCTGGTGAACGTATCGCTCTGCTTGGCCGTAATGGCGCGGGGAAAACTACCTTAATGAAGGTGATGAACGGCCAGCAGCAGGTTGACGACGGCAGCGTTATTGTGCAAAAAGGAATTCAGGTTGCCCATCTGCCGCAGGAAGTGCCCGTCGATATTACGGGGCCTGTTTTTGATATTGTTCTCTCGGGGCTCGGGTTACGCGCCGAACTATTAAGCCAGCACCACCATCTTACCCATCGCCTGCAAACGGAGCAGACTCCGGAATTATTAAGACAGCTTGATGCGTTGCAGGACAAGCTTGATCATACCGATAGCTGGGATGTGAATAATCAGGTTGAAGAAGTTATCGCAATGATGAAACTTGATCCGGATAGTGATTTTGCCCGGTTATCCGGCGGACAAAAACGCAGGGCGCTTTTGGCCAGGGCGCTGGTGCTTAAGCCGGAGGTTTTACTGCTGGATGAGCCGACAAACCATTTGGACATTGACTCAATGCTCTGGCTTGAAGGATTTTTGCTTAATTACCCCGGCACTGTTTTTTTTGTTACGCATGACAGGATGTTTATGGCCCGTTTAGCGACGAGAATCATTGAACTTGACCGCGGAAAAATATTTAGCTGGTCATGCGATTATAAGACATTTCTTGAACGTAAACAAGCAGCGTCCGATATCGAGGAAGCGCAATGGGATCATTTTGATAAAAAGTTAGCCGAAGAAGAGATTTGGATTCGTAAAGGTGTCAAGGCCCGGAGGTGCCGTAACGAAGGCCGTGTTAAGGCGTTGGAGCGCTTGAGAGAAGTTAAGAAGGCGCAACGCAAAGCGATCGGCCAGATTCGTGTGCGGGCACAGAAAGTGGACCCTTCGGGCCAACGGGTTGTTAAGATTTCGCAACTAGGGTTTGGGTATGGAGAAAAATGTTTGGTCAGGGATTTTACCGCTCAAATAATGCGTGGTGACAAAATCGGTGTGATCGGGCCTAACGGCAGCGGCAAGACGACATTGTTGCTTCTTTTGTTGGGTAAACTCACGCCTCAAAGAGGCAAGGTAAGCCTGGGGACGAATCTCCAGATCGCTTATTACGACCAGCTTCGCGAACAATTGGAAGAAGACAGGACCGTTGCCGAGAATGTTAACGGAGAATCCGACACCATCGTTATTAATGGCAAGCCCAGGCATATAATCGGATATTTGCAGGATTTTCTTTTTACTCCTGACAAGGCGCGCACACCGGTCAAGGTTCTGTCGGGTGGGGAACGTAACCGCCTTTTTCTTGCGCGTCTTTTTTCCAAGCCTTCGAATGTTTTAGTAATGGATGAGCCTACCAATGATCTGGATATCGAGACCCTTGAGCTATTGGAAGAATTATTGCTTGAGTATCCCGGCACGCTTCTTTTAATCAGTCATGACCGGGTTTTTCTTAATAATGTGGTAACCTCGACCATGGTCCTTGAAGGAGACGGCTTGATCAATGAATATACCGGAGGTTATGATGATTGGTTAAGCCAGCGAAAACCTGTGACGCCAGCGCCGGTAAAAGCAAAACCTGCAAAAAAAATTATTCGGCCCAAAATTCCAGTAGTCGCGCGAAAGCTTACGTTTAAAGAGCAGCGCGAACTCGATAACTTGCCGTTGGTAATTGAGAAAATAGAGGCTGAACAGAAAGAGATATACGCTCTTTTGGCCGATTTTAATTTTTACCAGAAAGATTCTGCGGAGATCGCAAAAACCAAGGCCAGGTCAGAATTTTTGTCAAATGAGCTCGAAAAGGCATACGAGCGATGGGAGTATTTAGAGGAATTAGAGGTACTTCATGAGAGCTAGGGTATTGTTGTACACCCTTCCGCCTTCCGGCGGAGACTTTTTTCCTATTTCCCTTGGTTACATTGCCGCCAGCCTTAAGGCGCATGATATTGAAGCGGTGGTTGCTGAGGTTGATCGGATCACCAAACGTACCGGCCAGGAAGTTGCGAATTTTGTAATTACCTACAAGCCGCTGGTCGTTGGTTTTTCCGTGTATCAGTCCAATATAAAACTTGCGCTGAAGTTGGCGCGGCTTGTGAAGATGATCGACCCTGGGATCGTGGTGGTTTTTGGTGGCCCTCAGGTGGGCTTTATGCCTAAAGAGGCTCTGCGGAAGATGCGCGAGGTTGATATTATTATGCGCGGAGAAGGTGAAAATGTATGGCCTGCGTTAGTGCGTTGTATAATTGCCAATTCCGATCCCGCCCGTATTAAGGGCATTGTTTTTATGCGGGCTGATGTGGTGATCGAAACTTTGCCTGCGCCACTTGCGGGTGATCTTGACTGCCTTCCTTCGCCGTTTGCCTTTAACGTATTTGATTTACGCCAGCATGAGACGGCAGTGATGCTGACTTCCCGAGGCTGCTGTTTTAACTGCGTTTTCTGCTATACTCCCCGCGCTTTTGGCCGGCGCATCCGGATACATTCTTCCCGTAGAGTGCTTGCTGATATGTCAATCTGCGTGAAGGCGCGGATCAGGAGATTTTTCTTTGCAGATCCCTTGTTTACTTTTGACAAAAAACGAGTTGCCTCGATCATGCGCGGCATTATCAAAAGGCGCTGGAAAGTTGAGATCTGGTGCGAAACTCGCACGGACCTTATTGACCGGCCACTGTTAGCACTCATGGCAAAGGCAGGTGTTAGATATATCGCCTATGGACTCGAATCAGTTGATTCCCGCGTTAATAAAACTTTACGCAAACCCATTGATCTGGATCAGTTTGAGAAAATTGTAAAGCTTACCCGTGAGGTGGGGATAGAGCCCGAGGTTTTTACGCTCTACGGTTTGCCCGGACAGAGCACGGAGTCTTGTTTTAAGACGCTGGATTTTTTAAAACGGCTGGGGATAAAGATCGTGGGAAATTCCGCCGGCCAGCAGCTCCACCTTTTTTTCGGCACTGATATTGCTGATGCTCCTGAGCGCTACGGGATACGCCTTTTAAAAAAGCGCCGGCCGCTGTATCTTTCGCCAGGAACTGATTTTGAGACGGAGCACATGAAGCGCCGCGATATTGTTGCGGTTGCAAAGGCTTATAAAGTCATGCATCCTCGGAACGTGCGTAAGGGGGCCTGTATTAGTTTGTTGTAGCGTACACGTCTATGAAAATTTTTTTATCTTCGATTTGCCTGGAAACAGGAACAGATATTCAGCTGGCCCTTTATTATTTAAAGGGCTATATTCTAAAGCTTAAACCCTCATCTGAGGTAACCATACAGGTTTTTACAGAGAACCAAAGTATTCCCGCCATCCTAAGAAAAATCCTTGAATCTAAAGCGCAGGTAATCGGGTTTTCCTGCTATGTCTGGAACATTAAGAAAATTTTAAATATTTGTTGCCGGTTAAGAGAGATAAACCCGGGCTTAAAGATTGTTTTAGGTGGCCCGGAAGTAAGCCCGTGCGCAGAAGAAATATTGGCTAAAGAAAAAGCAATTGATGTAGTGGTAAGGGGAGAGGGAGAGGAGAGTTTCGCGCAATTAGTCACCCAGACGGGGCGCTCTATAGCCGCAGATCTATCCGGCATTAGAGGGATTTCATTTCGTAAAGGTGCAGAGATAATCCATAATCCGGATAGGCCGCTCTTGCGCAATGTCGGCGATATCCCTTCGCCGTATCTCTCTGGCTTGGTAAACCTCAAAGACAAAAATATTGTAGATGTGCCTTTGGAAACCATGCGCGGATGTTCTTCCCGCTGCCACTATTGCTACTATCATAAGAATTTTCCTGTGGCGAGGTATTTTTCTCTTAGCCGGGTAGAGAAGGAGCTAAAGCTTATTCTCTCGCATAAGCCTCATGAAGTATACCTGATGGATCCTACCTTTAATTCCAACTCCCAAAGGGCAAAAAAGATCCTTAAAATCTTTATCAGATATAACCGGGACGCTAACTTGCACGTGGAGTTAAAAGCAGAATTGGTTGATGAAGAGATGGCTTGGCTTCTATCACAGGCCAATGCCCATAATATAGAAATCGGTATCCAGAGCACAAATCCAAAAACCCTAAAAGCGATCAACCGCAGGTTTAATAAAGAAAAGTTTATTAAGGGTATCCGTTACTTAAATAAATTTAAGCTTTACTATGAAATACAGCTTATCGACGCGCTCCCCCATCAGAGCTATGACAGCCTGATGAAATCTTTGGACTGGATTTACTCAATGCACCCGGCAAAAGTGGTGATTTTTCGCTTGGGCTTGCTTCCTGGAACAGCATTGCGGGATAGAGCTGCAAGCTTTGGCATTGAATATGATCATTGCGCGCCGTATTTTGCCTATAAAAGTAATGCTATGACTGATACGGAAGTAAAAAGTGTCGAGAAGTTATCTTATGCCCTGGAACGGCTTTATGACAGCCAGGTCTTCCAGAAAACGCTCTATGCCTTTAAGGCAAGAGCAGGGGTAAAGATCTCTACGATACTGGAGGACTGGGTGGCCTGGGAGCGCCGTTTTAAAAGGCGGCCTGCGGATTACCCGGAGTTCTTAAATAAAAAATCTCCTATATTTCTGGAGTACCTTTGCCGTAAACACTCTAAAGCCCATCTTTATAAGAAGCTTTTGCCGGGGTTGCTTAAGAAGTTGTGTTTTGCCTCATCATAAATAGCTTGCAGAAAGCGGTTGTTTGAAGTAAAGTCTTTAACTGCGCGGTATCATAAGCGGAAAAAACGGGGTCAGGGTCAGAATTATTTTGAATAAATAAATCCGACCCCGTTTTACTAGTTTTATGGGAAATTAATTTTCAACAAGAACGCTTTTTAGCTTATTATGAATTTAATTGATTTCGGATTTCAAAATTCAAATCTTTTTCAGCATATGCCACTTTTTGACGAAATTTCATATGTCGGGCATAATGAGGAGAAAGTCCGCCAATATAAAGCGATTCACGAAGATCAAGCCTGCAATCTTTTGGCATTAAGTTTTATTCGAAATGATGAAAAAATCCTCTGGGATGCGGTAGAGGATTTTGTAAAGCGCAGCACAATCGATGCCGCATCCAGCGTACGTGGCGTTTATATTTTTGACCTTCTGGCTATTGATATACACAAAGAAATTAAAACATTTAAGCATGCCGAGCTCACCACTGTCATTATAAATGTGGCCAGTAAATTAGCTCCCGGGGAAATTAAGATGATCAAGTATTCTTCCGTCTATGCGCTCATTCATAAAACCGTCGTTTCCGATTGGGGGAAAATTACTTTTAAAACCGCTGTGGATGTATTCAAAGACAAGCCGGATTATTTAGACATTCTTATCAAGCAGCTTTTGAAGGATTATATATTTTCACGTGATCCGGTCATCCTTTTATTAAACGATCTCAGTCAAAATCCCATCTTTGATCTTCAAAATGAAACGCAGCAAGCACGAATAAGAAATGTTATAGCCAATCTTATCCCTAACTCAATCGAATTTATCCCTGAAGTTTATATTCAAGATAAGAATGGGGCAAGAGAGCTTCTCTCCGGGTCTAAACTATAATTTTCTTGAAGCTATGGAATAAAAACTAGTAGAGGAACACAGGCGTCCACGATTTCAATATTGAATAATATATATATTACCAGAAAACTTGCTGGACATGTTAAAAAGCTGCGGCAGTGCCGGTTGTGCCCGCGGATGTATCCGTCTGTGGTCAGCGGCGGGGCGGTGGTGAGTAAAATTTTGCTCGTTGGACAGGCGCCGGGGGATAAGGAACCGAAGTTGGGCCGGCCGTTTGCCTGGACTGCGGGGAAGACTCTTTTTCGCTGGTTTAGCGAAGCTGCAGGAATGAGTGAAGAACAATTTCGCGCTTCCATATATATGGCTGCAGTATGCCGGTGTTTTCCTGGAAAAAAACCCACGGGCGGGGATCGCGTGCCGTCTTCGGAGGAAGTGCTGAATTGCTCCGCGTGGCTTAAACGTGAATTGGATATTCTACAGCCGAATTTAGTTATTCCTGTTGGGAAGCTGGCTATTGCACAATTCCTTCCATTGCAAAAGCTCGATCGAATCATCAGCCGTAAGTTTGAAATGATAGGCGCCGGATATTGTTTTGATGTTATTGCGTTACCGCACCCATCAGGTGCGTCACCGTGGCATCGCAAAGAGCCAGGCAAGAGCTTGCTTAAAAAAGCCCTGAGGCTTATAGTTAAACATCCAGCGTTTAATTTCCAAAATAAAGGCGTTGATTATGGACTTTCAACTTAAGCTTGAGTTTATTGATCTGGATAATCTGCTGAAGGCGACGAATCTTGCTGCAAGCGGGGCTCAAGGCCGGCAGTACATTCTGGCCGGCTTAATTAAAATCAATGGGCAAGTTGAAACACGCATTCGCCGGAAGCTGCGAATAGGAGATTCTGTGGAATTCGGCAAGCATCAGATTAGTATCGTTGCGTAAACAGGGGACAATGGCTAACAATATCGAAAATGACTTAGGGTTACAGCCTATCGCCGGACTCATGACTGAACATGGGTTAAGACCTAATGATCTGGTGCGCAATTCAACCGAACAACTCACACATAAGATGGTCAGTCGCGCGGTTAAGGGTAGGCGGCTTACGCCAAACATCCAGCACAAGATTATTAACGCCCTGAACAAAGCCGCGGGGAAAGAGTATGAGTTGAAAGACCTTTTTAACTATTAAAGGATTGCCAGACGCTTTCCCGATTAGTTTAGAAAGCGTTTGTTTTTTTGCTGCGGTATTCGTTGCAGAGGGTTTTCCTTTGGTGTAAAATGGCACTATGACGAAGAATACAGGTAAATTTGTTTTAGAGCGCGCTTTGTCGAAATTGGGTTTGGCAAGTCGTAGTCAGACTAGGGCGTGGATTCTGGAGGGGCGGCTTAAGGTTAATGGTAAGACGGTTAAGAATCCTCTTTATCTGGTTAACCCAGGGATAGATAAGATTATTTTAGACGGGAAAGAAGTATACAGAAAGAGTTGGAAGACGATCTTGCTGTATAAACCTAGATCCGTTGTCACTACCAGATCCGATGAGCATGGCCGGCGGACGATTTTTGACCTGTTGCCTGATGAACTGCAATCTTTTCATCCTGTCGGCCGTCTGGATATGGCGACTACCGGGTTATTGCTCTTGACCAATGATACGAGTTTTTCTGCTTGTTTGACTGACCCTGGTAATGCTATTAGGCGAACCTACATGGTGTCTGTTAAGGGGAAGGTCTCTGGCGAAGAAGTTCAACAACTTTTTAGTGGGATTTGGGACAGGGGAGAATTCTTAAAGCCATTAACGCTGACTCTGCGTAAATCCAGTAATAAAGAGTCACACTTGATTGTGGAATTGACTGAAGGAAAAAACCGGGAAATTCGCAGGATGTTTGAATCTATAGGACATGAAGTAACGCAGCTTAAACGTGTTGCTTTTGGTTCTTTGGCGCTTGGGAATATGCAGCCCGGCCAGTTTCGTTATCTGACTTCAGAGGAGATCAACAAGAGTTTAGAGCGGGGGACATTTTAATCTTGCTAAAAATAGGACATTTTTAAATTGCTAGAGCATAGCTTAGAAAGCGTCCTGTTTATTTAAGGTATATTATAGTTTTTTATTGACTTATCCCAGCCAGGGATGTAATATAAGGATGTAATTGGGCGACTAGAAAGGCGGGGAATTTGGGAAACTACATATCTGTTGGTGATAACTGATGGCGCGGCATCTTGCAAAGATACTGTGCCATTTTTTTGCGTTGAAGAAGTATTTTAGTGGAAGGAGGCAGCGGATAATGGCAAAAGGTAAAGTTAAATGGTTCAGCGATCAGAAAGGCTATGGATTTATAACGCCTGATGACGGAAGCAAGGATTGTTTTGTTCATCACAATGCGATTCAGGGCGAAGGTTTTAAATCTTTAGCCGAGGGACAAGCGGTTGAATTTGAAGTTGAAGAAGGTCCAAAAGGCCCCCAGGCAACAAACGTAAGAAAGGTGTAATTTGGGATGTAGATAAGGCCCGGCCCTAGTACAGTGTTGGGCCTTATTTTATTTATGGATGTTAGGAAAACAAACCTGCTGGTTTAAATTTTCCTGTGTCATCCTACCCGGTAAAGATAGAAGTTCGCTAAACACATTATTTTGAGTGAATTCTCAGTATTTCTGCATTGGTTCCTTCTTAAATTGATTATGAAGCTTTATGAAGTCCGTTAAAAACCATAACTATACGGTTTTGTCCTGGCTGCAGGTTTTGACGCAAAAAGAGCCCGTTCAGGATGCGCAGTAAATAAATGTTTGTAAAGCGGGCTGGCTGTGTTACAATAAAAAAAATACAGAATGCACTATAAAGTTTAGAAAATCTGTGCTGTTTAAAGGAGAGCACTAATCTTTGAGCGGCATTTTTTCTATCGCAAATAAGGGGCGCGCGTGAATAAGGAATTCAAAGATCTGGTGATCGGCGGGCTGCGCATTGAGATCCCGATCATCCAAGGCGGGATGGGGGTGCGCGTGTCGGCATCTTCGCTGGCTTCTGCGGTATCCAATGAAGGCGGTTTAGGGGTGATCGCTGCGGCGGGCCTGGGCGAAGAGGGCACGGCGGGAGAAAATTTCGGGGACCGCTCCTGCGCGGCCTTAAGGGATATCATCCGGGAAACCCGTGCCAGGACGAAAAAGCCTTTTGGCGTGAACTTGATGTGCGCCTTGACTGATTATGAAGCGATGGTCGATGTGGCGCAGAAAGAGTCCGTAGATGTGATTATTTCCGGCGCCGGATTGCCGTTGAAGCTGCCGTCGCTGATGAAAAATTCTGTGACCAAGATTATCCCTATTGTTTCCTCGGGCCGGGCGGCGAAGCTTATCTGCAGCACCTGGCAGAGGAGGTATAAGCGCCTGCCGGATGCCATCGTCGTGGAAGGGCCTCTGGCCGGAGGGCATTTAGGGTACAGCCGGGAAGAGCTCAAGGACCCGGTGCATTTCAATTTGGATGCTATTCTTAAAGATGTGCTGGCGGTGGCGGCTGAATTTGCAGCTGCAGGAACGAGCATACCGGTGATTGCGGCCGGCGGCATATTCGACGGCAAGGATATCGCCCGGGTGATCAGGCTGGGCGCCAGCGGCGTGCAGATGGCTACCCGTTTCGTCTGCACCAATGAGTGCGATGCATCCCCTCAGTACAAGGATTCATATCTCTCCTGCGGGCCCGACGATATCGTGGTCATCAACAGCCCGGTGGGAATGCCCGGCAGGGTGATCCGCAATGAGTTCGTCAAGAAGATCTCTACGGGTGAGCGCATCAATTTCGACTGCGCCTATCAGTGCCTGGTTACCTGCGATCCCCGCAAGGTCAACTACTGCATCGCCAAAGCGCTTATCAATGCCTACCGCGGAGATATGGACAAAGGCTTTGCCATGTGCGGCAGCAATGCGCATCGCATCAAGAAGATCGTCCCGGTGAAGGAGTTGATCGCCGAGCTTTCCGGTGACGCCCGCCGCTACCTGAGCGAAGGATGATCTTCCTTTACCGATTTTATGATATAATTTTAGCCAGATGAAAGGAGGATATGTTGGCAAGAGATAATTATTCATATAAAAAGTATCAGAAGGAATTGGCACAGAAAAAGAAAAGAGAAGAAAAGCTAAAAAGCAAACTGGATAAAAAAAACATACAGGCCAAGACGCACCTTGCTTTATCGGATGGCAAGTGCGCTGTTTCTGCGGCGGATTCAGAGCAGGCTTCGAATGAGGACGTCACTATTGTATAAGAAAAGCTTGAAATTTTTCTAAAAAGGCCATATAATCATCAACTTAGGGAGTGAAATTCTTACCAAAACTAAAAAGGGAGGTAACATGGGATATCAAGGTGGCGGAGGATACGGCACAGGTCCACGGGAGATGCACAAGGCGATTTGCTCAGAATGCAAGAAAGAATGCGAAGTTCCTTTTAAACCCAGAGATGACCGTCCGATATACTGCAAGGATTGCTATTCAAAGCGCAAGGACGGAGGTCGTTAAAAGAAGAGATTTTAGTTAGTCTCTTGCTTCTAGCAGATCCGCAAAGGTAATGTTTCAAATCGTTCGGGGGCGGTTCTCGCAATAACTTTAGACATGTCCCTCTTATATCCATGCCTCCAGAAATCCGCGAGGAATTCCTACTCTGGTGCTCAAAACCCATCGATATAGTTGGTCAGATTGGTTTTCAGCATAAATTTTCCACCCCATAAAAATTGCGGCAGTTTTTTCAAAAAGATGTAGCTGGGCGGGGCGTGGGTGGGGGCACGCCCAAGCAGTTCTTTGAAGCGTTGCGCGCAAGAGGCGGGACAAGAGGGTATTGGGGCGGAGAAAGTAAGGGGGAGGAATGAGGATGATCGATTGCTTGAAATGCAGGCAGAAAAATTCTTGTTGTGATTTTGGGGCATGGGTAGATTTGGAAGAAGCTAAAAAAATATTATCCCTTGGATTAAAAGGAGATTTTTATCATCTTGAGGAGGATAAAGGTTTTCCTTCCGGATATAAAGTCGGAACGAGCTATGAAGACAATCACTGTTCTTTCCTTACCCCGGACGGGCTATGTGCTATTCACAAAGTTGATTATAATTTGAAGCCGGTCCACTGCAGAGAATTTCCGTACGAAAACGGAAAATTAGCTCCGTTTGCAGACGTGTTATGCCCGGCGGTTAAATCAAAAAAAAAAGAAAAGAAAAAACCGGAAAGATTAACATGAATATTTTCGCGGGTAATTTGTCGTTTGAGGCCACTGAGGGCGATGTAAAGAAGCTCTTTGAAGGTTTTGGGAATGTCGTTTCCGTGGCGATCGTGATGAGGAAGGAGAAAAAGGCGCCTAAATCAAGAGGGTTTTGTTTTGTCCAGATGCCTGATGAGCAGCAGGCGCTCGCTGCGATAGGCGCTCTTAACGGCAAGGAATTCATGGGGCGCGTCCTTGATGTCAATCCCGCGCGCCCTAAAACAGAAGCTCTTCGGGAGGGCAAGTTGAAGAAGAAAGCGCAGCCGAAGTTTGAGGCTAAATCCGAAGAGAATCTTCACAAAGAGAGAGAACGGGGCAAAGCTTTGGTTAGCCCGGTTTTTAACAAGCACCTCGCCTTAAAGGATGGGCGAGTGCGCCTTTCTATGCAGCCGGGGACACACAAGGGCGGCAGACGCACGCGTAGTTATATGAAACGGCAAGGGTTAGCCGGAATGCAAGAAGAGGCTAAGCCACGGCGCAGGAGCCAAGACAATCCGATGCGGTGGCGCAAGAAGAAAGATAAGCCAAGGCCTTGGCAGAAAAGCCCGGGTGAACATAAACCTTGGGAGAAGGTTGAGGGAGAGGCTCGGCCCAGGAAGAAAGCAGCAGGAGATGCTAAACCTGGGAGCAAAAGCAGTGAGCGTCCGCAAAAATCAAGGTTAAAAGGCCGCAAAAATCCAGGCGGCTATAAACGATGAAGTTAAAGTTAGATGTGTATCCGGTAATTCCGGATATGGATGGGAGGCTTGCAGAGATCATCCGGAAAGCGGTGGATGGCCGCGCCAAGATCGTTGAAATCGCCTACGGCGAAGCTGGCGAGAGCGTCAAGAAACGCATCCTTAATTTTCTGAACAGAAAAGATATCCGCAAGCTTTATTCCCGCCTTGAGAAAACGGATAAGGGCTGGGGAAGGATTTACGTGCATTTCCGCTGGGAAGATTAATTTAATGGTCGGGCTGGGGAAGGATAGGTCGCTGCGGGAGATGATGGCGCGCTTGGGCGTGCGCGAAGAGGATATTGTCGAGAGATTCATCCGCGCGCAGGGACCCGGGGGGCAGAATGTCAATAAAGTTTCCACCTGTGTGCATCTGCGTCATCTCCTTACGGGGATTGAAGTTAAATGCCAACAGGAGCGCTCCCAGGCTCAGAATCGGTATCTCGCCCGGCAGCTCCTGCTTAAGAAGATTGAGTGCGCGATCCTTGGAAAGCTTTCTGAAGAGAAAAAGCGTGTCGAGAAGATACGCAGGCAGAAACGAAGAAGGTCTCGCCGGGCAAAATTGAAGATCCTGGAATCAAAGCGGCGCCATGCCGCAAAGAAGCTCTTTCGGGTTAGCGTGCGGGAAACCAGGGATTGAAGGGATAGCAATGACCCGATTTCAGTTAGAATAGAGGAGGTATTTTTATATGAAGAACCACAGAGTGATATTTTTAGTTTCGGTATTTTTGTGTTTTCTTCCCGCTTTAGTTGCGATTGCTGCAGATAAGCCATCTTTGGCAGGGGACAACAAAGATAAAAAAGCTGTTGTAAAGCAAGCCCCGGTAGCTAAGGCCATCAGCATAGAAGAAGCAGGAAACAAAGTCTTAAATACTGTGAATAAGAATTTCGTCCCACAAAAAAACGCGATCCTTTCAGGTAAGCCAGCAGAAGAAAGCGGACTTTACAAGGTCGAGCTTAGCATAGAAAACAACACGCAGTCTTTTTATCTTACCAAAGACGGTGAGAAATTGATTTTTCCTAACGGTTCTGTAGATATTGCTAAATTTGAAGAGGATTCCCAAAAGCGGCAGGATGTTCAAAAAGAAGAAATACCCAAGACTGAGCGTCCGTCTGTCGAATTGTTTGTGATGAGCCTGTGCCCTTACGGCGTAAAGGCTGAAAAAGAAATTTTACCTGTGATCAGCTCTTTCGGCGATAAGGTTGATTTCAAGTTAAAGTTCATCGTCAATGTAAGAGGCAACACAATAAATGAGGTAGATTCGCTGCATGGCAATGAAGAGGCAAGGGAGGATGTCCGTCAGGCTGCGATAATGAAATATTACCCCGATAAGTTCGGCTCATATATAGAAAAAATAGACAAGAATTCCTGCCTTATTTTATGCGGGTCAGTAAAGCTCCAAGATTACTGGAAAAAGGCAGCCAAAGAATTAAGGATAGACGTAAAAAAAGTCGAGTCTTTTGCTTACGGCCAGGAGGGGATGGATTTATTAAGGCAAAACGAGGCTGATGCTAAAAAATACCAGGTAACCGGAAGTCCGACTCTTGTCATAAACGGCATAACAAGCAGGGCGATTTACGAAGGCCCTGAAGCGGTAAAAAAGGTTATTTGCTCTGCATTTAAAGATCCTGTAGAGATTTGTCAGAAATAATCATTAATTTTTTAGATATCTTATGATTGAAGGAGGATATCGATGAAAAGCGGATTAATGATACTCGTGTTTTTACTGACGGCTGGACTGAAAGCCGTAACACAAAGGGGAGGGAATTAGGTCTTGGCAGTTACAAAGAGGTTTTTTTAAACTGCCGCGATTCTGATCCTGACACGATCTTATCCTGCCTTGAATCCACTCAAGATAAATTTCAGGGAAATGCCTCCCAGCACGATGATTTGACTGCGATTATCCCGGAGTTCTAAAAAATCAAATGTTTAAGAAAACACTGTTTGTTTTTATAATAGTTTTTCTTTTAAAAGCGGCCTGTTTTTCTTCTGTTTTAACGGAGAATGACAGGTTTATTTTTTGTCTCGAGACATATTTGAGAAACGACCTCGTGAGTTTCGAAAACACTGTGGATCTTGATAATAAGAATTCCGATGATTCCTCTATTTATCTGGGGATAGATTACAGTTTTGGATTCGACCTTAAGGCCAAAGAAAACGGCCCGGAATTCTTTTTGAAACTTGAAAGAAACGGGCCTTGGGATTACAGCGCCCCTTTGTTTATTCACAATACTCTTATGACTTCCGGGGAGAGGATAGAAAGGTATAGAAACGACGAGCTCCTGCCGCAGGTAGAAGAATTCTGGCTGGACACGCCATTGCCGGAGAGTCTCGGCTTAAAGATCGGCCTTTACACCTATGAGGTTGGGAATGGTTTCAGCCTGAACGGAAGCTTTGAAAACTATGGCCTGACGATTTATAGGGAATCTGAAAACTTTAAATGGGACCTTTATTATTGCCGCCCTGATCTAAACTATAAAAACCATCTGGGCCCCAGGATCAAACAGGAGGAAGAAGCAGGCATTGATTATGAACACGGAGCAGCTAATTTTTTTAGCGCAGATCTTAAAATTAATAAAGATTCATGGAGTTTAGAGCCTTATGTCGGAGTGCTGGCTGATTATACATCTGCCGGGAAAAGGGATAATTCTTTCAGCGCGCCTGTAAAAAAGGATATATTCGGGACTGCCGGGCTTGCTTACAATATTAAGGGAAATAATATCACCTGGTCAATGGAAGCTGCGCGTAATTTCGGAAAGGCAGAAAGCCAGGACCCGGCGTATAAAGATATTTATCATACTGGTTACCTGTTTTATTCAAAAATCGGTTATGAAAAAGAAAGGTTCAAGCCGAATTTCAGCTTTCTCATAAGTTCCGGGAATAAAGTGACTCTGGACATGGCGCAAAACGGGAAGGACACGTTAACGAGCGGAAGAAACAGGGCGTTCGGATACATTTCTCCTACAAATAATAACTTAGATGATTCCGTATCAGGTTCTCATACCGATATACGTCCGCTAGTTGCAATGGGCTGCGGTTACGGCTTAAATTACGGGGTGCCCAGGCCTTCTACTTTCGCTTCTTCTGATTTTGATAATTTGATCCTTCCTGCGCTGGGCTTTGATTTTGATATTACCAAGAAACTCACGCTTGGTTTGTACGGTTATTACCTGCGTTCATTCGAGCGGGGAGTGGGTATGTTAAACAGCCAGCCCAAATATTTATCAAGGGATTTGGGCAAAGAAATTGACCTGTTCCTTGATTATCAGTTAAACGGCAATGTTTTGATCAGCCTTGCAGGCGGTTATTTTGTCCCCGGGAAATATTATAAGGAAGAAAGAGACGATAAGGGCGGCAGTCTGTTCAGCCCTTATGTCAGGGGCGACGGCAAAGCAGATAATGCATACCAGATCGAATTATCAGTTGAACTAAAATATTGACAAACAACCAATAAAACGGCTTTTAGACATTAAGCCCCGCAGGAATATTTTTCTGCGGGGGTTTTTTGTTTGGTTTATTTAATGATCGATAAGTTCTTTTTTACAGGTAGCCTGTAGAGGTTTTCTTTGATGCGGTAGTCCGCCAGGATGCTGCTCCATAATTCATCCTGAGCAGGCATAAACTCTACGATGATATCTAAGAAGTTACGGTTGATCCTGCCTTTAAGCCCTGCAGTCCCGATCTGGCCTTCGAACTTCGCCGATTCTATTAAAAGATGATCTCTTTTGACAGACACAGTGCCTTTTATCTTTGAAAACATGCTCAAAGGCAATATGGACTGTTCAAAGAAAAGATCGGGCAGCGAGATCTTATCGGACCAGAAGTCTATTTTGTTATTTTCTACATTTGCGTTTATGATGCCTTTTGCTCTGACTCCAAAATCTGGATTCAGCTGTTCCAGATACAATCCTTTTAATATTGCAAAAAGCCCTCCGAATATCTTATATTTTCCTTCCATTCTGCCGTTTAGAACCGAGCCGTTAAACGCAAAAGAAATCATATACGGGTTAAAGTTAGTTTTGAAATCTTCGCAGGAAATAAGCTCTTTGCCGGCAAATTTAATAAAGACCCGTTTGACAGAGAAATCCAGGAACAATCCCTTTTCCAATCCATCTAAACCTAAGGAGCAATCATATTTTTCTAGGGCATTATCCGCTAATCTTAAAATCACGGGTTCTATAGGAATCAGGCGCCAGGCAGCAAGAAGCAGAACTAATAGGGTGATGATAATAAAAATAAGATTTTTCATTTATAGGATTTATAGAAGAGGGATTTATTTATTTTGACCCATTTTAAGACATCCGCAGATCCTATTATACTATTAAATTTTGCAATAGCAAATCCATAGCTATGCTTAAGTCCTGAGGATTTATTGTTAAATAAGCCGCTATTTGTGATATAATAAAATATATTTATTAAAATAGCGGGGGTAAAAAGCCATGAAAGGGATAAAATTCGATTTCAACAGCATGTTCAGCCATTCAATAGGAAAAGCGCACGGAGTAAGTGAATCAGACCTGGATGCTATGTCAGCAGAGATCGGCAAAGCGCATGCTCACCTTAGAAGGATCATCGGAAACAAAGATAACCGGGTAAGCCTTGGCCTTGAGTGGGCAGAGCTCCCTTTTCAGGACAAAAAAGCCGTTATCCGCATACAGAAGCTCGGGGATCAAATCGCGCGCAAATATGGAAATGTCATCTTTCTGGGCATCGGAGGTTCGTACCTGGGTTTAAAAGCCGCCCAGGATGCGCTCTGTCCGCCCTATTACAATGAATTTGACACGGTAAGAAGGGGCAGGCCCAAAATATATTTTGAGGGCAACAATCTTGACCCGTATACGTTATCGGTTTTATTAAAAAATCTTGATCCCAAAAAGACCTTTGTCATAGTCATATCTAAATCAGGCGAGACTACCGAGACAAAAGCGGCCTTTGCAGTGGTCGAACAGTGGCTTAAAAAGGCGGTGGGTAAAAATTACGGAAGGCAGGTATTTGCCATTACTGACCCGAAGTCAGGCACATTGAGGGAAAGAGTCGAGGCTAAACAGAAGCAGGACTCCTTAAGTTTTAAGGATTTGCCGCTGCTAAAGGGAGTGGGAGGAAGGTATTCGGAATTTAATATGGGGCTTCTGCATCTTGCGATAATAGGAGTAAAGATAGATGAGGTCTTAAAAGGCGCAAGGTCCATGGCAAAGAAGTGCTCCGGAAAAAATCTTTTTAAAAATCCTGCCTGCATGTACGCAGCGCTTCACACAGTGCTTTATAAGAAAAAGAATAAGCCGATTACTATACTGATGCCTTTTGCAGAGGGACTAAAATCGACTGCTGACTGGTACTGCCAGCTTTTAGCAGAAAGCACTGGAAAAAAATACAGCCGCAAGATAGCCGTTAATGCGGACGGCATTGAAGAATGGTTGATGGATAAGAATAAGGCCGTCAATGTCGGAAGGACGCCTGTTGCGACGCGCGGCACGAATGACCTTCATTCAGTCCAGCAGAATAATATAGAAGGACGCAACGATAAGACAGTCACTTTTATACGGGTCGAAAGATTCAAAAGCGATTTAAAAGTAACGGGCACGGGCGATTTTCTTTCGGGCAAATATTATTCCCGGCTTCTTTTGCTGGCTCAGGAGGCAACAGAATGGGCTCTTGTCAGAGAATCCAGGCCCAATTGCACTATAATCATGGCTGAACTCAACGCCTTTAGCTGGGGCGAGCTTATCTTTTTCTTTGAAATGGCTACGGCATTCGAAGGTGAACTTTTGAATATCAATGCCTTTGACCAGCCCGGCGTAGAAGGCTATAAGAACTACATGTATCATAAATTGAACAAACCCGGTCTTCCTGCCAGGTTAAGGGAGGAAATAAAAAGTCATCCGCTGAATAACAAATCCCGTTTTATTATCTAAGTTCGTCTCTCAGGATCGATCAGGGGGCGGTTTTCATGAAGAAGATATTAATAGTGGATGATGAGCCTGAGGTCTGCGGCATCCTGGCTAAAAAATTGGAGGCCGAAGGGTTTGAGTGTCTTACGGCTTCGGACGGGATCGAAGGCATTAAAAAGACCAGGGAGCATAAACCTGACCTGATATTGCTGGATATCATTATGCCCGGCAAAGACGGTTTTTCCATGCTTAAAGAGATCCAGGAAGACCAGGATTTAAGAGAAATTTCGGTTATCATGGTCTCGGCAAAAAGCGAATCGGATTCCCTTTTTAAGGGACAGAATCTCGGTGCCACGGATTATTTGATAAAGCCGGTCGATTTCAGGCAGCTGCTTAAATATATACGCAAATACACATAAAGCCCTTCATGTAATCTTTTAATTCACGGCTAGATCATGGTAACAAACAATAAGAATGACTCAATAGGCCATATTTTGCGCGCTCTGCGCTATCCCAACTACCGCCTTTTTTTCTCCGGACAGATAATTTCTCTGACAGGGACCTGGATGCAGCACATGGCAATGGGTTGGCTTGTGTACCGTCTTACTAATTCTACTTTTACTTTAGGTCTTATCGGTTTTTCAAGCCAGGTCACCACTTTCTTCATTTCTCCCTTTGCAGGGGTGTGGGCTGACAGATGGAATAGGCACAGGATAGTGATCGTCACCCAGATCCTTGCGATGCTGCAGGCATTCGTCTTGGCGGCATTGGTCATTGCAGACCTGATAAGGGTCTGGCATATCGTGGTCTTAAGCATGTTTTTGGGGCTTATAAATTCTTTTGATATGCCTGTGCGACAGTCTTTCACAATAGACCTGATACAGAACAAAGAGGACCTGGGCAATGCAATAGCATTGAACTCTTTGATGTTTAATATCGCCCGTTTCATAGGGCCTACGGTAGCAGGGATTTTAATAGCGGCTTACGGCGAGGGAATCTGTTTCTTGTCGAACGGATTAAGTTATATCGCAGTAATAATCGCTTTGCTGTTGATGAAAATAACTCCCAGGACAAACGGCAACCACAACAACCATATACTCGAAAGCATGAAGGAGGGTTTTATTTATACCTTTGGTTTTAAGCCCATGCGTTTTATACTTATGCTTATGGGGCTGGTAAGTCTGGTGGTCATGCCGTATTCTGTGCTTATGCCTGCTTTTGTCAGGGACGTATTGGGCGGGAATTCCAGGGTGCTCGGATTTCTGATGGGTTCAGCGGGAATGGGAGCCCTTGTAGGCGCGCTGTTTCTTGCATCCAAAAAAGAAGTCAGAGGCCTCGGAAAGATAATTTCAATTGCTACGTTCATGTTTGCTATAGGCCTTATCGTACTTTCTTTTTCCAAAGCAGTCTGGCTTTCGATGTGTCTGATGGCGCTTATAGGCTTCGGACTCATGGTGCACATGGCATCAAGCAATACGGTACTTCAGACTATAGTTGATGACGATAAACGCGGAAGGGTGATGAGTTTCTACATAATGGCGTTTATAGGTTTGACGCCTTTTGGCAGTTTACTGGCAGGAAGCCTTGCCAGCCATATAGGAACAGCCTACACAATAATGTTTGCAGGCCTGTTGTGCATTATAGGAGGGTTGATATTTGCTTCGAAGATGAAATCTTTTAATGCCCTTCTTGATAATAAAGACATTCAGCCTTCCTTTAAAAACCAGATCTAAAAGCCGACCATCCGAAATAAATTCCGAATCCTATCAGCGCGATGCCGCATAAAAAAATTATCCCCCTGTAAATCTTGTCGGACAAAAATTTCTTTCCCCTGCTTATGCCCAAAGATACCGCGCTGTACCAGCCAAAGTCCGCGGAAATGTGCCCCAGAAAAAATATCAATACAGCCAGGATGCCCTGTTTTTGCGATGCCAATGCCAGCCCCAATCCTATTGTCAGCCACCAGATCGACCAGTATGGGTTTGTTATGCTCATTGTGATCCCCAGTAAGATGAGGTTGGAAGATTTTGAAGGTTTGCCTTTAGAGCCCAAAGAAAGCCTGGGGGCGGATATAAGCATCCCTGTCCCGAAATAAAAAAGTATAAGCGAACCTATTATTGAAATATAAAAGACGACTTGGCTTTTGTTTATAAAACGCGCAAATCCCAGGATGATCAAGCCTATCATTAATGCTTCGGTAAGGGCATGGCCTATGATGATGAGAGGGCCGGATTTAAAACCGTGTTTAGCGCTTTCCGAGATCACAGCCGTTAATAAGGTCCCAGGCATCAGCGCCCCAGAAAGTGCTATGGTAAAAGAAACAAGAAATATAGATACAAGATCCATAACCGATATTTTAACATCATATTTTTTAAATTCAACCTTAAAACAGCTTTATCCTTGTCTTGCCCACAGGCTGATCCCTTTTTGATTGCTTAAACTTTTTAATAGGATATAATGATATATATATAAACAAGGGGTTCGATATGGAAAAAGAAAAGATCTTAATCGTCAACGGCGATAAATATGTGCGCAATACCCTGGCCGAGTGCCTGAGCAAAGACTATATTGTTTACACTTCAGAATCCTTCATGAAGGCTTTAAAGGTCTACAAGGATGAGAAGTTTTATACTGTAGTGACTGAGATCGATACCCCCGAGAGCAAGGGGATAGAGGTCATCGCTAAATTGCAGCAGTTACATTCCGATGTCCCTATCATTGTCGTGACCACGCATAATTCCATAAACCTCGCTGTCGAAGCCATGAAAGCCGGTGCATATGATTATATCACCAAACCTTTTAACGTGGATGAGTTAAAGCTTGTGGTTTTGCATGCTTTGGAAAGGAAGAAACTGCAGGAGGAAGTCAAGGAAAAAAAGATCTACCAGGAAATGGCTCTTTCCGACAGCCTTACAGGCATATATAACAGGCGTTACTTTGACGAGCTTCTGCGAAGGGAAGAGTCAAGGGCAAAACGTTATCCGCAGAAATTCTCTCTTCTGATGACGGACGTAGATGATTTCAAAAAATACAATGACACCTACGGCCATCCTTCGGGAGACACCGTGCTTCAAGGCCTTGCAAAGCTGTTTCTCTGGAAGATCAGGACCACGGATTTCGTCGCCCGCTACGGAGGGGAAGAATTTGCTATCATTGCCCCGCATACAGATAAGAAGAATGCTTCTGTGCTAGCCGCAAGGCTTGTCGATATGGTCAGCAAGCAGATTTTTTCACTCGGCGATTCCGCTACCACCAATATCACCATCAGCGTGGGACTTGCCACCTTTAACCAGGATGCTGAAACCAAAGAAGATCTGATCCAGAAAGCAGACCAGGCATTGTATCAGGCCAAAAACCTCGGCAAGAACAAGGTCTGCCTCTTCGGAGAGCCATAGAGATTACCCGCCTTTTAACGGTTATTCTTTGTCCGTATGGAAAAAGTAAAGAGAATCCTTATCATATCCTCGGATGAAAATCTAAAAAAGGTCCTTCATTTCTGTTTTGACGGATGGGGATACGAAGTCTTCATACATGACTCTCCTGTAACAGATATCAATTACATCAAGAAGACCTCGCCGGATGCTATCGTAGTGGACGTATATTCCGCCAGTAAACACCACCTTTCGATCTGCCGGTTTTTAAAAGAAGATCTTTTCACCGCATTCATTCCAGTGATCACCCTTATTAACAAGCGCCAGCTTCGGGAGGAGCTGCTGCAACTAAAACAGGGCGTAGACGATTATCTGATCAAACCGCCTGACCCGCTTGATCTAAGGGTCCGCATAGAGATGGCTATCAAAAGGTCGCAATACAGTTTTTATACCTCGCCCCTTACCGGCCTTCCTGGAGGAAGGCTCATAGAAGAAACGCTTAACGAAAAAATAGAAAAGAACTCGTTTTTTTGCTTTGGTTATATCGACATAGATAATTTCAAATATTTTAATGACGTTTACGGCTATGTAAACGGCGATAAAATAATAATGCAGACCGCCTATATCCTTTATACGACCATAAAAAAGTTCGGCAACAGGGATGATTTTATAGGCCATATCGGCGGAGATGATTTCGTATTTATCAGTTCGATTGACAGGTCGCTGGAGATAAGCCGTAATTTTATCTGCATGTTCGACAATATCGTGCCTTTCCATTACTCGATAGAAGACAGAAGGCGGGGATTTATCATGGCCAGGGATAGAAGCCGCAAGGTCAAAAAGGCATCGCTTGTAAGCGTTTCTGTGGCCCTGATCAACCGCAGCAATCCCGATGAATTCAAAAATATAGTGGAGATCAACGAAAAAATAACGGAAATAAAAACATATCTTAAGCAGATACCCGGAAGCAAATTCATGGCTGACCGAAGGACTCAGAGCCCTCCGGTGTCCGAAGACCCCGTGGTATACCAGAAGAACGAGAATTTGCTGGATTCTTACAGGCCTCTCGGCCAGCTCCTGCTTGAGGAAGATATCATAAGCCAGAATCAGCTTGACGAGGCATTGAAGATGCATTGGCGAAAAGATATAATACTTGGAGAGACTTTGAAAGAGCTCAAGTTCATCACTGAAGAACAATTACAGCGGGCCTTAAAGACTCAGAGGGAAAAGATCAGCCATTTGATCGCTTCATAAAGTTGTTGTTTTCAACGAAAGGTTGTGGATATGCCGGAGAGGATACTTCTTGTAGATGATGACAGGGATTTCAGGTCGGAATTTAAGGAAAGCCTTGACGACTATAAAGTCATTGAAGCTTCCAGCGGCCAGGAGGCGTTGAAGTTATTGCGTATGCCCAACGAGATAGACCTTGTTATTCTTGATGTTATGATGCCCGGTATGTCGGGTACCGAGGTTATGAGGGAGATCAGGAAACTTTCGCCGGATATATCCATCATCATCCTTACAGGCTACAGTTCAAAAGAAGTGGCGATCGAGGCTCTGAAAGGCCATGCCGACGACTACATTGAAAAACCCATGGATATCGAGAAGACCAGAGAGATAATAGAAAGGCTTTTGTCAGAGAGAAAAGGGGAAAGCGATATTTCGCCTTCTGATCTAAGCGATAAGATCCAAAAGGTCAAGAGGTTCGTCCTCAGGAACTGTTTTAAAAAGGTGAGCCTTTCCGATGCTGCCAGAACTGTCTGCCTTAGCCCCAAATATCTAAGCAGGGTATTTCAACAGAATACCGGCAAAAGGTTTACGGAATATCGCCTTGAGATCTCGATAAACAATGCAAAAAAATTTCTTGCAAGGAAAGGCTATAACATAGACCAGATAGCCGATAAGCTGGGTTATAAAAACACTGAGTCCTTTATAAGGCAGTTCAAAAAAATATGCAAGATGACGCCGACTGCCTATAGAAACTGGATCAAGAAAGGCAGATGCAGAAAGTGACGAAGAAGGCGAACAAAATTCCGGATTCTTCCGGCAATCTCGAACATATCGAACAAAAGCTCAAGAACGAACTCCTACAGAATAAAGTCCTTGAACAGCAACTACGGTTTTATCAAACACGCTACAGGCGGCTATTAGACACTGTCCAGGAAGGCGTAATGATAGTGGATTCGCATGATTGGGAAGTAATAGACGTCAACTCTTATCTTTGCGAGCTTTTGGGTTATTCAAACGAGGAGTTTTTAGGCAAAAAGGTCTGGGAACTGGCTGCTTTAAAAGAGTTGGAAAAAAACAAGACGGAACTGATAGGCCTGCAAAACAAGGGAAGGCTTCGTCATAATGACGTCTCTGTTTATACAAAGGACGGATGGCGTTTAAACATCGAATACGTTGCATGGGCTTACTGTATAGGCCAACAGAAAACAATTCAATTCAATATTCTAGACGTAACAGAACGCAAAAGGATCCAGGAGGCTTTGAAAGAGTCTCAACAGCAGTATCGTGCATTCGCAAAAGATTCTAAAAGCATCGCTTTTAAAGGAAGGATGGATTTTTCTCCTATTTTTTTCTACGGCGCTGTGGATGAGATAACGGGTTTTACTGAAGAGGATTTTATCAGCGGCAGGATCAGATGGGACCAGCTTATACATCCCGAAGACATGCAAATGATAATAAAAGAGGATTCAAAAAAATTAAGGTCTATCCCCGGATTTTCGCTCGAGCGCGAGTACAGGATCATAAGAAAGGACCAGGATATCCGCTGGGTACACGAGTTTATACAGAACATAACGGATAATTTCGGCAAACCCGTTTTCTTACAGGGCGCTATAAACGATATAACAGACCGCAGGCTTGCAGTAGAAGAATTAGAACTCGCTTATCAGAAGCTTTTGGACATGATCGAGTTTTTGCCCGATGCTACTTTTGTCGTGGACAAAGACAAAAAAGTCATTGCCTGGAACAGGGCTATCGAGGAGATGACAGGCCTTAAAAAACAGGATATTGTCGGAAAAGGGGATTATGCTTACGCAGTCCCGTTTTACGGCAAGCCCAGGCCCATTTTGATAGATCTGGTAGGTATGCATGACAGGGAGATCGAAGAAAAATACAGCTACGTCCAGAGGATAAAAGAGACATTGGTGGCTGAGGTCTTTGTTCCGTCTGTATTCGGCGGCAAGGGGGCTTTTTTGTGGATAAAGGCGTCTCCCCTTTATGACAGCGAAGGCAATCTGGTCGGCGCCATAGAATCCGTGCGCGACATAACAGCGATCAAAGAGGCTGAGGCTATATTGAGGAAGGACAAAGACAGTTTTGAGCGGCTGGTAAACGAACGCACTGAACAACTCCTCAGGGTCCAGAGAGAGCTGGTTGATTCAAAACACCTTTCCGAGATAGGTGCTTTAGCGGCTACGATCGCGCACGAATTGAGGAATCCGCTCGCGGCAATACGCACAGCCGCATATAATATCGGCAGGAAAAGCCTGAATCCTCTGCTGAAGAACCACCTGGCTAATATAGAGAAAAAAGTCCTTGAGAGCGATCAGATCATAAACAATCTTTTAAGTTACGCCAGGATAAAAGTCCCGCATTTTGAAAGCGTAAGGGTTCACCTGCTCCTTAAAGAATGCGTCTTGGCATGCAGGGACAGATACCGCAAGTGGAAGGTAGCTGTGCATCAGAAATGCAACTGCACCGGTAAAAACACGATTAAGGCCGATCCATTGCACTTGAGAGAGCTTTTTAACAACATCCTGAACAATGCCTATGAGGCTTTTCCCGAAAAAAAAGGAAAGGTCAACATAAAAGCGGATTACAACATAAAGTCCAATTCGTTTAAAATAGTCTTTGAAGATAACGGAGTCGGAATCTCTCATGACAGTCTCAGAAATATATACCAGCCTTTTTTTACGACTAAATCAAAAGGGACGGGCCTGGGGCTTACGATCTGCCGTCAGTTGGTCAACCTTCATGACGGAAAAGTCGAGTTCCACAGCGAAAAGGGCAAAGGCACCAGCGTGACGATAACTTTGCCTATTGAAAGAAAACTTGAATGAAAAAACGGGTCCTGATCGTGGACGATGATGAAGAAATATGTGAGGAAATGTCCGAGATATTGTCCGATAAAGGCTATTCTGTACGTACGGTCTTTGACGGACTCAAAGCCTGGGAGCTGATAAAGAGGGAGGATTTTGAACTTTTGCTTCTGGATCTGAAGATCCCCGGTTTAAGCGGTGAAAATATCTTAGAAGCCGCTAAGAGCGCGGGCATAAGGGCAAAGATCCTGGTACTGACAGGAAGACCCATGAAAAAACTATTAAAGTCCGGCGCCGGCTTCCCTAAAGAAGACGAGTCGGATTCATCCGAGAAAGAGATATTGGGCCTCTGCGACGGTTTTATAAATAAGCCTTTTGACATAGATAATCTTCTTAAGACGATAAAAAACCTGATAGGATAAATATCGGTTTGATTTAATCAATGAAGTCCCATGGGAAGCTGAAAAACTTCCCTTTTTTGTTTTAAACGGGCCTTTAGCGCAGGTGGAAAAAAGTCAGAAAAAAGTGGAATCAGCCAATTGCAATTTTGGGGAATATGTGCGAACATAGAAAAAATAAGCCCATAAAGATTTCAGGCCACAGGTCTTTTAAGCAAGGAGATTGACATGTCCCAGAAAAGAGTGATGATAGTAGACGACGATAAGGAATTCCTGGAGGAATTGAAAGAAACACTGTCTCTTAACGGGTATGATGTAAACGCGGTAAGCGAAGCTGCAAAAGCCTTTTCCGAAGCAACAGAAAAAGATCCGGACATCATACTCCTTGACCTTAAGATGGAGGGCATGACCGGTTTTGAAATAGCAAATAAACTGAAATGTTTCCCCAAAACCATGCAGATTCCAATAATCGCCATGTCAGGTTTTTTTACGGAAAACGAAGACGTGACTCTTTTGGGATTTTTTGATATCCGCCATTACCTGCAAAAGCCTTTTAGCCCCCAGGAAGTAGTCAAAAGAATTGAGTCCTTGTTAAAAAAGAAAGACAATTAGGATAGGCAGCCCATATGGTTAGCACAAATACATGTCCTGACGATAGGGTAGAGGAGCTTTTAAAGAGTTTCTTGAACGGCACTCTTAAAGAGCTGATGTCAAAATTAAAGGCCGAGTGCGGCTCTCTTTTGTTATTGGACGATAAATCAGAAGAGATCGTCCTGAATTCGTTTTATAATTCCGTGGATCTGCCTATCAGGGGCTTGAGGAAAAAAGCGTACGAGGGCGTAGCCGGGAAAGTGCTGCAGCTGAAGCAGCCGGTCCTTGTAACGGATATAAAAAAAGACTCCAGGTTCAAGAGCAACGGTTTCAGCCATTATCATACCCGCTCGTTTATGTCAATACCGATCTTTGCCAACGGCGACCTTCTTGGCCTTATAAGCCTGGCGGATAAAACTACAGGAGAAAACTTTTCGCAACTTGACTTTGCTTTTGCGTCTTCGGTCTGCAGGTCTGCCAGCGTTATAATCGAAAATATGCTCAACTTTTCAAGGCTGAGACACGAAAAATCAGTCCTGGACAGGGAAAAGTCTTTGCTTGAAAAATACGCCTCCGTAGGAAAACTTGCCGCCGGCATAGTCCACCAGATCAATAATCCTCTTGACGGGGTGATACGTTTTACGAACATACTGCTTTCTCATATAGATCAGAACAGCGTAGGAAAAGAGTATTTGTCCGAAATACAGAAAGGCCTGTTCAGGATAGCTAATATCACAAAATCGCTTCTTGAGTTCGGCCATCACTTCAATCCGCAAGACGCTCATAAAAAAGCTTCTACGGACGTAAACAGGCTGTTGGACGAATCGATCGAAGTGTTCTCCCCCAGGATAAGTAAGTCTGTCAGCATAATCAAACATTACAGGCAGAGGCTGCCTTTGGTCTGCGATCTGGGTCTTGCGCATGTTTTTGTAAACATCATCAAAAACTCTCTGGATGCCATGCCTCTGGGAGGCAGACTGGAGATATTTACTGACGCTAAAAAAACAGGCATTGAGGTAGTATTCAAAGATACGGGTTGCGGAATACCCGAGGACTTTAAGGAAAAGATATTCGAACCTTTCTTTACCACAAAAGAGAAAGAAAAGGGCGCTGGGCTGGGACTTGCCATATGCAAAGAAATAGTCAGCCGTTATCACGGAGAGATCAAAGCGGAAAGCATCATGGGAAGGGGCAGCAAATTTGTCATATTTATTCCGACAGTCGGATCATACGCAGGAGAAAAATAAATGGTCAAAGGCAGGGTCATGGTCGTGGATGACGATAAGGAATTCCTGGAGGAACTGACGCAGACCCTTCAGCTTGGCGGCTATGAGGTAGTGTCAGTGCCTGACTCTACAAAAGCCGGCAAGATAGCCAATAACACAAAACCGGATGTCATTCTTCTGGATTTAAAAATGCACCGGATGAGCGGCTTTGAGGTTGCCGAGGAATTAAAAAAATTTGCCGATACTGTCATGATACCTATTATTGGCATGACAGGAGTTTTTATCGAAGAAGAGCACATCCCATTGATGGAGATATGCGGCATTAAAAGATGCATAAAAAAACCCTTTAACCCCCTTGATGTGATCGCCGCTATTGAAACGGCCTTAAACGGATAGCTTTAGCCTGGAACCATAAAAATGACCCGTAAGCATTATTAGCTTGCGGTTTTTTTATAAAAACCCAGTCACTTTATTATTGAGTAAGTACGCCCGCAGTATATGTGTAACACCAATATGATAATGTCCTAATTAGCCAAAATAGAAATGTCCTAGTAGTACAATATCCATAACGCAGCCAAGGAGGCGTTATGGCAGAAGAAAAGGACATTTTTATGATGACACGGCAGGA
>Ga0315276_10000175_pt1 | contig 52498 bp, 44 predicted proteins | sample YL17G05_0_MG_FD_204542 | JGI IMG/M metagenome (GOLD analysis project Ga0315276, IMG submission 204542) | Sediment microbial communities from Yellowstone Lake, YNP, Wyoming, USA - YL17G05_0 | ecosystem: Environmental > Aquatic > Freshwater > Lake > Sediment | place: USA: Wyoming | collected...
TTTTGAAGGGCCAGGATAACGCCTCCGGTCCATTCGATCGTTCCCATCGGATGCATGCCATGCCTTGCATTGACGACGCGGGAGTCGTCGGCTTTGCTGAAATCGGCCAGAATAACGGTCTTGCGGGAACTGTCAGGCAGCTCCAGAGAGACCTTGACGATGCAGTTGGTGAGCATCTTTTCGGTCAATTGCCTGAGCTCTTCCGGAGAGAGCCTGTCTCCGGCAGGCCCGGCCATCGTCCAGGAATAGACATCCGTGGCAAAGATCCGGCTGGGGCGTTCGCGCCAGATCCCCTGATGGATCGCATTGTTTTCCTTGTCATAGGCCTTTTTCGAAAACCATTCAAAAGCCTTATCGGCGGCGATGAGCCATTTCTGCTGGCCGCTTACCTCATACAGCATCATGAAGGCGGCAAAACAATCCATGTTAGGTTCGGTGTGCACCCTGTCTGGGGCGCGGTCTCCGTCCCTGATGCCGCCGTCTTCCTCCTGCATGCTAAGAAGGGTCTCCCCCAGCTCAAGAGCGGTCTTCTTGTATTTTTCGGCATCTGTCTGGAGCATGGCAAAGATAAAAAAAGCCATCGGGCCGGGGGTTGTGTAAAACTCAAGCAGGCCCTTGCCCTGGGAACTGGTCGCGCTGACATCTATCGCGTTAACGAGCGCTTTCGTCCTGTTCCCCGCAGGCCCGTTATATTCAAGGACCTTCAATATGCCGAAAACGCCGTTTGTATCGACAGTGGTCATGACTTCTTCTAACGGCACATCGAGCCGCCGGGCGAAATAATCGAGCATGGCTTCAGCGTCCGCCTTATATCCGGCGGCATTCAGGATGATCGCGGCCACAGAAAGATCATATAAAAACCCGAGGTTTTCATAGCCGGGATGGCCGTAATGGCTCGGCATAAGATTGGTGGCAGGATTTCTGGTTGCCAATAATCCCTCCGCGATCAAGCGGACGTTAAGGGGTGTGGTGCTCGTGACGGACGCGCTCGTGTCGGAATTGAGCAGAGAACCGCCTTTACCAGGCGCGAGGCGCGATGGATCATTGGCGGGAGACAAGGTTTTTTGATCACGCGCAGGGCGCTCGGCGAGAGCCTTATCTTTTTCGATAAGATGTGACGGTGAAAAAGTTTTAACATCTATGGAAAGCAATGCCACTCCTATCAATAGAACCGTGATGACAAGGGCCGCTATCCGATATTTCGATGATTTATTCACAGGCTTCTCCTATATGTCGCACAGAACTTGTTAGGCCAACAAAAATAAAAGTAAAGAAGAAAAAAGATGGTTATAATGCCGGACAAAATCAGAAACATATGCTATACTCTCAGTAGGTGCCGTAAGAGGCGATTTTTTTATGACGACTTTTTTAATTTTATTATAAAGATGGAGGTGAAGTATGGTATCCAGAAAAATTATATTTTCGGCTATCGCCATAGCCCTCTTTATATCAGTAACGAACGGCATATGCCTCTCCGATCAAACCGATCCGCAGGTTGAGCAATACATACATCACGAATTCCTCTACGGCACCGCCCGGATCGACTATATAGAGCAGTTTGAAGGGCAGAATATGGTAACCTGCTATTACAATTATGAAAATCCGAAAAACCAGTTCCTCGTGACATCGGTCGAAGTCTACAGCGGTTCCAAATATTCTTCCCCGCAATTACTCCGGATCACGCGTTATATATACAATGCAAGCAATCACCTCGTGCAAGCGAAGGTCGAGCATCGCGCCGGCTAGGCTTTGACTTGCCACTCCCTACTGTACGCACTGCTCCAAAACAATATGGTGCGGACGGAGAGAGTTGAACTCTCAAGCCTTTCGGCACACGGTCCTAAGCCGTGCGCGTCTGCCAGTTCCGCCACGTCCGCATTTCTGGCGTGCCTGGCAGGATTTGAACCTGCGACCAACGGGTTCGAAGCCCGCTACTCTATCCAGCTGAGCTACAGGCACACAATTCCTCGGTTATGAACCTTCTGCCCCGAGTCGATCTATGGTTCGAAGCCTCCGCCTAAACCACACTTTTAACAACTCATGGCGGATCCGCCTACTCTTCTTTGAAAAACTACTCCGCAGGCGGAAGTTACTCTATCCAATTGAGCTACGGGCGCCGAGGCACTTAATCTTACTATAAAGCACCCGTTTCTTCAATATTATACGCTCGATGCCGAGACCTGCGCTACTCACGCTCTGTTAATATATCCTGCAGATTCTCTTTTGCCTGTGTATAATCCGGGTCTATCTTAAGGGCGCACTCAAGGAGTTCCCTGGCCTTTGCAAAATCTCCCCGCCTCTTGAATTCTATGGCAAGGTTATTATAAATCCGGGCGCTGTATGGGGCATGCTTAAGAGTGTGCGAATAAAAGCTCATGCCGTCCTTCCATACCGTATTCTGCCTTATCGTCAGGCACGCAAAAACAACCGCAATGATAGCCAGAAAGATGACGAGCGCCCTCCTTATTCGCATAGATGATGCAAGCATAAACACTGCGGCGACGACACTGATCACCAGCCCCATTTCCGGTATGTATAGCCAATGCTCGGCGAATGGGGCGTTCAGCGGAAACGCGATGTTGAGATACGGGAATAACGCTATGGCGAACCATGCCAGGCCGAAGAAGACGGTCCGGCATTTCGCGTCGGATCTGCCCTTGACCCACAAGAAGGCGACGATGGAGGCAAATATTGCCGCCGGGAGAAGCGGCTCAAAATAACCCTGCTGAAACAATGAATTCGGATACGGCAACTGATAGTCCATGTGCAGGTTCATCGGAATGAACGAAAGGCGGAGATAATCAAAGATAACGCGCGGTATTATGATCAGGCGGGCGGAGAGCGGCGGCACGATCAGGACTCCTGCCGACAACGGTACGATCGCGCTTCTTGCAAAATACCATATCGCTATCATTATGAAAAATGGTATGTAAAATAGCGCCCTCTTATTAATGATGCCTGAGTATCGATCCTTCTGTCTGAAACAGTATTCAAATATCATCAGCAGGAACGGGAATAAGGCGGCCAACTCTTTTGTCAGGAGCGCTCCGGCAAACAGGATCAGCATCGCAGTGTAATAAATGGCCCTTGCGTTCCTGCCTGAGCTCCACCACCGGTATTGGCAGATGGCCATCGCCAGCAGGAACACGGCGCTCAAAGAATCGGCTCTCCCGGAAATATATGTAACCGCTTCGGTATGGACGGGATGGATAAGGTAAATAATGCTTATCATGAGCGCCTGCACATTATCGATGACTATGAAGCAGGCAAAGAAATAAAGGAGCAGTGCGACGCTGAGATGGAGCAGGGTATTCGTGAGATGGTAACCGAATGGCTTTAAGCCCCATATTAAATAATCAACAGCGAAGGAGACCGATTCCAGCGGCCTGTAGAATTTACCGTTGCGGTCTTCGCTGAAATATGTCAGGTCGTGCACGAACATCTTGGGTATGTTGGAGGGGTCCCGTATGGCTGTATTATCAACTATATGGCTCTCGTCGTCATATACAAAAGCATTCGAGAATGAGTTGGCATATACTGTTAATGCAATGGCCGCGATAATGGCCGCGGCGGCAAAGGCAGGGATCTGATGGCGTTGCGGATGATCGGACGGATGCAAGGGTTGTGATCTCTCTGCGGGGCTCTTGAGTCTGTTCTCGTGGAGGAACTTCTTAACCTTTCTCTCTTTTATGCCGAGTTCGGAGGCGATCTCCCGTAGCGTCTTCTTCCCGGCATTCTGAAGTATGTATTGCTTTTCTCTCCGGTCCATTTGCCTCTAAAATTTTTCCGCAATCTGCTTAGCGCGGACCTGTGCTGCCTTTATCTTCTCCGCCTGCACCTCAGGCCCGGCTGCGTCCATGGGCTCGGCGTTGATGAATGCTATATCAGTTATGCCTACGAACCCGAAAATGGCCCTCAAATACGGCTCCTGGAAATCGTACGGACGGAACGGGCTTCCCTCGCTATAGTCGCCTCCGCGACTAGTTACAACGACCATCTTCCTGCCTTTAACAAGCCCTTCAGCGCCTTTCTCCGTGTAACGGAAGAGATATTTCGGTTGGACTATCACGTCTATATAATGTTTCAGCACATGCGGTATGCCGAAGTTCCACATCGGGGAGCTTATGAGATATGCGTCTGCGGCAAGGAAACGCTCGATGCAGGCGACTATCTCCTTCCAGGCCTTTTCAAGCTCCGGAGTAAGATCTTTTCCGCCGAGAAGCAGATATTTTCCGTCCAGCCTCTTCACCGTGAGTTCGGGCAATCGTGATTCAAAGAGGTTCAGTTCATCGATAGTGCAGGACGGGTACCTTTTTTTGAAAGAGCCTAAAAACGCGGCGGATACTTTAAGCGTCCTGGAGTCCTCGTCGCGTGGGGTGGCTATGATGTGGAGCAGTTTCTTCACGCAGGCTCCCTACTTTTCTTCCTGGGCTTCCAGTAACGCCGCAGTGTCGGGTGACTGCAGGACCTGCACGTCTTTCAACCTTCTCTCTATCGTCCTGGTCTTCTTAGCGGCGTCCTCGATCGTATTGGACGCGGCCTGCAACTGTTTATGCGTCTTGTCGAGTATCTCCCCGAATTTGCCGAACTCGGATTTGACCGCGGCGAGCAGATTCCAGACTTCGCTCGCCCGCTTCTCGATGACGAGCGTCCTGAATCCCATCTGGAGGCTGTTTAGGAAAGCGGCTATTGTAGTCGGGCCGGTGATTATGACCTTATAGTCCCTCTGGAGCGTCTCATAGAGGCCCGGCCGCCGCAGCACTTCGGCGAAGAGCCCCTCGAACGGCAGGAAGAGGATGCCGAAATCGGTCGTTGCCGGCGGGTCGATGTATTTGTCCCGGATATCCTTCGCCTCGCCCTTTATTCTGAGCTCAAGCGCTCTGCCTGCGTCTTCTATCGCCGGGATATCGGCGCGCTCCTGCGCCTCGATAAGCCTCTGGTAATCCTCGACTGGGAATTTAGCGTCTATGGGCAGCCAGACGACCTGGTCGTTCTTCCCCGGCAGCTTTATCGCGTATTCGACGTTCTCGCGGCTCTGGGGCTTGGTCGCAACGTTCTTCGCGTACTGGTCGGGTGTCAGCATCTGGTCGAGGATGTTGCCCAGCTGGACCTCTCCGAGCGTCCCGCGTATCTTCACATTCGACAGCACCTTCTTCAGGTCGCCCACGCCGGAGGCGAGGGCTTGCATCTCTCCGAGCCCCTTATGGACGAGCTCCAGCCTGTCGCTCACGAGCTTGAAAGAATCGCCTAAACGCCGCTCGAGCGTCGCATGCAGTTTCTCATCTACAGTGGCGCGTATCATCTCGAGCTTTGAATTATTGTCTTCCTGGATGGATCTGAGCTGGCCTTCGACGGACTTGCGGATATTGTCAAGCTTCTGTTCGTTAAGCTGGGTAAGCCCTATGAACTGCCTGGAGGATGTGTCGGTGAAATCCTTGAGGGAACCTGTCATCTCCTGGCGGTTGCGCGAAACCTCGTCCCTTATGGAGCGCTCCGTCCTCTGCAGCATGAAGATGATTATGGCGAGGATGGCCGCCATCGTAGCTATCAAGATCACTGTCATCGCGAATGCCTTCTCCGGCGCCCCGCCTGCCAGCATGAGTCCTCTTGCAGGCGGGCAGGCCTACTTACCTGCGGCCGCTTCCTTCGCCTTTTCGGCGCCCTTCTCTATGACGACGGATTCCGCCTTCTCGACCCCGCCCTCTTCTGTATAGTTGACCTTCACCTTTTCCCCTTTTTTCAACTGATCAAAGGTGGCAGTGTTAAATGCCTCGTCCGCGATCTTGGTCGTCGCGCAGAACGGGAAGATCCTGCATTCACCGGTCTCATTTTCCACCGTGATCTTTCGCTCGCCTGTAAGGGATATCTCTATCGCTGAAGCGATCTTGCCGGCAAAGACGCCGGCCGTCTCGACCACCGCTCCTACAGGGCCCTTGGCCGTGGGGGTCTTCTCTATCACGCAGAATTTCTCTTTCGGCCCGAAATTCTTCTCCTCGGCGCACACAACGCCTGACGCCAAAATCATTACGATCATCGCTATTAATACCTTATTCATATGCCGGCAGCCTCCTTTATTTATTGGATATTATAATACCCTAAGCGATGATATATCAAGGACTTTCTAATAACAAAAAAGGCGCCACTTCCATTGGAAGTAGCGCCTTTTTATGTGCTATACAACGATTGCTATATTACTTTTTGCACGCAGAGCATGCTGGCTTTGCGCAGCTGGGGCACGTGACGCACCCTGGCTTTACGCATGACGGGCATACGTTCGGCACGCACCAGCTGTTAACCCAACCGGCCAACGACTGGAAAAAACCGCCTGGACATGACGGACATGTCACGCACGGCTTCGGGCATGGCGTAGCGCAAAGAGTCCCGCACTTCATGCAGGAGCCTGAGCCGGAAGTCGAGGTCGACTCGGCCGCGAATGCCGGCACGGCGAACATTACCGCCACCACCGCCACTAATACTAATACCACTATTCTTTTCATAGTCATCCCTCCTTTTGGTTATGACGACTATAATAGCACTGAAAGTATACACCCAAATATGCAAATTGGCAAGTGAAATAAGCCTTTTTATGGGCCGCTTTTATTTACCTTCCGTCTTCTTCGGCAGCGGCAGCACGCCGGCCATCTCCCCGATGATATTCACCAGGTCGGAGCCCGATGGCACGACGATCTTTGCATTGTTCTGAAGGGCGGTCTCCAGCGCCTGCAGTTTTCTCAAAAACTGCGCGTTACCTATGAAATACTTCTCTGCCGCCTCGTTAACGAGCTTGATCGCCTCTGCCTCGCCCTGCGCGGCCAGGATCTTTGCCTGCCGTATGCCTTCCGCCTTCTTGATCTCCGCGCGCCGCGCGCCGTCGGCTACGGTTTCAGTGGCGGTGGCAAAGTCGACGGCGGCGATCTTCTCGTTCTCCGCTTTGACGACCTTGTTCATCGTCTCCTGGACATCTTTGGGAGGGTCTATCTCCTTAAGTTCCGTCCTGACGATCTCTATGCCCCAGCTCTCGGTCTCTTCGCACAGCGTCTTGTGGAGCTCCGCGTTGATCTTCCCTCTTTCGCTGTTGGCGGATTTGAGCGTCAGCGTACCGATGATGTTCCTGAGCGTAGTGCGCGCCAGGTTCACGATCTGCCATTGGTAATTGTTCACATCGTACTGGCAATGTTTTACGCTTGTCTCGTCATCCTTAACCTTGAAATAGACCTGGGCGTCAACCCTGGCGTTCAGGTTGTCGTTCGTGATGATCTCCTGAGGCTCCGCGTCGACCATCTGCTCGGTGATATTCACCTGAAACATCCTGTCTATAACAGGGATTATCCAGTGAAATCCGGGATTCGCGAAGCCATGGTATTTTCCGAGCTTTTCGATGAGGCCGCGGTGGGTCGGCCGGACGATCCTGATGCCCGCGAAAAACAGAACTATAGCCAACAAGATAATAATGGATACTATAGCCATATGTGCTCCTTTCTTTTCTCAATTATAGGCGCAATGCTCTGCCATTTCAAGGGTTTTGCTCTTACCGCTTTCGCTCCGGCTTTTCTTTAAGCATGTCCAGAAGCTTCCTGACAACCATATCGTCCGGGTTTAGCCGCAGGGCCTGCTCCCAGAGCTTCCCGGCCTTCTCCTTATCGCCCTGCCTGTAATAAATATTGGCCAGGTTCCGGTATGCGTTGGCATAGTAAGGAGTATTTTTTATCTCCATCGCGTATTCAGCCGCCGCTCTCTCCGGCTGGCCCTTCGTCTCATAAATATTGCCCAGGCCGTTATGCGCGTATCTCTGGCGGGGATTTAATTCAAGCGCCCTCCTGTATCTCTGGGCCGCTTCATCGATCCTGCCCTGCCTGTTATATACCCAGCCCAGGTTGTACTGCGCGAATGACGAATGCGGCGATCTCTTTGCCGCGCATTCCCAAAAGACGGTCTTGTTCTGAAAATAGCCGGAGTACGCGGTGCTCATGCAAAAGAAGAAGCCTATGACCGCTGACATGCAGGCCAGGGTAGATCTATTGTTAAATGTGACGTTCTTTACGGCATCTATCTCGCCCAGAACGACGAATATGCCGAGTATCGGCAGATAGAGCCTCGACTCGAGGAATATCGCTGACGAGCCTGTTACCGGGCGTATGAATGTCGGCGCTAGAAATGATATGCACCATGCTGCGCCGAACAGGATCATGCCGTAACGCTTATTCTTTGAAACGGTTAGGCCTGCGATGATGATCACGGCCGATGCTATGCCATAGATTACGGTAGTATCCTCTATCGTCGGGACGACGGACAGATTTACGGGAAATACGGCTTTCCCGAGATACATTAAGACGGCAGGCGCAGAGCGCGCCAGGTCCTTCAGCATGGCGATGAATGGCATCGTTACCGGATAACCCGATAACGCATGGCTGCGGAGCGCTGACCACAGCAGGACCGCGAAGAGCCAGCCAGCGATGAGCCGTATCTGTCTTGGTGAGAAGAGTTTCTCTTTCATCACAAAAACGGAGTAGAGGGCGCCGACAGGTATGAGGGCCAGCGCAGTCTCTTTGGTAAAGAGCGCCAGCAGAAAAAATACGATATGCCATATTAAATAGTCCCGTCTTTCATCTTCCAGGAATTTCAGCAGGAATATGAAGCTCGCGAGAACGAATATCCCCAGCAGAGAATCGTTCCTACCCGGTATCCACGCAACGGCCTGTGTAAGCGCCGGGTGGACCGTAAAGACGAGCGAAAAGAAGAACGCAAGGGTTTCACTATACTTCAATCTCAGAAAGAAGAGGAAGACGAGGCACGACGCTATCAGGTGGAAGATGATATTGCTGAAGTGATACCCGAGGCCTAAGAGCCTGTCGAGCTGAGCATCGGCCATGAAAGAGACCGTCAGTACCGGCCTGTAGGCCGCGTCGTACTCGTGCAGCATGTGGAAGACGTCCTGTTTGAACGCTTCTACTATATTCGAGAGCTTCCCGAGAAATTCACTGTTATCGAGTATAAGGATATGGTCGTCGAGGTATGTGAAGCCGAAGAAGGCCGTGCTCGAATAGAGCAGAAGTCCGACGAGGACGATCCACAGGTAGGGCCGGCGCCCTTTTAAAAATATATCGACGATCGTGGACGTTGTCATGCCGCCTTTCTTTTGAATACAAGCATATAGGAATCGGACCTCGGCCTGTATATCCTGGCGGCATCATCCCATAGATATACGCTCTTATCGTGCGAGACCATGTCTACGACGCCCACGATATCATAGTGCTCCTTCCGGTAAGCGTCGATCCAATCGAACAGAGGCTTTCCGATCTTCTCGTTCGCATACCAATTGAACCAGGAGGTGCTGATGTGAACGATTATCAGGTATTCGACGCCGGCAGATTCGACCTCCTTTTTGAATCTCTCCTGCATTAGCGCCGCGTACGGCGTATCTTCAAGCAGCGGATACATGTAGATATAGCTGACGGGAGCGCGCCTTTGCAGATAGAAGTAGATCTGGGGCTCTGAACCCAATACTATAATACGCGAGTCTTTATCGGAGCGGCTTTCTATGTATTTAGCGACCTCGACCGATTCGGCGATGGGCGATCTTATGTAGATACAGTGGACGGCGGATTCCGGTGACATCTGAAAAAGGAACTGTCGCGCCTGAAAGACCGAATATCCGAAAAGCGCGGCGAACAGAACCGCAAGGATGGCCGCTCGCCGCCCCACGGCTACGCCCTTCCCTGATAAATATCTTTCCAGGAAACGGGCGGCGATCCCAGCGGATAGCGCTACCGCGGGAAATAGGAGGATGAAGTAATGGTGCCGGAAATAGAGCCCTGGCGTGATCGCAAGGAATGAGCATGCGGAAAAGGCCGCGATGAAGACGGCTTTCGGCCTCTCGAGCGAACTCCATCTCATGGCGACTAATCCTGCCCCCGCAACGGCCCAGAGTATCGGAGAAGATCCTATCATCTTATTCGAGATATACAAGAATGAGCCTATCCCGTCGGAGAACTTCATGAGCGTGCAATATTTGGATGCGTACATAAAGATCCAGAACCAGAAGCTCTTGAAAACGCCTTGCATGTAAAAAATAAAGCACGCTGCCATGAAAGGCAGGGCAGCGCCTGACAGGAAAAGAGCGGTCCTTTTCACGCCGGCCTTCAGGGCCGGCGGACGGGCCGCCATGTGGGACCAGACGATATAGAAGGCCGCGAATAATACAAAGAATGCGGCGTGCTGCTTCGTCATAAAGGCCGATCCGAACAAAAGCCCGCTCAATAAAAATCCACTTCCGGTATCAAGCGCCCTGAGCATCAGAATAGACCCTGAAAGGAAGAAGAAGACGACTAGATGTTCGATATTAAAAGCGAAAGCGTATTTTCCGAGGGTGAGGAGGGCAAAGACGGCCGCTGCGATAACGCCTGCATGCGTATCGAGCAGGCGCCTTGCCAGAAGAAAGACAAGCATTGTAGAAGCGGCATTAAGGACCAATAGTCCCAGGTGGATACCATAGGAACTCTGGCCGAATAGCGTCATGATAATAGCGTAGAAAAGATAGATACCGGGGAGCTTGGCGCTGAAGGCATTTAGGTATAAGGGCGAGCCGTGCATGAGAAGCTGCGCGATATAAGCGTACTCCCCTTCATCACGCTCGAGGGGCATCGCAAGCAGGTGAAGCTTGACGATGCTTACGGCGATGACTACGGTGAGGACAGTGCCAAATGAAAGGAATTTTGCCGCAAGAGTGGCCTTCGCCATGCAGAGAGATCTCCTGTTAATCTCTGCGGGTATTATAGGCACACCGACGCGCTATATCAAGGATTTTCGGCGTCTTACGCTGCGATAAGGGCTGCTTTGGCGAGCCTGTTGTATTCCTCTATCTTTTCTGTGGGCATTCTGTATATTTTGGGCAGCGGGATATTATGTATGAATTTGATCAGCTCCGCCGGGTCCTCCGGAACAGCTGCACTGTCTGAGACTATCAGTTGGCATTGCCGCCTGATAAACCCTAAGAGCGGCGTCTTTGCTTCGCTCGATATATTATCTTCGATATTGGATTCGGCAACGGCTATGTTCAGCATGCCCGCTATCCTGAGCATGTATCCGTCTATGCTGTCTCTTTCGGGTATGGCGATATCGACGCGGCCCTTGCCCTTGACATTGCCTGCCTTATCCTGGCGGTAGACGCTGATCAGCGACTCCTTGGATCCTTTCGCGCTTGAGCATCCTATGGTCTCGAACCTGCTCTTGGTCTTCTTGTTCAATAAACTCGCATATTCTTCTATTATGGCTATCTGAGAATCACTCAATCTAGACATGTCATATTTTATCTTGTAGACGGTCCCCTCTTCCAAGGACCCGTCCAGCAGGTCAAGCCAGAGGATCTTGAACTCTCCCGCATCGTACATGTCCCTCATCTGATCGCTCAGCTCGGTTCTCAGATCCGTCTTTTCTCCGGAAGAAGGCGTATTTTTTGAAAAGAGACTAAGCGCGTGCTCAATACTATCTCTTCCCATACGCAGACTGTGAGAAATCTCGTTTTCCTGAAGCGCTCTCTCCAGATAGGGGACAACATCGCGATCCCCTGTCTTTTCGGCGATCGCAATGGCCAAAGCCGCTAAACGCTCCCCTTCGACTTTCTGCATCTCCCCGAATAAGATCGATTTCGCTTCGGCGGCATCCTCTTCATACAAAGCCTTGACGATCTCATCCATGCTGAACGGCGAGATCGTTTCGATGATCCTGATCAGCGATCCCTTGAAAAATTTTCCGTTCTCTGACCTGATCCCTTTCACTATGAGTTCTATGGCTTCCGCCCGTAGAATGAACGGTATGCCGATATCTGAAATCGCTTTTTCCAGGTAAGGCATGGCTTCCAGATCGCCGCTTTTTACGAGAGCAAGCGCGATGGAATAATAACGCCATAATTTTTTCTTTACATCGGTATCTTTTAAGACGCGCTGTAGGACCTCTCTGGCTCCCGGAGTGGCCATGGCCGCCAGAGTTTCGGCAGCCAGTTCTTCTCTGGTCCTATCGCCGCTTGTAAGCGCGACGGCCAGCGGCCCGATCGCCCTGGTGTCGCCGATGCCGGCCAGGGCCATTGCCGCTCTTAACACGCCGTCATTCATAGTCCGAATCAATGCCTCCCTCGAAGTCCGATCGTCGCTCTTCTCGATCCTTTCGAGCTCATCATCTATGGCTTCGGCAGGCGTCGGAAGGCGGGCGACGTGGGCCAGGAGGGGTGCGTTCTCTTTTTTCACCAGCTCTTTCAACGCGTTTTCGTAGTCGGGTACGTTCAGGCCGTTCCTGATGATCATCGGTACCTCTATCACCTCACCCCCGAAAGCGGCATCCTTCGCAAACCTGGCAAGATGTTCCGGCACCAGGATATATCTGATCATCGTTTCCGGCACGCCGTCTCTGAGATCCACCTCACCTGCAGCGTATATTGGGTTGAGGTGGATTGACATTCTTTCATTTATCCTGATAACCCTACCCTCCATTTCCTTGAACCTGAGCACAAACACGATATTAAATGCACTGCCCATCCTACTGGCGTATTCGGAGGTGGAAGAGCGGCCCTCTTGCGCGATACCCAGCAAGCCTATGCCGTAAGAATACAATATCTGTTCCAGCCACATCTTCTCCAGCGCTTCGACGGGCGCGTTCTTCAGGCCCTCTATCAGCTCTTTCTTGCCTTTGGTCCTACTGAATAAGAGCTCCACTCTCCGATCACCCATCATCGCCGGCGAGGCCAGCCATGGCCCTATCGGGAATATGTCGGTAGCCGTAATGTCGACATAACCGTCCGTGTCTGTTTCAACCGGCCTCTCAAAAACATAGCGTTGCCCTGTAAGCGCAGGGTTCACCATGACTGTGGCGACAGCATCATCCACGAAATTATCGCTACTGCCTATCCCATGGGCTTTCCTTGCCTTCTTCCCCTCCAGGATACCGTTCTCCTTTATAGACCTCAATATCCTCTCTATCGCCCTGGCATGTCCGGGATAGATACGGTAATTTTGATTGATATCGAAGATGCATTCATTAGGCTCGATCTTTTTATAATCCTTCGCAAAATCAAAAACACCGTATCGTGGGCATATTTCAGCGTAGTCATGTGCGGCTTCCGCGCTATTCCTTCCGGTGGATATGACGGTGATAAATCTATCGTCAAAAAGCGTGATATTTCTGCCGGCATGACTATCATGGCCTCGGACCATTATTTTGCCTCCGATAGAATCCATAAACCTTTCAAAGGATATGCGGCCGCTCCAGGTTTTATAACGGTCGTATCCTGTGGCTGACCCGCCGGGTTGCTTGTCGTCCTCGGAGTTTCTTGGTTCTTTTGAATCGATCAATACTGTAAATATCTCCCTTGGTAGTTCAGCGTTGTCTCTTATGCTTAACAAGCCATTCGCACATCTTTTTTTATTTTCCTCCGATTGTAAAAGCGGCGCACCACTATGCACCAAAACAATGCCGTTCCTGGTGACTGCCATAACAGGAAGATTATCAACAAAGCGGCGAAAAGATTCCAGAAAATCTTTCGGAGCGCTATCTATTATCCAATTTTCCCTTTTGAATTTAGGATGACTGATCTTGTACGCTTCGGATTTTTCATAATTTTGATCTATATATTCATGATTTCCGACCAAGATGCTGACAAGATGCGGATATTTCTTTTTCAATTCAAGAATGGTTTCTAGATTATCCAAGCTGTTTTTTCCTTCATCGATATAATCGCCCAGAAAAACAATATGAAGCTTCTCTCCGCCTTGAACTCTTTCCTCAAACCGTTCCTGCCTCAAAATTTGTTTTGTCGATATCGAATCACCGTGAGTATCGCCTATTACGATAAGCGCTCCTTCCTTATCCGGGATATAGGCTATCCTTCCTTCTGTGAAGCCCGGGCTGCTGCTATTGATACCGCTTATTTTCTCAGCCAATAAACCGTTCTTCTGTTCATTTTTAAGTATTTCCGTCACTTCCTTTATCAGTTGTTTCAAATGTCCATATTTATATAAATCTTGCGGGTTTCTCGCCTCTTCCGTATCCTTATCCGGGTTAGCAACTAAATAAAATCTCATCCCTCTGCTCACGGCGTCTCTTATCCTGTCTCTTCTGTACGCCGAATCCCAAAATTCCCGGGTAAAATAATTATGCCTGTTGTCGTTTATTATCTTTTCTGCTCTTCCTACAAAATCCTCTTCCCCTTCTCTGACCTCGTTTCTGAATATTACGCCGTTCTCTACCAGGGCTAGCCACTCAAAGGCTTTTGCGACCATATGATTTACGTATAGCTCCACAGGAAGATCGCTCTCTTCACCAGGCGGGAAATATTTCAGGATGAGTTCTTTTATACCCTGGTATTTATACCTGTCTTCCCTGGCCATTATTTGCATGATCGCTTCGATATCTTCATGGGTGATCGCCCTTAACAGCCCTAGACCGTTTTCAGCCACTTCTTTCGTTACGAGATATTTGCCGGAGGAAAGGAGCAGGCATGAGGCATTATTTGCTTCGAGGAGTCTTAAGGCGTCCCTGGATTCAGCATACCTGATGTTGGTCCTCTCGAGGGCCGCGAGTATCTCTCTTTTTATCAGCGGATTTTGTGATGCAGGAAGCGTGGCAAGGCCATAGCAGGCGCTATTGGCAATAAATGACAATAACAGCGCCGCCGATATTGCCTTCAATATGGGATTCTGTCTGTTTTTATATCTCATAATTTTACTACTAATCGTAGCATATCATATATGTTAAGGCAACAGAAAGAAAGCTGTCTTTTTTCTACTTAACACTTTTATTCTGTTCACCATATGTGTTCCCTAACTTTCGATTCTTTTTTTGTTTTACGCTTGTTTTTATGGTAACTTTGGGAGGTGAGAAATGGAGGTTTTTATGCGGGATAGAGAAAGGGTTTTTGAGCTGCGCAAGAACATGATTGATGATTGGCGATACAGGGGTTTGGATTGGCGAGCGATATGTTATAAGTACAGAGTCACTAAGAGATGGTTCTATAAGCTGCGGATGAGGTATATGCTGCAGGGTTATGAGGGCTTACGAGATCGTGTGCGTAAGAACGATAACCGGCCTTATGCTGCGGGGTGGCAGGAACGACTGAAGATACTCGATTATGTCTATTATAATCCTACGCACGGGCCTATGAGGATAGCGTATGAGAACCAATCTATAGGCCTCTCCCCTCAAACGGTATGGCGTGTGCTGAAAAAAGAAGGCCTTAATACCAGGATGAAGCGTCGTCTCTGGGCTGAAGCCCAGGGCAGGCCAATCCTTACCAAGAAAGAACACTCTCTCATACTCGCTAAGCATAGGCACGTAGAATCGCATAAGCCGGGTGAACTTGTGTCGGTTGATACATTCACTGTCTCCGTCGCCAATCTTGGCAAGATATGGCAATATACGGCTTGTGACACGTATTCCAGCTACGGCTTCGCGAAGGTCTATCACGAAAAGACATCGGATAATTCTATCGACTTCATAGTTAATCATGTAGTTAATCGATCTACTTCGGGCAAGATCAGGCGAGTGCTGACCGATCAGGGGACTGAGTTCTATAACGCGCGCTTTAAAGAGACCGAGAGCGCATTTACAATAGCTCTCAGGTCGCACAGCATAAGGCATTCGGTGACTAAGGTCGCCCACCCCTGGACCAACGGTTATGCTGAGAGGCTTAATCAGACCATATGGCAGGAGTTCTACCTAGGAAGGCTCGATAAACAATATACATCATTAGATGAGCTCAACAAAGACCTGGATGCCTTTATGAGATATTATAACTTCAGAAGAGTGCACTCGGGGTACAAGCTTGTAGAACGAGGCTACAAGCGCCCGGGGCAGGCGTTCTTTGACACGCGAGAACGGGAGCATGTTATAGAGCTAAAGTGCTAGCTCTTCGCGAAAAATCGTATGTTCGCTATAGCGGGGGTGTCTTCAGTCTAGTGCCCTCGTCGGGGGAATTGGACACTTATGAATTGTGTCATCTACGAGTGCACTATTCACGAGATGTGTAAAAATAAAAAGGCCCATGACCATTGGTATCGATCATAGGCCTTGACTTTTCCCGTTATTATTTTTGGGCTGCGGGGTTCGGCATCGACAAGATAGAGCCTTTAAGAAGACCCATTAAAACCCAAAATAAAACCGCAAGCTTTACAGAGAAAAGGTTAGTATCAAAAAGACTATGGCAAAGATATGCTGTCAATGCGCAAATAAGGATTATTAATTTCGGATCTTTTGTCTCTTTATATGATAAAAATCCGGTGATCAGCGTTTTTACTACAAATAAAGTAAAGATAGCTACCGCGACCATCCCTGCTTCTGCCCAAAGTTGTAAAAAACAATTGTGGGCAAATTTTATCCTGCCTGAGGATGAAAAGTTTTTGAATACGGCCGTAAAAGTACCTAAGCCATTACCAATAAATGGATGGTTTTTTATCATCCTCATGGACGTATCCCAAAGCTCAAACCTGCCTGCGTCTTTAGACATAAGCGATTTTAAGAAATATACTTTTAAACCGACGATTGTTGCAACGATCAAGAAAAAACCTGAAACCAGCGGCCTTTTCAAGATAAAAAGCAGCAAAGCAACTCCAAGCATAAAAGAAAGATACGCGCCCCTGGAGTAAGTCAGGGGTAAAATAAATATTCCTGATAGTAACAATGCGGCAGCCATGATCCTGATATATTTGTTTTTCTGCGGGCCTATCCAATACATAATTATAAACAGCGCACAGATCAAATACGCCGCCAAATCATTATTATGTGAGAAAGGCCCGGTTAAAGCGAAAATATTATTTTCATGCGGAGCCATATGATGATGGTAAAAAAATTCAAAATTAAATAACAGCTGCGAGTAACAATCCAAGATCACCAATGCCGCCCCTAGCGAGATGGATGCGAAAGCATATTCTATTTTGCGAGCATCCGTAAATGTCTGCGAGATCATCAAATATAATATTATATACTTTGACCATTTAAAGAAAAGCGCAAACAGGCTTATAGGTATTAAAGCGCCGCTATTTACCAAAGAAAAGGCAAGCGGCACAAAAAATAGCAGCAGCATCTTCTCTTTTTCATAGATTCTTAAGAAAAGGCCCTTGCAAACAAGGAGTCTTCCTAAAAAGAAAAAGAGAGAGACGCCGATCGACAATTCAATCAGAGAAATAGAAATCGGCATTAAAAATAGCAGCTCGCATATGCCGACAACACAAGCTTGCTCAAATAACAAATTTAACTTTTCTCTGCTCAAAATGCACCTTAAATATGAGGATCGCGTTAAATGCGCGTCCGTATTTTTTAACTATGCCCATGCACCGTACTATCAATAAAATCTTTTATATTTTTCATGAAGATCGATTTATCGAATTTGGCGGCATGCCGCTGGATTGTCGAGGGATCAAATTTCGTTATCTCTTTTTCAAACCGCAGCAATGTTTTTTTCAGGGAATCGGCGGTTTGCTGAGGGAAAAACTCGCCGGTCACGCCTTCCGTAACGCTCTCCAGCGCGCCGCCGGCGCCGAACGCTATCACCGGCCTTCCCGAAGCCATGGCCTCAAGAGGCGTTAATCCGAAATCCTCTACCCCGCAGAATAGAAGAGCCTTGCATCCGGATAGATATTGCCTGACTATCTTATCCGGCTGCCAGCCTAAAAACTCGACCGTTCCGCCTCCCAGCTTTTTTAACCTGCCTTCATCCTGTCCCTCGCCGATGATCTTCAGCGGCAATTTAAGATGATTGCACGCTTCGATAGCGATATCTACGCGTTTATATGGAGCGAACGCGGAGACGACCAGATAATAATCCCCGGCCTTTTCTTCTTTATGAAAACGGTTTGTTTCAACAAAAGGATATATCACTTCCGGCTTCCGGTCATAGCATCTCTCGATGCGCTTCCCGACAAATTGTGAAATGGCGATAAAATGGTCAACGCCGGATGAGCTTGCTCTATCCCATCTTTTCAGGCGGGAGATTATGAATGAAAGCGGAAATCTCGAGGCTCGCCTGCCGAAATAATCCTCCTGCCGGTCCCATATATATCTCATGGGAGTAAAGCAGTAGCAGATATGGCGGGCACCGGGTCGAGGCGCTATTCCCTTGGCAACACAGTGACTCAAGGATATGACCAGATCGAAGCTCTTTACATCCAGGCTTTTTATCGCGGCCGGCATCAGAGGCAAAAGATATCTGTATGACCTTTTATTTGCAAGCCCCTGAAGGAATGAAGTATGGATCGTGCGTGATTCGATCAGGCCGGAAACGGTTCCTTTAAAGTGAAAGAGCGTGAATATTTCGGCTCCGGGGAAAAGCTCGCAAAAGCCTTCGAGCACCCTTTCCCCTCCCCTCATTCCCGTCAGCCAATCGTGTACAAGCGCGACTTTCATATATCACCGATACTCATATTCACTTAACTTTCTTGGCGGGCAAGCCCTATTGCTGCCGTCAGAAAAAGACAGTTTTTCTAGCCATATAAATCCTTTTTTACGATTTTCCGTCCGTCATTGGGATGGAGTTAACAGAGGCATTTAAAAAACCTTTCTCCAGCCCCTAAGCCCGTCCGTTGTATGCAATATCATCTTTTGGCTGTTTTTAAGAGGGGCCAAAAATACATCAGAGTTATATTTGTCATACACAGAGGACAAAACATCTGGGCCTGTAGTAAAAATAACATCGTAGGGATCGCGTATTTGATCTTTAAATTTTCTTAAACGTATAAGCATTTCATTTATTACCTCACTGAAGAAAGGATGGCCGGGTTCAGTGCATATAAAATAATTCGCAACCCTGATAAGGGCCTCGGGGACCCCCTCCCTTATCGGAATCTTGGAAAAATATTCTTTTGATTCCTCAGGAAGTATCGCTTCCGTAATTAAAACACAGGTATGGCTGGAGGTCAAATACTTATAAAGCAGGCGTCTATTCTTCAAGATAACATCATAATCGGTATAAATACCACCGTATTTATTTAATACCATATATCTAATCATATCACTTTTGGAGGCGTAACTGCGCAAACTACTGTATAAATCAATATGATCCGGATAAAACTGTTTTAAGAATTGCTCGCATGAATTTCCATCCCAAAAAACATTAGTATGCTCCGGAAAGACGCGGTTAAATAGTGCTATACTGCCGGAGTAGTCTATCCTAATATTATCCTTTCCCGGCCAAATACGGTGAATAAGCTTTGGTATTTTATTACTAGCTCTATTGGGTTTTAAAAAATATTTTAACATTTATAGGATCCACCAGCCATCCAACCCGTTTGCGACCGGCTTAAAATATGAACCTGGGTAAACAACTCTCTGCAGCTGTCTTTCCATGTTAGCAGCTTATATTCGTTGTTACTTCTGGCTTGCGGCATTTTGCCGGTTTTCTCAATATCGATGATCATTTTCGCCAAACAAGCCGGATCATTTATATCGAAGTACGTGCAGAAATCTTTTCCTACTTCCCTGTGTATGGGAATATCGCTGGCAAAAACTGGCAAGCCGTATCCCAGCGCTTCCACGATGGGAAGGCCGAACCCTTCAGCGAAAGACGAGAATATCAACGCCCTGGAATGCCTGTAGCAATAATTAAGCTCAGTATCCGATGCATCATTAAACATGAAAAGGTTCTTTTTAAATAAAGGATGCTTTTTTATGCGGTTCACGATATGATCGCTCAACCAGCCTATCTTGCCGATGATGCATAAGCTTGCGCCGGGACATTCTTGCCAGACCAGATCAAAGGCATCCAATAAATATTTATGGTTTTTCCGCGGTTCGATGGTCCCTACGGCGATAAAAACGTTGTTTCTTTTGAATAATTCTTTAGGGCCGTTACCGACTGATTTATTTTTTGATATGCTATCAAGGGTGCATCCGAGGTGGAAAAAACCGACACGGCCATGCGCCTGACAATAAGGGTAGTTCTGCTCAAGATACGCCTGCACTTCCTTTTGAACCGTTTCGGAAACACCTATGAAAAAATCAACGTGCCCGACGGCTTGGCCAAACCAATCATTGAAACGCTCGGTAATGGCGGAAGGGAAAAAATAAGGATGCGTAAGCGGGATGATATCGTGTACAACCAGGCCTACAACAGCACCGTCATATTTAGCCTTTTCAACGACCGGCCATATCGGATACATCCAGGATGAATCGAGCAGGAGAAGAACGTCCCCCCTGCGCGGTATTATTTTCGGCTGAAAAAACAATCTGATCGTCAGGGGAAAAAAAAGAATGCCGAAAACAACCTGCATAAAACGGCGGACGTTTGAAACCAGAAAATATTCCACCTTTTCCGGCAGCGAAAAATGCTTAAGAAACGGCATTGTTTTATGGTAAATTTTTTTCAAAAAATACAGACATTTCGCCTTGCCCATTGACATCAACGGCTTCTTGCCTGAGCGCCGGAAATGATCGAATTTAACAATCGCCGGAACAGATTCGACAGCGAAATCCTTTTCTACGCCCGGCGCCTCTTTGATAATATTGCGCACCACCCTTTGGATACCGGTGTTTTCATCGCTTTCCCAGGTATTGCTGCATTCGAGCAGTATACGTTTAAGTTGATTCAAATTAGCACCTTTTCGCATATGTTACGCTGAAACCGCTTTTATTTCAAGCCTATCTTAAAGTCCGGTTCTTTTTACCGGCTCTACGCGAAGCTTCGCTAAACCGATGCCGAGTTTTCGCGTGTCAGTGCCTAGGCCGATCTCCTGCGGCGAAGTCGGGCGCGGGACATCGATAACGATCAATTTTACATCAGCGATATGGTCAAACTGTAAGGTTACGCTCTGGAAAGACTCTGTTAATGTGAAGGTTTTCTCGTCTGATCCGACGCGGATATGAAAGGGTACTCCTGCGTTCGGGCCAAAGGCACGCGCTTTAAGATGCAGCTTGAACGATTTTGGTAAAAAGGCGGCCGTCACAATGCAGGCCTGTTTATCATCAGACCAGGCACCCCAGTCTTCCGGCTCCGAAAGGCCGGCGTATTCAAATAATTCACAGCCAAAAGTCCGGAACGGAGGCGGCAAAGGCGCGGTAGGCGATGGCGAAGCTGCCCCGGAAATCACTTTTCCCCAACGGGCTACCGGCACCCCTAAGTCATGTAACCGTACGACAGATTCTTGAACGAGTGAAAACTCCAAAAAGAACTCGCCTGGAACATCCGGCAGGGTAACCGGGACTTTCATCGGCAGCGAGCTTTGGGCCAGGATGTCAAAATCAAGGTCCCTTCGGGCATCCCGCACGCTCATCGGTACACCCGTAACCGCGTTCACATAGCGCCAGGACAACCTGACAGGCCTGTCCAGAATCATCGGAATACAGCTGCCACTTTTATTGATCACCACAATGTCCGCGAGCAGATTCCCGCCACTCCCCGGAGAGACATTTTCGACTTCGACGCTCAGGCGTTTCAAAATATCCGGTCCCAAAAAAATATTTGGCGAAAACAGCGGGGTTTTATTAAAAGACGATGGATTGCAATCGGTAAAATTTACAGGGACGAGGCGTGACGAAATATCGACATATTCTTTTCCGCCAAGCGAATGAAATCGAACATACCCCGCGATCCTCGAAACTGCGCTGGAACAGAAGTCGGCTTTACGGTATCCCGGAGGAAAGTTGCCTGAATAGCCATTGATGGTCTTCCAGCCCAGCTCTTGCGCAAGCAGCATAGCATCAAGTTCCGAGTAATAAAACGGCTCGTTTTTGTCAGTGCCGTCGAAAAGGACGGGATCCTTGGGCGGTTGGAGCGGCAGGCTGGACCTGAGCCGGGCGATCCGCGCCTGCCCCGACGCTTTTTCATAAGCGAATTGTCTAACAAAGATACATTCCAGCAATAAAATAAAAATGGCAAGATAAAACGCGGACTTGACGGGTAAGTTTGTCCTGGATTTTTTTTGTAAAATTTCTGCCGCGCAGGAAATAAAAATGGCGAGAGGAAATAAAAGGATCAGAATGATCCGGGTTACGGCGCGTATTGCCGAGAAACCCGGCATCGCGAAGACCGCCATGTAAAGGGAAAGATTGCGCCCCAAATAAAGCGTTAACAGAAAGACGGCCAGAGTCGATAAAAGCACGGTGGATAACAGGACGCGAAATTTGCCGGCGTACCGGATATTCTTTACGGCATAGGCCGACAGCAAAAGCGGCACGATACCGACAAAGAGCTGATGCTCATGCCTCATCGGTATCCCCTTGATCAATGAGGATAGCCTGCTCCATATTACTGAATTGTCGGCAAGCAGGTAGCTGGTCAGGCGCGGAAGCATTGACGCCACCTCACCCCAATGCCGTTCGAATTTATAAACTTTTGAAACCCAGGCATAAGGCCATAACAGTTCGCCAAGAAGGACGGCCAGCAAAACAATAGACGATAAGCATAGGAATCTATCTATTGTCTTTGAAGCTTTATATGCCTGCTTCAACTGCCGCGGCCAGTAACTCATCCTGTCTTTAAAGCTGCCGCTTTCAATAATGCAAGTCGCAACGGCTAAAGAGAAGATTAAGATCGACAGGAAGAAGCCCAGGTAAATTTCGGCATAAAATTGCCAGGTTATTGCAGCGACCAAAAATGTGGCGGATTTAAGCTGAGGATTGTTCTTGAAGTTAAAAAAGAATAATACGGCCAGAGGAACCCCGGCCCTGTACAGGAGTTGAGAATGGCCTGCTTTGATTACAACTGGAAGACCGAATGAAAATACAAAAGCTCCGATGCCGGAGGAAAGCGCTGAAAACCCTAAACGCCGCAGAACATACCCGCAGGCAGCATAGTTCGTGATATATCCGACCAGATACCACCCCTGAAACGCTGTCTCTCGATCCAGTCCGATAAGACGAAAGAGCGCGTATATTAGCGCTGTACCCAGGTGATTTCCGCTGAAAGCCAGCGTTTTGGCCCATGGATAAAAAAACGGCGCATTCCAGAGATCAGCGGTCCAGCCGGTGATCCAGCGATAGAAGTGCTCCAATAAATAATTGTTCAGCCTGCCATCGCCAAGTTCGCCGGGCACAAACTTTCCGAATCGGATGCCTGGGAGAATTATAAAAAAGATGCCGACCAGAAGGAAGAACGATACCGTCAAAAAATCTTTGAGACGCCATGGATTGACTGTGCGAGTACTCACGCAAACCTCACCGGAGGTTAACACGGAAAAAACGCTTTTATAACCTGATTTAATGTGACTCCGTCGAAAGGGATCGCTCCTGTCCAATATTTTGCCATCAGCCATGTTGAAAAGGCCGCGCAAACCAACGTGACAAAAACAAAAGCCCGCCTTCCCCAGACAAACCCTATCCCCTCATAAAATGAACATAAGCAAACGGCAAAGATAGGCACGGATTCCACAAAGGCCCTGTGGCCAAATGCGCCGCCATACCACCAGCAACCCCAGGATGAAATAACATAGGCGTTTAAAGGAAGGAAAAGCAACGCCGGAATAAAAAGCTCCGGGTACCTTTTCCTGACATAAAACAAACCCGGCAGAGCGATGAACAGAATCGGAGACCAGAAGAATAGCCCCTTCCTGACGCTGAACAGAACATTAACGATCTCGGGCTTTAAAAAATCAAACTGCTCATTTTGATATGGATATATTATAAATGTCCCGGTGATTATTTTCCAATATAATAGCTGCAGAAAAATGATACCCAAGAAAGGCGCCAGAAAAAATAGGCATTCTTTCGCATGGCTCATCCAGAACCGAAACCGCTTAAGCAGTTTCGGGATCGATGACACGCCGTAGAGCGCTCCCACGAGCAGCCAAAGCGCGTTGGTTGGCCTTGTTACTATTATCAAACCGGCCGCTGCTCCCGCGGTTATCAAACGACCCGGAGAATATCCGGAGCGGATAAGTTCGTCTATCAGGCAAAGAAACGCGCAGAAAAGAAAGAACGAGTACGCATGGCTGAAGACGGAATCATAGGTGGCGTAGTGGAAAAGATTCGTGCCGAATAAAAGTCCAAACAAAACAAGGAGGATCGTATTCTGTCTAAAGCGTCTTTGCAGAACTCTCCAAAGAATCGCCAGTCCGGCTGTTGCGTAGAATAACCCTGAAACCGCCGCCGCATATTGAAACAGAAACGAAAAGCCGTCTATCTTGACATTGGCGACAAAGGAGGCTAAGCAGGCGAGAAAGAAGAACGGCATCATCAATAATGCTTCGCCTATCGGATACTTTATAAGGTACTTCTGGCTATTTTTATACGGCGAGGCACCGCTCCCTACCGGCATAAGCCCGTCAAAGCGTTCTGTCGCGATACGCTGGAGGCCGATATCATGATAAATGAAAACGGCTGGCAAATAGAGGTAATAGCCGACGCCGTCACTGCGAATAGGCGGGCCGTTTAGATGGCAAGAGTAGACGGTGAATATCCCGATAATCCCGACAAAAAATACCGCCAAAACAAAAATTGATTCTTTACGCAGAAACATTCCCTTTCCCCTGAAACCGGCGATTTCTATCAATCGGTCTTATCGGACAAGGTCAACCCACCATGGTCTTTTGGTATTCATCGCAAACGGTCTTGGCGTCGCCGATGCGCGCAACCGTGCCGCCGTTAAGCCAGATGGCGCGGTCACAAAACGAGGTAACCATCTCCGGGCTGTGGCTGACAAACATGATCGTGACGCCTTTTTCGCGGAAACTTTTAATTCTCTTGAAACATTTTTCGGCAAACGCCATGTCCCCCACCGTGAGGACCTCGTCCAGAAGCAGGATCTCCGGATCCAGGTGGACGGCCACCGAAAATCCAAGCCGCGCGATCATTCCGGACGAATAAGTCCTGATGGGCTGCTCCAGGAAATTTTCCAATTCCGAGAATTCGACGATCTCCCTGAATCTCTCCTTGACCTGCCGCCGCGTCATCCCGAGCAGGATCCCGTTCAAGAATATGTTTTCAGCGCCGCTAAGCTCAGGATGAAACCCCGCGCCGAGCTCCAAAAGCGAGGAGATGCGGCCAAAGGTCTTCACCGAACCCTCGTTGGGGCGCAGGACATTGGCGATAAGGCCCAGCGTGGTGCTCTTGCCTGATCCGTTACGCCCGATCAATCCGATGGATTCGCCCCGGCGCACCTCAAAGGAGACGTCCTTCAACGCGCAAAATCGCTTCGTCTGGGCCATATGTTCCATATGCTTTGGCAGATTCAGCATCAGATGCTTCAGTCCGAAGGAAAGGCTGGTGTTCCGCCTGTAGTATTTCGTTACCTGATTAAATCTGATGGCGATCGTATCAGACATATTCCGCGAATTTCCAATTTGATTTTTTATAGATCCAATACCCCAAAGCAAAAATGGCCGCTGACCAGACACCCGCGGATCCCAAAAGCAGCGGGGCCAGAGGCTCGCCCATGAATAAATGCCGCCAATTGATCGCGATCCCCGCTACAGGATTCACGAATTTCGTCCACTGAAGAGCGGCCGGGACCATATCTTCTTTATAAATGATAGGCGTCAAATAGAACCACAGCATCACAAGAAACGTGATCAGCCGCTCGAGGTCCCGCAAAAAGAGGTTGCCGGTAGCGACCATGAGCGCGATCCCGAATGTCAGCAGCAGCTGAACCGTCAGCAAAAACGGAACGGCCCACAGCCAATCCAGCGTCGGAGCCATCCCGTAAAAAACCATTATAATGACGATGATGGGTATCGAAAGTATGAAATGAGTGAGGTCATTCAATACGCCTGACAAGACAAGACACTCCCGCGAAAACTGCACTTTCTTGATGAGGCTGCTGTTCCCGATAAAAGCGCTGCTGCTGGCGCACACAGAGTTCGAAAATGCCTGCCAGAAAAAAACGCCCGAGACAAGGAAGAGCAGGTAGTTTTGGATCTGAATTTTAAAAATAACCTTAAAGACGAACAGATAAATAATCGCGTATAAAAGCGGGTTGAGCACCGACCACACATAGCCCAAAGCCGTGTTCTTATAGCGGACCGTGAACTCCTTTTGCAAAAGCACCAGGGTCAGATCGCGATAATATTCCAGAAAACGAGCCATGCCCCACGATTTGCCGTTGCGCATCTTTATATTCATAGTTTTTGCAATCTTTTCAGGTCGGCATCCACCATCATCTTTACTAATTCTCCCTAAAATTTGGGCTTTATCTAACTTCTCCGGTGCCAAATTGCCGATCGCACTGTGCGGTCGGCATGTATTATAGCCCCTGCGCGATTCATTGCACCTCCACCTTAATTCGTATCCCCGGCGATCCTCTGTCTTTGAACCAAGCGACCAATTCCTGCACAGCCTCAATCTCCAGCCAGTATTTCCCGGGCTTTGACGGAGCCTTGATCTCCATCTTCATTGTGATCTCAGCTTTTGGTTTGATCGCCGCAGGCAAAGCGGTCCGATTATCAAACCCGGGTAAAGACTGGACCGAACTGCCGGCTACTACCCAACGGTAAGACAATCGGATAGCATATTTACCAGGCTCTTTGAAATCGCTGCCAATACTGGATAAAGTAACATTTCCATTATTTTTTACTCGCAGGGCGCACTGCTTCGATTCATTCTTTTGCCATTGGGTTGGGACGTTCTTTGCCGACAATTCCAAAGCAAAGTCTGCCTCTCCCAAAGGCCCGTTCATGAGAATCACGCGCTTATGCAGCAAGGAATGCAAATTCATCACCGGCAACCAAGACCCCGTTTTAAGATCTAAAAAATAGAGTTGGTCGTTCTCCAGGTTGTAGTATCGAATCCAGCGCCCCAAATGCACAATATAATCCGGCGAATTAAAATCATATATTCCGGCCCCACCGGGAGGATTCTGCGCAGTAAACCCGTTAATGGTATGTAGGCCGTATTTCTGGGCGATTAACATCGCATCGATCTGAGCTTCAAAGGGTATTTTTTTCAATCCTTCCGCCGGTAACAACGCGAAAACTTTTGCCTGCTGCGGCGGATTAGAAATTCTGGCAAGCATATCGCGTTGCTGCTGTTTGCTGTAGTTGGCAAGGCTGCCGGTGTTGAACTGTTCTACAACGAGCAATAAGCAAAAAACTGTTACGGCGGTTAAATAGGCGCCCCGTTTCACATATGAATGTATATGGCCTGTGGCGTAGTTTATGGATTGATGCAACCCGATCGCAACCACCATGGCAATTGGAAAGGCCAGCACATGCTGAAAGCGATGCACCGCGCGAATACCGCCTCCTCCCGGAATCAATTTTGAAACCAGCCACCAAAGCGAAAACCCGTGGATTTTCAACATCAGCAGCCATGCCAACAATACCGCTACACCCAACCCCGCCGCGAGCATTGCCAATTTTCCATCATCATTGACCTTATTTTCGTCCACAACGACTTTTAAGGCGCCGTCTTCTGTCGCGGTCAATTGATAACGTCTTATTTTACGAATGAAATAACCCAGGAACACTAGAAAAATCAATAGTAAGCAGAGGGGCAGGCCTTTAGTCAATTCGCCCGCCATCGGTCGAGACCCTATTTCTGTGAAAGCCGAGTAAAGCGTTTTGCCCCACAGCCAGTTGTTTGGGCCAACATTCGCATAATCAATAAACGATGGCAGCATGGTAGCTATCTCCTGATAATTTCGACCGCCAAACTGCCTCAATACCGGAATATAAGTCAGAAAAAATGGGGTGAAGCAGATCGCACTAAGCACACAATATGGCAACATTTTTTGCAAATTCCACCGCTTCCAAATAATACATTGCCAGACAGCTTTAACGTCTGAATGCGATGCGCCCCAAACATAGCAAACACATGTCAATAACAGGGCAAAAAAGATGAAAAACCAACCAATATAGTAACTCGTATAAAATACGGCTGGGACCATAACAGCTACAAATATTCCAGCAATGGTCTCAATGAATGTCGCCTTCTTAAAGTTTCGCAGAAATAGATAAATTCCGATAGCTAGCCAAGGGGTAAAATAAATCGCCATCATTTGAGTATGTGATATAGAAATAGCAACCGCCATGGAATTGGGAAAAACAAAAAGCACAGCCCCTACGATAGTGGGTAATATGCGCAATTTCAGACAATAGCGTAGGAACAAGATCGTGCCAATCCATCCAACCGCCACCAATGCAAATAATACGATTTGGTGGGAGGTGAAAGTTTCTATTCCCATGAAACGCAAGAGAACATAGGGAAGCGCGTTCAGAAATCCGGCGTCAGCATACCCCAGGACCCCTTGAACCGGAAAAAAGAAGGTTGGCGACACCCACTGGGCGCCCCCCTGCAACACCTGCCACCAGTGCTCCAGGATCACTCTAAAAAAACGGCTGTCACCCACATCGCCCAACAATAGGTCGAAACGCGAAAAAATTATCTGCCGGAAAAATACACCTCCGAGCAATAGCCCTATTGCAGTGCATGTAACTATCTCAACGATAGCTTTTACGCGTCTCGATACTAACGAAGATGGGTCATTCATGATCCGCCTTATTTAAATGATTATCTGCTGTAATAGCAGCCTCCGGAATGATCTTCTCTAGCAGTTGCTGCGCACTTTGTCGCCAGGTTAACCATGGCATATCATCCGAACGCGGGTGCTGCCCTACCGAAAAAAGATCGAGCCAATTCCTGAGCGTTTCGGCAAGGATGGCCGGCTTATCGCCTCTAAAATAGAACGCATGTTCCCCCGCCACTTCTCTAAAAACCGGGATATCTCTTGCGATGATCGGCAGCTTATGTTGAGCAGCTTCGATAAGCGGCAAACCGAACCCTTCACCTTCGCTGGCCGCTATCAAACAACTTGAGGCAGCGTAAATCTTCTCCAGATATTCGTCACTGATGCCTTCCATCCAGAAGAGGTGTTTATTCAATTCAGGGTGATTGCGTAAATAATCGACGGTTCCGGAAATAGTATGCCGCCTATCTTCCGGAAGACCTTTCCACCCTTCTTTACCGACAATGATGAGGTTGATGTCAAAGCCTCCCCTCCATAGCTGCGTAAACGCTTCCAGGGTTTGCAGATAACCCTTACGCGGCTCGACGGTGCCTACCATGAGAAAGCTTGGACGAGCGCTAATCTGTGTCATGATCTTTTCCGCATCTTCTGGCAGGCCTCGGGTAGGCATTGAGTTTATCAGGTCGGCTCCAAGGTTAAACCATGAAATACGCAGGGGACGCGACCGCCTTGAACCATTTTCCCTGATCCAGCCAGTCAATTCATCGGCGACAGTTTTGGAGATACAGATTGCCTCGTCACTTTCAGCCACAACCTCCAGCCAATGCCGAAACCCTTCTTCAGTGCCTTCTACAAAACAATGCGGCATAGTCACGCAAAGAAGGTCATAAACAATAAATTTAACATTTACACCGGCTCGGCGCAGACGTCCAAAGAAAGCCTTTTGCGCGGGGACGATCTGTGGCTGTAGATCAAGGCCTAGAAAAATATCTCCGGCATAAAAAGAGATGGGCTCATCTTTCAAGGCAGAAACCTCGGCTTTTCCAAGGAATGCCCCGGTGAATTGCGCTGCATGAAAATATCCCAATTTATCCAAACTTGCATAAACGGGGATTACAGAATACTTTTCAGGTGGATTATCTAGCAGAGCGCGCAAGATGCTTCTGACAACGCGCTGGATACCGCTTTTTGCATCAAAACGCACCAGTTCAGAAATATCGATAAATAGCTGCTTGGTCATGTTACGGGGAGGAATGCTTTGTTCGATGCATGCTGCAATTTCCCGCAGATCCTTGTCGCTAATATTCGGAGCCTTAAGCACAGCTATTGATTCAAGAAGATCATCAACCACATTGCCGCGGTCACAAACATGCGCCATACTCACTGACGTCATGCGGCCATGAATCAGAGTCATATCCTTTTTAGAGTCCTTGGGTGTCTCCATGATCAGATCAAAAACATAATTCGGCAAAATCCCTGAAAGACACTTGAATCCATGCTTGCAATCATCCTTAGTCGCTATATGGCAGGGCGAACATGGGACAGGACGATATACGACATAACTATCTCCAAACACCGGTGCCCACTCAGCGACGGTTTCTTGTCCTGCATATACCGCTATAACACGCAGTCCGAGATAGGATGCCAGATGTGCCCCAAAAGAATTATTTGCCACGCAAACAGCGTTGCGGCCAAGAGACCGCGCAAGTTCTTTAAATTCTAAACAAGTATGAATAAACAATTTTTTGTGGGCTTTCAGTTCCAACTCCGAACTCTCTTCCCGGTTGGCAAAATAAACATTGACCGCGTCGATCCTTTCGTCTGCGCAAAGCAAATCGACAAGATCCTCAAAATTTTCTTTGTCCCATTCTCTTACGGAGTTACCTGCTTTCGGAAAAATCGCGATTTCCCGCTTGTTTCTGGAACTACGTTCTTGCAGCTCCGGCAATAAAATAAAGTCCTCAGATTCCGCGGGCAAAGCTTCGATGATTTTAAGCATCTGAATCGAGATTGACGTCTTATTCAATCTTGTTGTTTTAAACGGCTCATCTGTTTCGGCAGGAACGGTTATATCTAAGGCGCGATCAATTTGAGGGTCATTTGAAGCATACCCTACCTTTAGCCGGGCCGTTGTTTTTGCCAACAGGGAACGCATATTTCCCTGCCTTCTGAGGTCTATTGCGATGTCATAGGAGTCAAGTTGGCCAAGGACGGACTCTAGCTCCTCGTCAGAGTAGGCAGGCATCAGGGCAGACTTTTTCTTGAAAAAATCGAATTTGTAAATGTTTGTGAACATATTCAAACACTTGGCGATAGGCTCATTCCAACTACCGAGAACTATATCGATCTGGGCATGGGGATATTTTGCTCTGAGCTTTGTGATAGCTGGTATGGCCAGAATAAAATCTCCCATATGGTCCAACTTGACAATGAGTATTTTTTTACGGCTTTTTTGAAAAAGTCCTGTTTTAACAACTATTGCTCCTCCATTCTGAGAAGGCAACTTTTCGCTATTAAAGAGCTCTAAGGATCTTAAGGCCCGTTTGGCGCTCTCGTCCCAGGAAAATTTCTTAGCTTGTTCTGCGCCATGAAAAATAAGATCTTTGCGAAACAATTCGTCGGTTAGTGCGTCCGTGATTTTTTGGGAAATCGATTCAACGCTGCGAGGATCAAAAAGCGCATCCTCCCGTCCAATAACTTCAGGCAGACTTGTAGTATTAGCGCCGATTACTGGAGCGCCGCAACTCATGGCCTCAAGAGCAGGTAATCCGAAACCTTCATGTAAAGAGGGCAGCACAAGGACCGCACACAGATTGTATAGCCTAGCCAATTCCTCGTTACTAACATAACCTGTGAATAACAATTGACCTTCGCTAATACCGGCCGATTTGGCGGTTTGCCTCAATTTAGCCACTTCGCCCTCGGGCATCTTGCCCACGAATACCAGCTGATGTGTATTTTTTATACTAGCAGGTAGTTTTGCGTAGGCCTGGATCAGACGGCATAGATTTTTTCTTTCATCAGCACCACCAACATACATTACAAATGGCCTAACAATACCGGTCTCGCGACAAATTTTCCTCTTTTCTGCTTCCGAAATGCTCAAAACCCGAAATGATGCATCACATGCTGCTGAAATATTGATAACATCCCGTTCATCAAAACCCAGGACTTCGACCGCCTCCCTTCTGGTGCTATCCGAAATGGCCAGTAATTTTCTACTGCGTCTCAATGAAACAATTTTCCGAGGGTAGAAGTCCTGATATAATTTGCTTGACTTGTAATGGATGTCCGGACTTACGAGCGGAATCAAGTCATAGAGTATGGTAGCTACAGGAGTATCTCCATCCAAAACACCTACACTAGTTACCGCATCATCAATAAGCCCCTCAAAAAGACTGGTAACAATTATCATGTCTGCATGAAGACTGGCTAAAAAAGACTCGCGAATCCGTTCGGCGACTTCACGGCGCCATTCGTTACCTGGCTCACACTCCCGCACCGGGCCGGGAGCATGCCACACGCGGATATTCTCCTGCGGTAATTGGCCATCAAAAGCAGCCCGAATAGGCTCTATAGTTTCCGGAAACAAACCGCTCAGAGCAATAATGGTCTCGTGGTTACCGCGATTGCAAACCATGCTTTTAGCAAGAGCGAGAGAGTAGCGGCCGATGCCTCGAAACCGACTTTCCGTCTGAGCCCCCTGCATGTCTATAACAATGCGCATCAGCCATTCTCCTTCTGGCAGCGGGTGATGGTGGCTTTCAGATCGACGTAGATCTGGCGGGCACGGGGTGTAAGATGAGATAGATCGGTAGAGATTGGTGGGGTGCATGTTGTTTCTTGGGTTTGTTTTGTCATTAATGACCGATTTAAAGCCATTTTTCCCCGACGCTTCTCTATCGCCGGGATTTGTTGTATCCATTTTTTAATCTTGGCTTTAAACTCTGGGCGATTCTGAACGAAGGAGAGAAGTAAAGGCGCGGTTTGGTTCATTCGCAATCTGAACTCTTCCGAACCCATGAAAGAGCTGATCAATTTACCGACCGTTTTTTTCCGCATATGCTCAAGAATAACTGACTCATTCTCAGGCTCGCGTCCAAGAATATATCGATAGGCCGCAACAACATCTGTGCGAGTCGGCTTCAAGCCCCTTTTAAAAAACCAGGTGGCGGCTTGTTGCGCTTTTGCTTCGGCCTCGGTAGCGCGAGCTTCAGCCTGCTGCGCCATAGTTTCAGCTTGCTGTGCTTTGGCTTCAGCTTGCTGCGCTTTGGCTTCAGCTTGCTGTGCCTTGGCTTCAGCTTGCTGTGCTTTGGCTTCAGCTTGCTGAATTTCCGCAACCAGTTCCAGCTTGTGCTCACGCTGATAGAAATCGCGAACAATCTCCCGGATCTTTTCTAAAAAAACGGGATCTTGTATTTTTTTAAAATAAAGCTTCAGCTCTTCGTACCGCTGGGTTTCCGGCCATTCCCGTCTCGGGGTGTCGGATATCGGAAAGTGTATAGCTGTCAGCTTGGCATGTGTTTTACATTGTCCTCGATAAGAGCGCAAAAACTTGTTCCACATATAAAGATCTGTCGGAAACCATATCGGTTTATCTTCTAATAGAATTCCACATTTGACCTGCGGAGTCGTTGTCCAGCCTTCCTTTAGAGCTAAATAGCTTTCCCGTGTGTGCGCGCCATTGGTCAGGCCGAAAAGGCTGATGCTGCCTGTAAGCATTTTGTCCACAAAATAATTATTCCCCAAATTGATATACCCAACGTTGCAAAAAAGATCGCCACCCTCATTGATCCTTTCGGGTGTGTTTACATTGGCGTGAATAGTATGGGTAAAACAACAACTGCTCAGACTTTTCTCTATCTCCTCTATATGGTCTGGCAACCACAGATCGTCATGGGCACAGTAGCAAATGATCCTACCCTGGGTCTCCCGCCTTATCACAACATCGCGATGCGCTTCTCCCGTTCTTGGGCCTTTTGGGAACGAAAAAACCCTTATCCGCGAGTCTTCTTTGGCCAATGCATTAAAAAAGTCGACCATCTTTTCCGGAGAGCCGTCACAGATGATGCAGATTTCAATGTCCCGGACGGTCTGAGCCTGCACGCTCTTAATGGGCCAAACGGCAAATTTAGCCTGGCCAAAAGTCGGTATGATAACCGTCGCCCTTGCTACCATAAAAAGCCCTCAAATAATACTGGCATACGAAAAGTGGTTCGCCGACTCTTTCAGAGCCCCCTCTGCCTGATGCTTCCTGCGTGAATCGATTATTTTTTGTATATGATCACTGAATATGACCGGCCTATGTCTAGTTCCAATGAAACGGTAATTACGATTGTTCAATTCGTTCAGCCGGCTTACTCTTTGCGGATGCCATAAGAAATCATCTTCTAAATACTCATTGAGGTCTAACAAGGCGGCTTCCTTTTCGTATTTGCATTCGGGACCTGCATAATTGACCCCATCTGCGCCAACCTGAATTAAAAAGTGGGAGCCATGAAGCTTTTCGAAATACAGGGGTCCCGGGGAATATCGTTCATAAGGCACTTGAATATTGGCACCGGCCGGAGCCGCTCCTCGAAACCTTTCGATTGCATCCAAGACGCCCTCTTGATCCGCCTGAATGGGATATTCCGTTTCCCAGTCAACACAATATGGATGGAAGTATACCCAATCAGTCCCCGCAGCCAGCGCCCTTAAGCCAACGGACTCATACCGATGATTCGAATCGCTGCGGGTCAGGATGGATACCCCGATCTCCAGCTTACTTCCCTCTTTTGTTATCCGATTTCGCAATACTTCGATCTTTTTTAGCGTGTTTAAGAAATACTCTGATTCATATTCATGCCAATCGTAGAGTGAAATACGTATAGAAGTCGCGTACTCCAAAAGCGCGTCCTGCACACTGGGCATATGGACATTCCCGCCATTAGATATGACCGCTATCTGCCTAAAACCCTTTTTGCGCGCCAGTGCTAGAGTTTCAGGAAAATGCGGGACCAGAGTAGGCTCACCACCAGACAAAACGATGCCGGGCGTATGAGGCCCCAAAACGCTAAACAGCCTATCCAGAAAAGGCAGCTGCAAAGTAAGGCCCGGACGTCTGGCAACAGAGTAGGGGCATGTTGGGCATGAACGCGTACAAAGCTGGGTCAAGTCCAGCTCTATCGTTATCGGATAAATCGGTTCTCCGCGAAGATAAGCCTCCAGTCTTTCTTGATCAGCAGTTACCTTGGAAGGAGCAAAAATCTTTAATTTTGAGTTCATTATTGGCATTCCTCTCTTATTCTGTAGCCCTATCGTTCAGGACCAGCGGCTTTCTTTAACTTGTAAATGACCTGTGCGATCTCCCCGGCTTCGTGAAGACCGCAGCGCGGTTTCGGACCATTATCCAGATATTGGACGAATTCTTTTAACTCCAGAAAAAGCGGGAAAGTCGTATCGATCGGCCTTCTCGTCTCCCCACCCGCATCAGTGCGTATCGTAATATGGTCATCGTAGGCATTAAAAAGCTCTGCAGACCCCTTGCTCCCATGAATACTGACCCCGCTTCGTTTGCTGCAATGTTTTCCGTTAACTGAAATATAAGCAACGGGTCTTTCTCCCATTACGATCGCTGCGCTAAAAGGAACGCTATTTTCACGCTGAATCACCCTTGTATATTTGATCTCTTCGGGAATATAGCCCAGGATGTGTTTAATAATCGTAAGGTCGTGCACACACAGAGTCGAAAAAACATCCCCTCCGTGAAAATCCGATACCCAACCATGTCGCGTTGTGAACAATTCCTGGAGATCGCCAATTTCTCCGGATTGCGCAACAAGCCTTAGCTCTTCGATGCCTGGGTGGTAACGCCATTTGTGCATTACAAAGACGAGCTCTTCTCCGCCGGCATTTTTCAAACGCTCATAATCACTTGATGATAAACATAATGTTTTTTCGGAAAAGATCGGCTTCTTGTACTCCAGCAAGCGGGCAGTTTCTTTGGCCAGGTCCGGTATCGGGACCGCAACAACATAGCCATCGCAAATCGGCAAATCGGTCATTTTTAAAAAAGCATCTGCAGCTCCATTTCGCACGGCTCTTGCTGCGGACGATGGGGTGGCGGAGACTACATACACTTTACAGCTCAGGGCTAGTAAATCTCTTAAAATATTCGAACCCCATTTACCACACCCGATTAAACCTAATGTTTTCATCTCTTTCCCTTATCCTCAACAGCTTCTATCACATTTAGCCTGCATGATGGACAGATCCGCATCCACCATCATTTTCACTAATTCTTCGAATTTAACCTTTGGTCTCCAGCCTAACTTCTTCTTTGCTTTGGAATAATCGCCTATCAGCACATTAACTTCAGCCGGCCTATAGAAATTCTTATCAGTTTTTACATATTTCTTCCAATTTAAACCGGCATGCCTGAAAGCAAGCTCAGCGAATTCTCTTACTGTATGCGTTTCACCTGTAGCGATCACATAATCATCCGGCTTATCCTGCTGCAGCATAAGCCACATCGCCTCTACGTAATCTCTGGAAAATCCCCAATCTCTTTTTGCATCTAAATTACCTAATTTGAGTTCCTTGGCTAGCCCAAGCTTGATCTCGGCAACTGCGTTAGTGATCTTGCGGGTAACAAACTCAAATCCTCTCCTGGGAGACTCGTGGTTAAAGAGTATGCCGTTGCAAGCGAACAGACCATAAGCCTCGCGATAATTGCGCGTTAAATCAAAACCGGCGACTTTAGAAATCCCGTACGGTGAGCGGGGATGAAACGGGGTATTCTCATTCTGGGGCGTTTCTTTTGCCTTGCCGAACATCTCGCTGGAAGCAGCGAAATAAAACTTACAGCGCGGCGCCAGCTCCTTGATCGCGGCAAGAACATAGTGCGTGCCATTGATATTTGTGTTAATAGTCGAAAACTCGTCTTCAAACGAATAACTGACAAAGCTCTGCGCGGCCAGATGATAACATTCATTTGGCTTTATTTTATGGACCACTTTAAACAAACTTGCGAAACTTTCCAGAGAACCGGAATGCAGGGTGACCCTCTTTAATATATGCCTTATCCTCCAAAGTTGATGCGAGGGATCCTCCAGAGCAACCCTTCTTACGATGCCGTGAACCTGATAACCTTTTTTAAGCAAGAATTCTGCCAGGTATGAACCGTCCTGGCCGTCAATTCCTGTAATGAGCGCCTTCTTCATATCCCACCCTCCAACCTTGCAACGGAAAATACCGGGCCATAAAATGAGCATTCCCCGATAATGACAAGGAGATTATAAAATTTGTCTTTCAATTAATACGCTCCCTTACCCACAATAATCGAAATAAAAGTCGAAAACAGTATCTTCAGATCAAACCAGAAAGACCAGTGCTTGATATAATACAGATCATACTCGACCCTTGTCTTAATGGAGCTATCCCCCCTTAAGCCGTTGACCTGCGCCCAGCCTGTCATGCCCATCCTTATCTTATGCCTGAGCATATATCTGGGGATGCTCTTATAGAATTCGGTCACAAACTCCGGGCGCTCAGGCCGGGGCCCTACCAGGCTCAGGTCTCCCCTTAATACGTTAATTAACTGCGGCAATTCATCTAAGCTGAGCCTGCGCAATACGCCCCCTACCCTGGTTGTCCTCGGGTCACCTTTCTTGGCAAAAACCGCTCCTGAGTTAAGTTCGGCATTATTGACCATCGACCTGAATTTATACAGCGTAAACACTTTTCCATCCATCCCGACTCTCTTTTGGCTATAAAATACAGGGCCCTTGGAGGTTGATTTTATTGCTAAGGCGATTACGCACATGAGCGGGGTTAAGACGATTAAACCGGGCAGAGAAACCGCTATATCCAATATACGCTTTGCCGCGCTTTGCCACCCGGACAGGGGGCTTTCTCTTAATGACAGGATAGTCAGCTCATCGAGCTCCTCCGCTGTATTTCTTAAGGTAAATATATCCCCCACCTCAAGTATGACCTTTATATCAACGCCTTCGTTGTCTATGCGGTTCAGCAAGGGGCGGATCAACCTTTCCTCGCTTGAATCCAAACAAAAAATAACCTGATCCAGGCTCCACTCTTTAGTTAAAGCCGTCAGATCTTCATAACTGCCGATGATCTTGGCTCCCTTAACGATCTCTTTACCGACCTCATTTTTAGTTCGAGCGAGGAATCCTGCAACTTTATATCCAAATTCCAGATGCAGAGATAATTTCTCCGCCACAGACCTTGCCAAATTTCCCGATCCGACTATCAATACATGCTTGAGATTATAGCCTCTCTTGCGAAACTCTCTGAGCGTATTGAGCATGATAACTCTAAAAACAAATAAAGCGCTTGTAACCAATAATAAGAAAATACCAAGAGTTACCCTGGAATAGTGGTAACCAGCCATGAAAAAATAAAGAAATAATATGAACAGGACGATGGCAATGGTTGAAGCCCAGAATATAGCAAAAAATTGCTCGCTAAGTTTACGCGTGCGCATTGGCTTATATAATCCCAGCCAATTAAAGACTAACACATATGCCGCTAAAATATATGTGGAAACCCGCAGATGTTCATAAAAAGTCGGCGCAGCAGAAATCTGCGGGATCATATTGGCATTAAATCGCCATATGTAAGCCAAATTCCAGCAGGCGAGGATCAGGATTAAATCTGAAACAAAGAATAAACACCTGATGAGATAGTTATGTTTTTTTAACATTTTTATACCACTATTTGCCTAAAACCACAATATTATCTGGATTTCTTACCTGATTGATCGCGCGACCAGGCATCGATCTCATCTGTACGAAATCGCCACTGGCCTCCGGCTTTAAAAGACGGCACTTTCCCTTCTCTGGCAAGCCGCCGAACTGTGAATTCATGCAGTTTGAGATATTTCGCCATCTCTTCTACGGTAAAGGTTTCCATGGTCTTTCCTCGTGTAATAGAATGTTGCAATTTGTAGTTAATTATACTGCTCTTTCCCGCTCCGCTCAAGCAAAAAAACATCTCTCCGGGAGGTAAAAATAGCCATGATCATGCTATGCGATCATGGCTATTTGCTTCTCCCATTCGATGAGGAGAGAGGTTATTGGGGTGGCTAACGGGATTCGAACCCGTGCAAACAGAGCCACAGTCTGTTGTGCTAACCTTTACACTATAGCCACCACAAAGCTATTGCCTCAAATGTATAATACTACTTCTACTTCTTCGTATCAAGCCACTCGTTCCACTCGGCGACTTTGCCGTCGATGATTTTAAAGGTGACGCTGCGCACCCCTTCGGCGGTCGCTCCGATCTGGTACGTCCAGGACTCCTCTTTACCCGCGGCCGTTACCCTGCTCAGGGCAAATCTGTAGAACATGCCGTCCTGCTTTGGTTTGCCTTCGGGAGGATACCCTATAAGCGCGACAAGCTGATCTTTCGTCATGCCGACCTTCAGGTTGTTGCCCTGCAGGGCTGCCGATATCTTCTTATTCTCGAAAAGCCCTGCATGCGCAGCTCCCGAGACGAGAATAGCAGCGGCTAAAGCGATCGCGAATATTCTTTTCACCATCGTCAATCTCCCTTTCCTATCAAATGGACGTCCCTCTGCGGGAACGGGATCGTTATCGAATTATCCTTGAAAGCCGAAAGTATAGTTTTGTTCACGTCGAACATGACATCCCAGTAATCTGACTGCTTGCACCATACTCTGGCATATATGGTTATGCCGGAATCTCCAAGCTCGGATACGCCTACTTTCACGGCGGGCGTCTTTGCTATTCTCCCGTCCTGAGCCACGATGCTCTTCACTATCCTCACGGCCTTCTCTATATCCGATGAATAGCTAACACCCACTTTCATATCAAGCTTCTTGAACTGCGAATAATTGTGCATTATCTCGCCGATTATCTTCTTGTTCGGGATGATGATCCGCGTACCGTCCAGAGTGAGTATTATGGTCCTGGCAAGCGTCATGTCCTCCACCTGCCCTATCTGGTCGTTGACCTCGAGGATGTCTCCGACCTTGAACGGCTTGGTGAATATGAGCGTGGCTCCCGCAGCATAATTTGACAGGGGCCCCTGGAACGCGAAGCTCAGGCCAAATCCGGCCGCGCCGAGCCCGGCGACGAAAGGCGCTATGGTGATACCGAAGTTCCCGAGCGCTATCAGGAGCGCCACGACGATTATCAGGAATTTGAGCACATCGCCAAGGAATTTCGTTATCGTGATGTCGGCTTTGTTCTTGAGTAGTATTAACTTCAGAAGATTGGCAAAGAGCTTGCCGAGGAGCCATCCGACAACTACGATGATGATCCCGCCGATAATATTGACGATGTTCTTCGATATGAAGTTCATCACGATATAGGCCATCTCCTGGGCTGTTCTTGCCTGGAGGCCTAACAACGAGCTTCCCATGATATCCCCTATTTTATCTTTTTACCTGCCCGCCGGACAGAGCCACAGTCTGTCGTGCTAACCTTTACACTATAGCCACCACGAATATCTAACTTAAATATATTATACAGTAGCAACTTCTGCAAAGCCACCCGAAAATTTTCTTGCAAGCGAATCAAACAGCATGCTGTTCTTTAAGATACAAAATCATTATAATCAGCCACAACAATACGACCGAAATGGCGCCAAAACCGAGTATCCTGAATAGTTTCAGGCCCTGTAGCAGGTAGAAGGCCGCAAATATCACAAATCCGCCATATAAAAGCCCATAGCCTTTCTGGCCTATTTTGATCACCGAAAGAGCAATGAGCGCCGGAAAAGCGATAAATATAAGCTGCTGGGTCTTTAACAAAGGGTTCAGTATCAATGATAACAGAAAAAATAGCGCAATCTCATAGTTTTCGTTCCTAGCCTCTCCTTTATAACGTTTCTTTGCGATCGTACCAAAGGAAAATAATACCAGGAGGAAGACGAACATTTTCGCTATGACTAAGGACCTTCCGCGGTCGAGAGATAGCGTCCAGTTGCGCATGAAAGGCGGATATTTGTAACTCCTATTTTTCCAAAAAGAAATGTCATAGTCATTGGAGGCCAAAAACCTGACCGCAAAAGCCGTGGGAGACTGATTTGTCGGACTAAAGAACCCATCGAACAATTGATAATTGGGCGAAGAAGAGACGGACCTTACGAAGACGTTGCCGTACCATTGCCGCGCGCTCTCAATAGCCTGCGGCTTGCCCATCGATAGGACCGGCAGGGCGAGAGAAAAGATTAGAATAAAAACAAGAGTCCAGATCAGCGCCCTCCATCTGTTCTTTAACGCAAAATATATGAGAAAGAGAACGGGAATTATTTTTATCGATATTGAGAGAGACATGAAAAGGCCGGCAAGAACGCTCTTCCCGATCCTGTCAAAATATAATCCTAAAAGAGTTAATAAGAGAAGGAAAATGTTAACCTGGAGCATTGATATATTATCGAGCAGAAGGGCTGCAATAACGATCAGGAAAAGAGCTTTCGGCAAGAATGGCATTAAACGGATGCGCCCGCCCATATCGTTACTCTTTCCAAAAACAAGAAACGAACACAAAAAGGCGCAGCCAAAAATAAATAATATATTCAGCGCATACCATAATATTGAGGCCGTCCCAATGTTAAGCATGGCGAGCGGCGACAAAAGACAAGCGAATAGCGGAGGATAGATATAGGGGCTTAAGCCTGGCAACGGTTCATATATGGACGATCCGTGCAGGACGGCTTTGGCGGCATAATAATATGTGTCAAAATCGTTCGATCCGGCATACGTGCGGAGCGTCGTATACGCGCCCAGAATGATTATGAATATTACGAGAAAAGATACGAGGATCTTAGGTTTCATATCATATTTAAAGCATTATCGTATTAAGTGGCGTCCCTGGCCTGATTCGAACAGGCGACCCTCTGCTTAGAAGGCAGATGCTCTATCCAACTGAGCTACAGGGACATCCTTCCAAACTGGTCGGGGCGGACAGATTCGAACTGTCGACCCCCTGCTCCCAAAGCAGGTGCGCTAGCCAGCTGCGCTACGCCCCGTAAATTTTACATTCCGAACGAATCCCGGGGCAGGTGTGCTAGCCCCCGCCGTAGGCGGGTCCGCCTACTCTTCTTAAGAAAAACTACCTGAAGGCGGAAGCTGCGCTACGCCCCGATTATATCACAGAACTAAAGGTATTTCCTCAAAAACGCCCGCGCCTTTTTGAGCGCCTTCGAGCGGTGGCTCATCCTGTCTTTCACTTTTAGCCCCAGCTCGCCGAACGTCTTTTTATGTTTAGGGATGAGGAATAAGGGGTCATATCCGAACCCGTATTCCCCCCGCCTCTCAAAGGCTATGAGCCCCTTGCAATCCTCTTCTATAAGCTTTACTACGTGTCCGTTATCAGCGATCGCCACGGCGCATACGAATCTTGCCTGCCGCTTGCGCATCGGGGTCTTCTCTAATAGCCGCAGGACCTTGCGGTTATTCGCCCTGTCGCTCTTGGCCGGGCCCGCAAACCTCGACGATCTTACGCCCGGCGCCCAACCAAGGGCCCTGACCTCAAGCCCGGAATCGTCCGCGATCGCCAGCCCTTTTACAAATCTCGATATGGCGAGCGCCTTCTTCGCCGCATTTGCCTTGAAGGTGCGGCCGTTCTCCACTATGCGCGGCACCTTCGAAAAACCCTCGAGCGATATGATATTGGCCTTTACCGCCTTCAGATAGCGCTTGAGTTCATGCAGCTTCTTAGCGTTCTTCGTCGCGATGACAAGCGTCCTCATCAGGCGATAACGCCTTTCAGGGCCTTCTTTTGCGCGTCTATCAGCTTATCGATCCCGTCCTTCGCCAGGACGAGGAGCGTCTCCATATCATGCTTCGAGAAGGGCTCGCGCTCCGCCGTCCCCTGCACCTCGATGAACTTGCCGCTGCCGGTCATCACGATATTCATATCGACTTCGGCGTTTGAGTCCTCTTCGTAATCGAGGTCCAGGGCCGGCTTGCCCTTGATCATGCCGACGCTGACCGCCGCGACATAATCGGAGACCGGCATCTCCTTCAGGATCCCTTCCTCTTTCAGTTTACCAAGCGCCAGGACGAGCGCTATGAAACTCCCTGTAATGCTGGCGCATCTGGTGCCTCCGTCCGCCTGGATAACGTCGCAGTCCATCCAGATGGTCCTCTCGCCGAGCTTCGGCATATCGACTACCGTGCGCATCGAGCGTCCTATGAGTCGCTGTATCTCGTGCGTCCTGCCGCCGAGCTTTCCTTTGGAGGCTTCGCGCGGCACTCTCGACTTGCACGAGCGCGGTATCATGCCGTATTCGGCGGTGATCCATCCGGTCCCCTTGCCTTTCAGGAACGACGGGACGGTATTTTCAACGCTGGCGGTAGTTATGACCTTCGTATTGCCAAACTCTATCAGGCACGAGCCCTCGGCGTATTCTATAAAGTCCTTCGTTATCTTTATCCTGCGCAGCTCGTTATTTTTTCTTCCGCTGGGCCTTACCATAGATATCTCTTCCTTTCGGGTCGATGCCGACAATCAATGGAAAATCTTTTACTTCCAGTTCATATACCGCCTCGGGGCCGAGGTCCTTGAAGAGTATCGCCTTAGCTGTCCTGACTTTTGTGGCAAGCAGTGCCCCTATCCCGCCTATCGCGATAAAATATACGCACCTGTGCCTCTTTATCGCCTTTACAACCTCGGCTGACCTGTCGCCCTTGCCTATCATGCCGGATAAGCCCAGGCTGATAAGAGCTGGTGTAAATTCGTCCATCCGCGAGCTGGTCGTCGGGCCGCATGAGCCTATCGGCCGCCCCGGCTTAGCTGGAGTCGGGCCCGCGTAATAGATAATGGCGTCCTTCAGGTTGAGCGGCAGGCGCTTTCCTCTCTTCAAAAGATCAGCCAGCCTCTTGTGAGCCGCGTCACGGGCCGTAAATATAACACCGCTGAGCAGTATCTCGTCGCCTGCCATCAGGCTTTTTATGGCATCTTTCGTAAGAGGCGTTCTGAGTTTCCTGATGCTCATATCGTCTTCTTCGCGCTCCTCGTCGCGTGGCAGCTTACATTCACTGCGACGGGAAGGCCCGCTATATGCACCGGATGCTCGAGTATGTTGACCCCGAGGACCGTCGTCCTGCCGCCTAGGCCCATAGGACCGGAGCCCAGCGCATTTATCTCTTTCATGAGCTCTCTTTCAAGCCCTGCTATATGCTTTTTGGCGCTTCTCCTGTCGATAGGCCTGAGAAGAGCCCTCTTAGCGGAAGCGGCAGCTGTCTCAAATGTACCGCCGATGCCTATGCCCAGGACGAGCGGCGGGCAGGCGTCTGGTGAAGCGCCTTTCACCACATCGATCACAAAGGACTTTATCTCCTCGATAGGCGCTGTCGGCCTGAACATCTTTATACGGCTTTTGTTCTCGCTCCCGAAACCCTTGGGCGAGACTTCTATCGCCACCTTATCGCCATCGACTATGTCGGTGACGAGGATAGCAGGCTCGTTCGTCTTCGTATTCTTCCTGATGAACGGGTCTGCGACGACCGACTTCCGAAGACACCCTTTGCGATATGCCTCTTTCACTCCCTCGTTCACCGCTTTACGCAAGCCTCCTCCGACTAGCGCCACCTGCTGGCCCAGATCGATGTGGACATAGACCATGCCAGTATCCTGGCATATGGCGATCCTATCCGTTCTGGCGATCTTCGCGTTCTCGATGATGCTCTTCAGGATCCCGCGCGCGCGCCGATCCGTCTCTTTGGCAAGGCCGGCTTTCAGGGCATGTAGAATGTCTTTGCGCAGCTCGAAGTTCGCCTTAAGACAGAGGTCTCTCACCGCATCTTTGATCTTTGAGACGCTTATCTTCCTCATATACTGATCCGCCTACAGCTTTGAACCGGGTCCGGTTCCAAACTCCGCTTTCACCGTCGTCTTGATGCCGCCGCGCGCGTTGAACTCTCCCACGATCTCCGCCCATCTCGGCCTGCAACCCTTTACAAAATCGTCGAGCATCCTATTGACGACGTGCTCATTGAATATCCCGACGTTGCGGTAAAAGAGCGTGTAGTACTTGAGCGATTTCAGCTCCGCACATTCTCTGTCGGGTATATACCGTATGACAATACTTGCAAAATCAGGCAGCCCCGTCTTCGGGCAGATGCAGGTGAACTCCGGTATGTCTACGCGTATCACGTAGTCCCTGTCGGGGTACTGGTTGCGCCATGTATCTATAGCCGGCGTCTTCATTTTTCGTATGCTTTTTTGAAGGCCTTCGTACGGAGAATGTTTCATCTCTTCCTCTTTCTCGCTCTATCCTTATTTCAATTTAAGCATCTTGTGGACCTGAGGGATCACCCTTATATGCTCCAGCTTATTCTTCAACCCGATCTCCAGGAATTTCAGGAGCGTCTCCTTCGGTATCTCCTTATCACCCAGATTCACAGGCGTGACCGGCTGCAGGATAAAAGGGACCTTCTTCCCGGTCCTTGTTATCAGCTCGACCGCCTTTTCAACATCCTCGACAGTGGTTGCGGCCGTAACGACCGCCTTCACGAATACGTTCTTCTTGAGCGCTATCTTCAGGAACTCGAAATGCTCGTCCCAGAACCCCCTCTCACCGGTAGATGACGGCAGTTTGAAATCCATCGCCACTATGTCGACGAGGTCAATCACTCCGAGCAGCTCTTCCGGCAGCGTGCCGTTAGTCTCGAGATACGACTTCTTCCCTTTCTTACGCAGGAGCGGCAGGAACGCTTTGAGAAAATCGGGATACATGAGCGGCTCGCCGCCGGTAAGCGATACGGAATGGTGTATGCCCTTCGCCTCTTCAAGGGATTCGACCTCTTCCATGAGGGCTGCCGGCGTATAGAGACGGGCCTCGGCATCCTTCTGCTCGTCGCAAAAGACGCAGTTCATGTTGCACCTCTTGAACCGGATGAATATTTGCTTTGCGCCGACGAATATACCCTCTCCCTGCACGGATGAGAATATATCGACTATCTCGGCTTCTATCTTATGCATTTAATCTTTCCCTTCACCGGCTTCCCTGAAGCCCTTTGTCCGAAGCCTGCAGGAGTCACATCTGCCGCACGGCGAAACACCGCCTTTATAACATGACCATGTCAGTTCGAGAGGCGTCCCGAGGCTGCGGCCAAGCATTATTATCTGGCTCTTCGTCTTATCTATGAGCGGGAACCTGAGACGCAGCCGCCCCTCAAGTCCTGCCTTCGTCCCGAGCCTTATCGCTTTGTCAAACGCCTTCAGGTATCCGGCCCTGCAATCGGGATAGCCGCTCGAATCTTCGGTATGCGCGCCGATGAATATCTCGCCGGCGCCGATAGCTTCGGCGAAAGAAGCCGCGACGCTCAAGAATACGCTATTGCGGCCGGGCACGTATGTCGACGGTATCCCGAGCTTCTTTATCTTCCCGGCAGTCCTGCCGAGAGGCAGGCGCTCTCTCTTGTCTGTAAGGCTCGAGCCCTTCCACGGCAGGTCCAGTTTCACGACGGTGATGCGCGAGCAGGCTTTCTTCGCTATCGAGCGTGCGGCCGCCAATTCCCTCTTATGCCTCTGTCCGTAATCGAACGCCAGGCATTCGCACTCGTACCCTCTCTTTTTTGCAAAGTAGAGAGTCACTGCAGAGTCGAGGCCGCCGGATAGGAGTATTACGGCCTTGCGTCTCATAACCGCTCCTTACGAATACGTAGCGCAGGAATTTTCATTCTCCCATACGGAGATGGACTTTATGCGGCTGTTGCGCTTCTTTATCCGGCCGTATATGAACCTCGCTATATTCTCGGACGTCGGGTTGACCTTCTTGAAATAAGGGTGGTCATTCAGATAAGAGTGGTCCAATTCCTCGACCGCATCCTTGAGGACGCCCTTCGCATCCCTGAAATCCACGGCCAGGCCGTCGGCATCGAGGGACTTATACGCAAAGACCGCTTCCACGATCCAGTTATGGCCGTGCAGGTGCTCGCACTTGCCGCGGTAATTGCGCAGGTTATGCGCCGAGCTGAACGTCGTTTTCACTTTTATCTCATACATGTACAATTCCTGACTAGACGGCCCTCTTCGCGCAACTGATGCGCCTCTTGAGAAAGCGCTCCGCCATCTTTACGAAACGGGCAGGCTCGTCACTAACGAAGAAGCAATGTCTTCCTCTCCGCGCGCACCTGTTCAAAAGCCCGCTCGAGTCGAGTATGCCCCTGGCTTCCTTGGCGACCTCTTTGGCTGAATCGACCAAAACGACCCTCTCGCCCACTATGCCCTGTATCACTTCCCTAAGAAGCGGATAGTGGGTGCACCCCAGTATCAGCGTATCGATCCTCTTCGCCCTGAAGCTCGCCAGGTATGTCTCCGCGATATCGCGCGTGACACTCTTCTTCAACCATCCCTCTTCGACGAGCGGCACGAAGAGCGGGCAGCTATGCGCGAAGACCGAGATCTTCGGGTTTATCTTCTTTATCGCCTTTTCGTACGCCCCGGATGATACTGTCGCGTTAGTCCCGACTACGCCGACCCTGTTATTGCGGGTCGCGGCCACCGCGCCCTTTGCCCCGGGCTCTATGACGCCTATTATCGGCACCCTGAAACACCTTTTCAGGAAATCTAGACTGAGCGACGAAGCGGTATTGCACGCCACCATGACGAGCTTCACGTTCTTCTCCATCAGGAACTCGACGTTCTCCACAGAGAACTTCGTGATCGTCTCTTTCGACTTCGTGCCGTACGGGACCCTGGCCGTGTCGCCGAAATAGACGATATCCTCCTCAGGAAGTATCCTTTGCATCTGGCTGATGACGGTCAACCCGCCTACGCCGGAATCGAAGACGCCTATCGGCCTTGCATCAGGCATTTGTAAACCCTTCCGTCTCTTCGTATCTCTTCTTGTATCTCAATATGCCCCTCGCGATCGCTTCTGCCAGCCTGTCAAGGACCGCCGGGTTCTTCAGCTGTTGTTCCTCGTAGCGGTTGCTTATATAACCTCCCTCTACCAGGATCGACGGGATGTTCGTGTGTTTCAGGACATAGAACCTGGCTGTCCGGACGCCTCTGTTCTTTATGACGAGGCTCTCTTCCACTGAAGAGCATATATAACCGGCGAGCTCGGCAGACTCCATCCTGTTCTCTGTGAGGGACATGTCCCACAGGGTCTTGTCGAGCTGGCTCGAATGCATGGCGTCGGCGCTGTCGCTCAACTTCAGGGATGAGTCCTCAAAGGCCTCGAGCACCCGCGCATTGTCATCGGTAGCGTTCGAAAGATAGTAGCATTCGAAACCTCTCAGAAGGCGCGAACGGGACGCGTTTATGTGGACGCTCACAAACAGGTCCGCATTGCTCTTGTTCGCTATATCCGTCCTCTTTTCAAGCGATATGAAGTTGTCATCGCCGCGCGTCATGATGATGCGCATCCCGTTCGCCTCGAGTATCGACTTTATCTTCTTTGCGAGCTGGAGCGCCAGGAGCTTCTCCTTCGAGCCATACGCCGGGCCGACCGCTCCGACATCCTTGCCGCCGTGGCCGGTATCGAGGATTATCGTCTTTATGGTAAATCGCTTCGGCGCCGTGACTTCCGGGACCCATTTGACAGGCGCAGTGATAGCGGTCTTTACGGCAATGGGTAAAAGCTCGCACTGGGCAAATGAGAGCGGCACGAAGACGGCGCCTCCGGATAAGGCGACCGGCCTGTCGATCCTCCCGGCTACGCCGTTAACCAGGATCTGGTCGCTGCCGGAACGCAGGATGATGGTATCGGACTTGCCGGTTATAGTCGCGGTCCTTGTAACGGTATCCCACTTGCAATTCAGGCCGTATATATCGCAGAGCCGCACTAGCGGGACGTATTGGAACCCTTCGATGTTCCTGATCTCGCGGCTGAGGGCCGGGTCGAGCCTGAGATAGGACGTCTTCGTGGCGCATCCGGCGAGTACCACCGCTGTTATGGTCACTACGACAAATTTCAGCAAGTTCTTCTTACGCATCTTAGTCCTTTTTTGGAGGAGGAATATTTATCTCTAGCCATCCCTTCCTTTAAAGGAAGGGATATATTAAAGGGAAACCTTGGTTTCCCTTTAAAAACGTTCGGACGCAAGTCCTGCCCTAGCTTGCGATGGTGCAGGGCGGAGGGCGAAAAGCAATTCCGCACTTTTCGGCCCGAAGCCCGAACGTTTTAGTGGTGGAGGTGGCGGGAGTCGAACCCGCGTCCCCAGATATCACAACAAAGGCCTCTACATGTTTATCCCGATCTTTGATTTCCCCTTCCAGGCTTCAACGGGAGGAATACTGAAAGGGTATCCTTTAAGAGCTTCGTCCCATCCCCCAAAGGCTAAGAGGATGAGACTATCCTGTTAGTGTCGCCAATCCGGCCCCACAGGCACCGGCCAGTTGACGGGTTAGCTTATAGGGCTAACGCTGTTGGCTGAAAAGCACTGGGTACCACTTGCATGGTAGCCAGAAGCTGATCAACCGTTGCTGGCACGTTTAAGTTGTCAGCATTTGTTGATTTGCCAGGTGTTTAAAGAGGCCTCCTAGCAACCTCTACATGCAACCTTTATCCTGCTTACCTGGGTCGAAGCCTTTCACCCCCCATATTTTCTGCGAAGCTCGCGCTCCGTTTCGCGCGTCTTTATCGCTTCGCGCTTGTCATATTGCCTCTTGCCCTTCGCAAGAGCGATCTCTACTTTGGCTATCCCGTCCTTGAAATATACTTTGAGCGGTATGAGCGCCAGATGTTTTACCGAAAGCTCGCCCATCAACTTCACTATCTGCCTCCTGTGCAGGAGAAGCTTCCTGGGCCTGAGGGATTCGACATTTGCTATGTTGCCGAACTCGTAAGGCGCTATGTGCATGTTGTAGAGGAATATCTCCTTACCCTCTACTCTGGCGAAACTATCATTAAGGCTGGCCTTGCCTGCCCTCAAGGACTTGACCTCGGTCCCTTTAAGGGCAAGACCCGCCTCCATGCTCTCCAGGATCGTGTAGTTGTATCTGGCTTTCCTGTTGGTAGCAACGACCTTTTCTGCCATTTTAGACTGACTAATATATCATAATTTTAATATAAAAGCAAGGTTACCGCTTTTAGGGGCTCTTAAGGCGATTATTTGACAGTTTTGGCGTTTTGGGGTATACTATGCGGGTCAATTTTGCGCGGAAGTGGCGGAACTGGCAGACGCGTACGGCTCAGAACCGTATGGGTAAAACCTTAAGGGTTCAACTCCCTTCTTCCGCACCAAATTTCCACTATTGTTGGACAATTGGGGAAATTTCCATAGGGGGAAACGCTGTTTCCCCCTTTTGGCGTTCGCTACTAAGCTTTAACAATACAGACGCTCACTGTCACCCCCTTCCTATCAGAACCCCGCGCAAACTGCTGGGCATTCTATATAAAAAGAGAAGGGAAAAATTTTCCCTTCTCTTTTACAATCTTATCCTTTTAAAAATGTATCGCTTCGCGACCTTATTCGCGCTACTTGAGATCCCACTTCGCATTAAGGCGGTCGGAGGCGACCTGTTTCAGCTGATCCATGCCGCGGCCGCAGAGGCTTATCGCATTCCTGTAGTACTCTTTCGCCTTTTCGACATTTTTCAACTTCATGTAAATATCTCCGATGCGTATATATGAGATGGCTATGTCCTGCTTCGAGACCGTATTCTGCTCCACCCTTTCGTACTCCTTGATGGCCCGAGCGGGGTCGCCCATGCGGCCATAGGCGGTGCCCAGGTTTATATACCCCTCGACATATGCCCTGTCGATGGCGATAGCTTTCTTGAAATGCTTTATCGCCTCGTCGTACTTGCCCAGGCTCGCGTATGCCACACCGATAGAGCCCAGGGCTTCAAGATTGTTGGGTTTTATGCGAAGCGCGTCGCGGTACACAGCGATGGCCTCGTCGTACCTCCCGAGCTGCAGGTAGCAAAATCCCAGCGCGTTCTTGGGCGCAAAGTAATCGCCTGCCATGCCGATGACCTTCTTTAGCGGCTCCATGGCCATCTCATAGCGCTCCTCGGCCGAATAGGCTACTCCCAGCGCCATTAAGGCCCACGGGTTGAGCGGATCCACTTTTAAAATAGACCTCGTTATCGTCATCGAGTCTTTCCAGTCCGTATTTCTTGCCATCGTCCTCACGCCGTACAGGCAGACGAGGATGGTGGCGAGAATGACGGCCGCCGTTCTCGCGCCCTTGCCGGGCCTGCCGGCGGCCGGCCTGCCAAGCCTTTCCATCAGGATAGCGACCAGGACGCAGAACCCGATCGACGGAAGATAAAGGAAGCGCTCGGCCATGAGCGCCCGTAACGGGACTATGTTGGAGACCGGCAGCAGCGTTATCAGGAACCACCAGATAAAGAACGATACCCTTCCCGAGCGCCTGAAGATGAACGGCATCGACGCAAATAGAGCGATGATAAGGCAGAGCGCTGTCAGGACCTGCGCATTCAGGAACGAGGTCTTTATGGGCGTCACGTAAAAAGCGCATAATTTCACCGGAAAGATGAGTATCTTGACATACTCGACGAGAACGGGAAGCATGGTAAGGAACGTCCTGTAGGGATTGCCTCCCCACCAGTCGCACTGGCCGACTCTCTTCAGCAGGAGGAACCTGACCGTGACAAAAAAAGCCGCCAGGAGAAAATACGGCACGTACCGGCAGATCCTTTTCTTGAGCCCGCCTTCATCCCTGGCATGGATATCGTAGGCGGCCAGCAGCAGCGGAAGGCTCACCGCCATCTCTTTGGAGAAGAGCGAGCCGCAATAGAGCGCCAGGGATACAAAAAAGTATGCCTTTTTCTTTTCCCTCCTGTAAAGGACATAGCATATAAAGGACGAGAGATAGAAGAAGAGGAAGAGGACGCTCGAGCGCCCTGAGATCCAGGCAACGGCCTCGGTCTGGACCGGATGAAGGGCAAAAAGAAGGCTGGCGAAAAAAGCGATGAAGATATTTCCGACGATCAGCATTAAAAGAACGAATAAGAGCACGGCATTGGACGAATGCAAGAGCACATTCTCCAGATGATAACAGAAGGTGTTAAGCCTCCAAAGATTAAAGTCTATCGCATATGAGATAGTCGTGAGCGGACGGTACACATCCTGCGAAAGCTCCGAGAAAGCGACAGCGGAAGGGTTGATGAAAAAATAAGGTATATTTGACAGGTTCCTTATATGGACATTCTTAACTATGAAGTAGCTGTCATCGCTGACGAACTGTCCGCCCAGGGAATTGGAATATATTATCAGCGTGAAGAGGAAGAGCAAGGCCGCCGCCTTGGCCATGGATGTGATGTCGAGCTTCTTCCCTTCTCTTTCTTTGTCCTGCATGCCGGAGGTCATATCTTTGAAAGAAACTCGCCGTAGGTTATCAGCCGTATGGATCTCTCATCTAACCGTTTTTTGACGCGGCGGCTCGTGAGCGCAAAGAGCTCAGCCTCACAGTTCCTGTGGAAGGTGTACCTGTCGAGGATTTCCGGGCCGAGGAATCCCGGATGGCATACGAGTTCCGTCGTCCCTTCTTCCAGGGAATCGAGCATCTTCAGCAGCGTCTCCTCCGTTATGTTCGCAGAATCGAGAAAACCGCGGAAGTGGTCGGGACTCTTTATGGAATAGCTGCCGAGCACCTTCGCCATGCCGCGCTCGAAGCATGACAGGACAAAGCTCTTATAAAAGCTCTTCATATCAAACGGCCTGGATGACCTGTCTTTGTGCGGATACCTGATGGCGGGGATATCGTACTCTTTCGCGAGTTTCACGAATATGGCGAGGATCTCCGGCATCATGTGGATGTGCTCGTGGCTCGAAAGGTCCGTTATCTTGAGGCCGGCGCCTTCCACAGCGTCCATCTGGGCCTTCAGCTCGATGTATATCTGGTCGGGATCCACCATCCCGAGGAGCAGTTTCGGGATGAGTCGGGCGCGGCCTTTGTAAAATCTTCCGCCCGGAGCGACGAGCGTCGGGACCTTTGAAGGGTCTGCAACAGGATAGGTCTCCGTGAGGGCGAGATGCGCGCCCGCCTCCTTCAGCCCCATATCTTTAGCCAGCTTGAGGGCGTCCCCGAACGCATCACCCGATGGAAAAAGGTTGACTGATGTGACGATGCCTTCCCGGCAGGCCATCGCGATGCCTTCGCTCACGCTCCTGGTTAGCCCGAAATCGTCTGCGCTGACTATAAGATATTTCATATCGAAAATTTATACGCGA
>Ga0315276_10000176_pt1 | contig 52412 bp, 36 predicted proteins | sample YL17G05_0_MG_FD_204542 | JGI IMG/M metagenome (GOLD analysis project Ga0315276, IMG submission 204542) | Sediment microbial communities from Yellowstone Lake, YNP, Wyoming, USA - YL17G05_0 | ecosystem: Environmental > Aquatic > Freshwater > Lake > Sediment | place: USA: Wyoming | collected...
TTTTTGAAGCATCACATACAACCCTTTTGGCTCGCCGCCGTAAAAAGCAATGTCGACCATTCCGTCTGAGTTTAAATCTCCGCAGGCTAAACTGTATATTCTTTGTGAAACCGCGATGTTCTGTCTTTCAAAACGCGTGGGCGGAACAATCTGGTTGACATCCACATCCTGCGGGTCGACCGTAGTGGCTGCCTCGCTGGGCCCGATGGATTCTTTTTGAATCAACAGCTCTATCCTGGCGTTCGCATTATTTACAACAGCTATATCGTTTCGCCCGTCGCCGTCGAAATCGGCGATTCTCAGGTCTTTTATGTCCCAGTCCAGCTTGATTATCTCGATTTCGCCGAAGCCGTAATATGCTGAAATATCGTTTGAATCTGCCGCTTCAGCATAATCGCTGCATAACATTGCGCCTGAAAATGCGATTAGAATTATTGTTCTGATTAGCCGCACAATAACGTCCTTTCCTTATGTGTATCAACTAACAATATACTCATTTATCGCAGTAACATCAATGCTGCATATATTGATAATTTTTCTTTGCCCCGCTGCAGAAATGTCCGGGAAAAACATAGATTGCACTGCGGAAATGACAATCACCGGCTTGCGCCTAAAAAACATCCTCGACCCTTTTTGGCTTTTAACTGTTTATTTTCTATATTTTACTTGCCGGAGTTTCCTACGGGGGGGACTCCGGCTTTCACCTTATACACCAGCAAAAGGGAGGGGTAAAAAATGCTTGAACTCGGAAACGTCCTCAGAGCTAATTATGGCGCCTGGGTCATCAAAGGTGCTTATAGCGGTCTCGATGGTTTAGTAAAAGTGCCGGATGATGACAAGGCAGCCTCCACAATCCAAAATTTACTTCACAGCAAGGTCGACAAAAGCTGGCAGGACATCCGCTATGCAAATAAAGTTATTTCTGCTGTACAGGGACTTGCAGATTCTGCCGGCGATATTAACAAGAAAATGAAGGCGATGAAGGACCTTGCCGAAAAGGCCGCCGAAGGTGACTATTCGAAGCAGGAGCTGGCGGAAATGCAAAAAGAATTTGAGAAACTGGCTGAACAGGTCAACGATATAGCCGGCAATACCGAATACAACGGAAACAAATTATTTACCGCCGATGGCAAAAATATCTCGATTTCTATCGGCAACGGCTCAAATATCGATATCGTTTCAAAAGACCTTAGCTTCGATATAAAAGGGCTGGATTTAACTAAAGATGCCAAAGGTGTGTTGTCAGCCGTAGAAGCGGCCTTGACTAAATCCGATTATTATGCCGGATACGTTAACAGTCAGGCAGAGCGGATTGGAGATACCGTCAAGCTCATTGAGTATGAAATTAATAACGCATTTGGTATTAAGGCCGATGATTTCGATGCCGGTTTTGCCAAACAGGTGGCTTCTTATGCGGCGAACAAAAGCCTTGAAGATATTTCCGCACTTCTTGATGCTCAGGCAAATGTGGAACCCGCCAGGGCTTTACAACTGCTAAATGATGAAACATAAAAGACGATTTAGGTGGTTCAGTAAGAAATTTCACACATGATAAATCATTTCTAGTTCAAACAACGTCATTCCTAAAATACCTGCGTTTATCACCTTCCTTTTTGATACCGGATGTCTAATCATTTTGGAAGGCAGAAAAGAGCATTTTCCCTATTTGAGATTATCGCAGAAAAGTTCATTATTATTATCAGGCAGGCAGGTATGCTATCAGAGCCTGACAGATGGGGGATAATTATATGTGAATATCAGCAATTCGAAAATGACCCGAAGCTGACAGGTTTTGTTCTTTTTTATATACGTTTCTTTTTTGACAAAAGTGAAGTCGCGTTCTGAAACAGTTTCAGGTTAAACCTTAATTTAAGGAAAGGAGAACGGTATATGAATGCCAAAAAATTATTTATTGTAATTCTGATTTTAGCAGGACTTGTTGTGTTTCAAATTAGCTGCTGTGAAAGGCCGTGCGGCAAAAAATCGGCGCAGGCTATGGCCCCCTGTGAATCTGCGAATATTTTTTACGGCTATTGCGGCAAGTCTACCGGAGAGGTGCAGAAAACAGCGATGCCCTGCATACGCGCCGGCGAAAAATCCAGTTTTGCTCAGTCTTATCCGGTAAGTACTTACGGCGGAAATGTGATATGCCTGGAGAAAACGGCGCCTAAAGAGGTTATGGTTAACGAGCCTTTTGACTATCAAATAAAGGTAACAAATCTGACCGACAGGCAACTGCGAAATGTGATAGTCTCAGACAAAATCGCACACAACCTGACGCTCAAAAGCTCCACGCCGGATATGGAAAGAATGGGTGATGGAACTGTCCGCTGGATGGTCGGCACGCTCGAACCGCGGGCCTCCAGAACGATTAACGTTAACGCCGTTGCCGGCAGCAGGGGTGATATTACAAGCTGTGCGCAGGTTTCTTATGATTTTGCGACCTGCTCCACAATTCGCGCCCTTGAGTCGCAGTTGAAACTGGCGAAATTTGCGCCTTCCGAGGTTCTCAAATGCGACCGCATACCTGTTAGATACGTTGTAACAAACAGCGGAGACGGCGCTGCCTGTGATATAAAGATTGAGGACAATTTACCACATGGCCTTATGACCTCGGATGGCAAAAATACCGTGATGTTCGAGCTTGCAACATTGGGGCCGGGCCAGTCAAAGGAATTCCAGACAATGGTCGATGCTTCCGGCAGCGGCAGATACGCCAGCAGGGCGATGGCAAAAGCTCGCATAGGCGGCTCTGCCGAATCCGAAGTGGCCGAAACGGTAGTTAACCAGCCGATGCTGGCTGTGAACGAAAGCGGCCCTTCCGATATGTATGTCGGTCGTTCAATGACATACGAAATTACCGTCACCAACAGGGGGGATGGTGTGGCCAGAGATACCATAATAGAAGCAAGTGTCCCGGATGAAATCAGGTTCGAAAATGCCACGCTTGACGGACGCTTCACGCATCTTTCACCCGGCAAAGTTACCTGGAATCTTGGCGTTCTCGAACCGAACGCCTCGAAAAAAGTTACTATGACCTTAACGGGTGAGCAAATCGGCACAGTGAAAACGACAATTCTTGCCAAAGCTTATTGTTCGGAAACAGCGTCTGCTTCCGCCGAGACCCTTGTTGCCGGTGCACCTGGCATTCACCTGGACGTGATAGACCTCATTGACCCGCTCGAGGTGAGCAATAACGAAGTATACACTATCAAGGCGGTCAATCAGGGGCCGACGACCATTACCAATGTCAGGATATCCTGTATGCTGGAGGACAATATGCAGTATGTGTCTTCCACCGGCCCAACAACAGCCACCGTTGCCGGAAATGGAATTACTTTTGCCCCTCTGGCTACGATTGCATCAAAAGGCTCCGTAGAATGGCAGGTAACAGTAAAAGCTGTCCGCGAGGGCGATGTCCGGTTCAAGGTTACTATGAACAGCGACCAGCTTGGTAACCGTCCTGTCGAAGATGTAGAATCAACGACTTTTTATAAATAAATGGCCGTGCTGTCTCTGATGATGCTCCCTGGAAAACTTATAAAAAGTTGTTCCAGGCCTCGATAAATCGGGGCTGAAGGGCGAAGAATCTCTTCCTGAAAGCCAGTTGAGGTTCTTCGCCCGGCGCGACGGAGATTTTTTAAAAAATAAAATATTTTTTTCAATGCGATAACCCTTTTTCAAAAAAGAACTTATAGATTAGAAGGAGGACACGCAAGGGGGGCCTTTTAAAAACTTTTCTTGATTTTCCTGTGTATATTTTGTTACTCTAAACTTCCCGTTTGATAGTGGTTACTAAATAGCAAGTTTGTCGTAGGAAGTAGCGGAGTGAGAGGAAAATCAATTTTTGTCGCTTTTGTGTTAATGGGGGAAATCTGCTTTGCGCAAAATTTAGTCGGTCAGGATGCTCCGCCGCTCGTTATTCGTCAATGGATAACTGAAAATCCGCCCGACATAACTAATCTGTCAGGCCGGGTTTATGTCCTGGAATTCTGGGCCACCTGGTGCACCCCCTGCAAGGAAAACATCCCGCACCTTATCGAATTTAACAAAAAGTATAAGGAAAGCGGCGTAGTGCTTATCGCGCTTTCTCAGGATAAATCTGTCGATTTGGTAAGCCGGTTCGTTCAGGACAGAAAGATTAGTTATCCAGTCGCAATCGATAACGGCACTGTCGACCGCTACGGCATAAATGCTTATCCGACCATAGTGGTGGTCAATCACAAGGGTAAAGTAATTTGGAATGGCTATCCCTGGCAATCGGAATTTGAAGAAGCCGTTTCTAAAGCGGTAAAAGATATGCCGCCGCCCCTGCTGGCAGATGTTGACCTCGGCCACTTCAGCCGTTTCAAAAAGTATCTTTCCGGAGGAAATGAGTTCGCACGCGTATACCACGAGATAGCGCTATACATAAACAACGAAAATGAGCCTCAGATTGCCCAGACGGCCAAAAGAATAGTTGAAACCATAAATGCTAAAATCTCCCGGAAAATCAGCGAGGCCGATTATCTGCGCAGCAGGAATCCTCTCGAAGCATACTATATTTATGAGGACCTCGTAACAAGATATGACGGCATAGAGCCTGTCATACCGGCCAGGCAGGCGTATTACGAACTGAAAAAACTCAAATTGCTCAACAAAATCCCGTGAGGGATGGCTTACGCCATTTAACCCCCAGGCCCTATCGAAAATTGCGTGAAGTTCCCCGGCTTAAACCGCTTTATCAGCAAATTAACATCATCGTCGTTACCAACCTGATTGCTCGGTTCATTTTATTGCAGGCTCATCTATTTCTTCAAAATCGGCTCCTATATGTTTCATTCGCTGTTCAAAAACCTTGATAGCCTCTAACGTAGAATTGATAAACATATTTGTCGCAGAACAATGCAGATATATAGCGGAACTCAACCGATTTATGTCGGCCGCCTCTGGTAAAGGTTTTTCTGGCAGTTTGGCGTAAGGCACAAACTCAGTGCCGGTCTGTTTAAGACGACCGAAATTATCATTTGGCTCGTTTGGTATTGTCTGAAAACCTTTTTCTGTTTCAAGCTTAGTTAGACAGTTATTCAAGGCATCCTTGAGCCATCGGTTTTGTGCCATTAGTTCTTCTGAGTTATATTTCATTATGTTTACCGCAGGAAGCAATTTTCTAATGTAAATGTGCGCCAAATTGGAATCAACTGCTATATAAACTTTCGGTGAGTTTGGGTCTACTTTAATGTATACTGGTTCCATATTAGGATCCACTTTTGCGTATACTTGGTTTAAGTCTCGTTCCATATAGGTTGTTATGGTCTTTACCTTTTTTCGTGAATCAAACTGCGGGGGGGCTTCAAAGCGTATTATGTTAGGGTCATTTATAAATATGCTTTTTTTAGGCGCTTTTATGGTTCCGTACTCAATCAGCAAGGCATATAACCGTTCTGAATAACGTGTCCACCATTCTACCCTTTCTTTCTCATGATTTAACCCAATATTTATCCGTAAACCTCTATTCTTTCCATCCACCACTCCCATCCAAGTCGGCCAGACCGTTCCATAAGCACATTCTTCATCACAGCGGCAACTTTTCCCGTCATTTTCAATAGTATCCATTGCAACTTCAATTCTCCCAGGTTCGGTTATCCGTCCTATCTCTTCAAGTCGAAAGGGCTCCGTTCTACCGCCGGCAAGTATAGGATTATCATAAAAAAACACTATCATCTTTATGTCTCCCATGCCCATATTCACCACATCTTCCATTGTCGGCGCCCATTGAACTTGTGATAAATTGAAATTTTTCTGGCAGCCCCAGATTGTGCATATAGCCATTAGACTCGAAAAAAGCAAGAGCCTTTTCATTTTCAATTACCTCCAAAAATACGATTAAGCAACTTTTTTTCTGTAAATTTCATTTTTACTCTATCCTGACTTCAGTCAAATCTCCTTGCCCCTTCAATCTGTATGTTTCCAGCGGACCTTCTTCTAATGGGTCAGGGTCTCCATGCTGGATAGCATACATTAACGCATCATAAAGATTATCACCTTCTTTAAATTTGGTCCATTCATCTATGCTGAACTTATTAAACTTGGAAAGGTCTCCCTTGGGAACTTCACCCCACCAGCCTTGCAAAACTTGAGTTGCTCCGCTTGCCATTCCTAATGCCCAGCTCATATCAGAATGAGGAATATCAAAAAGCCCCTCTTGTCCTGCCGAGCCTTCAATGAGCCGGTTATCGCCCGTTAGCTTCAAACGCCCAGTATAGCAGCAGTCGAAGTGAATATATTTCAACCGGCCTTGCGGAAATCCGATAAGAGCTATGCTGTTGACGGTATTTTCCCAATTTCCAGGCAATCTCTTACACCAGGAAGGCGCCTGACCCGGCGCAAAATCCGACTGTTTGACAGAAGCAGCAAATCCATCACTTAATTGGATTCCGCTTCGCAACTCTCCGCCAAAATAATTATAAACACCATGACCGACATAGTATATGTAATCAAGATTACGATTCGCACCAAACCAAGCAAGATTGGTGTAGCTGGCCTGACCCCACTTCAGCACCCAGTAAGGGACACCACGAGCATCAAAAGCCTCTTTAACCACCTCGTTAACATTCTGATTTTGCCAATTTACAGTCCAAAAAGGCCAAACTAATAAGGCTCTAACATTAGCAGGAACTTCGGCGGGTTTGAATTTCAGCCCTAAAGGTTTCGTAATTGAGTTTCCACTCGACGGAGTTTCTTGAAACACGATAGAATTCAGGTCGCGAGCTGAGGTGATACTGGGGGGAATAAAACTGTTTAGATTCTGCCCGGAATACGTTTGGGACCATACAAGGTTGTTTTCCTCATCATACACTTTCACAGAAATATTACTCGAACCTGAGTAGTAAGCACAGAAATGATGAGACTCATTAAGGTCATAAGCATCGGCGGAGAAACAATACTTTAGGAAGCAATTGAAGCTGTTTTGTTTAAGGTTTGAACAGGTGATTTGGCCGGTAGTGCTGAGGCCGATTGCTTTTAACTGGTGCGTGCCATTATCTAAAACTGAAATATCCACAGGAATAGTCTCGCCATCATTAAACCCGTATAGTTCGCCGATATAGCAACCGTCAACAAGGAGAAAAACCCGCTGGGTGTCGGATGAAAATCCGCTGACAACAGCATCGACATATCCGCTGTTGGAATCCCCTGAAACAGCTAAAGTTATATTCGGATAACCCTGAATCTTTCGCCATGTTTTTGCCAACAGGGCGTAATCTTTGAAATCAATTTTTCCATCGTTGTTCAGGTCATTTGGGTCGCCTGTTCCGGAATGCAGCCAATCCGAAGCAAGTGAATGCAAATCCTTGTAATCGGTAATGGAATCACGGTTAATATCCCCTGTCGCCAGGCCGGTGCCGGCGTTTGAAAAACTCCAGTTCGGATAATGAAAACCCAAATCAGTGCAGTTGCTGTCTGGTATGCCGTTAGCATCCGTTGTTGTACCAGCAAGAGATGTCTGTTCAATATATTGCGAGCCAGCATTTATGAACGGGCAGGCCTGATTGAGAAAAAAACTATCAAAATAGCCCGGAGCCTCCACATATGGATAATCATTTGCCTCAATCGGGTTATCCTCTTCAAATTCCCAATTTTTATTCATCCAATTGCCATAATAACCTGTATGAGTTACCACTGTCCTCATATAACCATCCACAAGATTAAGACCGTAGTACCAAGAATCGGAAACAATATTATTCGAAAGCACAACAAGGCCGGCGCTGTTTCCATCCGGAACTCCGTGAATGGTAATTCCATTGTCCTGATAATAATCGCAGGTGTTGTTCTCAATGAGGATATGGCTATTGGCGTCGGCAATGTTATCAGTAGACGCGAGGTAAACATCAATGCCGGAAGTCCAGCCATAATAAAATAAATTGTTCCGTATATCCGTGTGTTTTGTGCCAACTACGCCAAGACCCCAGATGTTTTTATAAAAATAGTTATTTTCTATCGGGTGGTCAAGCCTGATGTTGAGTGTTACGATGCCGGCTATTGCAGCTTCAACATAACTGTAAGTTATGGTTGTTGCAGGGGATGCGGTCTCTTCAACAACGATAGCATAGTAATAATTTCCCCAAGAGGGATACCCATCGGACAAATAGTATACAGACTCATCAGGTGTACCTCTTGAGATAAGTGTGCCGCCATTATTTACCCAAAGCGTGCCGTAATAGCCGAAATAAACCGTTGTATTCGGCTCAATTACCAGAAGTGCCTGCACGTGCACGTCCGTAGTTACATAATAGACGTTATCCGGCGACCATACCTGATTGGTTGTAATATCGGAATTTATCACAATAACATTTGATTCTAAACCAAAAAGTTCTGTTTGGGAAGTTAAATCGGTTATTTGACCTGATAATAGTGAGGATGTAGGTTGGTTACTGGCAAGACATTTTTCTTTAAAATGTATCCAGCTATTAAGGTCAGTACTATTGCTCGATGGACAAAGTTGCATACGAGCTCTATCGACCGGTTTTTGCAGTACAGACAATGGGAATTGATCGATGTTTTCCGTCAAGACTCTCTCAGTTATGTCCTCCTGCGGTGCGGTTTGATGCTGGTTGTTTTCAATATTCTGATTAGGGTCAGGTATGCCGAATATCAAGGTATCTGTAGAGAATAAAACTGGCAGGCAGTTAGCATCAAAAGCTACGCTATCGGCAGTAAAAGAAACGGTAACTTCGCCGCTATGGTAAACAAACTTAAAATAACCTACCACACCGTTGGCATCACTTTCCCATTTGACGCCACTGATTTCTACCCAGCCATTAGGGTCAATATAGGGGTCGCTCGGCCAACTCGGGTCCCAGCCATACTGATTGCAGTCGGCAGTATTCATTGCTGTTGTAATTGTAGCATCACCTGTAACTGCAATGCATGCGTCCATACAAAGCAGCGGTGTATCGGTCTGTATCTGCACTGTGACTTCCTGATTCGGCTCCGGAATAAACCCTTCACCGACAAATGAAATTGAACCCGCCGAAACTGTGCAAGCAAACCCTACTACCAACAAAGTAATTAGAACCGCTCTCATTTTCCTGCTCCTTTCTTATTATAAACTATCATACATTCACTTTTAAGTCTATTCAAAAGCAACAATTACGTACTTCGGTTTTGGCATGATAAAGCAGTGAAATGAAAAGAGGGCACCGCCGTACCATGTGCAACCGAGGCCCGGCTAGGCCTGTAAGCAACACAGCCAGCAGTGCCCCGTATCGGGGCACTGACTTGCTGACGTCTGCTTACATAAAAACCTGCCGGTTTCGGTTGCAACGCCAATAACTCAGCGAAATTCAATATTCAATTGTCGAAAGTAAAATACGATTTTTATCGACCTTTTGTCAACAAAAAACATTTAGAGCTTATAACAAAACCCGGTGTTGTTTTAATAAAAAAACGACTGGATTCCTGCATTCCTCAGGAATGATAACCACGAATTGCCCCCTCTGCACCAATTGTTAGACGTTCTTAACCCCCAGGCCCTATCGAAAATTGCGTAAAATTCGCCGGCTCGAATTGCTTTATTAGCGCGTTAATATCGCCGACCGTTACAGATTTGATAGCCTTGATATCATCTTCGATGGTTCGGTATTCCTGCAGATATATCCAGTTGAAGCCCAAATCAACGAGCCTGCCGATGGGCAGTTCGTTTTTGATAACCAGCGCGGTCAATATCTTGTTCTTGGCCTTCTTTAATTCATCTTCGGTTACACCGCTTTCGGCCAGGCTGCGAAAGATTCCTTCAACCACATCAAGCACTTTGCTCATATTTTCTTTGTTGCAGCGGATATAGCTTTGAAAAAGCCCTGTGCCGTCCATTGCCCCGAACTGCATCGTTGCCGCCTCTGCCAATGCCTTGTCGACCAGCTCCCAGAAAAATCTTGACCCCACATCGTCGCCAATGATAGTTGCCAGAACAGATGCCGCAAATCTTTTCGGGTCCTGAGCAGAAACCCCCGCGCTCATCAGGCATATATGCTCACAGGTCAGGCTTGGCTTCTCAATGCCGTCTTTTTTCTTTCCTCCCTTGCAGGGCTTAAGGGTTCTGGCGATATTCTGCTTCTGCCATTTGCCGCACGCTTTTTCCGCAATATCGCAGATTTGCTCCCAGTCGAAATTGCCCGCACAGGCCAAAACCATATTGTTCGGCGAGTATCGATTGCCAAAATAATCTCGCATATGCCCGCCAGTAAGATGGTCTATGGATTCTTCGCTGCCCAGAACGCTGTTTCCGCAGGGGTGTTCCCCGAAATACAGGTTTTTGCACCTTTCCATCACGTCGTAGCCCGGCTGGTCTTTATACATTGCGATTTCCTGTTTGATGACGTTTTTTTCAAGATTAAAATCTTTATCTCTCAGTGCCGGCCTCATCAGTTCAGTCCACAGCCCCGTTACATCAGCGAGGTATTCCGGCAGCACAGCAGCGTAATAGACCGTATTTTCTTCGCTGGTAAAGGCGTTGAATTGCGCCCCCGTTCGGTCGAACGCCTCATTTACATCCGACCAGCTAAGCTTATCTGTCCCCTTAAACAGCATATGTTCGAGGAAGTGCGATACTCCGCTTACCTGCTTGGTTTCATCACGCGAGCCGGTCTTTACAAAAAACCCGACCGCTACCGATTTGGCAGATTTCTTAATCTCGCCGATAATGACAAGACCGTTTGGCAGTATTTTTTTGTTAAGTTCCATATCTAAAACTATCTGACGGTCAATTGTTTTGGACCGATTGTCACCACAGTAAAATCCTTGAACCTGTTTTTCCGCAGGAACGATAAAACCGACCCAACGGTGGTTTCATCGATTTTATTTTTGATTTCATCGAGGCTTCGGACCCTGCCGAGAATATAATAATCGCTTGCAATGCCTCCTGCTCTGCTGCTGGACGATTCGCTCTGGAGAATCAACGCACTCTTCAAGCCGACCTTGGAACGCTGAATCTCCTCTTCTTTTATCCCCTTACTTAGCCGAACAAATTCAGCTATTATTAAATCGAGGGTTTCCTGTGCTTTTTCCGGCGTTGTCCCTGCATAGCACGCTATCCCGGCAACCTCTTTAAGATTGTGATACCTCGCTCCGACCGCATAACAAAGCCCTCGTTTTTCCCTTATCTCTGTAAATAATCTGGAGCTCATTCCTCCCGAAAGAATCGACACCGCAACCCTGGCGTTGTAATAATCCTCATCGGTTGGTTTAACCGTTTCCGTCATCAGGCCGATATGCACCTGGGCGCCATCATTGTGTATATGCGAATACCTGTTGCCTTTCGAGCCGAACCGGATTGGTTTGAGAAGTTTCTGCGGCCCGGTCTCGAACAGCCTTTCCATTTGCCGGCAAATCGCATCGAAATCATATTTCCCCGCCACCGAGAATATCGTCTGCGAAAGATTAAAATATTTTTCCACAATCTGCTTTGTCTTTTCAGCGGTCAATGCCTTAAGTTCATCGACCTTCCCTTCGGTGCTTCTGCCGAGAGGATGAGGATAAAATTGCTCCCTGACTTTGACCATTACCTTTTGGCGCGGCTCATCATCCAGGGCAAGCACCTCCTCAATTGCCAATTGTCTGGCCAATTCGAACTGGTCTTCCTTAAGATGCGGCTTAAGTATTACATCCGCATATAATTCTATCGCCTCAGCAAGATTGCCTGCTTCCAGCACCGCCCCGACAGCCAGATGGGAGCTGTTCACCGAGCTGTCGCGGTTCAGTCCCAGGCCGTCTAATGCATCGCCGAGCTGCCTGCTGTTTCTGCTGCCGGCACCTCTGAACATCCAGTCGACTATGATGTTGCCTGCCCCGCAGAAGCCTTCCGGCAGCATCGCCGCTCCCGCAGGCAGCAGAAAATCGAACGCCGCCGACCCGACCGCCTCCATCGGCTCGCCGAGGATAACCATCCCGTTCTTTAATATGTGTTTGTCCAGTCTTTCAGCCATTTTCTCTGTCATTCCTGCGCCAGGCAGGAATCCATACCGAAATTTTTATAATGATGAGAAAGTTGAATTCTACAAACAATCAGCGGGATTTGCAATTAAGAATTTCAGCAGACACTTAAAATTCGCAATTCGCAATATGAGCTAATGAATCCCCAAAGCGTTTATTTGCTCCATAAATCTTGAGTATACTGTCGCCGTGAGGGAGTAAAGAACCATAGTCAGAACAACAACAGCGACGGTAACAACCAGCTCATCCTGAATTTTCTCTGCATTCTTCATAACTCTATACGCTGATACTCACTGTCATACGAAATAGAAACCGCGTGGTCAACGTTGTAGTTGTTCCATCACATTTTGTAATTGAGAGTAATGTTCCAATATTTTAGGAATTGACTTTATTAGGAGGTAAATAGCCCAAATTGTAATTATACTAACAAAAACTGTAACTATAATCTTTGTAGTCTTTTTATAACTTGGGTGAAACCATACAAACGGCAGAGCAAGTGGACCTACGAATAGAAAGGCAATTACAATATTAGCAGTACTGAAATACCATTTCGTCCCCGGCCCTCGTGCCTTGTCGAGAAATTCGTTGCAGAACCGGCACTTTATCGCATCATCTTGAATCTCTTCCGCACAAAACGGACACTTCTTCATTTCTGAACCCGCCTATTATTCTGTTTTTTTCTATACGCTACCCGCTATACGCTATTTTATGCCACTGCCGCCGTTGACTCGGCCTGCCCTTCGACAAGCTCAGGACGCTGCTCATACTGGTCGAACCGGACGCTTATCCTCTTGCTGACCCCGCGAGTCTGCATCGTTATCCCGTAAAGCACGTCGGCAATACTCATCGTGCGCTTGGAATGGGTGATTATTACAAACTGCGATTCCTTTTGAAACTCCCGAACCAGAAGGTCGAATCGCTCGTTATTCGCCTCATCGAGCGCAGCATCGACCTCATCGAGGAAACAGAATGGCGACGGCTTTGTCTTGAACACCGCAAATAAAAGTGCAATCGCCGTCATTGCCTTTTCCCCGCCGCTCAGCAGTGATATGCTTCTCGTCTCTTTTCCGGGCGGCTTCGCTATTATCTCTATTCCCGCTTCGAGAATATCCTCGGAATCTTCAAGCAGCACGTCCGCCTTGCCGCCGCCGAATAGCTTGCGGAAAATCTCCTGGAAATTTACCCTTATTTTTTCAAAAGTCTCCGCAAATTTATCTCTGCTTTGCTTGTTAAGCCTGATTATCAGTTGCTGCAGTTGGTTTTTGCTCTCATTAAGGTCCGCAACCTGGCTGCTCAGGAATTCATTGCGTTTCTCCAGGCCTTCCTGCTCTGCTATCGAGTCGACGTTGACATTGCCGAGCCGTTCGATTTTGCCCCGCAGCTCCGAAATTTCCTCCCTGATTTTTTCCCAGTCGACCGCCTGCTCGGTGTAGTTTTCGTATGCTTTTACCAGGTCGATTTGCAGTTCGTCCCTCACTCTTTCAATCAGACCCTGCTGCTTTACCTCGAACTCCGCAAGCTCTATTTTAAGCTGATTGATTCTTTGCTCGATTTCCGTTTGCTCGGCTCGTTTAAGCCGGATAAGCTGTTCCGTTTGTCTCTGTTCTTCGAAAAGCTTTTCCGCCTTTTCGTGCAGCTCTCTGCTGCTTTGCTGTCTGGTTTCCTTTTCGACAAATAACTCCGACACCGCCGCCTCGCTGCTGAGAATGTCACCGGCTGCATCCTGAGATTGTTTGCTGCAATTTTCTATTTCCGTCTGCGCCGTCTTTGCAGCCGCCATATTTGCCTGAATCTGGTTCTGCACGTTTGCGATTATCTGCCGCAGCGATTTGCTCTGCTCGGCAATCTGTCCCAGGGCGACCCTCAAATCGGTCAGTTCTCCTGTAAGCAATTGCTGCCGGGCCTTTCGTTCCGCGCATTTTTCCTCAAGCTCTTTTATATGCGATGTCCGTTCCCGGTTTACCGCATCCAGTTCCTGCAATTTTTGCTTGGAATTGTATTCTTTCTGGACCGATTGTGCTATCTGCTCCTCCAGCAGGCCGATTTCACCGGCTATCAGCGGCTGTTCCTCCGTCAGTCTTTTTACGTCCTGCTCCACCAGCCCCAGTTTCGAGTGTACCTGCATCTGTTCAGTTGTGGTTTCATAAACTGCGGTTCGCAGCTCTTTGCACAATTTGTTCAAATGCTCATTTTGCTGCCCGTTCTTCTCAATCTGTTCTTCGAGCGCCGCAATCTCGCCTGTAACACCGGCAATGGCATTTTGAAGCTGCCTCAGCCGGCTCTTGCGTGATATAAGTCCCGTTGCCTTACCCATCGGGCCAAGTTTTACCAGCCCGCCCGAACCCAAAAATTCGCCCCGCAAAGTAACAAATTTATAATCCTGTCCAAGCTGCCTGCTCAGCTCCGCCGCCGTCTCAATTGACTCGACGATTATCGTTTTTCCGAGCAGCTCCCATACCAGCCGTGCATATTTGTCCTCATATCTTACAAATTCAACGACCCTGCCTTTCACGCCTTGAATCTGCGAGAGGTCTGTATTATCTGCGAATGGCCTCGTTTGGTCTGTGCAGATAAATTTTACTCTGCCTTCCAGTTTCGCCGCTGTTTCCTTGTCAGCCAGCAGTTTCTCCATACTGCTGACCGCCAGCGCATCGGTTTTCCCCTCCAGCGCCGCCTCGACCGCATTCGCATATTCGATGTCCGCAACGATAATATCCGCCAGTATCCCCTGCACGTAATCGAGCCTGTTGTCCCCGGCCTGCTGGTTTTGCAGAATGGTTTTAACGGCGTTATTCAGCCCCTCACGGTTATTTTCCATCTCCGTCAGCACCGCCAGTTCGCCGCTCAATGCGCTCAGCGTCTCTTTGCTGTGTGCCAGCCGCCTGTTGTCCGTTGCTATCAGCTTGTCCGTCTCTTCTATTTTTTTGCTCTTTGCGGCCAAGTTTTCCTGCAGTTCGCTCAGCACCGTTTCTATGTCACCTCGCCGCGCATTATGCTGTGCCTTTTCGGTCAGCAGCTTTTCAAGTTCCGCCCGCGCACGTTCCGCACGTCCCGTAAGCCGCTCTTTCTGGTCCGACAGATTATGAAGATAAACCGATATGCTCTGCACCTCATTATGAAGTTGTGCCGTCATCCTTACTATGTCGATAATGCCTGATTTTTCATCCTCCAAATCCGCTTCCAGCGAGGCGCATTCCGCATTTATCGCCTGAATGTCCTTATGGATTTTTTCGACTGCTGCGGTTTTCTCGCCGAGCAGCTTCTCGCAGTTCGCCAGCTCATTTCCGGATTGCGTCAAATCATTCTCGAAAATGCTTTGCTGTTCCCGCAGGCCCTCAGCCCTTTTTTCCGCCGCCTCTTTTCTCTGCTGAAGTTCGGTAATCCTCACCCGCAGAAACTCTATTCGCTGCAACTGCTGCTCGATTCTGCTCTGGACCGACACAAGCGCGTTGTCGGTGCCGTTTATCTCATTTTCTGTCTCTATTATCCTTTGCCCAAGCCCGCTTAAATAGGCGTCATTTTTCGACACCTCCCCGGCAACCTTCGCAAACTGTTCCTCTACCTGTCCGAGAGCATCCTTCTTCTCCGCAATGCTCGTATGGTTCTTATGATATTCGACCAGCGAATAATTTACCTGCAGCTCTTTAAGCCTCTGCGTATATTGCAGGTAATTTCTCGCCTTGCCCGCCGCAAGTTTCACGCTTCGCAGTTGCTTCTGCACCTCCCCCAGGATGTCCGCCAGCCTGAGCAGATTTTGTTCCGTCTGTTCCAGCTTGCGAATCGCCTCTTTTTTATGCGCATTATACTTGCTTATGCCCGCCGCTTCTTCAAATATAGTCCTTCTGTCCACTTTCGACGCCATCAGCAACTGCTCAATCTGTCCCTGCTCGATAATTGAATAAGCCCTCAGCCCCATGCCGGTGTCCATAAACAATTCGCGAATATCTCTGAGCCGGCAGACCTTGTTATTTATCCGGTATTCACTTTCCCCGCTTTTGAATATCCGCCGGCTGATTTGCACCTGGTCGGTCTCAATCGGCAGTTGCCCCATAGTATTGATTATGAAAAGGCTCACCTCCGCTGTCCCTAACGGCTTTCTGCTGCTGCTTCCGCCAAATATCACATCCGCCATCTGCCCGCTTCGCAGGCTTTTGACGCTTTGTTCGCCCAGCACCCACTTCACCGCATCGACCACGTTGCTCTTCCCGCAGCCGTTGGGGCCGACAATGCCGGTTATCTGCGAATTGAACAGAAATTCCGTCTTGTCCGCAAAGCTTTTGAACCCGTCAAGAACAATTTTTTCAAGTCTCATTTTACGTCCCGTAATATTTAGATAAATTTATTAAAAAAAACAGCACATCCTTATTTGTGCTGACACATATCTCTTTATTATCGGCCGAACATCCTTCGTTTCTTGACTCAAATCGGCCATTTTTGAGAAAACAGTTGATAGACTGCTTTGCTTAAAAGAGCATATCGTAATTTGCCATTCCTGTAAAGCCCCGCCCCACCAATTTAACCCCGCAACCTTCCCCGCCTCCGGCGGATTTATTGTGTGGGTTACTTCTGTACATTTTTAACTTGCCCAAACACGATTTTGCTGTTAAACTTATATTCCTGACAGGGATAGCGCAACCGGGGAACAACAAGGGATTAACAATAACTGATTATCTAAGAAACTTTAATGCCGGAAAATACGGCTTTTCTATCGTAATGGATATAGCCATGCCGATATGTGATAAGGTGATAAATATAAGATTATTGCCTATGGAAGGTTGCTTTGGTAGCACAGAATAGTCTGATTTCGCAGGTTCACACGAATTTGGAGCGGTGCGGGTATTCAAACGGCCTGTTGCGAATAGACTACGCCTATGAAGATGGCACAGGAAAACATACTGTTGCGTTAGCAGGATTTGCAAGGCCTGTATATGATTCGCGCACATCGTGCATCTCGGTAATCAGATGTGATGAGTTGCTGGGGGCAACGGAAGAGTACGTGAATCAATTCCGTGGATTTGGGGCGCCGATTATATTTGTCTGCTGCAATGGAACAATGCAATGGTGGACCATAGGAACACGTGGCGCAAAGCTTGAGAAAACAATTTCAAGAGACGAGGTCAAAGATTTCTTTTCCGCACACAAGGAGAAGTTTTCGCCTGACAGGATTTGGCGTGCCAAAAATCTTGGACGCATTGATACAAGGCAGCAGTTGAGCTTTGTTGACATTGGTTTGATGCCCTTATTAGAGCACGAAATGGGGGAGCGTCTTGGGGGACTGATGAATCGTGTCATCAGTTTACTTCACAAGGGATTTGTGGGTAAGCAGCAGGAGAAGCCTCAGAATCAACGGTGGATATTTAGAGCAGCATTCTGGCTTCTTTGTGCAAAGATTCTCAAGGATAAAGGAGTAAATGGATTTATCCGGTTAGATCTTGGCGATGTCGATAGTGTGCTTAAGGCGGTCAAGAATCACTACCAAGCGAAAGAACTTGTAGATGTTCAAACTAATCAACAAGCTAAAGTTCTTAAAGATGCAGCGGAGGAAGTTAAGAAATTTGCCAGCTTGAGTAATCTGACGACCGAAGCTTTTGCGTATATGTATGAAAGCGTGTTGGTGGATCAGAATCTAAGGTCTGCATTGGGTATTCATGCAACACCAACCTATCTTGTAGATTATATTGTGTGGCAGCTTTGGCCGTGGATAGAACAGATTCCGGAGGATAAACGAATTGTCCTTGAGCTGGCGTGCGGACATGCCCCGTTTCTTACCGGAGCGATGCGATTACTGCGGGAACTTTTTAAGGGCGACGAAAAAGCATTCCACGAATACGCGCAAAAACACCTCATAGGAATAGAGACAGATTCTTTTGCACTGGAAATTGCAAGGTTGTCACTGACAATGGCTGATGTTCCTAATCCAAATGGGTGGAAAATTGAAAAAGGGGACATTTATATTGGCGACACACTGAGCAAAAAGGCCGAGAAGGCAATGATTTTATTATGCAATCCGCCTTTTGAGGATTTCACGTTAGAGGAACAGCATATTTACAAAAGGGCAGGCCAAGAACTTAATTCTTTCAACAAGGCGGCGGAAATGTTATGGCGAACCCTGCCTTATATGCTCAAAGGTTCCGTGTTTGGAGTCGTTCTCCCACAGGGCTTTTTGCATAAACCTAATTTGGCTGAGCTACGGAAAATGATTGTTGAGCAATTTGAATTGGCAGAAATATGTGCATTGCCCGAAAATGTTTTTTCCTTCGCAAAACATAAATCTACAGTGCTGCTTGGGCGAAAGTGTGATGACGCGAAAAGAACATTTGTCTTGAGCAATAAGATACGTTTTCGCCGTGTCCAAAAGTGGGAATTTGATAGATTTAAAAATTCTTATCAAGCACTGACCGATGGGATTTCTCAAAGTAAATTTGATATTCCTCCTATCTATGATTTTCGTTTACAACTGCTCCACGAGGTATGGGAATATTGCCAAAGTTTTTCTCACTTGGCAAAGGTGGCAGAAGCGGGCAGAGGATTAGAATATAAAACCAAGCCAAAAAAGGGAGAAGCCTACAACAGAAAAAAACACTTACAACCAAATGTACAAACTATAAGTGATCACAAATTTGCGGGGGCTGTTCGTGGATACGACAAGTTTGCCCGTAACATTATGCTTACAGAAACACCCGAATTATTTTGGATGAATCTTGCTCCTGAAGTTATTAGCCGTCCTCGTTGGGGGACGGAAACGGGAACCCCACAAGTCTTGCTTAATTCTATTCGTGTCGGTGATGGTCCGTGGCGATTAAAAGCTTTGATAGATAGTAAAGGCTATCCAGTTACGACTCGTTTTATTGTTGTTCGATCCAAAATAAGAGAGTGGTCACTTGAAGTTATTTGGGCTATATTAAATTCCCCCTTAGCTAATGCTTATACCTATTGTCACAGTTTGGAACGTAATAATCAAACAGGCATGATACGAAATCTTCCTATACCAAATTATGACCCTTACTCTTTGCATCGTTTAAACAATTTAGTTCGAAATTATTTCGACCTATATGATTCAAAAGGGAAGATTTTGCACGATGAGGTTGATACTAAGGAAGCGAGGCATCGGATGCTTGCCATAGATGCCGAGGTAATGAAACTCTACAATTTGCCTCCCAAACTAGAACGGCAGGTATTGGATTTGTTTGACGAATGGGAGCGAAAAGGTGTAGATTTTAAGTTTGATCGCTATTTCCCAAAGGACTTCGATTCTTGGATTCCGCTGCATGAATACTTGTCTGAGGAATATCAGCGTTCAACGGTTATGTTCGCTGACGAGTGGGTAAAAAAACATCGGTCACCGGGAATCAATGAGATTTTGAGAAAAGCAGTAGAGGCTTTTGAGGAGAAATGAGGGGATGCGTGACTTCCTCATTGATACGAATATCTGGGAATACTGGTTTAATCCTAAAGGAGAGCCGCAACACAGCAATGTGTTGAAACGTGTTTGTGAACTCAAACAACAATATGAAAAAGATAAAACCTCTTTTAGAGTTTGGATTTCTTCCGTGACTTGGGGAGAGATAGAATTCGGATATCAATGGCAGACAAAGAAAGATAGTTCGTTAGAAACACAATTCCGGCAGTTTATTCATGACATTTCTCCTATAGAATTTATAATCGATAAACATGTGACACCGGAATATGGGCGGATACGAGCAATGCTGTTTGAAAAATTTGGTCCAAGAGATAAAAAGATTGATGGACGTCGACCTGAACAACTCATAGATCCTGTTATGTCTCTTGAGCTGAAAATACAGGAAAACGACCTCTGGATTGTTTCCCAAGCTGTAACAAGAAATTTTACTCTGGTTACAAATGACAAGGCGTCTTTAAAGCCGCTTTTGGAAGTAGCGGGAGAAAAACTGCATATTGAGAATTGGGCAGCGGAGAACCCATAAAAAACGGATGTTTTGAGATTTCGCAAGAAATCTGGATGGAATCTTAAATTGAATTAGTCAACCCTTACCCTGCCACTTTTACCCCGCCTAAAAAATCTGTGTCCACCTGTGGCTCATTTTTCAATCAAACACGCAGGGGGGTAATAAAAAAACCCCAAAAGCGCAAAAATTTTTTCAAACCCCCTTACTCTTTATCCCATAATAACTTATCTCTTTTTTGCCTGCCCTTCGTAGCCCGCAGGGCGAAGTAGGGTCAACTCAAATGCGCATCTCCGCCCAATTATAGAGAGACACTACGTCTTGATGTTGTATTAAACAAAATTGGATGAAAACAAAAACTTGTCCGCCGTTCCGTTTGGCGGATTTATCCGCCTTCGTCCCGATTAAATCGGGACGAAGGCGGAGGCAATGATTGTCTGCCTTGGGCGGAAAAATCAATCAAAAAGAGTTAATTATGCAAAACAAACCCAATTTCCGAAAAGCCAAAAATGCTTTAACCATAGTGAATACAAGGAATTACAACGAACAATGAACTATGAACTATTATCAAAACAAACCCAATCAAACCCAATTTTACCGCTACTCCGTTTGGCGGAAATCCGTGAAAATCCTATGAACCGGAGCCGGTCAAGCGATTTTTTTCTCTTCACAACATTTCTTAATTCCTAACGCTCTTCCCTATCAAGCATTTTTTACCCGCAGACCCCTTCGCCAAAAATTGAGGGGTCGAGGAGTAAAAAATGCGGCGGGATTTATCCTTCGGGTTGGCTGCCCACACTCCTATTCGTGCTCATCTTATAGACGGCACATTCAACTGCCTGCGGAAAAAAGGCCCTATTCTCTGCGACGTGATACCTCTCGGCCCACATTACACGGACCAGGGTCCTTCTCTAAATCCCGCCAACCCAAATCCCTTAACTCGCCTTCACTATCTCATTGTTCCAGCACTCCCTGCCCACAAGCTTCTCGTTATACAACTCTCCTGTCGTCAGCATCGCCCGCATAATCGCCAAAAGCTTCCTGCATACCGCTATTATCGCTATCTTCTTGCGATTCTCCTGACCGCACTTGACTCGCTCATAAAAACCACGCAATGCCCCGCTCTTTCTTATGACCTTCCAACTGCTCTCGCACAAAAGCCACCTCACCACACTGGGCCCGGTCTTGCTGATATGTCCCAATCGCTTGCTTGTCCCGCTCTCATCAAGCCTCGGCGTCAAACCAAAATACGAACAGTATCCCCGCGTATTCCCGAACCTGTCCACATCGTCCGTATACGCCAGAACCGCCTCCGAAGTCCGAGGCCCCACCCCAGGTATGCTCGTCAGCAGCCTGCCGCCGGCCTGCCTGCCAAGATACTCGTCCAGATACTCACTGACTCGCTTAACCTGGCCCTCAAGCAAATCCAGCTGCTCTATAAAATTCCCAAGATTCATTCGCCACAATTCCATCGAGATGATCCGCTGCCCAGAAAGTTCACGCATCCATAACCTGTTGGACCGCTTCCACCAGCTGCCCTTCTGGAACGGCCTCGAAAAACCCTGCGACTTCAAAACCGCTCTTATCCGGTTCTTTACCTCCGTCACCTTGTTCACAAGATTCCGTCTGTGCAAAATCACTCCCCTCCACTGCCTTACTTCCACACTCGGCATATGCACCCTCGGAATCTCTCCTATCGAAAGCAGCACCGCCTGCTTGCGGGCGTCTATGCGGTCGTTCTTCCTGGCCGTCCGGTATATCCAGGTCATCTTCGATGGATTGCTCACCGTAATTGTGTCCGCACAGTCAATCAGCGAATCATAAAGAAATCCCGCCTGTCCGCTCACCTCGAAGGTAAGATGTACCCTGCTGCCGTCAGCCTTTTGAGCTTTCAGAAAATCCCTCATCGACCGCACATCCGAACCCATTGTTGCATACACCTCCTTTTTGCCTTTTTGCACTACACAGGCAACTGTCTTCTTGCTGTCAATATCAAATCCGATATACTTATCCATACTGAGCCTCCTTGAGTTTTATGGTTATTGTGGCGTCCACAAGACGACCACGTTAAAATCCTGGGAACTTTAAGTATCCCGCATATTATAACCTTCGCTCCGGGAGGCTCCGGTTTCATAGTTTATCTGCGGTTAAAAATCTTTCAATCAAAAATAACAAATTATGCGAAACGAACCCAATTTTTCAAAAAGTCAAATGTTTATAACCTTAATAACAACAACCAATTACAGCAAAAAATGGACTTTGGACACTTGGTCAAAACGAACCCAAACGAACCCAATTTATGGTGAGCAGAGTCGAACCACTCGTGGTGAGCAAGCGCAGCGCGTCGAACCATTTATGGTGAGCTTGCCTGCACTGAGCAAGGTCGAAGTGTCGAACCTATTTTCCCGCCACTCCGTTTGGCGAAAATCCGTGAAAATCCGTGTTAATCCGTGGTTCAATTTTCTTTAAGTCCTTGTTATGACAATACTTAAACAAAAACACTGGTGTTTTCTGATGCATTCTGACGTATCTCTGATGTATTTTGGAGTGCTTCTGAATCACTTTGGATGCGTTCTGATGACTTCTGATTGCTTCTGATGACATCGGATAACAGTTAGCACACACCAAATCCCGCCCATCTTAACAATAAGCCTTTTTGTATCGATTGACGAATTATTGCTATAATGCCGCCCAAACTAACAAAAAGGCCGCTTTTTTCGGAAAAGCGGCCTTTGACATACCGAAATAACTTTTTTCGATTTTATTCCTTTTTCCCAGCCTTTCCACCCTTTGCTGCTTCCGGCTTCCCGCCTTTTGCTGCTTCAGGCTTTGCACCTTTCACGGCTTCCGGCTTGCCACCCTTTGCGGCCTCCGATTTTGCACCTGGTTTGGCTGCTCCAGTCGGTGCTGCTGCTCCAGGAACGGCTATCCCTGCTGCTGCTTCCGCCGTTGCCACAGCCGCTGCTGTCTTTTCCTTCTTGCCGGCGTGGCTCTTGCGGTGCGCAACCTTCGGCAGGCCAAACACTAAGCCACCATCCATCCACTTCTCCTGCTCTTTCAGCTTCTGGATACGCTCAGCCCGCGTTAATACGTTGCGGTGTCTGGTTAATGCGCTTTTTGTTTTCAAGGAACGGTCAATAGACATTCAAAAATCCTCCGAAAAATTAATCATCAAATTTCATACCATAAGCATCGTGAAAAGGTTTTGTGCCGAACTGGTCAAAACCCTGGGGCGCCTTGTATTGTGCGCCCAACTCGATTATTTTCTGTTTCGCAGCGTATCCGTCAGTGCCGGGCCTTTCCGGGTTGTCATATTTTTCTTTTGTAACCAGAAGATACGCATCGCCGGATTTCCTTATTTCGGTTTCTATGCCCTTATCTGCAAAATATTGTTTTGCCGGCTCCAAATGAGAGCTGAGCGGATAGCTCTTTATCACAATACGGTTATTTTTTTTCGGTTCAGATACAGCCGATTCCGATTTTTGCTGAATTACACTTGGCGACGGCAGCTTTTTTTCAGCAGGCTTGGCTATCACAACTGGTTCTGCCGCCGGTTGTTGCGCCGACTTTGAGATTTTGGAGGTTGCATCGTGCTGTGAATAGCTAAGCTGGCCGAGGCGAAAAACTACCAGAAACAGCAGGACAACGCCCATAAGTATCGCAACGGCAATCTGATACGGCAGCGATACTTCGATTCTGCCGGCGGTAAACTGGAATATTTTCGGCCCGCGAAGCCAGCGAGGCGTTTCAGGCACCAGAGGCTCAGCAGGCGGCTCATCCTGGGGCGATTTTTCAGGATAAGGCGGTTCTGACGCCTTGCTATAGCCGTATTTATACCGGCTTTTGCCCATCACCTCATACAATGCTTTTCTGCCGCGATAAAATGTCATAAACAAACCTGCCAATAAAACCTGTTAAAGAATACGGATTTTTTACAATATTTCAACTATAACTTCAATGAGAAACTGCAATATTTACAAAAAAGCGTAGTTCAGGCCGCCATATAGTTTAATCAAAAGAATGGCACTAAAAGAAAAATCGCCAAACAGTGTGAAAAAGGTTTAAAAAAAGTGTTCAGAAATGAGGATTTCTTTAGACTGATTTTTCATTGCGTTTTGTTAAGATGGGCGGGATTTGGTGCGTGCTAACTGTTATCAGATGTCATCAGAAGCAATCAGATGTGTCATCAGATGTAATCAGAACGCATCCAAAGTGAATCAGAAGCACTCCAGAATACATCAGAGATACGTCAAAGTGCATCAGAAAACACCAGTGTTTTTGCTTAAGTATTGTCATAACAAGGACTTAAATGTAATCCGGCTGCGGATTCCAGCAAAAAAATCGAATAGCCGAAATTTTAATGACCAAAACAAATTTCCCATAGCACACTTTGCTTCCAATGTGGGGATATAGAGTCCCCCTATAATGGGGCGGACATGCGCATTTGGGTTGACCCTCGTAGTGGATACCCTATTCCTATACCCTAATTTTTCAACTCAAATGCGCATGTCCGCCCAATTATGGGAAGATTCTATATCCCGATGTTGTATGAAATAAAATTTAATAAAAATAAAAAAAATCTGTGAAACTTGTCCGCTGCTCTGTTTGGCGGAATCTGTGTTAATCTGTGGTTAATTTTGACTCTAACTAATTATGGCACAAGAACTTAAAACAAAATCAACTCCTCGCAACTGGCTTCTTCTGATGCATTTTGACGTATCTCTGATGTATCTCTGGAGTACTTCTGATTCACTTTGGATGCGTTCTGATTACAACTGATAACATCGTAGCAATCGTCAAATTTTGCCCGAAAATCTACGCTTTTGCGAAATTTACCACCCCATTTTCACGACCCAAATAGCATTCCCGGCACTCCCGGCAATCCAGAACCGGCAAAAATTCTTTAAAAAACTGAAAATTTTTAGAGACTTTTTCCTCAATTCAGCGCTAAATTTGGCAAAAATTATGCGATACTTCCCCAAAAATTCCGTAAAAAACCACAAAAAACAGGGCTTTACCCTCATCGAGCTGCTCGTGGTGGTTGCCGTGATTTTTCTTCTAATCGCACTCCTAATCCCTTCGCTGACAAAGGCTAAGGCCATCGCCCACCGCCTCAAATGCGCCCACAACCTCGGCCAGATATACATCGCAATCAGCCTTTATACCGGCGGAAATGACGATACATACCCCTGCGCAAAAGACCCCGTCTCAACAAGTCCATTTTACTGGCTCTGGATGGGGCGCGGCTGGCGGGCTTTCGTAAAGCCTTATCTGGGCGGTAATATCGACGCCAATAACCCTTCCGTCCTGCTCTGCCCGCGAGACAACACCGATAAAAAAACATACGAACGCACAAGTTATGCCTACTCAATGGCTTTTTACCACAGCTCTTCACAGATTGACGGGATGAAATCCTCCAGCGATACTTACAGCAACCCCCAGCCAAGCATACCCCAGAAAATCACCAATGTCGGCAGGCCAACCGGCAAAATCCTCATCGGCGAATGGGCCAGCAACCACGAACCGATACAAAACGTCAAAGACCCCGGCTGGTGGGGCTGGCTGGGCGTCAGAAACTACCTTTTCGCCGACGGCGCCACCCGATATCTAAAAGCCAAAGAGATTCGCCCCGCCAATGACGGCTATCCCGACATCAACCTGACCATCAATGGCATTAAGGGCATAGACTGGCCGACCGATAGGAAACCCGAAGAAACGGAAACACCGTGAACGCTCCCCAATGCCTGCCGACCTGCCGGTTTAATTTCCTCCGCCAAGCAGATTTGCACAGGAATCGGCTGTCCACTTAATATCGCCGCCAACCCCCGCAACAGTCTGGCAGCCAGCCATTAAAAATAACGCCGCAATCAATACTGCCGCCAAAATCATTTTTTTAATCATCTTTCCAGACTCCATATTGAAAAGCCTGAATATCGTGGTAACCTTATACATATATTCGGCAATACGGCCAAAATGAATTTAATATAAATTCAGGCCGAAAAGGGCTTAAAATGAAAATTGCCAGTTTTAACGTTAATTCGCTGCGGATGCGTGTGCCGGTAGTGCTTGACTGGCTTGCGGAAAATCAGCCGGACGTGCTTTGCGTGCAGGAAACCAAAGTCCAGGACGCAGATTTCCCGGCTGACGCATTTGCCAAAACCAAATATCAAATCATTTTCAAGGGGCAGAAAAGCTATAACGGCGTGGCGATTTTCAGCAAAGCCAAGCCCAAAAACGTAGAATATGGCTTCGAGGATGAGCCGAAAGATGAGCCTCGGCTGATAAAAGCGGAAATCAACGGTATCACTATTGTAAATACTTATGTGCCGCAGGGATACTCGCCGGAATCCGACAAATTCCAGTATAAATTGAACTGGTTCAGCCGGCTGCTGAAGTATTTTAAGAAGAATTTCAAGCCGAGTGATGCTGTTGTCTGGGTTGGCGATTTGAATATAGCCCCTGAGCCGATAGACGTTTACGACCCAAAGGGCTTATTGGGCCACGTCTGTTTTCATCCGGATGTTCATAAGGCGCTGCAAGCGGTTATGAAATGGGGATTTACGGATGTATTCAGGATGCACTGCAACCATGCCGGCCAATATACCTTCTGGGATTTCAGGATGCCCAATTCGGTCAGGCGGAATTTAGGCTGGCGATTAGACCACATTATGGCCACGAAGCCTTTGGCGGAAAAAAGCACTGCCTGCTATATAGATAAAAAGCCACGACTTACGGAAAAGCCCAGCGACCACACGCCGATAGTCGCAGAGTTCGACTGGTAGTTTAGGCCGGTTTTTAAAAGCCAAAATGATAAAGACGGGCGGGATTTGGTGCGTGCTAACTGTTATCAGATGTTATCAGTTGTAATCAGTTGTCATCAGTTGTAATCAGTTGTAATCAGAAGGTATCCAGATGTAATCAGAACACATTCAGAAGCACTCCAAAGTGCATCAGAAGACACCAGTGTTTTTGATTAAGTATTGTCATAACAAGGACTTAAAGAAAATTAACCACAGATTAACACAGATTTTCGCAGATTTTTTTATTTTTAGCTACCGGACAGGAGGTTGTTTATGGCTGAGGTGAGCGCGGTGCCATTTCATTTTCATTTGAAAGCTCCATTAAATTTTATTTCATCCAACATTGGGATATAGAATCTTCCCATAATTGGGCGGAGATGCGCATTTGGGTTGACCCTACTTCGCCCTGCGGGCTACGAAGAGCAGGCAAAAAAGAGATAAGTTGTTATGGGATAAAGAGTAAGTGGATTTGAAAAATTTTTGTGATTTTGGGATTTTTTTAACGAGGTAGCTGTGCAAATGATTGAAAAATCAGCCACAGATGACACAGATTAACACAGTTTTTTTAGACACGGATTTACACGGGATTAACACGGTTTTTTATTTTGCCACAGAGAGACACCGAGACCACAGAGATTTGCTCGGCTTTGGCGTTCTCAGCCAAGAGCATTCTCGATACGAGTATCTGTGATGCTCTTTTGCTTCGTCCGCAGAACCCCGAAAAAAATCGGGCTTCTTTGTATAAGTCGAGCAAATAAAATCAGGCATAGAAAGACACAGGATTAACACGGTTTTGTTTCGGCCAAGGGATGGGTTTGAACGGGTTATTTGAGTTTTTCACGCTGGGAGTCATAATGTTTAAGAATAAGGTCGAAGGTACTGGAAGCATCGAGGATAGATTCGCGATTTTTTCTGACGCCAGCGAAGGTAGAAAGGATGTATTCGACATCATTACGCTCGATGCCATAAAGCAAAAAGAAGGCTGCGTCGAGTTCGGACATCAGGTCAAGACGTTCAGCGGGGTCCCATTTATGAACCGGCGGTTTTAAGCCTGCGGCCTTTGCAAGAGGAACCATATCGTTGCTTGTGCAGGATAATTTCAATACGCGGTCGGAAATCCATTTTTCGAGTGTCTGTTTTTTGTCCCAGGGGCATTTTTGTTTGTAGAAATCAGGGTGAAAGGTCGGAATTTGTTCAATAATAAAATAGCTGAGATTTACGCCACCAATTTTTTGGCGACAGATATAGTCATAGACGAAGGCATTGAGATTGCCAAGTAAGCAAGTAGTGAGTCGGGCGTTAATATCGGAGCCGGTGAAGATGAGAGGCGAGGAATGGACTACGCCGGAATATGGGATAAATGCAGCAATCATTGTTCGTTGATTAGTCGGACTTGTGACGTTCTTAAATGCGATGATTTTTGTTGTATCGTGGTCACCGAGGACGCGATGAACATCGGCTTGGTTAACCCACCATCTTGGTTCAACGGTGAATTCGGGATTTTGGTGCTGGACGAGCGATGTTTCATCGGTTTGGCCTTGTCGCATCCAGTTTTCTTCATCGACGACGACGCTTGCGGCGCGGTGGTCGAACATCTGAATCATCTTTGCTTCGTAGAGGGGAAGAAATACAGTTTTGCTTTTTTTCCAATTTGGACCTGAGCGTTTGAATCCATCGGATTTTAGTTGTTCTGCGGTGCGGAAAAGTTCGGCATCACTACTCTGATGAAACATTGTGAAAAAGTCAATACCCCAAGGATTGCCGCCTTCTTTTCGGGTTTTATTTATAAGGACAGGGACGCGTTTATAGATATATTTGGTGAGATTTGCGTCGCGTTTGAAGCGGAATATGGGGCAGGTGTGAGTATTAGGGTTTAAGAGTTTAAAATCATTGGTAGATAGCGATATATCGCGGGAACCGTCTTTGAGGTCGTCCATTTCACGGGCGAAGAATACAAAATCGGCGGATTTAGACTTGTTTTTTGAGCCGCCGAAGAGGAGAACGGAAAATTTATAAGAGCGATGGACATCGGGAAAGACAGGCAATTTGTTTTCAAAGTCATATAGGCCGGAGAGAGTTTGTGAATCGACGAGTTTGGCGAAAAAGTCCTCGTTTGTTTTGTCAGTAGCGATGCCGGTAGGGACAAGGATGCCAACGCGGCCTGTGGGAGATACGATTGAGTGGGCGAGTTCGGCAAAGACGGAATAGGTATTTATATCGCCTTTACTGGTAAGCGGATATCGGTCGCACTGACGAATATAGGTCATTGTTTTTTCGGCGGAATCTTTTGCTTGGGTATAGCGGTCATAAAGAAACGGGTTTTGCGTTTTGAGTTTTTCAATAAGTCGTCTGCTTTCGGCGGCGGTTGGAGCCTCCAAAATGTGAGGAGCGGAGGTATCGAAAAACTCCCGGTTCTTCAGTGTAAATCTTTCCCAGGGCGGGTTGCCGATTACACAATCGAAACCGGGGTTTGGGCGGGAAAAGACATCGGGGAAGGTTTTTTGCCAATCGAGAGGGTTAATTTTCTGACGGAGTTCATCTGGATTCCCGCTTTCGCGGGAATGACAGACAAAAGAGTTTTCGAAGAAATCCGATGCGATTAGTGAATTTCCGCAGACAATATTTTTTGACAGGTCTGCAAGGGTTTTACGTTTATATGCGGAACGGAGCCAGAGGGCGAGTTGGGCGATTTCCACTGCTTCAGGGGAGAGGTCAACGCCGAAGAGATTATCGTGAAGAATTAAATCGGAGATTTTGTCTCGGAGGTCTTTGGCAAGGTCTGGTTCGTGAATGGAGAGCATATCGATGATTTCTACATATTTTTCTTCGAGGACATCATAGGCGCGGATAAGGAATGCGCCGGAACCGCAAGCAGGGTCAACGACTTTTATGTCTCGTAACTCTTCAATAGCGTTTTGAGCGAAGGCGGTTACCCTATTTTTTTCGGTTTTTGCATCGATTTCTTCAAGACGAATGCCGAAATTTCTTTCAAGTAATTCCTTTTTTTCATCGGCGATTTTCCCGACCGTGTTATCAGCGATAAATTTGGTAAAGTCGGGTGGGGTGTAGTAAATACCGCCTTTTTTTCTTTCGGCGGATTTTGCCATTTTGGAGCGCAGGATTTCTTCGCCTTTTGACTCAAAGAGGCCGGTGAGACGAATTTTTTCTATGTCTTTTATGGATTTTTCAAAAAGATGGCCAAGGACATCAACGTTGATTGTGTGGGCGAAGTCGTAGTCGCCGATGGTCTTGAAGAAATAAGTCCAGTCATCGTCGAGGTTGAGATTGTCAACTTCTTCGTCTATTTTGAACAGGCCGCCATTATAAGGCGGAATATTAAGATTAACATTGCCCTTATCGACACTTTTAAAAAGTTCAAGGAAGTTTTGCCATTTAGGATTAGTGACCCGTGCGAAAGGAGGAACCCGTTCCCAGGCCTGGTGAAGGGACTTTCTGGGAAGGAATTCACGGTCTTCGCAGAATGCAACGAAAATTATTCTATCGAGCAATTTCTGAGCGACGCGGATGGCCTTATCGAGAGGGAAATTCCGTTCTGGGCCAGAAAGATAAGTAATTAATTTGAGGCGTTCATCGTGATAACGGCCGTATAGTTCATCACCGACTTCACGCTGGCGTGTGGTGCATTTTTCGAGAAGTAAGTCTGCCCTCGGTATTGGATACAACGGTGCCGGTATCAGGCCGCCTTTTTCGAGGAGATAGTAAAATTGGAGAAAGACCTCTTTTTTGCGAAGGTCCTTAAGCGTGAAGAGTTCGTAGACGCGAGACGACTGGGTACGGTGATAGAGGCGAAAACTGACGTAATTGCAGACAATACCCCAGAGACACTCTGGGAGGGCATTTAGATAATCCCAACACTGCTGGACGGGCGTGCGGCCATTAAAGCGGTCTTTGTCGACATTGACCTTTGGGCCTTTTAGCTCTATTATGGCACGGATTTGTGGTTTCTTACCGGCTCCAAAGACGCCGATTGCGGCGTCTGCCTGACCTCCGTTGACGGAGAATTTTTGGCGGAAATTCCAGTTTTCTTTGTTGTCGGCGAAAAAGGTATATCCAAGGGCATCGCCAAAAATTTCCTTGCAGAACTCACCTTCGATAGCGGTTTCTTTCATTTCATTGAGTTTGCCGCTGGATTCAAGGTCTGCCCATTTGCAGATTATTTCGTATGCGAGGTCTTGTTCCTTACCTTCAAGTGTCTTGCGACGGGATTCTTCCTGGAGGAGATTAGGGAGGAAAAGTGGACGCAGGCAGCGGTTTTCGCCATAACGTGCTTTGTTCAATTCCGGAAATAGATGCTCACCTTTTGGAGTCATATTCGTTCTCTGAAAAGCAACCCTGTGATTAGTTTAGCATCTCCTACAAAGATTATTGCGACATTCTGCGGGAAATAAAGGAATCTGTCAAGATTCAAATATAAAACGAAGAACAGCAGAAGCTGTTTCGCACCCTTCGCCACATAAAGCTATGAAGAGCTATGCAGAGCTGGGAGTCGGTGCGGGTGAGTGATAAACTTATTTAGGCAGGCGTTCGAGGACGGCTTTTTGGTAATCTTCTTTGCCAATTTTCAAGCCGGTAAGATTATGGTAGCGGGCGTTAATCTTTTGTGTCAAATACGCTATGCGGTTTTGTGGGGACGGGTGCGTTGAGAGAAAATCAATGGTCGTAGAGCCGTGCTCGTTCTGAAGGAGCTGCATAGTCTCAATCATTCCGTAAGGATTGTAGCCTGCTGCGACCATATAATCGACAGCCGTTTCATCAGCGGTCTGCTCATCCTGCCTGCTGTAACGGAGGCTGAAAATCTGCCGGGTGAGGTTTGCGGCGGCGGCAACGCCCTGCGGGGTCTTGTCCGAAATCACCGCCGAAAGCAAAAGCTCAATGCCAATCTGGTTGCTCATCGCATTCATACTGTCGCGTGCGACGACGTGGACGATTTCGTGGCTCAAAACGGCGGCCAACTGGGCCTCGGTCCGCAGCTTTTCGAGCATACCGGCGGCGATGTAGACATAACCGCCCGGCAGAGAAAGTGCGTTGACCGATTTGTCCTTCACCGCCACGAAATGGAAGTCGAAATCGGCGTTGTGGCTGACGCGGACGATTTTTTGGCCCACATAATCGATGTAGTTCTGCAACTGCTGGTCGTCGATTCTGCCGGCGAGCTGTTTTTCGATTCCGGGAGCATATTTTTGGCCTATTTCAACGTCCTGTCCCTGCTGGAAGAACATAAGCTCCTCTTCGCCGGTTACCGGATTGACAGCGCAGCCGGTGCAAAGGCAGAACATCAGGCCCAGTATCAATAATCCTATTTTACGAAGCATAATCACAATCCATAAAATGCTTTCTCTAACCGCTGTGCATTATTTAAATTGCAGCGTGCCGAAGAACTCCGGCATATGAAACCGCGGCTCAGGATAATCGACCACCGACCAGGTCAGCCAGTGCGGGTTCGAGGTTTTGTCGCCACATTTATAGAAATTTGCCCGCCAGGTGACACTGGCCGCAGGCCTGACAACGGGACATCGCTTTTCGAGTATCTGGTAAGGCACACGGTATTCAATCAGCCAGGTGGTCGGCTGCTGCTTTTCCGGCTCAACGATTCCCGGCTCCGAGTGAAAAATCCTGAGCATCCCGATTTCATCATCGGTCAGCGGCTGCGGGTTGGTCTTGGGAGCGGTCTGGTGCCTCGAAACCACCGTTCCGCCGCAGTTGATTTCTATATTCATATACCCCTGCGAAATATCCTCGCCCGGCGTAAAGAAAAATTCCACGCAACTGTCTATAAATACAGGCTCCTGATGTTTTTGCGCAGTCGCCCTGACGTATTTGTCCTCCACGCGAAATATTACATATACAAACCGGTCATCATACAAAACTTTAGCCTGCGCTTTGGGCGCGTATTTCGGCTTCGGCCCCATCGGGTTTTTTATGTCGAGGGGTTTGACCTTTCCCCATATTTCGCCGGACCAGTTGCCATCCGATTTGGGCTGTTTGGTCGCTTTTAGCACTTCATATTTTTCGTACATAACTGCCTCCGTTATTACTCAACTTGACTGATTTTTTGCTCTGTCATGCTGAGCGAAGCGAAGCATCTGGGTTACAATTAGTAAAAACGAGATTCTTCACTTCGCTGCGCTCCGTTCAGAATGACAATGATAAGCTCCATAATTTATTATATCGGCAATGCTTACGAAAATCTCGGTCAAGTTGAGTTATTACCTATGGTATGGCATGGCCATTTATATACTGTTTCGCTCCTTTTGTCAGCGTCATTTTATATTCCGGCGCAGGTGAAATCAAAATCGCCTCTGCGTCTGTCAGTGATTCGATAAATTTCAGTCCCTTTTCCCGCCCCATCACGCTCACCGCCAGTGCCAGGGCGTCGGCATTGGCAGAACCCCGACCGGTCGCGGTAATAACAGTAACGCTCGAAAACTCATTACAGGGATGCCCGCTGTGAGGATTAATTATGTGGCTGAATTTTTTTTCTCCTATCCGCACAAATCGTCGATAATTTCCGCTTGTGGTGACCGCCGCATCCTTCAGTTTCAGCATCAGCAAACATCGGCTTTCACCCAGCGTCGTTTCGGCAACGTTGGGGTCCTGCAGGCCCACCAGCCAGCATTCCTTACCCTCCGGCGGCGTGCCGAAACACCGGACGTCACCTCCGACATCGACCAGGCCGCCGGTTGCACCGCACTTTTGCATCGCCTCTACCGCCTTGTCGATTCCATATCTCTTCGCCGTCCCTCCCAAATCAAGCTTCATACCATCGACTGCGAATCGCACACTCATTTCGTTCGCATCGAGAATCAGCTTTTCGTAACCGACCTTTGACATCGCCTGCTGCAATTCGGCATCGGCAGGAGTTGAATTTGCCTCGCCCGCCGACCGCCAGAGGTCGATTAACGGCCCGACCGTAATATCGAAAGCCCCCTCGGTAAGCCTGCTGAATTTAACGCTCCTCTGAAGCACCTCAAAGGTAGCATTGCTGGCCTTCACAGGGCTTTTATAAGCCTGGCGGTTTATCCTGCTGATTTCTGAGGCATCTTTATGTGCGCTCATTAAATTCTCAACATCGTTAAGCTGCCCAAAAGCAGCATCGATGCTTTTCCGGGCTGTCCCTGAATCCTGCGCAACTGCAATAATATGCGCCAATGTCCCCATCACAGGCCGAAAACCGCTGTCAATATCGACCTGCTCCTTTTTTGCGGGAATCAAAAAGTACATCGCAGCAATCAAAACGACCACACCGGCAACTTCGATTGCTATTCGGTCTCTCCTGTTCATAGAAAACCTTTCATCCGACAGTAATTGATAATTGACGGTGAAACAATAATAAATAGTAAATCGTCGATAATCAATTTATAATGTCCGCGTGGAAAACAAAAGCATAATAATACTGGAAGACCGGATTAACAGCGAATTTCTGCCCTTCGTTCGCAGGCCAGGCAGGTATATCGGCGGCGAGATAAACCAGATAAAAAAAAACCTCCGCTCCTGCGACCTGACCGTTGCCTTGTGCTTTCCCGACATTTACGAAATCGGAATGAGCCATCTGGGTCTGGCAATTATCTACGATATCCTCAACAACATCGCCGGCATTGCCGCAGAACGGGTTTTTGCCCCGTGGGGTGACGGCGAAAAGATACTGCGTCAGAAAAATATCCCCCTGTTCAGCCTGGAATCCAAAGCAGCCCTAAAAAGCTTCGATGTCATCGGCTTTAGCCTTACCAACGAGCTATGTTATACCAACGTGCTTAACATAATCGATTTGGCCGGCCTGAACGTCAGAAGCAGCCGACGGCAGGAGAGCGACCCGCTGATAATAGCCGGCGGCGGGCAGGCAAACTGCTGCGAACCAATGGCTGAATTCGTAGACCTGTTTGTACTGGGCGACGGTGAAGACACTGCCCCTGAACTGATGCAGCTAATCAAGGCCGAGAAAAAAGCCGGTGCGACAAAGAAGCAAATTCTGCGAAAAGCTGCCGAAAATTTTGAATGGGTTTATGTCCCCAGCCTTTACAAATTCGAGTTTGAAAACTCGAAGATAAAAGCCATCGAGCCGCTTTTTGCCGGTCTGACGACCCAGCGAAAAAACGCCGTCACCAAAGATTTTGAAAACACCCCCGTCCCGCTTAAACCTTTGGTGCCTTTCGTGCAGGCCGTCCACGAACGGGTCAGCATCGAAATAATGCGGGGCTGCCCGGGCAGATGCCTGTTCTGCCAGGCCGGTTTCTGTAAAAGGCCCGTCCGCATCCGAAGTCCGCAAAAAATCATCGATACCGCAAAGGCCTGTTATAATGCCACAGGATTCGACACAATCAGCCTGCTGAGCCTCTCGACCGCCGACTACCCGAAACTCGAAGAATTGACCGTTTCCCTTCAGGAATATTTCAAGGACAAATATGTCGGCCTTTCGCTGCCGAGCCTGCGCGTCGACCAGCAGCTAAAATTGCTTCCGAAACTCGTAAACTTCACAAGGAAAGGCGGCCTGACTATCGCCGTTGAGGCTGCCGGCGAAAGAATAAGACAAATTATCAATAAACCCCTCAAAGACGAAGATTTGTTTGCCGCCGTCGAAGCGGCCTGGCGGGCAGGCTGGCAGTTGCTGAAATTATATTTTATGGTGGGCCTGCCCGGCGAAACCGAGCAGGACATTAAAAATATCGTTGAATTGTCCCTTCAACTGGCCCGTCTCCGCAAAAAAGTTACCGGCAAATCTGCTCAAATCAACATCACCGTAAGCTGGCTTGTCCCCAAACCACACACGCCTTTAGGCTGGCTGGCGCAAAAGCCGAAAGCATATTTTGAAAATGCCAAAAAGCTGATACTCGACGAGAAAAGAAGGCTGAATGCAAAATCGCTGCACTTTAAATTTCATAATATAGAGCAAAGCATCCTCGAATCTGCGACAGGCCGGAGCGACAGAAGGCTTTGCGACGTTATCGAAGCAGCCTGGCGGGATGGCGCAAGATTCGACCTCTGGGATGAGTGTTTCAATTATCAAATCTGGCAAAACGCCTTTGAAAAATTCGGATTGAATATCGATGCCGCTGCACAGAAGCATTTTGAGCCGGACGAAATCCTCCCCTGGCAGCATCTCGGCGGCCCGGATAAAAATTACCTGCTTACCCTCCTCAATAAGGCGACAAAAATTATTGAAAACGCAGACGCTGAAAAAATATCCCCTGCTTAGTTGGCTGCCTTGTGATGATTTTTTGCCTTCGGCCTTGAGTTTTTCGCTCTTTTCATCCCTGACGGCAGCACTAACCCCTCATATCCTTTTGCCTCTCTGAAATTCACTATAATCCTGACAGCCTCTTCCGGCTCGTCCACCACCGTAAATACATTCAGGTCTTCCTGGTCTATGTATTTGTGCTCACCGAACGCCTTTTCTCTCATCCACTCTACCAGGCCGCCCCAGTAATCACTGCACATCAGAATCACGGGGAAAAATGCCTGCCTCAATGTCTGAATCAAAACCAGCGCCTCGGTGAACTCATCCATCGTCCCGTAGCCGCCCGGAAAAACGATAAAGCCGTTGGCATATTTCAGAAACATCACCTTCCGGCAGAAAAAATATCTAAATTGCAGCGACAAATTCTGGTACTCATTCGGCGCCTGTTCTATCGGCAGCTCGATATTCAGCCCTATGCTTTTACCGCCCGCCGCAGCAGCGCCTTTGTTTGCCGCCTCCATAATCCCGCCGCCCCCGCCGGTTATTACCGCAAAACCGGCCTTCACCAGCTCCGAAGCCGTCTTCTCCGCTATCTTATAATACCGCTCCGCAGGCTTTATACGGGCCGACCCAAAAATCGAAACCGCAGGCCCCACCGTTGCAAGCTCATCAAAGCCCTCCGTAAACTCCGCCATTATCCGGAATATCCGCCACAGGTCCGCCATAGGCGGATTGCTCATCATATTCGACATAAAAACTCTCTTTCAAATCATCAATACGCTAAAGTCCGCATCACCACAGGGCCGGCTTAAATGCGCTGGGGCAGTGTTCTGAAATCCTGCAATTCTCGCAGTCCGGCCTGCGTGCCTTGCACACATTTCGCCCGTGAAAAATCAGCAGATGACTAAACTGCGTCCAACTCTTCCTCGGTATTATTTCGGCCAAATCGAATTCCAGCTTTACAGGATTGCTGTTTGTCGATAGTCCCAATCGCCGTGATAGTCTGATAACGTGCGTATCGCAGGCTATCGCCGGCTCACCGAACACATTGCCCAGCACAACGTTCGCCGTTTTTCTGCCGACGCCCGGCAGGCTGGTAAGCCCATCCATTGTGTCCGGCACCTGCCCGCCAAACTGCTCGATTATCTTCGTGCAGGCGCCTTTGATGCTCACCGCTTTATTATGGTAAAATCCCGTGCTTCTTATGTCCGACTCTATCTCCTTCAAATCCGCCTTCGCCCAGTCCTCCGCTGATTCGTATTTTTTGAACAAATCGCCGGTTATCATATTTACCCGCACGTCGGTGCATTGCGCCGACAAAATAGTTGCGATTAGAAGCTCCAGCGGGTTTGCAAATTTAAGTGCGGTTTTTGCATCGGGGTACAACTTCTGAAGTATCGGCAGAATCTTTTTGACCCGTTCCGCAGCCTCGGCCTTGTCCACTTTTATCTTTTTTGCCGCAGGTTTCTTCGCCATATTTTTATTTCGAATCAGGAAGTTTCTCCAGCAGCGCCTTCAGCTCATCCGCAAAAAACATCCCGTGCCACCTGACCGGCTCTTTTTCGCCCGGCACAAACAGCATACTCACCGGCACCGCAGGCTCGTTATAAACATCTTTTAAAGCGTATGTCGCAGGATAATTCTTGACTGTCGTGTCCGCCCTGATTGCTAAAACTTTTTTTGCCTTAATCAAATCCGCAATGTCCTGCCGGTGATAAACGTTCCTGTCAACCACCTTACAGTTCAGGCACCACTCCGCCGTAAATTTAATCAATACCGGCCTGCCCTTCGACAAGGCATCATCAATCAAAGCGCTGTTGTATGGCTGCCAGTCAACAGGTTCAGCCGCCGGCGCCGGCAGAAATACCCATCCCGCCGCAACCGCCAAAGCCGCCGCAATACCCCTTATCAGCCATTTATTCGCCTTTTTCGTATCGTAACTGACCCAGCCGCTCCACATCCAGACGCAAAAGCTCAGCGCCACCGCAAAATACAGCACGTCAATCCTGCGAACTTCCGGCAGGGCGGCGATAAGTTTGATTGCGATAAGTAACAGGATAAACCCGACCGTCTGCTTGAAAAGCTCCATCCATCGTCCCGCTCTCGGCAGACGATTTAACAATCCGGGCATCGAAGTCAGCACCGCGTATGGCAGCGCCATCCCTACGCCGATAACCATTATTACAATCGTGGCCGGCAGCAGCGGCTGGGCCTGCGCCCACGCAAACGCCGCCGCAAGTATCCCGAAACTGCACGGCGTGCTCAAAACCGCCGCCAGAAATCCCATCCCAATAGCTCCTGAATAACCACTTCCACCCGACCCGCCTCCTATCGAGGCCGGCACTCCAATCGTAAAAACACCGAACATAAACAATGCCAGCACAACCAGCAAAAGCGCCATCCCGCCGACAAAAACCGGGTTGCGAAACTGGTCGCCCCATTGCAGCACCGTCCCGTAGAAAACCTGCAAAACGATATTCGCGCCGGCGAGACAGGCAAAAAACAGCAGTATCCCCAGGCAGAACAAAAGTCCCATCGCCAACGACCTGCTTTGCTCTTTTCTCGCCTGCTCGACAATTCGCATCACAATAATCGGCAGAATCGGCCAAACGCACGGCATAATATTCAGCGACAGCCCCGCCACAAACGCCAGCAGCAGCGCAAACCATCCCGAATACCCCGACAGGCCCGACCGCATAGCTTTTCCCGAATCCGGCAGCACAAATTTCGCACCGCTCATAGCCGCATCGGCGGCAATTTTTACCGTCGTCCCCAGTCCCTTAATATCAACCAGCCGGCACTGCATACCCGAACAGGTCGCTCCCTCGATACCGACCTTCACAGGGACATCGATTATTTTCGCACCCTCGACGACAGTAAAAGGCAAAAATGCCGTAAACTTCCCGCTGAACACCTCCAGCTTCTGGCCCGAACTCTCATCAGAATACCAGTGCGGCTGAGGAAACACGACTTCGGAAAACTTCACCTCAACTCCTGCTGCGGGCGTAACCTTAAGATTCATCTGCCCGGGCGCCGTCTTCGCAGAGGCGTAGAAATGCCAGCCTTCCTTCAGTTCAAAATGGACCGCCAGTGCTGATTTCCCGCCCGGCCGAACAGCCTCGTATTGCTGCTCAACCATAATATTAACAATATCCGTAACAACCTTGTCTGTTATCGCCTTTGTATCGGCCTGGTTACTGTCCCCGGCACAAATGCCCCCGGCGAATGAAAAAATACATATCAAACAAAATGTCGCTACCACTTTTTTGCGCATAAATATCGTCATAAAACCGGAAAAACGTAGTCCGGCAGATATTATTGTTTTTCCGGTTCGGTTTTTGATTGTCCGTTTTTCGCCTGCTCGGCGGCCAGCAAATCAGCCACCGTAGGTTTTTCCAGACTGCCTCCCTCCAGAATCACATTGACGTCATCGGCATCGAGGGTCTCGTATTTCAACAAGGCCTTTGCTATCCGCTCAAGCCTGTCCTTGTTGGCCTCTATCAGCTCCCTCGCAATTTTGTATGCCTCATCGGCGATTCTCTTTACCTCGCTGTCGATTGTTTCCGCGGTCTTCTCCGAATAACCTTTTTCGCTCTGCACCAGGTACAACTGGTTTTCGATTCCTCCGTCCGGCCCGTAACTGATTGCACCCAGGCGCTCGCTCATTCCCCAGGTCAGAATCATCTGCCTGGCAATCTTCGTGGCCTGTTCTATGTCGGACTGCGCTCCGCTCGATATGTCCTCGCAGAATATCTCCTCCGCAATCCTGCCCGCAAAGCACACCTGCAAAAGCGCATTGCAATACTTCTTCGTAAATATCGTTCTGTCTTTTTCCGGCAGGGCAAACGTCGCCCCGCCCATCGGCCCCCGCGGAATAATACTCACCTTATGCAGCGGGTCGGCATCCTTCAGCAGCGACTGCACAAGCGTATGGCCCGCCTCATGATAAGCGGTAATCTCCTTTTCTTTCTGGTCGATGACCCTGCTCTTTTTCGCCCGTCCCCACCGGACCTTGTCCCTCGCCTCTTCCAGGTCCGCCATTTCAACGTATTCCTTGTTCGCCATAGTCGCCGCCAGCGCCGCTTCGTTGATTATGGCCGACAAATCCGCTCCGCTGAACATAGGCGTCCCTCTGGCCAGTTTTTCAAGATTGATATCCGGCCCAAGTTTGACCTTTTTCGCATGCACCTTCAAAATATCAACTCGGCCCTTCAAATCCGGCAGCGGAACAAAAATCTGCCTGTCAAACCTGCCCGGCCGCGTCAGGGCATTATCCAGAATATCCGCACGGTTCGTCGCCGCAACCACTATCACCTGGTCGTTGGTTTCAAAACCGTCCATCTCGACAAGAATCGCATTTAACGTCTGCTCCCGCTCATCGTGTCCCCCGCTGACAAAGCCGGGCCCGCGCTTCTTGCCGATAGCATCCACTTCATCCAGAAAAATTATGCAAGGCGAATTTTCCTTCGCCTGCCTGAACAAATCGCGCACACGCGATGCCCCGACGCCCACAAACATCTCCACAAAATCGCTGCCGGATATGCAGAAGAACGGAACATCGGCCTCGCCGGCTATCGCCTTGGCCAGCAGTGTCTTGCCGCAGCCGGGCGGCCCGACAAGTAAAACGCCCCGCGGTATCCGCCCACCGAGCCGCTGAAACTTCTTCGGGTTCCTCAAAAACTCAATTACCTCCGCAACTTCCTCTTTGGCCTCTTCAATCCCGGCCACATCCTTGAAGGTTATATTCATCTTGTCCTTGCCCTGCACCCGGTGTTTGCTCCGGCCGAACGACATCAGCATTCCGCCGGCCCCGCTGCGAAGATTCCTCGTAAAGATAATATAAATCGCAATGAAAAACAGGATGGGCAGCAATGCTCCCGCCAGATTCCAAAGCCACAGATGCCTCTTGCTAAACTTCCATTTTACCCCGCTCTGGTCGAGAATATCCACCAGCTTCTCCCCGACCACTTCCGGCTTATAATCGACCACGAAGGAAGTCGGCGCTTTTGCTCCCCGGCCGGCAATACCCTCCTGGTTAAACTCGCCTTCAATCTCAGACTCGCCTACATCAACTTTTTCTATCTGTTTATTTTGTAAATATTTCAGAAAATCGTCCCAGCCGATATTCTCGAAGCTTTTCCACTGCTGCAGCATCATCCACGCCGTAACGAATAAAAGCGCTATTATAAACCAGCCGAACGGAACGCGATTCCGACCCGGAATAGACAGCTTCTTGTTCTTCCTATCTTCCGGGCCCGAACGAAACCTCATCGACTTCTTTTTCCCGTTGTCACCCATATATCACATTCATACGAACCGCAAATCACCGGCCGCAAACCGCTTCTACCACTTTTTCTCCATTAGCTCTACGATTTTCTGTGCCAGATTGTTTGCCGCCAGGGTCGAGGCATAGTCAAAACCCTGGTTCTGCCACTCCGAATAGCTCGCAGATGCGATGACAGACTGGTTGTCTATGAGCAGCTCTCCGGTTTTCAAATTTTTCCAGCTCACAACCGCTCGCAGCTCAACCTGCTTTTCCATAGGCCGGCCGGTCTGCCGCTCAGAAGAAAGCACCGATTCGCCCACTGACGTTATCTGCCCGCTCATAACCGTATCTGCCTGTTCCCTGTTGGAGATTATTTTATACGGAGTCGCGGCCTCGATACGCTTCGCAAGGGCATCGGTCAACTGGTATTCCACGCCTCGCCGGAAACTCTTGTTGTCGAACATCTCCACGTAAATGCTGCTCACCTGTTCCGGAAAAAGCGACTCGCTGGAATATCCTCCGGCGCAGCCGCTCATAGTCATACAGCATACCGTAATCAGCCCTGCCGAAATGATTCCGGCAAACCACACCCCGCCTTTTAGATAATTTATACCAGAAATTTTCTTTTTCATTTTATGCCTTTTCTTATTTGAAATTCATACTGCCGGCCGTTAATTACTTTTTCTCCTGCTTGGCCATTTTTGCCGCAGTGCTTTCCGGCCAATTGGCCAGGACCATCTGGTAATAAAAATTGGCCGGCTGCACACTGTCAGTCCTCTGATAATACCTGCCGATACTGAACTGCTTGTAGGCTAACTGCTCTACTATTTGTTTGAGTTTCTCATCAACGCCGAGTTTCTCCGCATCCGCCGGGTATCGCTGCCTGAAATCCTCATAATAGCTCTTCGCACTGACCAAACTTGACGAATCGTATCCCGGCCCACGGTAGGCAGCTTGCTTGCACCTGGCCATACCCAGCAGCGCCTCTTTGCCGACATCCCCTGTCGACCACCGATATGAAATCTCCGACCATTTAAGATACGCCTCGTTGAATTTCACTCTTTTCTCATAGCTCCTGGCAACCGCCAGCGCAGCCTTTTCCGCTATCGGTGCATCGCCTGCGCGGTCGCTGATTTTCTCCATAATCTTTTCGCCCTCTTCGTATCCCTTTATCCGGAAAATCCCGAGCACCGTCCTTTTCTCGCCCGCAAGAAAAGCCGTGCCGATAGCATACTCTCTGTCGAGCGCCGCCCCGTAAAGCTCGCTTTCCGGATACTTCTTCAAAAAACTGTCGAATTTCCTTATCGCCTTGACATATTTCCCTCTGGCAAAAAGCATCTCCCCTTTCATAAAAGCGTCCAAATGACGACCTGCCACCTCCGGAAAATCCTTTTTCAACTGCGCCAGCTTCTTTTCAGCCTCGTCCGCCTTTCTCAAATTGACCAACCGTTTGATTTCCGCGACATCCGAGAGATATTTGTCGTGGCCCTGACCTGTTACCTCTCTCCAGCCGTCGCCCTTCTCTAATCGCCAGGTCTCCGCACCCAATGCCGCCGCAGCTTCAAACGCCGCCAAAATCAAAACCGACACCGCCAAAAATCGCACCTGCCATTTAAGCATAATGCCGCTCTCCAACTATATCAAAATTTCTTAACAAACTGTGGCTTTCAACATTATACTCGCCGCCGGCTTCGTTGCAAAGCCGGATTTTAAACACTTATTTCATCTTTTCCGACTTAAAACCTGCCGCCGCAAGCAGCTTCCACCCCGCCGGCAATATCGCCGCAGCTATGATTATCTTCAGAATATCGCCGATAACAAAGGGGTATAACCCTGCCGTCAGAATCATTCCGCTCATCCCCGTCAGGATGACAAGCCAGAAAAGGCCGAAACCATATATTGCCGCATTACCCAGCAGCATTGCCAATATCGTCGTTGCAAATCGTCTGTCCCACCCCTTTTCAGCCAGAAATCCTGTGATATAGGCCGCCGCAGCAAATCCGATAAGATACCCGCCGCTCGGCCCTGCCAGCGCCGCCAAGCCGCCTCTGCCCAATGCAAACACCGGCAATCCCGCAGCGCCTTCGGCAAGATACGTAAGCACGCATAAACTGCCGCGTATTCGCCCAAGCAAAGCCCCCGCTATTAACACAGCCAATGTCTGACACGTAACCGGAACCGCACTAAACGGCAGTTTCACGGCAATCTGTGCAGACAAGCCAATCAGCAAAGAGCCGCCTATAATCAGCGCAACGTCATATAATACAGCGTTTTTCTTTTCACAAGGCCGAAAAACATCCGCGTATGTCAAACTCGTTACCATATCGCCTCCAATTATCCAATTGAAACCTCTGAAAAACTTCAGATTGCTTCGTCGCTGCGCTCCTCGCAATGACGAAAGGTGCGTTTTTATGTCATTGCGAGGCCTGCCGTTTAGGCCGTGGCAATCTATTATTTTTTCACAATGGTTCTTCAGAGACCTCAATTTTCGTTCCGACTATTATATTGAAACTGCTTCCAACGTCAAATGCCAAAAAATTTTAGCTAAATCGTCCTATATTATCACCGCCGCCACACGCCGGAACCGCCAAATAAAAAAAATCTTCAAACGGATATTTTTGTTCGGTTTTTGTTAGGGTTATTGCGTCCCCTTAACCGATAAATACGATAATGAACACCCGGCCAGTCAAACAAATTGTTCCGTTATGCAGTTTTGGACCGGGCGGTGATTTCGTCTGTCCCTGGCCGCTGGAATCACGCCTGCCCATTCAATACTCATCAAACCCTCTCTCCAGGCTGTTAAGTGCTATCGGTGCTGTAATAACCACTATGCTCGACCTGGAACCCGACGACCCCTCCGCTTGCAAGGAGATACCCCTTTATGAATATACAAACGACCGAATTACCCCCACAACTCACACCTCGCCAATCGCAATTATTAAAAGCAATCGCTTCCTCGCAGAAAACCAGGTGCTGTTCGCCGACAATTGCGGAGCTGGCAAATCAATTGAACATAAGCAGAACTACCGTATTCGAACATATAACAGAGCTGCGAAAAAAAAACCTGCTTTCAGATTACTCCGGCAGGGCTCGCTCTTTGAAATTAACCTCAAAAGCGCAAGAACTGCTTAATCAGCTCGATAACCACACCCCCGACCCCTTTATTTCCGCTCAAAACATCCCGCTGCTCGGCAGAGTGGCCGCAGGCCTGCCCATCGAGGCAGTCGAAGACAAAGAGCAACTGTCACTTGCCTCCTGTTTCGGAAACAGCGACAGCGTATTTGCCCTCGAAGTAAAAGGGGACAGTATGATTGGCGATGACATTCGCAGCGGCGACTATGTAATCTGCCGCAGGGCATCTTCAGCCGAAACAGGTCAATTAGTCGTCGCCATCGTCGACGAAGGCAGCGCAACGCTGAAAAGGTTTTATAAGGAGAAAACCGCTGTCAGACTCCAGCCGGCCAACGATAACTACTCACCGATTTATTCAGACAACTGCCGCATCGAAGCGGTCATAATAGGCCTGATAAGAAAATTTTGAATACTAAGTGGTGCTCAAAACCGCCTTCTCTTCCACCATTGCTTTTAAAATCTCGCCGAACAGTTCGACCATAGCTGCCGCAGGATATTTCTTCTCGCTTCGTTGTTTATTTTCCTCATACCACGCCGGCATAAGCGGCATCATCACAGCCTCCATACCCCCGCCCTCAAACTCACTCGCCAGCAGACAAAGCGCCTCCGGCATTTGTATCGGCATTTCAATCACTTCCGCCATCCCCCTCCCGCCTCTGCATCCCCTCGCCGAACCTTTCACAAAATGTTCCCTGCACGCAAGCGGCCTCGATTCATAAATAGTGCAGCTATTCCTGTGCTGAAAGGGACAAACTAATTTCAGGCACGAGTACCAGTTTGCCACCCTGTTCATCTCAGATTCACTGACGGATAGCGTCTCTCCTGATTGGTATGTGAAAGATTTCGGCGGTCTTTCCAACAAAATACGCCTGGCAGTAAGAAAGCACCTGCGCAGCATAACTCTTCGACTGCCTTCCGGGATGTTAAGAATTCCCTCCATCATCCGGAACGCTTCAGGAACTGACACCGGCACAAGATAGCGGCAGCAGGCCGAACAACCCTGACGGCACGGCACCTGCCCCCCTTCTTCGCGTATTTTTTCTACCGCCAAGTTTGCAATTTTCGCCGAAATCGACCACGCCAGCGGAACAATATCCGCAAGCCTTGCCTCTTCCGACGATATACCCACCCGAATATCTATCGGCCTGTCAAAAATATCAAATTCAAGTCCGATAATCTTTCGACCGCCCCTGCAAATGCACCCCTCATTTTCGGATTCACCCAACTCAGCTATTACTAAACCTTCCATCATCGTTTATTCCGATTCTGCTCGCCGTACTTCTGTAAATATATATATATATATATTTTCGAACAAAACCTGAATTTCATAAGACAAATTTGCAGAAATACTGTAATTGTATCGGAAAATAAACCCCCCTGCTTAACCGCAAATCTCGCCGGTATCTTAAATGCTAATTCATCTTCTGCTGTTCAGCCTGCGTCTTGTTTTCCCCCAAAAATTCCAGCCACCTGCCCCAGGCGTCCTTATATATCTCCCTGGATACTAAAAAACTTTCATTATGGCTGCCGTAAATCTCGACAAATTCCTTCGGCTCATTCGCAGCCTTATAAAGTTCTATTCCAAACTCAAAAGGCACAATCTCATCGTTCCTGCTGTGAATTATCATTACGGGACAACTAACACGTTTGATATAGCCAATTGTATTGTAATTGAACTCGGCAAACCACCTTACGGGCATATAAGGATAAAACTTCCGCCCGATGTCAACGTATGACGTAAATGAGCTTTCTATAACCAAAGCTTTGACCCTTGCCTCACCCGCCAGCTTCGCCGCAATACTCCCCCCGAGCGACCAGCCGAAAATAATAATATCTTCCGTCCTTACCCTCTTCTTTTCCGTCAGCCATTTATAAGCGGCCTCGGCATCGAGATATGTCCCCTCCTCGCTCGGCCTGCCCTCGCTGCCGCCGTAGCCGCGATAATCGAAAACAAAAAAATTCAAACCCAGCTCGTTAAAAAACTTCACACTGTCCAAACAATGCATCATATTCCCGCCGTTGCCGTGACAAAATAAAACCGTAAGCCCCGAATTCCCCGAAGGAACATACCAGCCGTTCAGCCTGAGCCCGTCTGCGCTTTTGAATATCACCTTCTCGAAATTCAGTCCCAAATCGCCCGGCGTATAGTAAATATCACGCACGGGATAATACAGAAAGCTCCTCTGCATAAAATAAATCGTTATCGCAAAAACTGAATACCCAATCAGCGCTATTGTAATAACGGTTAATAACAACGGTCCCATCTTTTCACCCTGTGCGCAACAATATCCGAAAACAACCTTAAGGCATTCCTTAACTATCTGCTGCTGTATTTTAGTTTGCTTCAGCCTTCAAAACAAGCTACAATTCTTATATGTTCGCAAGAAGAAAAACCATATCAGTCAGGGCAGGCTCCGTCGAAATCGGCTCACACGCTCCCATTGTCATCCAGTCAATGACAAAAGTCTATACAACCGACATCGACCGCTGTGTCCGGCAGGTAAACCATCTCGTCGCCGCAGGCTGTAAACTCGTCCGAATCGCCGTCCCCACACGCGCCGACACCGCCGCCTTCGCAAAAATCGTCAAAATAGCAAATGTCCCCCTGATTGCCGACATCCACTTCAGCCCCGACCGTGCCATCGAAGCCATCGAAGCCGGTGCTGCCAAAATAAGGCTCAACCCCGGCAATATAAAAAACCGCAACGACATCCTGCGAATTATAGACGCCGCCAAAATGCACAAAACCGCCGTCCGCATCGGCGTAAACGAGGCGAGCATCAGAGACCTCAAATCAGGCGACGTCCCTTCCGAAAAACGCGTCTCTTTGATGTTGAAGGAAATGAAAAAATACGTCAGGCTTTTCGAAAATCGCAATTTCACCCAACTGGTCCTCAGCGCAAAAAGCAGCGATACCTCAAGAACCATTGAAATCAACCGCCTCATCGCACGCTCATTCCGTTACCCGATTCATCTCGGCCTGACTCACGCCGGCCTGCCCGAAGACGCACAAATACCTTCCGCCGTCACGCTCGGAACACTCCTCACAGAAGGCATCGGCGACACCATCAGGGTAAGCGCAGCAGGCGACCCGGTCATTGAAACCGAAATCGCAAAGCAGATTCTAATCTCGCTCGGCCTATACAAACGCTCAACCCCCGAACTGATAGTCTGCCCCACCTGTGGCCGGACCGAAATCGACATAATCGAGCTCGCCCGTCAAATTAAAAAGGTCATAGCTGAAATTGACCGTCCCCTGCGAATCGCCATAATGGGCTGCATAGTCAACGGCCCCGGCGAAGCCGCCGACGCCGACCTCGCCGTCTGCGCCGCAAAAAATAAGGCCTTCCTATACCGCAAAGGCCGAAAAATCGCTGTCGTCCCCCAAAATAAAATAATCCCCGCACTCCTTGAGGAGCTGAAAAAACTCTGACCCGGCTCCATATCAGGACAATCCTCTTATCTCCTCTCGAATGAATTCGCTCCGTTTACCCTTTTTTCCCGCATCCTGTCCCCATTCGCCGCCTGTGCAAAATTCTCGAACTTCCCGAATATCATCTTGCCCGCAGAAGTCTGAAGCGAGCTGGTCACGCTGATGACCACATCTCTGCCTATCTTGTTCCGAGCGCCCTCCACCACAATCATCGTCCCGTCGTCCAGATAGCCTATCCCCTGCTCCGCCTCTTCGCCCGGCTTTATTATCCTCAACGTCATATTCTCGCCCGGCAAAGCGACCGTCTTCAGGGAATTCGCCAAATCATTTATATTCAGCACATCAACGCTGCGAACCTGCGCAACCTTGCTGAGGTTATAATCGGTCGTCGCAAGCCTGCCGTTGCAGTGCTTCGTAAACATAACCAGCTTATGGTCGACGCTCCCCGACTGGTCAATTTCTGGTACAGGACTATCGTCAATCTCTATATCTATCTCCGTATTGTCCTGCATCTTCTTGAGTATGTCCAGCCCTCGCCTGCCGCGGTTGCGCTTAAGCTTGTCCGCCGAGTCCGCTATCAACTGCAGCTCATTTAGAATGAATCGCGGTATAATCAGCGGTGCATCGAACAGCTTGCTCTGATACAGGTCCGCTATCCGACCGTCGATAATCACCGAAGTGTCCAGCACTAACGGCCTGGCGCCTTTTGTCTGCTTGGCAAACTCCACATAAGGCACCACAAACCGAACATCATCCTTCGTCCGCATCACTATACTGATTATCAGGTAGCATATACATATCCCCATCATCCATCTTATCGCCGCCAGCGCCTCCGGCTTCATCCCTATTCGGTAAATCTCATTCACCATATCCAGCACCGGCGTCAGCGCCCAACTGATAAACATTCCCACCAGCAACGCAAAAAACACTCCTGCCAGCGCAGCCAGCGACCTTTTTGGCGTAAAAATATCTATCAGCAGCGCCGCCAGCGTAAGAAAAAGTCCGCTCCACAAAATTATGTCGAAACTTACTCTGCCCTGCTCGCCCGCTACCGTCGCCGAGCTTATGTTCACAAATATCACCGCCAAAACCACTACCAGAAATATTGCCCTGAAAATCCAGATTAACATAATTACATACCTCCCGAATATGACCTAAAATTTATAATGGCAGCATTATACCTGCCTACAAACACTATTAGCAATTATATTATTACACATTCAGACAACTCTAAAAAATATCGGCTTATTTTAACCCTCCTCATTAACCAAATATGCCCCCCCGCCCACAGGCAGCTTGTGCCGACCCACGCCCTGTGGTAACATAATTATATGAGCAAAACTCTCCTATCGCCGTCAAAAACGCTGTATTTCGCTACCCTTTCCCTGATTATATTACTCCTCATTACACTCACAACCCTTACCTGGCACAACTGCTCCATCTACAAAGATTCCGGAACCCTCTGGCAAAACACCCTCCGAAAAAACCCCGACGCCTGGATTGCTCACGGCAACTTCGGCGACATTCTCCTCGCCCAGGGCAAAATCGACCAGGCTCTCACCCACTATCGTCTTGCCATTCAGCTCAATCCAAACTACACCGAGGCCTACAATAATCTCGCCTGGGTCCTCGCCACGCATCCCGACCCCAACATAAGACAACCCGAAGATGCCATTCGTCTGGTCAAACACGCCTACGACTTATACAAACGTCCCAGCGTCCACATCCTCGATACATTGGCCGCCGCTCACGCCGCCGCAGGCCGTTTCGACCTCGCTCTTGAAATCGCCAACTCCGCCCTCGCACTCGCAACACTCAACGGAAACGAAAAACGCGCCGAACGCATCCGGTTACGAATAGACCTTTACAAACACTCTAAACCCTACATCCAGCCTCCAGTTCTTCGAACATCTTCCGAAAATGAAACCCATAAATAGCGAACGTGCACGCAAGTTCGAGATATTCCGGCCGTCTCAGCGCCCAGCCAATCAGTTTCCAGTAATATCTCCGTCCCTTATGAACTATTCCGAGATGCCACATAGAGTTGAGAATCGCCCTAATCTCCTTGCAACTGATACTGCCGTTGCTTCGTCTCGCAGGCCGGTAATTCTTGAAAAACGTCCGGATTCTATCGTAATAGTCCTTATGCGAATAAATCGTTTGAACAACCTTTTGATAACCTTTCAGAAGTTCCTTATAGTTCATTATCGGGATAAAATTCATAGTAAAATCGGTATTATCGCCTGAACCATAATTTATCAGCCTTTTCTCGTTCATCAGCCGGTTATAAAGTTTCGTTCCCTTCGGTGCATTTAGTAATCCAACCATTGCGGTAACGATTCCGGAGTTCTGAATAAATCGGATTAGGTTCTCGAAGATAGATTCCTTATCGTTGTCAAAGCCGAGAATGAACCCCGCCTGCACCTCCATACCGGCCTGCTGAATCCTCTTCACACTATCTATAAGGTCCCGCCCTTTGTTTTGCACCTTATTACATTCAGCCAAACACTCCTGGCTGGTTGTCTCAATCCCCACAAATACGCAGTCGAATCCCGCCTTAACCATCAGCCTCATAAGTTCATCGTCATCCGCAAGGTTTATCGACGCCTGCGTGTTGAAATTAAACGGGTAATGCCTCTTTTCCATCCATCCGATTATGGCTGGCAGAATTTCCTTTTTAAGATGTTCCTTATTCCCGATAAAGTTGTCATCTACAAAAAACACGTCCTCTTTCCACCCAAGCTGGTACAGGGTTTCCAATTCTGCCAGTATCTGCTCTCTGCTTTTCACTCTGCTTTTATGTCCAAACAATGTTGTTACATCGCAGAATTCGCAATTAAACGGACAGCCCCGGCAATATTGAACACTCACTGATGCGTACTGCTTAAAGTCTATCAGCTCCCAAAGAGGAATCGGCGTCTCTTTTATGTCCGCCCGTTGCTCTGTTTTGTAGATGTGCCCCGCAGAACCATTTGCAAGGTCTTTCAAAAACCCTGGCAGCGTTATTTCCGCTTCATTAAGCACAAGATGCTCAATATCGTCATATTCTTCCGGCACAGCCGTAAAAAGTGGCCCGCCCCCCACTATCTTCTTCGCAAGTTTTTTACACCTCTCGACAACTAAACGAACAGATTCCTTATGAATGTACATTGCGCTGATAAACACATAATCAGCCCACAGAATGTCCGCGTCGCTCAATTCCGTTACTGCCATATCTATAAGCTTTAACTCCCAGTTTGCGGGCAGCATCGCTGCCACCGTCAACAGCCCCAATGGCGGCAAAACAGCCTCCTTCGAGATAAACTTCAACGCATACTTAAGCCCCCAGAATGTATTATTCGGCGTATTCGGACTTACCAGCAAAATCTTCATAAAAATAACCCTTTTGCCCCGATTCCCAGAAATACCGTTCTGGCATAAAATCTTGATTCTCAATTATACATCCACCTGTTGCTTTTGTGCAAATATTTTTCGCCGAAAAAAATTCTTCGTCGCTTAACCACCCACCCCAACAATAACAGCTTGTAGGGTAGGGATACCCAACACCTGCCCGCATAATCTATTTCTTCACCGTCGCCGCCTCTTTGTCCAACATCCCCTTGAGCATCGTGCCCATCAGTGCGTCACTGACGCCCGATGAACCGCTGATCATCACGTCGGGTGTAACTCGGATATTCTTCTCCGCCACCAGCTTCATAATCTCAATCAGCGCCGCATTATTCTGACCGATGCTGTCAGAGAGCAGTTTATAGGCCTGCGACTTGGCATCGGCAATCAGCTTCACCTGCGCAGCCTCTGCCTCCGCCTCGATAATTACCTTCTTCTTTTCCTGTTCGGCGACCTTTACCCCGTATGCCGCGGTGGCGAGACGCTTTTCCTCTTCGGCTTCCTGCGTGGTCTTTGTCAGAGCTTTTTGTTTCTCAGCGGCACGCTGTTGCTCCTCAAATGTCTTCTGCTGCTGAAGTGCAATTTCACGGTCGGTCTGCGTTTTTAACAATGCCCCGAGTGTTTGTTCATTGCCAACATCGCCGATACGCACCGCCAGAAGCGTTACGCCATACTTCGCCAGCTCCTCTTTCAAAAGCGTGTTGCTCTGTGTTTCCTGCAGCGAACGCTGCTGAACATAATCGAGGGCCTTTACCTTTTCAGCGTTGTTTCTGAAAATCGCCCGCACCGAAGGCGTTACCAGCTTTGAAAGCACCATCGCATCATCCCCGACCGTCGCCACCACACGCGGCGCAAAGTCACGGTCTATCTGATATGTTACGCGAATATCAACAGGGAAGGTAAAGCCGTCTATGCTGCGAACTGTCATCTGACTTACTGCCTCCGCTGCTACCAGCTTATCCTTCTCAGGCGTATAGCTTATCGTTGCCTGACGGGTATCGATTATTGTAGCCTCATATGCCTTGGTATGCAGATAATACTGCCCCTCGCCAAGCGGTTTTTTCCAGATGCCTCGCTGACCGACTTCAACAAGGCGGTCCTGGGTTTGAATCTGTTCACCGACGTTGCTTTTAATGACGGCAACCGTACCGACCCGGACGTTTGTTACCGGCGCATCGGTAATGGTGAACAGCCGCGGATTAAGCCGATATTTTCCGGGTTTGAGCACTGTAAGCTGAGGCCCTTTATAACCTTTGCCCTCGCCGAGAAAATATTCGGCGTTGAGCATCCTGTCCGGCTGGTCCCACTCCGG